>Ga0208300_100174_pt1 | contig 67222 bp, 63 predicted proteins | sample 23_taG_FD_184096 | JGI IMG/M metagenome (GOLD analysis project Ga0208300, IMG submission 184096) | Marine viral communities from Cariaco Basin, Caribbean Sea - 23_WHOI_OMZ (SPAdes) (version 2) | ecosystem: Environmental > Aquatic > Marine > Oceanic | place: Caribbean Sea: Cariaco Basin...
TGTGGCGCCCAGTCAAGAATGGGCAGATAGCGTTTAAGATTCATCGTGAATCTCAGAACAGGTTAACTGGCACTTTCAGGTAAACCTGCCCATTGTCTTCGGCAGGCGGCATGTGCCCTGCCCGCATATTGACCTGCACCGACGGCAGAATCAGCTGCGGCATATCCAGTGTCGCGTCCCGTTCGGTCCGCATCTTCACAAACTCTTCCTCGGAAACACCCTCATGAACATGAATGTTCGCTTTACGTTGTTCAGCCACAGTGGTCATGTGCTGGTATTCATCACGCCCCGGCGCCTTGTAATCGTGACAGAGGAAGATGCGGGTTTCCGCCGGCAGGGCCAGCACCTTCTGGATGGACCGGTACAGGGTGCGGGCATCTCCCCCGGGAAAATCACAGCGGGCAGTGCCGTAATCCGGCATGAACAGGGTATCCCCGACAAAGGCGGCGTCGCCGATGACATAGGTCAGGCAGGCAGGTGTATGACCAGGCGTATGCAATACCCGCCCTTCAAGGCCGCCAATGGCAAAGGTGTCCCCTTCGCGGAAAAGCTGGTCAAACTGGCTGCCGTCGCGCAGGAATTCAGTACCGGCGTTGAACGCCTTGCCGAAAATCTCCTGAACGTCACGGATGTGCGCGCCAATGCCGGTTTTACCACCCAGCTTCTCGTGCAGGTAGGGCGCGGCAGACAAGTGGTCTGCGTGCACGTGGGTTTCCAGAACCCACTCAACGTTCAGGTCGTTACTGCGAATATACTCAATGATCTGGTCGGCAGACCGAACGTCGGTGGTACCGGCGGCATAATCAAAATCCAGGACAGAATCGAGAATGGCGCAGGCCTGGCTTTCCGGGTCCCGCACTACATAACTGAAGGTGTTGGTGGGTTCATCAAAAAAATGCTGAACGGTCGGGTTGCTCATGACTGTCACCTCTATCGGAGTTGATATCTAGAGATTTAATTCTAAAGATATACTATCTAGTAATATGAGGTGAAATGATCTCTCCTTATATGCGCAATGTCCCTGATGCATCGACAAGGCAGCCCCTGCCCGACTGCTTGGCAAGATACAGCCGGTCATCTGCCCGGGCAATGAGGGCATCCGGGCTCGCCGGGATCTCGGCCAGCTCTTCAATACCAGCCACACCGGCGCTGACCGTGACGGGAACGATCTGGTCATCAAACACAAACGTCTCGTCATACACCGCTTCCAGAATCCGGAGAACGAGCTGACGCACATCGTTGACTTCAACAGCGTTGAAGACAACGATGAACTCCTCCCCTCCAAAGCGGGCCACAACATCCATGGACCGGGTCTGCTGGTTCAGGATCTCGGCAAACCGCTGGAGGATATAGTCTCCCCCCAGATGTCCGACGGAATCGTTTATCCGCTTGAAATGGTCAATATCGAACATTGCCAGGGCAAACCCCTCACCACGCCGGTTACTCCGGCTCAGCATCTCGTTCAACCTTGGCATCAGGTAGCGACGGTTGTGCAGCCCGGTAAGAGGGTCCCGGATTGACTGATTCAGCAACTCCTCTTCCAGGCGGTGACGTTCCAGCGCCCCCGACAGCAGCCCGGAAACGATGATAAGCAGATCAGCCTGATCCTGGCGCCATTCACGACGCCGTAATGAGTCCACGCCAAAGAAACCGGTGACCCGGCCACGGACCCGGATGGGCATACAGAACATGGAAGAAACACCCTGCGCCTGAAGCAGTGCACGTTCCGGCGCGGCTTCGTGCGGAAGACTGTCTACATCTTCAATGAAAACCGCCCGATTGCCGGCCACCATGCCGTCGATTTTTTCCTGCCACCAGTAAAAGTCCTCAATCGAAACCTCCTGCTGGGAGTCGATCAGCGCCTGAACGCCATCACGACACCATTCATGGGTGTTGGTCATGAGCGCATAGTTGTCTGAGAACCGGTACAAGTAAGCCCGGTCTACGTCGAAGAATTCACCGATCGACCTGAGCAGTTCGTCAATGCACTCATCAATGGTGCCAAAACCAAGGTTGATAAACTCGGTGGACAGGCGGGCAATCAGTTTCTGAAAGCCCGCCTGGAAGGAAAACTCGGACTCGCTTTCCCGGAGGCTACGCTCCAGGTTTTTGTAATGCTGAATGTTGTGAAACTGACCGTACCAGACAGTACTGCCGTCAGGCTGGCGTTCCGGTGCCGAATACGCCTCGAACCATTCGTATTCCCCATGACTGAGCCTCAGGCGGGCGCAATAACACCAGGGCTCCAGTTTGAGTGCCGATTCCTGAATGCTTGCCATGACGGCGGAGGCGTCGTCCGGATGAATCACAGAGAACACGGCATCGGCGTTTTCATTGAGTACCGAAGGATCGATACCAAAAAGCGTCTGCACCTGATTGCTGACAAAAGGGTAGTGGTGGGACTGTCCGTCAGCACTCAGCCAGTAGGTAAAGAGCACACCAGGAACGCCCGAAGCCAGCTTCTGAAAAAACCGGGCAGACATGGGGAATTTCTGCCCGTTATTGGACCTGGTTGCCATGGACAATACGTCTCCCTGACAGAGGCTTTGCCCCTTCTCATAAAAGAGTGTAGTTCACCATGACAGGGGCAGCGAACCCATGGGAGTCTGATACCGTCCGGATTAATGGCCAGTGCTCTCTGCAGGTAGTTCCGGGCTTTGTCGTCGTCACCGAATCCCAGTGGCCAACCGGGTACCCGATAGTAGAGACTGCCGAGGGAGGAGCACCCAGGCCATCATCAGAACCATCCACTTCATGACAATACCCCTGAATTGAGAAAACGCCGGATGATCGGCAGTTGCTTGAGCATGGCTTTATCGACGAGGCGCGGGAGCACTCCGTTGATGACCACGAACAGTTTCTCCGGCCAGCCAAGGAACCGGCGGCGGTCATCATTCACCATGGCTTCCAGAATCTGGGATGCCACCGCCTCCGGTGTGTCGACGCTGTTGCCGAGGGCCCGGTTAAGCTCATTCACTTCTTCCGGATTCATTTCCGTGGCGGTGGCCCGGGGCGCCACGTAAACCACCTGAACGGCGGTATCCGCCAATTCCCGGCGCAGTGCCTCGGTGAAACCGCGAAGGCCGAATTTTGTGGCGCAGTAGGCGGTATAGCCGGGGAAACCGATGCTGCCGAAGGTGGACCCCACAAACACCAGAGCACCGCTCCCGGACTTCTCGAATCTGGGTGCAAAATGCCTGGCCACCAGCATGGCAGAGCGAAGGTTCACGGTGAGCTGGGTGTCCAGTTCACCAACGGCCATGGCCGGGAGCCCGGCGAAGCGATTCTGGCCGGCACAGTGGATCACCCCGTCAATATCCGGATAGGCTTCACTCAAGCGCAGCAACTGCTGGTCGAGATCGGCGGCAGCCAGATCCAGGTGCACCACGGACACCCCTTCCCGGTGTCCGATCTTTTCCGGATGCCGGGAAGCAACAATCACTCTCGCTCCGGCGCGCACCAGCGGATCCACCAGCGCCTTGCCAATACCACCGGTGCCACCGAGCAGGAGGAATACCCGGTCATGCAGCCTCATGATTCTGCCCCTTTCGGCTGGCCGGCAGCGGTATACTGTGCAACATGTCGCCATAGAGCCTGTACACCACCCGGGCGGCATCAATAATGGCCTGCTGGTCGTCCGGGTCTGTGACGTCATTCATCAGGTTGCGGAAAAACTCAAAGTGTTCCTGGTCCAGGGCACCATGGGAATACAGGTAGCTGAATGCCTCATCAGCAAGGCCCAAAAGCTTCTGGATCTGCTCACCCAGTGGTGTCGCCAGTTCGATGGAAGTGCCTTCAAGCACCTGAACCATCCCGAAGAACGCCGCAGGGTTGCCCCGGTTAATCTGGTCGTACAGATACGAAACCATGAGCTCGATGGACAGGTCCGGCTTGCCGTTGCGAACCTGTTCCTTGTCGGCACCGCAGACTTCCAGGTCATTCAGGATCCACTCGTGGTGGCCATATTCCTCGTCGATGTACTCAACCAGCGCCTTGCGGACGAACTCCATCCGTTCGGGCAATCGGGCACCGCAGGCCATCATCAGAGGGACCGTGTGCTTGACGTGGTGGTAGGCCTGGGTCAGAAACCAGGTGTAGGCCTCAAGACTGAAACGCCCCTCGGCAATCGCCTTGACCACAGGCGCGCCGGTGACGTGCACCCGGGCCTCTGCTGTTTCCTGCTGCAATCTGTCAAAAAATGCCATGTGAGATTCTCCTGGCGTGTTGGATGAGGCTGAACAAGCAACCGATACGTTCATGAAAATCTGAAAACTGTCCGAAATCAGCGTCGGCAGGTCGGCCTGGATTCTGTGGCGTACCGGCCTGCCGTTTGTGGTCAGATGGCCGCTGGCCTGGGTCAGGAGCTGCCGGCGAATGTAGAGTGCTTCCAGCCGGGCATAGTCCGGCAAGCCGGCATTGAGCGCAGTCAGCGCTGAACGCAACTGCTCCGGCGAGCGGCCATCCCGGATAACCACCAGCGCGCCCGGGTTCGGATCGCCGTCTCCAAATACCACCGCCTGCTGGGCACCGAGGGCCTGGATCAGTTCGCTCTCCAGCCATTCGGGGCTGATGTTGCGGCCGAAACTGGTAATCAGAAGATTCTTGGCACGGCCATTCACCATCAGAAATCCGTCAGGACTGAGGCGCCCCAGATCCCCGGTATCCAGCCACTCGTCACCTTCGGGTTCATCGCCCAGATAGCCCAGGTGGGTATTGCCACGGACCAGAATGTGGTGGTCCGAATCCACCATCACTTCAACGTGGGGAAGCGGCTTGCCAACGGTGCCTTCGCATTCATCACCGGGTACGTTGAGGGCAACCACAGAACTGCATTCCGACAGGCCATAGCCCTCGTAGAGGGGCAGTCCGACGGCACGGCCACGGGCCAGCAACTCCGGAGACACCCGGCCACCGCCAACGGCGAGAAACCGGAACCACCGGTTGTCCAGCTGTCCCTGTTCGGCGGCCGCCACCAGCGCCATGGCCAGCTCCGGCACCAGAATCAGTGACTGCGGCTTGCTCTGGTTGATGCCCGCCACCAGCCGACCAAGGTCCAGACCGCTGCTGCCGGTCATCCCCAGGCTCAGCAGGGGTTCCACGGTGACGGTGGCGCCCATCAGCAGGGGCAGGTACACACCCGCAATATTCTCCAGCAGCGTGGCCAGTGGCAGGATGCACAGGTGCTGTTGCAGCTGTACGCCTGCCAGTCGGTCTTTCAGGGCCAGCGTGGTTGACGTCATCTGTGCTGAGGACAGGCACACACCTTTGGGCGTGCCAGTGCTGCCGGAGGTGAACGTAATCTTGGCGGTGGTTTCCGGCATCCAGGCCCCGGCTGCGGTCACCGGCAGGTGCTGGAGCCAGACACCATGGCCCAGATGCTCACTGCCGGTACCCTGCTCACCGGACAGCAGGCAGTCGAGGCCCGCCCGTTCGATCAGGTGCGACGCCTGGAATTTCGAGAAAAAAACCGGCACCGGGACGCACACGACCTCTGCCAGCAGGCAGGCAAGATCGGCCAGAATCCAGGCCAGGGAATTGTCCCCGCACAGGCCAACACGGTTTACTCCCAACAGCCGCAACTGATCGGCCAGAGCTTCGGCCGCCTGCATCATCTGGCTATAACTGATTGCCGAATCCAGCCCCTGCAGGGCAGTGCGTGAGGGGTGAGCCAGTGCCTGGCGCTGGAGCAATTCAGGCAAGGCGGCCATAAGCACCCTCCTGAGCCGCGCCTCCGGCATCAATGACCGGAGCAACCGGCTGAGTTACCCGTAAAAGGCCCGCCTGGCGAAGGGCGGCAAGCCCGTCCGAGACCCTGATAGCCATCACCACCGGGTGGTGATCGTAGTACCGGCCCCAACCGGCGCCGCCGCCCGGAAGCCGGGCAGGGTCCGCATCACCCAGAACCTGCGTGGCGATCCCCAGGCGATGGAAGCTATTGCGGAGCTGGTCAGTGCCGGTGCACACCACCCAGTCGTAACCGGCGCCATCCAGCCAGACCGACAGAGAGGCAAACAGAAAACGGCTGACACCGGCCTCGACACCGGCCAGGTGGGCAATCTCGGCGATCCTGTGGCGCTCGATACCCGGAACCGGCATCATCGTTTCCACCGGAACCGACAGATAATCCTCCAGAAACAGCTTCTCCAGCGCCGCATTGCGCACACCCACTGCCGCCAGCAAGGTTCCCTGAGCCGTCGTCAGGGCCAGAAGAGCCGGCAGGCGTAGACAAGGTTCGGCGCCATAAGCGTGAAGAAAGCGGCGGCGTATAAAACCCGCGACTGTCTCAGCCATCGGGGTATCCGGGCGGATTTCGTTAAACCAGCGACCGGCACAACGGATGACAGGCACCACGTCCCCGGAATCCGGTGGGCAACAGGTCGACATTGTCAGCGGGTCTGTCATGGGTATTCTCCGGTCACACGGCCTTGTGGCCCCTTCCATCACGACCGCCAGATTAGAAAGGCAGCCTTAAACGGGCCTTAAGACATCACCGCAAAAACCTTAAGACCGTGTTAATGCTTCTCAGGTAGCAATTTCAGGTTGATTTAAGGATAACCGCGTATTGTCAACCGCCATTATCCGGATTCCTCCGGGCACGCCCGGATGCTGAAGCGAGGCTGTATGAGACTTCCGGAGTTACTGACAAACGGATTGGGCAGGCTGCCCCGCTTCCTGCTGGCGGGAGGCTTCGCCACTCTGCTCCACTGGTTGATCATGCTGCTACTCATCCGCTTCGGCGTGGGTGCGGTGGCCGCGACCACCATCGGCGCCACCGCGGGGCTTTTCGTCAATTATGCGCTTCAGCATCGTTACGCTTTTCGCTCCGGCCTGCCGCACCGGATCACCCTCCCCCGCTATCTCACCGGAGCGGGGCTGGGCTGGATTCTGAACCTGCTCAGTTTTTCCCTGCTGCTGGCGGCGGGGAGCACTGTTGCACTTTCCCAACTCATTGCGACCGGCCTGGTGGCATTCGCCAACTATCTCTTTGCCGAGAGGTTTGTTTTTCATGAAGAACCGACAACCGACATTCAGTAACCCAGTGCTCAGCGTCATCATTCCGGTTCACAACGAGGCGGATGTCATCCCCACCCTCCTGTCACGCCTGGACCTGGTTCGCCGGCAACTGGAGGGCCCGGTGGAACTGCTGTTCGTGGACGACGGCAGCCATGACAGCTCCGTCGCCCAGTTGATGCGGGCCAGAGATCGCCAGCCCGGCATACGGGTAGTGCAGCTGTCACGGAATTTCGGCAAGGAAGCGGCGGTGACCGCGGGCCTGGAGCATGCTCGCGGAGACGCGGTCGTGCTGATGGACGCTGATTTACAGGATCCCCCCGAGCTGATCCCGAGAATGGTTGCCGAATGGCGTAAGGGGGCAGACGTGGTGTTGATGAAGCGCCGGTCCCGGGCCGGCGAAAGCTGGCTGAAACGGACCACAGCCAGCGTGTTCTACCGGGTGATCAACCGCATCAGCGATGCGGCGATACCGGTCGATACCGGCGATTTCCGGCTGATGAGCCGGCGCACGGTCGATGCCCTGAACCGGTTACCCGAGCGCAACCGCTACCTGAAAGGGATGTTTGCCTGGGTCGGTATGCCTACCGTCATCCTGGAATTTGACCGTGACCCGCGAGCGGCGGGCAAGACCAAGTGGAACTATCTCAAACTGATGCACCTGGCAATGGAGGGGATCACCTCGTTCTCCACCCGGCCCCTGCGTCTTGCGCTGGTTCTCGGCCTGCTCGCCGCCGGAGCGGGAGTGCTGTTCGGAGCCTGGGAAGTGCTGAGGACGCTGATTTTTGGCATTTCCACGCCGGGCTACGCGTCCATGATTGCCATGATCACGTTTTTGTCCGGCGTTCAACTGCTCAGTGTGGGCCTGCTGGGGGAATACGTCGGTCGCATTTACATGGAGACCAAACAACGCCCGGTCTTCATTGTTGCCGAAGACAGCGAGGACCTCGCCCAGCCGGCTCCGCCCCAACTGAGAGTTACTACGAATGACCAGAAACATTAACACCCTGCTATGGCTATTGATTTCGGTTCTGGCTATCCGGCTTGGCCTGACCACAATGCTCCCGCTGGCCGACACAACTGAACCCCGTTATGCCGAGATTGCCCGCATCATGGCCGAAACCGGCGACTGGATCACGCCCTGGTTCGATGACGGCGTGCCATTCTGGGGCAAGCCACCGCTGTCTTTCTGGGCGCAGGCAGTGTCGTTCAAGGTATTCGGTGTGAGTGAATTTTCCGGCAGACTACCCTCCTGGCTGGCCAATGCCGTCATCGTCTATCTGGTCTTTACCCTGCGCCGTTTCCTGCACCCTGATCGCACTGGCGATGCGGCAAAAGCAGCCGGCCTCTGGGCTGCTCTCATTTACGCCACCACTGCCCTGGGCTTCCTGTCGGCGGGCACGGTGATGACCGACTCCTTCCTCGCCCTGGGCTCAACGCTGGTACTGACCAGCCTGATTGTCCGTCTTCAGGGCGGCCCGGCGCCGTGGAGCTGGCTGTTCTTCGTCGGTCTCGCCATCGGCCTGCTGGCCAAGGGCCCGTTGATTCTGGTTCTGACCGGGCTACCGGTGTTTCTTTGGGTCGCCGTTACCCGGCGCTGGCGTACCCTCTGGCAGTGCCTGCCCTGGATCCGTGGTTCCATGCTGATGCTGGCCATTGCATTACCCTGGTATGTCCTGGCCGAGCTCAAGACCCCCGGTTTTCTCGATTACTTTATTGTGGGCGAGCACGTCAAGCGGTTCCTGGTCAGCAGCTGGCAGGGTGATCTGTATGGCAACGCCCACGAGTTTCCCCGGGGCACCATCTGGCTGTACCTGGTTGTGGCCAGCCTCCCCTGGGGTCTGGTGGCACTGGCGGCATTTCTGCTCAATCGCTGGCGTGGGCACGACACCGTGCATGAATGGCAGGCCCGTGAAAAAGGCATTGGCGGACTGGTGCTGGCATGTACCCTGAGTCCGGCGCTCTTTTTCACCTTGTCGGGCAATATCCTCTGGACTTATGTTCTTCCCGGCTTGCCGTTTCTCGCAGTACTGGCATCAAGCCTCTGGCCACAGAGTCCCGCCAGGCCAATGCAACACTCCGCACTGGCTGCGATTCTTTTGATACCAATGCTCGGCACAGTGGCCGTGAGTTGGCTTGCCTTTCATCCGGAACAACTGAAAACCGAACGTGAACTGATCGCTCGGGTTGACCGCCTGCCCGACATGAGCGCCAACGAACTGGTCTATGTCGGCAAGGCACCATTTTCAGCCCGCTTCTACAGTCTGGGAAAAGTGCGTACCGTAACCCCGGAGACACTAAAGCGCCAACTGGAGCAGCGAGCGCTTTCCAGATCGATGTTGCTGGCTGTGGAGAAAGGCAACACAGCGATGCTGCATCGGCTTGAAACGCTTGCCGATCCCATTGATGAGAACCGGCGTTACCGCGTATTCCTGTTGGATACCCGGCTCCGGAATAAAGCGCACAACGGCGACCGGGAAAGCAAAAGCAGCAGAATCGATTACACTGCAACCAAAGAACACCCGCTGAGCTGAAAACCAACCGGATTCCTGCTACATGCGAATACTGCTGATAGAGGACGATCACCTCCTGGCCAAAACCATGCTCGGGATGCTGCGTGACGACCAGAACACCGTCGACTGGCTGGATGACGGCCAGCAGGCCCTGAACGCCCTGCTCAACGACAGTTTCGATCTGGCCATCCTGGACCTGACCCTGCCGCGAGTGGATGGTCTGGATATCATTAAGAAGGTCCGCAACGAGGGCATCGAGACACCGGTGATTATCCTCACTGCCCGGGGTGATCTGGATGAGAAATTGCGGGGCTTGAATGCAGGAGCGGACGACTACCTGACCAAACCCTTTGCCATGGCAGAACTGAAAGCCCGAATCCGGGCGGTTACCCGGCGTGGCTCCGGCGTCCGAACCGCCGGCCTGAAGGTGGGTCGGCTAACTCTGGCCCCGGACTCCGGCCAGTTAGCGGTTGGCACCGAGACGTCGATTCTCCCGCGCAGCGAGTTCCAGATCCTGCACTACCTGATGCGACATCCGGACCAGGTCGCAACACGACGGCGCCTGGAAGAACAGCTCTATGGTTGGGAACAGGGCGCCGAAAGCAATGCCCTGGAGGTGCACGTTCACCATCTCCGCCGCCGTGTCGGCAAGAAAACCATTCGAACCGTTCGGGGAGTGGGCTACCTTCTGGACAGTGAGGCTGCGGCGCTTGGGGAACCCGAATGAGCCTGACCCGCAAACTCACGGTCCTGGTTACCAGTACCGTCCTTTTCATCACTCTGATCGCCGCCGGGTGGGGTTTCTACGTCACTGACCATCAGCTTGAGGAGTTGTTCGACGCGGAACTGGCACAGAGCACTCGCATCGTCCAGGGATTGGTGGACCACTTATCAACGACCCAGCCGGCTGATCAGCTCTCCCACACCCTGTCGAAAACGCTGAAACTGCCCGAGAGTGCATACCGTGGCGAGGAGGAAGAAGACGAGATCCTTCCCGGCGGAGCGGGCCACAAGTACGAACGCAAGATTGCCTTTGAAGTCTGGTCGCCGGACAAAGAACCGATTCTCGATACACTCCGCGCCAACGATTCCCATGGGCTCGATCCGGGTTTCGCCTGGCAGGAGGTAGCAGGCTATCAATGGCGCACATTTACCTTGAGGGATCCGTCTACCGGCTACTGGATTCGCACCGCCCAGCGTGAAGATGTCCGGGACGAACTCAGTCAGGAGATCGCAATGGGAAATGTATTGCCCTTCCTGGTTGCCCTCCCGTTGCTTGCACTGGCCGTGCTTGTGTCGATCCAGGTCGGCTTCCAGCCCCTCAGGAAACTTGAGAAACCGGTGCGCAATATGGCACCGGAAAGTATTCATCCGCTGGACGACCGCCAGGCTCCCAAAGAAGTGGCCGGACTGGTGCAGGCGGTGAACGGCCTGTTGCGACGACTTAACCAGGCTCTGGAACGAGAGCGCAGATTCTCCGCGGATGCCGCCCATGAACTGAGAACGCCGCTGACGGCACTTCGACTGAATCTGGAGAAAGCCTGCGAGGACCACCCGGAGCAGTATCAGGATCTGATCCGGTCGGTTGACCGTATGGTGCACCTTGTTGAGCAAATGTTGTTGCTGAGTCGGGTCGATGCAGGTACCGATTTTGCTCCGGCGTACCACAACCTGTCAGCGATTATTGAACAAAGCATTGCCGATGTGGCACCCCTGGCCATGAAGAAGAATATTGAGCCGGTGCTGGAAGACGATGCGGGCCAGGCCCTGGTGTGCTGCCATAGCGCTCTGATCAATACACTGATGCGCTCCCTGCTTGCCAATGCTATTCAGTACAGCCCCGAACAGACCGTTATTACCACCCACATCACGCCTTCCGGCGACGGTTACCACATTACCGTCTGTGATCAGGGCCCCGGCATCCCAACCGAAGAACGGGAACGGGCTCTCAGCCGTTTTGTCAGGCTTGATCAGCGACTTGGCGGCGGCGCCGGGCTCGGGCTCGCCATCGCCCGCCGTATCGCAGAGCTCCACCGGGGCCAGCTTACCCTCGCCGGAAGGACAGACGGGCAGCCCGGACTGTGCGTCAGCATCTGGCTGCCCGCACGACCTTCCTTTCAAAACAGCCGTTCTTAAGGTTGAATTAAGGTTAAGGGTATATACTGTCTGGTCTTATTAATGGGGAGCATTCAATGAACCCCATTGATGTTCTGCTTTCGAGGATGTTCTGAAATGGGCAAGAAAAGAACCCTGTCGCTGATTATTCCGGCCAAGGATGAACAGGAAAACATTGCTGACCTTCTGACAGAAGCCTTCGGTGTCATGCGGGATTATCCCGACTTCGAGGTCGTTCTGGTGGACGATGGCAGCCGCGACCAGACACTGGACACCGCTATTCGGGCAGCCCGGTCCCTTGGTGGCCGCCTCGTCACGGTTCGTCATGAGCAGAGCATCGGACAGAGTGGTGCGCTGGCCACAGGCATCAGGCACGCCCGAAGTCGTCTTATCGTGACGATGGATGGTGACGGCCAGAATGATCCCGCTGACATTCCGGCACTGCTGCAAAAAGCAAACACAATCCGGGCATCGGATTTCTGCATCGCGGGCTATCGAAAGAACCGCAAAGACACTGCCTGGAAACGGTTCCAGTCCCGGCTGGCCAATCGCGTGCGCGACGCGCTGCTGCATGACGGCGTGCCGGACACCGGGTGTGGCCTCAAGCTGTTCCCCCGCTCCACGTTTCTCAAACTGCCCTGGTTTGACCACGGCCACCGCTTTATACCGGCGCTGGTGCGGGGTATTGGTGGTGAGATTGCGGTCGTAGAAGTAAACCACCGGCCACGTACCGCGGGAACCTCCAAATACAACGCGTGGAATCGGACCTGGGCCGGCATACTCGACCTGTTCGGCGTTTTATGGCTGCTACACCGCATCCGTACTCCCGTCATTGTCAACCCCGTCGATTCCGACACGCCGGTATCAGTAACGGAGCAGTCCTGACATGTTCAACTGGTCCCGCTGGCTGGCGTTTGCTGTGCTGGCGCTGGTCGGCTATCTGGCAATCCAGAATGGCTGGCTCGATTTTATTGCGGACAGGGCCCAGGTAGCCAGTTACCTGCACAGCCACGGAGTTGAGGGCCTGCTGGCTATTACCCTGGCAGGCGCGATCTTCACCGGCATCGGCGCCCCCCGCCAGTTGCTGGCGTTTGTGCTCGGTTTTGCCCTGGGCGGGATCAGCGGTACCCTGGTCTCAACACTGGCAGCCACTATTGGCGCCACAGGGTGCTTCTTCACCGCAAGATGGCTGCTGCGAACATCCCTGACCCGCCGGTTCAGCCGGCGCATGCGCCAGTTTGACGAACTGTTTCGGGAGCAGACCCTGCTGAAGGTACTTATGGTCCGCCTGCTACCTGTCGGTAGTAACCTGGCCACCAACCTCGTTGCCGGTTGTTCCGGCATCCGTTTTCTGCCCTTCCTGGCCGGCAGCACGCTCGGATACCTTCCGCAAATGCTGGTATTTGCTTTGGCCGGCGCCGGCATTGGCACTGCTGACGAGTATCAGCTGATACTGAGCGTTGTCCTGTTCATTCTGGCCTCCATGATTGGCGCGCTGCTCTACCACAATCAAAGAGCCAGAACCCTGGCCAATTCCGTTTCCGATCATTCCTGAGACCGACCATGCCCGCATCGCCTTTCGTTCGCCATCTCCCTGAATACCTTTTCAACCTTTCGCGGAACCGGCTACTGCTCGTGCTGCTGGCATTTGCCACAGTGATGATCTTCACCGGTATCGGCCTGCGGTCACCCTGGCCGGCCGATGAACCCCGCTTTGCCGAAGTTGCCCGGGAAATGGTGGCTTCCGGACAGTGGCTGATTCCCATGAGAGGTGGCGAGTTCTATCCGGACAAGCCTCCGGTCTTCATGTGGAGCATTGCCCTGTTCTATTGGTTAACTGGCAGCCTGAAAGTCGCCTTCCTGTTGCCAAATGCGCTTAGCAGCCTGCTAACCCTGGGACTGGTTTTTGATCTGGGCACGCGGCTATGGAACCAGCGTACCGGCACGATTGCCGTATTGCTGTTGTTGCTGGCACCGCAGTTCCTGATTCAGGCCCAGAAAGCCCAGATAGATGCCATGGTTGCGGCCTGGATTACCGTCGCCTCCTATGGCCTGATCCGGCATTTTTTCACCGGACCGGCCTGGGGCTGGTACTTCGTGGCCTGGGCATTCATGGGCCTTGGAATCATTACCAAAGGTGTCGGCTTCCTGCCCGCATTCATGTTTATCCCGATCCTGATACTCGGGCTCCGGAACCGCCAGCTTTTTTCCGACACACTTACCTGGCGCTGTGCGCTCGGTCCGCTGGCCATGATAGCCGTCGTTGCGGCCTGGCTGATCCCAATGGTGCTCTACGTGAACAACCTGGGTACAGAAGAAGCCCTTGCCTACAGGAATAACATTCTGTTCAAGCAAACCGGCGAACGATATGCCGACTCCTGGGGCCATATCCAGCCCTGGTATTACTACCTGACCAATGCTATCCCCTCGCTGTGGTTTCCTCTGCCGTTACTGTTGCTTGCATTAGTACGCCCCCTTGCGGGAGCCATCCGGCGAAACCCGGTCCTTCCCGTTCTGTTGGTCTGGATCGCCCTGGTTGTGGTGTTTTTCAGCATCAGCCCCGGCAAGCGGGGGGTCTATATTCTGCCGGCATTGCCCATGTTCGCCCTGTGTCTTGCACCGGTGTTGAGCACTCAGCAACCAGCCCGCTGGTTTCCGGCCGTTCTCACGGGACTGCATTTTCTGTTGGCCACAGCCCTGGTCGTCGTCGGAGTCATGGCCTGGAACGATCATCCCAGGCTGGTCGAAAAAGTGGCGGACTACAGCCGAGACCCGGCGCGGCTGCATGAGGCCGGGACACTGGTTTTCAGCGTTGGCCTGGCATGGTTGCTCAGCCTTGCGGTATTCTGGCGCTCTAATGCGCTGGGGCGCCTATTCGTGGCCATGATGATCAGCTGGCTGCTATACACAACCTGGGGTTACCGGGTTCTGGAACCTTTGCGCACGCCTCGCAATATCCTCGCGGCTGCGGAACGGAGCATTCCCGCCGATGCGCAACTCGGCATGATCGATTTCCGGGAACAATTTATCCTGTTCTCCAGGCTCGATTTCACCCACTTCAGCTATTTCACCGGCCTTGAACAGGAAAATCGCAACGCATGGCTGTGGATGAACGAAACCGCAGATAGCTATCTCATCGTGGCGGATCAGATTGAGTTGCAGTGCTTCACCAAAGAAGGTGCTATCCCTCTGGGAACAGCTCACCGGGAAAACTATCTTTTACTGGGTGATCAACAAATGAAGCCCAGCTGCGCGCCGCCAGACAAGGTTAAACGGTTTACCACGCGCACTCCCGGTAGTTGGCAAGACTGAGCCGGATGCGCCGGGATTTGCACGGGCGGACGTTCTGTTTTAATCGGATCTACCCGGTTTTTGGCAGCGTCACCGAAACCTGCAAACCCTGGTCTTCCGAGCCGGTATCGAGCCGAATGTCTCCTCCCATGCCACGAATCAGGGTGCGTGCGATGGCCAGCCCCAGGCCGGCGCCGCCAGTTTCACGACTGCGGGATTGTTCCAGGCGGTAGAAGGGCTGGAATACCCGTTCGCGTTCGGCTTCCGGGATGCCCGGGCCCTGGTCGGTGATGGTGATGACAGCCTCTTTTTCTGTGGCGTCGAGTTTCACCACAGCCCGCTGCCCGTAGTTCACCGCGTTCTCGATCAGGTTGCGCAGGGCGCGTTTGACGGCTTCCGGCTGCCCCTGAAGGACGCATCGTGGGCTGTCCTCGTACTCTACGGCCAGCCCCATCTCCTGCAGATCACCACAGAGACTGTCCATCAGGGTGGCCAAATCATAACGCCGGTGTTGTTCAGTGGTGCTGCCACGAATGAAATCCAGGGTGGCTTCGGCCAGGTGCTGCATCTCCTGCAGGGTCTCGAGCAGGCGGTCCCGGTCCTCGCCTTCAGGCAGCATTTCCACCCGCAGCCGCATGGAGGTAATAGGTGTACGCAGATCGTGGGCGAGGGCCGCCAGCAGGCGCCCCCTGTCTTCCTGCGCGCGGCTGACCTGATGCTGCATCTGATTGAAGGCGCGCGTTACTTCGCGAATATCTTCAGGACCACGCTCCGGAATCCGGACCTTTTCACCACGCCCGAAGGCATGGGCGGCATTACTCAGTTCGTTAACGGGGCGCAGAATGTGGCGGATAGCCAGCAGGAGCGTGAGTATCAGCAGTATGGCAGTAATGCCTACACTGGTGAGCGTTGCCTTGAGCCAGAGCCACGAGGGTGCAGGCGGCTGAGCCCGGGCGTTGACCCACTGCCCCGTGGGCAATGCCAGGGACACGCTCAGAATGGGCGGGCACTCTTGTCGTTTCTCTTGCCGCTCCTCTTCTCTTTCCTTGCGGTGTTCCCGGCGCTCTTCATCCTCTAGATGCTGCTCATGGTCATCGTGTTTCGCGCGTTCGTCATGTTCATCCTGCTCCGATTCGTGCCATGACAAACATTCCTGTTTATCGGCTTCCATTGCGGCTCTCACCTGCTCCCGGGGCAGACCCAACTCTATAGCCAGTTGCTCAGTCATTGTTGGGGACAGGTCATTGGTGAGATGCGCTGACGGATCGATGGAAAGCTGCAGGGAGGGGCTGGAAAGTGCCCGTAATATGCGTTCCTGCCGCTCCGGGTCGGTAGTGTCTAGCAGGGTGTAGGCATCCGTAACCCGTTGCAGCACATGTTCGAGGCTGGCGCTGCGCAGAGCGCCCTGTCGCTCTCCGGCCAGAATCGCGATGGTGATGATCTGTGCCACCAGCAGCACCAGGATCAGCAAGAGTGCCAGCTGCCCGCCGGCACGCCGGGGCCACAACTTCATTGCCCTGCGCCTCCCACGCTGGCAATCCATTGGTACCCGCCCCCCCAGATGGTCTTGATCAGCCGGGGGTTGCGGGGGTCCGGATCGATTTTCCGGCGTAGCCGGCTGACATGATTATCGATACTGCGATCGAAGGCGTCTGCTTCCCTGCCGAGGGTCAGGTCCATGAGCTGATCCCGGGACAACACCCGACCGGCGTGCTCCAGAAAGGCCAGCAGCAACTTGTATTCGGCGGTGCTGAGAGACACTTCGACGCCTTCGGGATCGATCAGTTGATGGCGATCGACGTCCAGGGTCCAGCCCTCGAATGACAGGCACTGCCCGGCCATCGGGCTGCGTTGGGGTGGTAGCGCGATGGTGCGGCGCAGAACCGCCTTAATGCGGGCCAGAAGCTCCCGCGGATTGAAGGGTTTGGTCAGGTAGTCGTCGGCGCCCATTTCCAGGCCGACGATGCGATCGGTCTCCTCGCTCATGGCGGTCAGCAGAATAACGGGCAACCCGGTGTGTTCGCGCAGGTAGCGGCAGAGAGTCAGGCCATCCTCTCCCGGCATCATGATGTCCAGCACGACCAGGTCCACAGAGTGGTCTCTCAGCTGGCGCTTCAAGGCATCCCCACCATCGGCCAGGAGCACGCGCAGCCCGTGTTCCTGCAGATAACGGCCTACCAGGTCGCGAATGTCTCGGTGGTCGTCGACCACCAGAATCGTGGGAGAAGTGCTCACTCATTACTCCGTCTGTGTACTCACTGTCCCGATTATAGGGGAGTCATCGCGGGGCATGGGCATGAGGTTGTCAAAAATCATCCCAATTCAGGCTGTTGAGACAATTTGCGACAAATTCGGCTGCCACCCGAGACAATTCTGCGACGTTTTTCTGGTGCAATAGCTCGCATCGGGACTGATACGCCGTAATTAGCGCGAGAGCCCTGGAGAGGGAGTTCGCCAACATTCTGAAGGAGATCGACGATGACAATGATGGACGCTGGAAGCCGTTACGGTGCCGTTTCCCGTGCCTTGCACTGGATTATGGCAGTCCTGCTGCTGGCCATGCTCGGCAGCGAGGTGTGGTTCGAGGCTCTGGAGGATAGCCTCTCGGAGGCCTCCTTGATGGCCTGGCACCAGAGTGTGGGGCTGGCATTGTTCGCGCTGGTGGTATTTCGTGGTTTGTGGCGATGGCTGAACCGGTCGCGCCTTACAGCGCCTGCACACTGGGCGACCATGGCAAAGTGGGGGCATTTCGCTCTGTATGCACTGATGATTCTGATGCCTCTGTCAGGGCTGGCGACGGCCCTTGGGGAGGGAGACACTGTCACTTTCTTCGGGTGGACGGTTTTTGCTTCCGGCCCGGAAGTGGCGTGGCTGGGAGACAGTGGCAAAGACGTTCATGAGGTCCTGGCAAACGTGCTCTGGCTGATGATCGGATTGCATGTGACCGCAGCGCTGGCACACCAGTACCTGCTCGGTGACCGGATCATGAAGCGTATGGCCGGATCGTAGGCCACAGCCACCAACATTTCTGTGGCACCTTTTTGAAACCGGTAGCCAACAGGCTGCAACGAGACAACAGGAAAGACGCGGACCTCGGACGCAACTCTGCACAGCTCCCGCATATGGGTTATGTTTCGTTTTCTGGTAATTCGAGTTGTCTCTCACTCCGCCAGATTCGAATAAGCACAACTTCGGTGGCTTGCCTCAGGATGATGCTTCAGCATTCCCGAGTGCTCCAAAATAGCAGTCACATACCCGTCACCAATATGCGGCACATCCTGCTCTGTGTAGTACTCCTGAATAGCCTGCAAATCTTCAAGGGCAGACTGTGCGATGCGTAATTCCATTTACTTGATGCCTAGCGTTTTCCTGGCTTCCTCCAAAGATACAGTGTTGCCCTCACGAACGTCCATGAGCCCTTGCGCCACCGCCTTTACGAACCGTAGTTCCTCTGCGGTTCGCTCGTAATCCTCAAGCCCCTGAACAACAGCGACACCACGGCCACGGCTAGTAAGCAGGATTGGACGATGCGTATCCTGAGCTCGACCAACCACCTTTCCGGGATTAATCTTCAGGTCTGAAAGAGGAATAACATCCTCAGAAAATTTCACTTGCATGGCAGTCACCAAATCGACAGAACTGGTATAACTACTAGCACCAGTTAACAGGTGCGGTCAAGAAACGCCAACAGCACGCGCGGCTGCGGAATGGAGGCGAAGCCGCAATGTAGTAATAGCCTTCGCCGTGCCTGTGTTATGCATTCCTGGGACCCTGCTCATGATACTGAGTCGCTGTATCGGGCAGTATTTCCCACGTAAGCAATGAGATGGACTCCTCCTCACCTCACCGCAAAAACACTCGCCGGTTATTGGCACTTCACTCTCCTTGGTGCATGGCGCCGAAGCGCACCTGGTTAGCTACTCCCAAGTATGTATGCACGAAGCTGCCGCTCCTCTCTCATAACACAGAGTATGAGAACCCGTTTCTTATCTTCACGAAAAAAAATTCGACAAGGGGGCACCACTACTTCTCTGTATACCGAATTGGGGAGCTCCGGAGGAATCCGTCCGGATTGGGGAAAATCCTGCAAACGCTCGGTTTTATCGAAGACTTCTTCGACCAAATGGCTTGCGGCAGCAGGATTATCCAGATCAACGTACTCGGCAATAGCGTCCAGTTCCTGAAGCGCGGGCTCCGTCCAGATTACTTCAGCCATTTACTCATTTTCGCCCTGGCCTCACTTTGGCTGCATGTTCTTCCCTCAAGTACCGCACGCTCTCCCCGTGAGAGCCCCTCAAGCAGCTCAAGCCGGCGCTGCATAAACTCGTAATCCTGAACATCGACAAGATAGGCCGATGGCTGACCATGCTCCGTGATCAGTATCGGCTCCTTTGACAAATGCAGGTCCGCCAGAATCTTCGTGGCTTGGCGCTTGAGGTTCGTAACAAGCTCAACTTTCATCGGCTCCCCCTGAATCAGACTATTAGTGACACTATAGTATCACTATTCGGGTGGGGCAATCACAGCTAACGCCCGCCATCACCGGTGACAAAACCGGAGCGAAGCGGAGATTTTGGCATCCGGTGCATGGCCTTGATGCAATATCAGTTTGACTCAACTATTTCTCTGATAACGCTTCCAAGCTCAGCTATCGCTGCATTTCTTTCGTCAAAGGATGCTGTGGTTTCAGCTATATAAAATGCAACAATGATTGGCTCGCCCTCTGATTTTACGCGGATTTCCAGCAAGTACGGAACTTTCCACAGCCTTTGGGTGGCCTCGAAATTAATTCCGTGCTTTTCCAGATTGACCTGGCGTTGGCACTGGCATGCAGAAGTTAGCATCGACTCTTTTCATGGTGTGCTCCACCGAAGGACTGTCTATACAGTATTGTTGAAGCGTACCATCAGAAGAAGCCAACATAGACATGGATGTACAGCCTTAAGAGAGTCGGGATGGGGTCTTGAGATAGGTGACCAGCGCATCAAATGGCAGAGGTTTTGTGAACAGAAATCCCTGGCCGAGCGGGCACTGAAGCTCCGCCAGCATTTGCAGTTGGTCGTCTGTTTCGATGCCTTCCGCCACCAGATTCAAACGCAGGTTGTCCGCCATTTGCACGATGGTGGTCACCAGTTGGCGAGCCATGTCGCTCTTGTGCATGTCATCCAGGAAGGACTTGTCCAGCTTCAGGGTGTTGACCGGAAGGAAGGCAAGTCTGGCGAGGGACGAGTAGCCGGTTCCGAAGTCGTCGATGGCGACGGTAAATCCGTGATCGTGAAATTCGTGCAGCATCCTTTCCATGCGGGGAACATCGCTCATCATTGACGATTCGGTGACTTCCAGTTCCAGTGCGCCGGGCGGTAACCCTTCATCCTGGATGGTCTGCTGGATCTGTTGGGTCAAGGTCGGTTGCCATAGCTGGCGGACAGACAGGTTCACGGCCATGCGTAGATTGGGAGCAAATTCCCGTGCTTTGCGAAGATCGCGACAGGCCTGCTTGATGATCCAGGTTCCCAGGCGCACGATGAGCCCGCTTTCCTCCAGCATTGGAATGAAGTGGGCGGGGCTCAGCAGGGTGCCATCTTCCTGTGGCCAGCGAAGCAGTCGCCTGCTTCGTGACCCAGGCCATCGTTGACTCTCTTGAAGCCGTCCAGGTCAATAAAGAGCACGGCGGCGTGGGCCTGCTCCCGCTCTGATTTCGCCTCCAGCGAGCCCAGCTCTTCCAGTACCCACTGACGGTTTGGCAATTTGGTTAGGGCATCCCGGTAGGCCCGCTCTTCGGCGCGCTCCTTTTCCGCATCCAGGGCCTGATGATTGCGCAGCGCGCTTAGCCCATGGGCGATGTTTTTGGCCAGGCGCCACATCAGTTCTATTTCCGATTCTCCGAAGGCGTTCGGTTTTTCGGAATAAAGTGCCAGTACACCGACCGTGTTCTCTGAGATCAGCAGAGGTAACGCCAGCACTGAGTTCATGCCGTGTTGGGCGGCGCTGCCCCGCCAGGGGTCAAAAAGGGGGTCGGTGTGCAAGTTCTGCGAGACTTCCGGCTGGCAGCGGCGTATGGCGCTGCCAGCAGGGCCTTGCCCCTGGGCGTTGTCGCCCCAGGAGAGTTGCATGTTTTCCAGGTACTCCGCCGCGCCGCCACAGTGAGCAATCACCTCAACGGACTTCTGTTCATCGTGTTGCGCTATGCCGAACCATGCGAACCGATAACCGTGATCGCCCACCAATTGCCCAAGCATCTCATCCAGAAGCTCCGTTTCGGTCTTGGCCCGAATCACCAGCTCATTGCAGGCTGAGAAAATACGGAAAGCCCGGTCCATATTCTCCAGCGCGCTTTCGCTCTCATTGGCCCGCTGGCTCAGTTCCACGGTGGACTGCCGCAGCCGGAGCATGTTTGCGATTCGGGCGATCAGCTCGGGCGCACGCAGAGGGGACACCACGACATCCTCGAACTGGCCGTCCAGCGTACTTCTCGCCCGGCTTAGCTGGCTTTCCCTGACCACAAGCAGAACAGGAATCAAGGCGGGCGCCTGCGCTTCACGATGCGCTGCCAGCGTGTCCCGCCACTTTACAAGCGCCCCCAGATCCGCAATAACCATGTCAAAGTTTCGGTCCGGAATGAGGCCATTTTGGGGGCCAAGCAACTCGTGGTTCTCCAGAATCTGGGACAACAAGCGCTTGTTACCGGAATGCCCAAGTAAAACAAGAATCTGCGCCATTAGGTATTTCGCTTATATGGTTTTTTCTTCGGGCGCTGTCTGGTTTCGGTGGGTATCCACAAAATGAGGCTGCCCGTGCAGAATGCCCTGGAGGCCTTTTAGCGGCTCGCCGACATTCAGGCCATTGGGGGTGATTTCGAATGCCCGCAACGATCTTTCGAAATCACTGGTGCGCTTTTTAAGGACGCCAATGGTTTTGCGAAGTTCGCTGTTGAATTCCACATAGCGCAGCATGACGATGGTATCGGCCAGATAGCTGATGCCGGAGTCGGTGGCTCGCACCTCATTGCCGGCAATTGATGCAATTTCGTTAAGAATCAGCACGGTTACGCCACGGCTGACCAGATACCGACACAGCGCGTGGAGTCGTTCAACCACGTCATCCCCCGCCACCGAGAGGCGACCCACGGACAGTTTATAGCCGGAAAGGCTGTCCAGCATGACCAGGCGGGTATTGTTGATTTCAACTTCTTCACGAACCGAATGCGAAAGCTCATCCGGGGAATAGCTCACCGCCTCAACGGTCTCGATATGCAGCTGATCCTGTTCCAGAAGATCGTCCAGCGGCATGCTGAGGCTGCGGCAACGGTGCTTGAGAATACGGGGCTGTTCCTCAAAGCTGTACACCACGGCCCGCTCGCCTCGCAACGCCGCTGTGCGCATGATCTGCATACCCAGAGTTGTTTTCCCCACGCCTGTCGGCCCGGAAAGAACCGACACAGTGCCACGCTCAATTCCCCCGCCCAGAGATAGGTATCAAACGCGTCGCAGACCTGCGCAATCAGGGGTTGAAGCTCTATATCAGACGCCGGAACCAGGTCGTCTTTCCACCACCGGGGCCCCCTCTGACCAAGTACGCTCGCTGTGGAAGGAGGCCGCCGCAGGCGATTTCATCCAGACCTTGAACACCGGTGGAAATGCGCTGTTCTGGTGACGTCACTGAGATTAACCTCGATAAATGTCAGAACATTGAGCGACCAACATAGCCATTGAGCCCACAGCATACAATAACCGTGCGAAAGAAAATCACGGTTATTGTGTTGCTATCTGGCGGGGCCCTGTGGTGCGATTCTGGCCAGTGCTGCACGGATCGCCTGGGGAACTGGTGCTGCCGGGCGCATCTTCCACTACTATCAAGGTACGTTCGCGCTAGAGACGACGTTACCGTGGGACTGTCGATCAAAAAATCGGAATTTACGGCGGAAGAGTTTGAACGTTTTGCTGCCAAGGTCCGGACGGACCTTACAGCACTCACTCGCCTTCTGAACCGGCCCGGCTTTGGTGAGGGAGAGAGTTCCATTGGAGCCGAGGTCGAGTTCTACATCGTAAACCCTGACCTGCGAGTTCAACCCATCAACACAGAAATCGCCGCCAGCGTTCAGGATCCCCAACTGACGGTTGAGCTCAATCGCTTCAATCTTGAATACAACCTCAGCCCCCAGGCTTTCAAGGGAGCTCCGTTTGCCAGAACAGAGCAAGAGCTGCTCGCTGCCATCAAACGAATCGACCAGCACGCCGCACCACTGGAAGGGGAACTGGTACCAATCGGCATTCTGCCCACACTCCGGCAGTCCGATATGGGCGCGAAGGCGATGACAGACGAACCCCGCTACCATGCGCTATCCAACGCCCTGCTCAAGCAACGGGGCGAGCCCTTCAGCATTCATATCGGTGGCAACGATGTCATAGATCTGGAGGCGGACGACGTCACCATGGAAGGGGCCAATACCTCGTTCCAGCTGCACTGGCGTGTCCCCGCCCACCGTTTCGCCGACTATTTCAATGCGGTCCAGCTGGTCATGCCGATTGTTCTCGCTCTGGCCAGCAATTCGCCCAGCCTGTTTGGCCACCACCTCTGGGACGAAACCCGTATTGCCCTGTTCAAGCAATCCATCGACAGCCGACCCCCCAATCATAAAACCTGGCGCCACCCGCCAAGGGTCTATTACGGAAACGGCTGGGCACGCGGCGCCTGGGAACTGTTTGCGGCCTCCGCATCGCTGTATCCCCCCATCATTCCACTGATGTCAGATGAAGATCCGATGGCCGTGATTGATCGTGGCGAAGTACCGGAACTGGCCGAGCTGCGCCTGCACCAGGGAACCACATGGCCCTGGAACCGGGCCATCTTTGATCCCGCAGACGGTGGTCATCTACGCATCGAAATTCGTTCTATGCCTGCAGGTCCGACTGCAGTGGATATGTGTGCGAACGGACTGTTTGTGATCGGCGCTGCGTTGGCAGTGCTCGATGACATCCGTCATCTGACGTCGATACTCCCCTTCCATTACACCGAACACAATTTCTACCGCGCCGCCAAATATGGCATCGGCGCAGAAATCATCTGGCCGCACAAGGATCAGGTTCAGTTGCAGGATATGCCCCTGTTGGCCGTGGCCCGTGAGCTGCTGCCCCGCGCCCGGGAAGCACTGCAACGAACCGCCGTGGACGAGACAGAAATCCACCACTTGCTGGGCATCATCGAAGGCCGCATTGAAACCAACATGTCCGGCGCCCGGTGGCAGCGCCACATCACCGAGTCTTTTTTCAGGTCCCTGAGCCCCGATGAGGCGTTCCGGAGTATGCTGTCTCTGTACATGGCCAACCAGAAGAAAAACATTCCGCTCCATGAATGGACACTGTCACCGTGAGTAACTCGAACGTTCTTGATTGTCTGAATCACCCGTCACCCCAGACGCTGGGCCGCTCACCCCTTGAGTGGCTGGACCGACTGCACAAGCCCACGGTTGTTCGTGTTGCCGGTCGTGATCGCTCCCGCACCCGAGCCATGGCAACGCTTCTTCACGGTAATGAACCTTCGGGTCTGTTTGCGCTTCACCGGTGGCTACTTGAGCAGCACACGCCCGAGGTCAACATGCTGTTTCTGCTGGGAGGCGTCTATCCGGCGAAGATCCCACCCAGGCTTTCACTGCGCCAACTGCCCGAAGGACGTGACCTGAACCGGTGTTTCAAAGAGCCCTTTGCAGGGGAAGAAGGTGCGATTGCCGAGGCCATGCTGGACGAGCTTCGCAAAGCGAAACCCGAATGCCTGCTGGACGTGCACAACACCTCAGGCACAGGCCCGGCCTTCGCTGTGACCATCACCAATGACGCCGCCCATCAGGCGCTGACCTCTCTCTACACCGACCGCCTCATAATGACGGATCTTCGTCTGGGTGCGCTGATGGAATATTCTGAACAGGAGGTGCCCACGGTAACCATCGAGTGTGGTGGGTCCCAGGATGATCAAGCTCATCAACTGGCGTACGAGGGACTCGTTCGGTATGCCTCAAGACCAGACGTGTTGTCACTGGAAAAAGCGGAGTGGGACGTCGCCGTACTGCGAAATCCGATTCGGGTGGAACTGGCGCCTGAAGCGACCATAGAATACCGCCTTGAGCCCACCGGTCAGGCTGACCTCACGTTTCCGCCAGACATCGAACACCGCAATTTCGGGATTGTTTCCCCAGATGAGCCGCTGGGATGGATTGGAAAAAAAGGCCTCGGCATACTCACAGCGATCGGCCACAACCGGACCGAAAACATGGAGCAGGTTCTTCGAGTCAAGGATGGGCAGATCTACCCCGCACAGGCCATCAGAGCCTTTATGATTACCACCAACCCGGTTATTGCGAAGAGCGATTGCCTGTTCTATGCGGTCAAAGCAACAGGCGAACCCATTTTTTAGAATCCAAAGAGTCCCAGAGCGACGCTGCGGGCTTCAGGCACCCGGCATTTCCACTCCCTGGCAATCATTACTACGCACTGACCCTGACCCCGGATTAGGTCCAGCCAGCAGCCTGTCGGACTTAAGTCCGACAGGCTGCTGGAGTGGGGAAAGTCCACGGATACGCAATGGCCAAGGTTAAACCCGATCTGACAGACGACGATCAAAATCGGTAGCTGAACTCAATCATGTGAAAATCCGCCCCTATCGTGTCAGATCCATTAACGCCGGCATCTGAATAATGAAGGAACCGATATCCCAGCCCCAGATTTCTATAAAGCGGAACAGCGACACCCGAGGTCAGGGCAAACTGGAAAGGCCCGCCATAATCCTGGGTGCCGAAGCCCCACCTGCTGAACAAAGCGCCACCCATGCCCAAATCCAGGACAAAGCGCCCGTCCTCACTACCCAGCGTCAATTCCGGGATGAGCGAAACGACGAGCGCATTTTTACCCGCTCCCCGCAAAAGTCCGCCACTCGCCATTAAACGGCTGCCGATACCCCAGCCTGAAGTGGAGTAGTTATTCCAGGGCAAATGGAAGTTCGCCGACACATCGTATTCCTTAAAATCCTCCGGAGCCTCTTCTCCAAGCAAGGTCTTCTCTGAAATCCGTGCGCGTATGCTGAGACTCTGTAATTCCAGGTCTTCGGAGTACGAGTAGCTCGGGCCAGGAATGAGAAGGCCGCAGAGGATGATCGGCAGCAGTCCGAAATGAAAGAAATGGCGAGAAAAAACCATTGCTGGCAGCCCATGCTTATTATGAGGAAAGTTTTCACTGCTACGCTTGTGAGCGGTGAAGAGCCTTATAACGTTCCTCTAACTCAACTCGCACGACGTTGAGGCGGGGTAGGTCAATCCATCATGTTTAGGCAGAAAATCCCTTCAGGTCAATAACTTCCCATTACTTTCCCTTCTCGTTTTCCGAACAAAAATGATCAGTGAAACTACTATCCTCGCCCAATGGGTCCAGGGCATGCCACTGATTCAAAAAGAATTTATGAGTTCGTTCAAATTCCGCCAGGTTCATGGTCGCAACGACCATTTCCCATACCTTCCGCCACAGCTTCGCCGCCAACTTGCTCAAAGGAGGTACAGACATTCGCAGTATTCAGGAGTTGCCGGGCCACAATGATATCTCCACAACACAGATTTATACCCACGTTGTTGGAACACACCAGTGTGGCATCAGCAGCCCGCCGGATGCTTGAGAGGCATTTTTTACGCTAACCCGGAACAAACACCGGAAAGCCGTCCAGTTCGGCAGAAAGCAGGCGCTGGCCAAACAGCTTTTCCAGCGCCGGGGCAACCAGCATGTCCCGGGCCGGTCCCCAGCATGCCTGGCCGTCAGGAAACATCAGCAGGATCTGGTCACACCAGCGGGCGGCCAGATTGAGGTCGTGCAGGCACAGGAATACCGCCCGGCCGGATGCGGCCTGATTGCGCAGCAGCTTCATCACCGAGGTCTGGTGCCGCAAGTCCAGATGGTTGGTGGGCTCGTCCAGCAGCCAGATTCCCGGCGCCTGGGTCATCAGCGTGGCAATGGCCACCCGTTGCCGCTCGCCCCCGGAAAGCGTGTTGACCAGCCGGTCCCTCAGGTGGCTTACATCCAGCGCTTCCAGTGCCTGCTCTGCAATTGCCAGGTCTTCGCCACGCTCCATCTGCCAGGGTGACAACCAGGGATGGCGCCCGATCAGGGCGGTTTCCAGCACCGTGGCCGGGAAACCGTCCTGCCGGTCCTGGAACACCAGGCCCATCTGTTGCGAAACCAGTTTGCGCCGGATTTCCGTCAGCGGTTTGTCATCCAGAGAGAGTTCGCCGCTGCGGGGCTCCCGGAGACCCGCCAGTGTATGCAGCAGTGTGGTTTTGCCCACGCCGTTGGGGCCAAGAACGCCCCAGACCTGGCCCGGCTGCAAGGACAGATTCAGGGGCACACCCGGGGCGCGTCCGGGAATGTCGATGATCAATTCTTCGGTGGTCAATATTGCCATTATCGACTCCGGTAGAGCAGGTACAGGAAGGTCGGCACCCCAATCAGCGCCGTGATCACGCCCACCGGCAACTGTTCCGGCGCGATCACCACCCGGGCCAGCGTGTCCGCCAAAACCAGCAACGTACCGCCCGCCAGCGCGCAGGCGGGCAGAATCAGCCGCTGATCATTGCCCAACGCCAGCCGGAGCATATGGGGCACCACCAGGCCGACAAAACCAACGGCCCCTGCCATGGTCACGGCGGTCGCCGTCAGCAGACTGGCCATCAGATAAATCAACCACTCCAGTGGCCGGACCGAAACCCCCAGAGCCGCGGCCTGCAATGAGCCCCGGGCCAGAACATTCAGTGCCCGCCCGAGCGGAAACACCAGCAGGCAGACCAGAACCAGAATAACCAGACCCGGCCAGGCCGTGGTGGCGTGGGAAAGGTCCCCCATCAGCCAGTAAAGCATGCCGGGCAGCCGGCTGGCCGGTGTCATGGACAGGATCAGGGTAATGACAGCACCCCAGCCGGCGGCCACCACCACACCGGTAAGCAGGAGACGGGAGGGTGTCCAGCTTCCGCTGCCATGGGCGAGACCAAAGACCAGCAGGGTCGCCAGCATGGCACCGGCAAAGGCCGAACCGGAAACCAGGTAACCGGCGGCTCCGGCCAGCATGGCCAGCAAGGCACCGACGGCAGCACCCCCGGACAATCCGAGCACATAGGGGTCTGCAAGCGGATTGCGCAGCAGTACCTGCATCAACGCTCCGGCCACTGCCAGTAAACCTCCGGTGGCGAACGCGCTCAGCGTACGGGGCAGCCTCAGATCAAGAATCAGGGTTTGCTGCAGTTCACTGCCGCTGCCGGCCAGCACCCGCAAGGTGTCCTCAATACCGATGGCGCTGCTGCCAATGCTGACCGACAAAAAGCCCGCCACCAGGCTCGCCAGCACCAGGACCAGCATGGGTTTCAGGGGACTAGAGATTAGCACGGGCCTGCTCCAGGGTCTGGCACAGGTGTCTGGCGCCTTCTGCCATGCGAAGCGTGGGTCGCGCCAGCAGATCGGGCGGTTCCAGGAACAGGTTGCCGGCTGCCGCCGCCACAAGGCCCGGGAACTGGCGCCATGCTGCCAGCCACCCTTCGTTCTCCGCCGACCCGGCGGTGACAATCGCCTCCGGATTGGCCTCCAGAACCGCCTCCCGGCTGACCCGGGGCACCAGTCTCGGCAACTGGCCGAATACATTGGTTCCCCCACACAGCGTGATGGCCTTGCTGATCAACTCCTCCTGGTTCACGGTCATCAGTGGCTGGTCCCATATCTGGTAAAACACCCTGACGGGCCTGGCACCGGCAAAACGGTCCTCCAGTGTCGCGATTTCCTTTCGGAAGGATTCCGCGCGGGCCTCACCAACAGCCGGTGAGCCGGTCAGTAACGCGAGCGCCTCAACCGCCGTGGCGATATCATCGAACGCCCGCGGGGCAAGCCAGAATACGGAAACGCCAAGCTCTGACAGCCGTTCCAGCTGGCTGCGGGAGTTGCCATCCACCCAGGCCACCACCAAGTCCGGTGCCATCGAGACGATGGCCTCCAGATCCAGCCGGCTACTGTCGCCTACCTGCGGTAACTGCACCGCTTCTGCCGGATAGTCGCTCCAGGCACTCACCGCCACCACCTTCCCGCCGGCACCGGCGGAGAACAGCAGTTCGGTGGCACCCGGTGACAGCGAGACAACCCGCCGGGCGGGATCAGCCAGGCACACCTCATGGCCGAGCGCGTCGCGAGCACACGGGCCGCCGGCCTGCGCCGACAGGGACGCAGGCAGAACCAGGACAAACAGTGCGGCGAGCCCGAGATGCCTCATCAAGACAGAAAGCCTTTCCGGTCAATAAAGTTACTGCTGAAAATCATAGCGCACCGAGGCCATGAAGGTCCGGCCAGCGGCCAGATAGTCGAAAGGTTCGAAGGTCACGCTGTCATTGCCCCGACTGGTGGCATAGCGGCGGTCCAGCAGATTGTCGACCTTGAGTGACGCCGACCAGCCCGGCTGAAAGTTCCAGGCTGTTCTTATATCGACTGTGCCGTACCCGGGCAGAAGGCTGGTGTTGGCTGCATCATTATAGCGGTCACTCTCGGCGATGAAGCTGGCACCGACAGACCATTGCGCAAACAGGCGATCAACGTCGAGACGCACATTCTTTTCGGCACGGCGCGGCAGGCGGGCACCGCTATCCCGATTTTCGGTGTCCGCGTAGGTTACGGCTGCTGCCAGGTTCCAGTCCGCGGTTTCAATACCCGAGGAAACTTCGATACCGCGGATCCGGGCCGTCTCTACGTTTTCCATTGTGCCCTCAAACGTTACCGGGTCAGAGACAAAGGTAATGAGGTCTTTCACATCGTTCTGATAGAGCGCAATGTCCCAGTACCAGTGGTCATAACGCCCCGTAAAACCGGCCTCGATCATCTGGCCTTCTTCCGCATCAAGGTCGGGATTACCGGTGTAGAATGGTACTGTCAGATAAAGATCATTGAAGGTTGGAGCCCGGAACGAAGTGGCATAGCTGAGGCGCAAACGATGGGCCCGGTCCAGTTGGTGGCCAAGGGCCACACCCCCCGTCTCATCCTTGCCGTAGGCTTCGTTGTCATCAAGGCGAAGGCTGAGCATCAGGTCTGTCGCATCGAAGTTCAGGCGTCCCTGACCAAATACCGCGCTGTTCGACCGGCTGTTTTCGAGGAAGTCGCTACTGCCGTCCACTTCGTCGATCACCACCTCCGAGCCAAGAACCAGTTCGTGGACGCCGGCAGTCAACGTGTTTTCCCAGCGCGCAGAGCGGGACAGGGTGTCGAAGGTGCTCGGAAAACTCCCGAAGGTGTCCTGTTCATCCCTGGCCTCTGAGAACTGAATCCGGGTGCGCCAGTAGTCACTGGCAACCGCCTCCAGATACAGCCCCATGGCACGGATCAGGAAATCGGTATCACCACCTTCAAACTCGGTATTGCCCTCGGACTGGAACACCGTCAGCCCGGCACCGCCGCCCTGGCGAAACTCGTGGCTGATCTTTGCCAGCCCGCCGGCATTGCGAAACCCCTTATCCTCGCCACCGGCCCGCAAGCTAGTGCCCTCGGTATCGGAATAAACCCCGCCGGCCAGAAACGCCGACTGCCCTTCCCTTCCGGCCACGCCGGCCGTGGTTTCAAGCGTCTCGTGGGAGCCACCGGACAGTTCCGCCCAGCCCTGGCGGCCCGCTTCTGGCTCGAGGGTAAACGCCTGGATAACACCGCCCACCGCATCCGCCCCATACAGGGAGCTTTTCGCACCGCGTACAAGCTCGACCCGCTCCATCAGCTCCGGCGGCAGGAACTGCCAGGGCGGGATGCCGGCGGTGGCTGAGCGCAGGCGGATACCGTCCAGCAGCAGAACCGTACCGGAACTGCCGGCACCGCGCAGGAATACGCTGGTGGTCTTGCCATAGCTGCCATCGGAAACCACATTAACACCTGGCTGGGCGTCCAGCAGATCCCGGAATTCGGCTGGTTGCTGGCGACGGATGTCGTCTTTTTCGATGACCGTCACCGACGACAGGCTTTCACCCACGGTTTTCGGACCAAGGGTTGCCGTGACGATGATCGGATCAAGGGCTTCGGTGTCATTGTCATTCTGGCCCAACGCAAGGACAGGCAGGGTTAACAGTGACGTTGCCGTCACCAGGGCAGGGAAGGAAGGTTTCACAGTCATTATTCGTGGCTCCGCACCGCGCGCACCCGCGCAGGAATCTGGGTTTTGTTGCGGAACGGGAAAGCAGGGGGCGGGCGGTCATCGGGTGGCAGGAAAGCGGAACCGGACTATCACCCACCCAGGTCGCCCACCGCAACATCGGGTGTTTTTCCAGGCCGGTCTCCGGGCTGGCAGGCGGAACCGAGGTTCCCGGGCAATCACCTTCCCATGCCATGACGACACAGTGGCGCATCAGATTGCCGTTATCCTGCTTACCGTTGCGGGGGCAGCATCGGACTTGCGCTGGCAATGCCAGGCTCACCGATTTCCCGTTTCACCCGTCGCGCTGTGCGACGGACACCTGAAAAAAGTACCGGAAGGCTAGCAACACCGACGAAAGCGGTCAATGAGATCCGTCAAATGTCGACATGGCCGCTGCTTCCTACCACTGCTATATTGCTTATCTCAGATTGATTTTCCTCCGTCAAAACAGGGAGTTTTATGCAGGCCGAGCTTATCGACATCCGCAATCACATGGCGCAGTACCCGCCGTTTGACGAGCTGCCCGAGGAGCTGCTCGACAGGGTGGTTGGCGGCATTGAGGTGGTGTATTTCAAGGCCGGCACCCAGATCCTGGAGTTCGGTGAGCAGAACACCTGGCTTTGCTATGTGCGCAGCGGGGCCGTGGAGATCTATCGGCGCACCGGCGAGCTGTATAACCGGATCGGCGAAGGAGAGATATTCGGCCAGTTTGGCCTGCTGATGCGCAAGAAGGTGCGGTTTCCGGCGAAGGCCCTCGAAGACACGCTGATCTACAAGATCCCCGGTGAAACCTTCCACTACCTGTGGGAAAACGATGAGAATTTTGCCGATTTCGTGGAAATCGAGGACCGCAGCCGCCTGCGATCCGCCCTTTCCCGGCGGGAAAAGTCGAACCAACTGATGACCTCAAAAGTCACCCGCCTGATTGCCCGGGAACCGGTCTCGGCGCCCTGCACGGTCCGGCTCCAGGAAGCCGCCCGGATCATGACGGACAATGGCGTTTCCGCCCTGCTACTGATGGACGAGGAAGGTGAAAAGCCGTTGCTAAAGGGCATTATTACCGACCGCGACCTTCGCACCCGTGCGCTCAGCGAAGCCCTGCCCTCGGAGACACCCATCAGTGACATCATGTCGGAGGACCTGATCACCATCCGCTCGAACGCCTTCATCTTCGAAGCCATGCTCACCATGCTTCACAACAATGTGCACCACCTCCCCGTGATGGATCGGGACGAGGTGCGGGGCGTGATCGCCCTGTCCGACATTGTGAAATACGAGAGCCAGAGCAGCCTTTACCTGGTCAGCAATATCTACCATCAGCAGGATGTTAAAGGCCTGAGGAAGATCAGCCGGGATGTGCGCGACAGTTTCGTGCGGATGGTAAACGAAGACGCCAATTCCCACATGATCGGCAGTGCCATGGCCGGAATCGGGCGCAGCTTTACCCAGAGGCTGCTTGAGCTGGGCGAGGAAAAACTCGGCCCGCCCCCGGTTCCCTACTGTTTCATGGCCCTGGGTTCCATGGCCCGTGATGAGCAACTGGTAGTGACGGACCAGGACAACGCCATGATCCTGGACGACGGGTTTGTTCCCGAACAGCACGATGAGTATTTCCTGGCGCTGGCGAAATTTGTCAGTGACGGACTGGCCGAATGCGGATACACCTACTGCACCGGCGATATCATGGCCACCAACCAGAAGTGGCGGCAGCCGCTGCGGGTGTGGAAAGGCTACTTCACCGACTGGATTGACAACCCGAAGGCCCAGGCCCTGCTCAACAGCAACATCTTCTTCGATCTGGACGGCATCTATGGCCAGACCGAATTTGCCGAGCAGCTGAAAACCCTGGTGGCCGACAAGGCCAGCAACAGCCAGCGGTTCCTGTCACTCCTGGCCCGCAACGCCCTGAACCGGACACCGCCCATCGGCTTTTTCCGCACCTTTGTGCTGGAAGAGGACGGCAAACAGCAGAAAACCTTCAACCTCAAACGCCGGGGCACCGCTCCGCTGTCGGACCTGATCCGGGTCCACGCCCTGGCCTGCGGCTCCCGGGCCCAGAATTCCTTCGAGCGGCTGAAAGCCATCGGCAATACCAAGCTGCTGCTGGACGATGATCTCGGCAACCTTCGGGACGCCCTGGAATTCATTTCGATTGTCCGGATACGACACCAGGCCCTGGCCATTGAGGCGGGGCGGGAGCCGGACAACAATGTCCGGCCGGAAGACCTGTCACCCTTTGAGCGCAGCCACCTCAAGGATGCCTTCCAGGTGGTCAGTAATGCCCAGAAATTCCTGAAATTCCGGTACAACACCCAGGTGACCCGCAATGTCTGATGACTCGCGGGCTGAACACTCCCTCACCAGCCTGCCATGGCCGGAGCAGTATCAGGCCATGGCCGACCAGAGTAAGTCACCGCTTCTGAAAGCTTTTTACGAGAGCGGATGCGTATCGCCCGATACGCCGCTGTCAGAGGTTCCGTTGGTGGCTGTCGACTTTGAGACCACAGGCCTCGATGCCAACCAGAACTCGATTGTCAGTATCGGTCTGGTGCCCTTCACGCTGGACGGGATCCGGTTGGCCGAGGCCAGGCACTGGATCGTGCGCCCGAAACTGCCCCTGCACCAGACCTCCATTGCCATCCACGGCATCACCCACAGCGATATCGACAAGGCACCGGATCTGGAAGACATTCTTGAGGATCTGTTTGCCTGCCTGAGTGGCCGTGTCCCTGTTGTCCACTACCGGAATATCGAACGACCGTTCCTGGATGTGGCGCTGAAGTGGCGGCTTGGTGAAGGCATCCGCTTTCCGGTCCTCGACACCATGGCCATTGAGGCCCACCTGCACCCGAACCGCCAACCTACCATGTGGCAGCGATTCCTGGGGAAATGTCCGGTATCGATCAGGTTAGCGGACAGCAGGCTGCGTTATGGGCTGCCCCATTACGCGGCCCACAACGCGCTGATCGATGCCATTGCCACGGCGGAGTTGTTGCAGGCCCAGGTGTTGCATCACTTCAGCCGGCAAACGGCGATTGGCGATCTCTGGCTGTAGCCTTATTGTCGGATTACGCTGCGCCAATCCAACCTTCCCAGATGCCCCAATCCCGCCGCCTGGGCGTCCGGCCCGGCTACTGACTGGCCATATCGGCCTTGGGTTGGACCTCGTTGATCCATTCGCCATAACCCGCCGAAGCCATGTCCTCCAGGGGAATGAACTTCATGGCAGCGGAATTCATGCAATAGCGCAGTCCCGTGGGGGCCGGGCCATCGTTGAACACATGGCCCAGGTGGGAGTCCGCGTAGCGGCTGCGAATTTCCGTCCGGCTCGTGAAGAATGAGCTGTCATCCCGCTCAACCACCGCATCCGGCGTGATGGGACGGGTAAAGCTGGGCCAGCCGGTGCCGGATGTGTATTTGTCCCGGGAGGAGAACAGGGGCTCACCTGAGACAATATCCACATACAGGCCCGCCCGCTTGTTGTCCCAGTACGGGTTATTGAATGCCGGTTCGGTGCCGTCTTCCTGGGTGACCTCATACTGCCTATCGGTCAGCCGCTGTTTCAGGGTTTTCTGATCAGGCTTCACAAAGCTCTGGCGATCAAAGCCCGGGTCCGCCTCGCCGGTCGCCATGGCTGCCGGCCTGAATCGGGAAAAGTCCAGTTCGTAGTCTTCACCATACACCTTCTCGATAAACTGATAACGGCCTGAATTGAAGGTGTAGAAGTTATAGCGAATCGGATTTTTCTTGTAATAGTCCTGGTGGTACTTCTCTGCCGGATAAAAGGTTTTCAACGGCACAATTTCAATCAGCACCGGGTTGTCGTAGATACCTGATGCCTCAAGCGCCTGCCTGGCCGCCTCCGCCAGGCGCTTCTGCTCATCGTTGTGGTAGAAGATCGCCGGGCGGTACTGCCGACCCCGGTCCACAAACTGACCCTTGATGTCGGTCGGATTCATCATCCGCCACAGCCCGGCCAGCAGACCTTCGTAGGTCATTTTCTCCGGGTCGTAATACACCTGGACTGCTTCGGTGTGGCCAGTGCGGCCAGACGAGACCTGCTGGTAGGTGGGATTCTGTTCATCGCCACCGGCGTAACCCGAGACCGCCTCGACCACGCCGGGGATCTTTTCGTAACCGGCCTCGACACACCAGAAACAGCCGCCGGCAAAGGTGGCCACCGCCAGCCCGGGATCATCCGGTGCGAATTCTGTGTCTTTGCGATCCTGCTTGTCAGCGGTCGCGTAAGCCGCAAACAGGCCACCGAAAGACACCAGCGCCAAGGCGGCCAACATACCCGTAATCGTGCGTTTCATGATAACTCTCCTCTACGTGATTCCATGCCGACAGCGTACCGCCCCGGATTCACGAAAGCGTTCGGTAGTTGTCACGAATCCATAACATCGTGGATTATTTACCGGCGGCACCCTCTGGCTCATCCGCCAGCGGAAGCCAGACAGAGAAAACAGCGCCGGTGTCACTGCGGACCGAGAGCCGGCCCTGCTGCAGGGATACCATCCGCTGGGCAATGGCCAGGCCGAGCCCGGCGTGGCCGATGCGAGAGGAGCCAGGGGCCTGATAGAAAGGTTCGAACAGGTGATCCATATCGGCCGCGTCAATACCGGGGCCGGCATCAGCCACGGTAATCTCCGCGCCATGCTCCCCGGCGGCGACGCCAAGGGTGATCTCGCTGGCCCTGGGCGAATGGTTGATGGCATTTCCTATCAGGTTATCCAGTACCCGCTCGGTCATGGCGATGTCGGCCAGAACCCGCACAGGAGCAACCTCGACAATGGACAGGGACACGCCGGCGTGTTCGGCTTCGGGCCGGTGTTTCTGCACCACATCGTGCAGCAGTTCGGCAACCACGAACGGCTCGGGTGTGGGCTGCTTTTCCCGGGCATCCAGGGCTGCCAGCTCAAACAGTTCTTCCACCAGGCGTCCGAGCCGGTGAGTTTCCGCCAGTGCCACATCGAGAAACCGGGCGCGCTCATCGCCACTCAGGGTATCCTGCTTAAGGCGTAACGCCTCAATGTAGCCCTGGATCGACGCCAGGGGGGTGCGCAGGTCGTGAGACACCTGGGCTACCAGTTGGCGGCGCTGGGCGTCCTTGTCTTTCAACTGGTCCAGTTGCGCGGCAATGCGCCCCGCCATCTGGTCAAACCTGGCGGTCAGGTAATCGATATCGTCGCCTTTACCGTCGACTGCGGGCGTTCGTTCAGGAGACATGCCGCTCTCAAAGGCCTCAACCCGCTCGGTCAGTCGGGACAACCGACGGGTCAGCAGGCGGAAAAACACCAGGCCCGCAAGCAGTCCGACAACCAGGCTCACCGCCAGAGCTCCGGCCCCCATCTGCAGTAACCGGTCGCTGTGCACCATGCTTTCGGCCAGATCGTATTCCTCTCCCCGAAGCACCACATACAGGTAGCCGGTGGGATCCTCTGCGGAAGGGACAGGCGTTACCGAGAACACCTTGTGCCGGTCATGGCTGCGGGGGTCGTCACCGGGCAGCGGGTAGGCCTCCGGATTTTCCAAAAGGGTCCGGATCGGTTCCAGGGAAACCCGGTTACGCTTGATCTTGTCCGGGTCGGCGGAATAGGAAAGGATCTGCCCCTCCCTGTCCAACAGGTAAATCTCAATGCTTGGATTGATGGTCATGTACAGTTCGAACAACTGCCTGAGGGCATCCCGGTTGAGCTTGCCGTCGGTAACCAGGTTGCGATCTGACACCAGGTTACGGGCCAGATCGCGATTGAGCTGATGGCTCACCGCCGCGGAATACTCCCGGACCGAGGCCAGGCTCAGGAAGGTAAACAGCCCCCCCACCACCAACAGCAGAAGGAACAGGCCAATTGCCAGCCGGGCATAGAGCGTTCGGAACACCGACAGAGCCATGATTAATCCATGAACCGGTACCCAACGCCCCAAACGGTCTGCACATACCGGGGGGCGGCGGGATCAGTTTCAATCTTGTTGCGCAGGCGGTTGATATGGGTATTCACGGTATGCTCGTAGCCTTCGTGGTTGTAGCCCCAGACCGCATCCAGCAGTTGCGCCCGGCTGAACACCCGGCCCCGATGGCTGGCAAAGTGCCAGAGCAGATCGAACTCCCGGGCGGTGAGTTCCACTTCCACCGCCTGCATAAAGACCCGTCTGCGGACAGGGTCGATACGCAGCCCGTCGACTTCGATTTCTCGGGCGTCATTGTCGGAAGCACGATGGGAGGAAAGGGCGTCCACACGCCGAAAGAGCGCCTTGATGCGGGCCGACAGCTCAGCCACGCTGAACGGCTTGGTGAGGTAATCATCCGCCCCCATTTCAAGCCCCAGAACACGGTCGAGCTCGGTACTTTTGGCCGTCAGCATCAGCACCGGCACGTAGCCACCTTCGGCCCGGATCTCCCGGCACACCGCCAGACCATCCAGCCCGGGCAGCATCAGATCCAGAATCACCAGATCGATGCCGCCCTCACGGAAACGCTCCAGACCGGTGTCGCCCCGATCCATCAGGACCGCCTTCATACCCAGGTCCGATACCTGCATGCGGACCAGCTCTCCGATGCCGGGGTTGTCCTCAATAATCAGTACGGTTCTTGTCATGATCTCCGGACTCGTTGTAACCACCGGTGGCTTTCACTGCTATTCAAAGGGGAGTGTAGGCTGAAAAGTTCACAAAACCATCACAGCCCCGTTTCCGGGCCTGCATAGCGGCCTCCATGTTTAGTCGTTAGAATGAATCGAAATTACGGCACGAGGTTCCAGTGGCAGACAAAACCATAAGCAGGGCGACACCCGCGGATGCGTTCAAGCGGGCACGGCGCATGTGGCTCAAGGGTGAGCGCATTCACCTGGCATCTCTGTCTGACGAACTCGGAATTGGCCGGGCCACCCTGTTCCGCTGGGTCGGCAACAAGGACCTGCTGATCGGAGAGGTTCTCTGGTCCCTCTACGATCCTCTGCGGTTGGAAGCGCTGGAAAAAACACCCGGTGACGGCGTGGATTTTATTGTCGGCGTTTACCGCCGCACCAACTCCACCATCCTGCACTTTGAGCCGCTTCGGCGCTTCATCAATCAGGACCCTGAGTACGCCCTGAAAATCCTGACATCTTCCCAGTCTGTCCTGCACACCCGCACGGTGGAAGCCAACACCCGGATGCTGAAGGAGCAGGTGGCGGCCGGGCATATCAACCCGCCGATGAATATCGACAGCCTGTCCTACTTCATGGTGCGGCTGGCGGAATCCTGCTTGTACAGCGACATAATCGGCGGCCGCGACCCCCGGGATGAGGAGCTGGAGGATGCCTGTACGGCTGTGCGGATTTTGCTTGGAGGGAAGGCCTGACGTCGGGAGCTGGTCGTGAAGGCGGGGTCAGATGAAAGCTTTCATCTGACCCCATGTTCGGACCCCATGTTCGCGTGAATTTGCAGGCTGGTCGGCTGAGGGCGGGGTCAGATGAAGGCTTTCATCTGACCCCATGTTCGTACTATAGCTGCAGCGACCGAACTTCCAGGAACTCTTCAAGCCCCCACTTACCAAACTCGCGGCCGATGCCCGAATGCCCGAAGCCGCCAAACGGCGCCATGGTGTTGAACGCGCCACCGTTGACGAATACCTGGCCGGTGCGCAGTTTGCCGGCAATTGTCTTCGCCTTGCCGGCATCCGCGGACCATACGGCTCCGGAGAGACCATAGCGGGTACCATTGGCGATTCTAATGGCGTCCGTCTCATCCTTGTAGGGAATGACGCACAACACCGGCCCGAAGATTTCCTCCTGGGCAATGCGGCTGTCAGGTTTCACGTCGCCGAAGACCGTGGCCTTCACAAAGTAGCCTTTATCACACCCTTCCGGGGCTTCCGGACCGCCGGCAATCAGTGTGGCGCCGTCCTCGATGCCCAACTTGATGTAATCGATCACCTTGTCACGCTGCTGCGCGGAAGCCAGTGGGCCAAGACGGGTGGTTTCTTCCAGCGGGTTGCCGGGGGTCATTTTCGCCACAGCAGCAGCGGCCAGTTCGCAGGCTTCGTCGTGCTTGTCGGCCGGCACCAGCATGCGGGTCAGTGCGGTGCAGGTCTGACCCGAATTCAGCAGGCAGTTGTTCACGGTGCCCTTGACCGCTGCGGCCAGGTCGGCGTCCGGAAGGATGACCGAGGCGGACTTACCCCCCATCTCCAGGGCAATCCGCTTGAAATCCTCCGCGGCAGCGTGGCCTATCTGATGCCCGGTCCGGGTGGAGCCGGTGAAGGACACCATGCGCACATCCGGATGCTTTATCAGAGTGTCGCCGACGGTCTGTCCCAGACCACACACCATGTTGAAGACACCCTTGGGCAGGTCGGTACCGTCCAGGATCTCGGCGAGAATATAAGCGGTCTGGGGTGCAACTTCCGACGGCTTGAGCACCACCGTGCAACCGGCCGCAATTGCAGGTACGACTTTCAGGATCACCTGGTGCAGGGGATAGTTCCAGGGGGTGATACAGCCCACCACACCCACCGGCGCGTACTGCACTTCGGAGTTGCCGGACTGTTCGGTAAACGGGAAGTCCGGCAGCATCTTCAGGTAGCTCTTGGTCACAGCGGCCGGCATGCCCGCCTGGATCGGGGCAGCCAGTTTGATCGGCATGCCCACTTCCCGGCAGACGGTTTCGGCAATTTCGGGAGCGCGTTCTTTGAGGCCCGCGTGCAGCTGCTCCAGCACCTTAATACGCTGCTCAAGCGTGCTCTCGGACCAGTTGCCAAAAGCAGCGTCCGCCGCCGCAACCGCCTGTTCCATTTCTCCAGGGCCGGACGCGGGCACCCGGGCAATGACCTCGCCGGTGCCGGCTTCGTGAACATCGATCATCTCGCCGGTCCAGGAAACCCACTGGCCGTTGATGTAGTTCTTGCTCAGTTCTCTCATATTCTTCCCCTTACTCAAATACGATTACGCCCCGGCCGTTCTTACCTGCCACCATATCATCGAAAGCCTGGGCGGCCGCCTCAATAGGGTAGGTCCGGGTAACCAGCTCAAGTAGAAAGTGGGGTCAGATGAAAGCTTTCATCTGACCCCCTGTTCATGACCCCGTGTTAAAATCAAAGGTCACCGAATTTCCTGCCCTCGCTGACCAGCTTCTCCAGCAGGGCTGAAGGCTCCCACTGCTCACCGCCGACGGTATCCCGGTATTTCTTCACCGCACAGAGAATGGTGTCCAGACCTTCCTGGTCGGCCCAGAACATGGGGCCGCCGCGGTGGGCCGGGAAGCCGTAACCGTAGATCCAGACAATGTCGATATCCAGCGGACGGTCGGCGATACCCTCCTCCAGGATCCTGGCACCTTCGTTGATCATCGCATACATACAGCGCTCGAGGATCTCCTGGTCGGTAATCGCCCGCGGCGTAATTCCCTGCTCCTTGCGGAACTGCTCGATCAGCTGCTCCACTTTCGGGTCCGGAACCGGCTTGCGGCTGCCTTCTTCATACTTGTATACACCTGCCAGGGTCTTCTGGCCAAGACGGCCCTGCTCCGCCAGCTTGTCCATCCAGCTGGCCGGAATGTCCTCACCCGCCTTGCGGCGCTCTTCCCGGATACGGTAACCCACATCAATCCCGGCCAGATCGGACATCGCAAACTGGCCCATCGGGAAACCCAGATCAGTCAGCACCTTGTCTACCTGCTGCGGGGTTGCCCCCTCGTCCACCAGTGACATGGCTTCGGTGCCGCGCTTGTGCAGCATCCGGTTACCGACAAAGCCATAACCGTTGCCAACCATGACACCGACCTTCCTGATCTTCTTGGCCACCGCCATCACGGTGGCTTTTACCTCATCGGAGGTCTTGCTGCCGCGCACGTTTTCCAGCAGCTTCATGACGTTGGCGGGGCTGAAGAAGTGCATGCCCACAACGTCTTCCGGACGCTTGGTGGCAGAAGCGATCTCGTCGATATCCAGGGTCGACGTGTTGGACGCCAGGATGGCCCCGGGCTTGCAGACCTCATCCAGCCTGGCAAAGATTTCTTTCTTGATGGCCATGTTCTCGAACACCGCCTCGATCACCAGGTCGACATCCCGGAAATCGTCGTAGGTCAGGCTCGGGGTTATCAGCGCCATGCGCTGTTCCACCTGCGCCTGGGTCAATTTGCCCTTCTTCGCGGAGTTCTCGTAGTTACGGCGAATGATGGCCAGGCCTTTGTCCAGGGCTTCCTGCTTTACCTCGACGATGGTGACCGGAATCCCCACGTTCACGAAGTTCATGGCAATACCGCCACCCATGGTGCCGGCACCGATGATGCCGACACTCTTCACGTCACGGACCGGGGTGTCCTTGGCCAGCCCCTTCACCCTGGAGACCTCACGCTCACCAAAGAACGAATGGATCAGACCCCCGCGCTGGGGCGATTCCATGCATTCCATGAACAGTTCCCGCTCGCGCTTCATGCCTTCATCGAAGGGCAGGCTGAACGCGGCTTCCACGGCATCGACGCACTTGAACGGAGAGAACAGACCCCTGGCCCGCTTCTTCAGCTCGTCGCGGAACTGATCGAAAACATCGCTGCCCTTATCCGCTTCAATTTTGTCGGTAATGTCCCGAACCCGACGCACAGGTTTGCCCTCATCGGCCACCTTTTGCGCATAAGCCAGGCCCGCCGCGCGGATATCATCGCCATCGTCCACTGCATCCAGAATACCCAGAGCCAGGGCATCCCTGGCACCGACAAATTCACCGGTGGTGATCATTTCCAGCGCTTTCCTGGCGCCGGTCAGGCGCGGCAGTCGCTGGGTACCGCCCGCGCCGGGCAGCAGCCCCAGTTTCACCTCCGGCAGTCCCACCTTGGCACTGCTGACCGCAACGCGATAATGGCAACTCAGCGCCGTTTCCAGGCCACCACCCAGGGCCGTGCCGTGGATTGCGGCAACCAGCGGTTTGTCACTGTTCTCAAAGGTATTCACCAGCGCCGGCAGGGTCGGCTCCTGCATCGGCTTGCCGAATTCCCGGATATCGGCACCGGCAATAAAGGTGCGCCCTTCACAAACCAGCAGCAGCACCTTGGCGTCTGCGTCCTTCTGACCTTGCTCCAGGGCTGCGAGCAGACCGGAGCGGACAGCCTGGCCGAGGGCGTTCACCGGCGGGTAGTTCACGGTAATAACGCCGATCTTGCCTTCCCGGTTATAGCTAACGACTTCTGACATAATGTCTCCTCGCGTTATTTCTGAAATAGGGTTTTAACTAGCGAAATATGAGTACGATTCAACACAAGTTCCGTGACGGTTTCAACCACCCGTTAAACTACAGATATAAAAACCGCAGTTTCTTCTGCGGTTTTTCTGATTCGGAGTTCGTCGGCAAGGGGCTCCCACAAATTACGGGAGCCGTCGGGCAGGGCATTCCCCAAGGTTACGAAAATCAGACGCCCAATGATTCTATATCACCTGCCAACATCGCCAGCTGGTGAGCAATGGAACCCCGGAGCTTTTCAGCTGGGACCAGGTAGGACGGTGCGGCACAGGTCAGGGCCATGATGGTGCCATCCTGCAGGTGGATGGGAACGCCGGCGGAATTGATATTCCGGTCCCACTCGCCAATGGACAGGCAGAAACCGTGCTCCTTGTAGTCTTTCATGGCCTGATCGAGGCTCTCTTTCTTTTCTGGCCAGGCATCGCTGTATTTCACGGCCATGGCGTCGTCGATGACCAGGCGGGCCTTGTCGCTGATGGCGCAGTAATAGGCGCGGCCAGCCGAGGTGGTGGCCATGGGCAGTTTCAGACCGATGTCCATGCGCAACAGGGAGGCCTCAGGCGGCAACCGGTTTTCCACATAAATCATGTGCAACCGGTCCCGGCAGGTGAGGCCAACCGACATACTGGTCTGGCGGGCGAACTCGTCCATGTAGGGTTTGGCCAGCTGGCGTACCTTGAGGTTGGAAACATAGGCATAGCCCAGCGCCAGCACTCCGGAACTCAGCTGGTATTTCTCCAACTGGGTGTTGTAGCTCAGGTAACCGAGTTTGGTGAGGGTGTAGGTCATCCGGGAAACGGTCGGTTTGGGCAGCCCGGTGATGCGGGCAATGTCCTGGTTGCCCAGAATGACCGGGCCCTGGCTGAACGCACGGAGCACATCCAGGCCGCGGGACAGGGCCTCGACAAACTTGCGGTCTTTCTCCGGCTTCACGGGTTCACCGTCACTGGATGCCACTTTCAGTTCTGGTGAACTCTGCTTTGTTCTTGCCATAATGGGACGCCCTCCAACCGCGTCGCCTGCTCCGGTGTCCGGGCGCGGATTGTCCGGCAGCGCCATCGGTCGGGCTTGAACACGCTTGCATTTGCCCAACACCCGGATTAGTCTTTCGACTCTCAATTACAAAACTGTATTTCGCTAATCGAAACTATGTTAGTGCATATTGCCAGGAAATCCCAATGAAAGGGTTTTCCGATTGTTGCTTTCAGGAGAATACACATGGCTTCCGCACCCTGGGATGACCTGCTGCAATTTGACAAACAACTTGAAGAAACCGAGCGTCAGGTCCGCGACAGCATCCGCAACTTCTGCGATCAGCAACTGATGCCCGGCATCGTCGAGGCCAACCGGCATGAGAAGTTCGACCGGAACATCTTCAACGAGATGGGCGAGCTGGGCATGCTGGGCGCCACCCTGCCGGAAGAGTATGGCGGCCCGGGTCTGAATCACGTGTGCTACGGCCTGATTGCCCGGGAAGTGGAGCGGGTGGATTCCGCCTACCGTTCGGCTCTGAGCGTACAGTCCTCTCTGGTTATGCACCCCATCCATGCCTTCGGCCAGGAAGCCCTGAAAAAACGCATCCTGCCAAAACTGGCTTCCGGCGAATACGTGGGCTGCTTCGGCCTGACCGAGCCCAACCATGGCTCCGATCCCGGTGGCATGGAAACCCGCGCCAAAAAGGTCGACGGCGGGTACCTGCTGAGCGGCTCGAAAACCTGGATCACCAACTCCCCGATCGCGGACATCTGCGTGGTCTGGGCCAAGCTTGACGGCAAGGTAAACGGCTTCGTGATCGAGCGTGAAGGCGCAGAGGGTCTGGACACGCCGAAGATCGAGGGCAAATTCTCCCTGCGGGCGTCCGAGACCGGTTCCATCTTTATGGACGAAGTGTTTGTGCCGGACGAAAACAGGCTGGAGGTTGAAGGTCTGAAGGGTCCGTTCAGCTGCCTGAACAAGGCCCGTTTTGGCATTAGCTGGGGCTCACTGGGTGCGGCCGAGTTCTGCTGGCACGCCGCCCGCAACTACACCCTGGAGCGCAAGCAGTTTGGCAGGCCCCTGGCCGCCAATCAGTTGATCCAGAAAAAGCTGGTGGATATGCAAACCGAGATCACCCTCGGCCTGCAAGCGGTACTGCAGCTCGGCCGCATGATGGATGACGGAACCGCCACTGCGGATGCAATCTCGCTGCTAAAACGTAACAACTGCGGCAAGGCTCTGGACATCGCCCGGGTTGCCCGGGACATGCACGGCGGCAACGGCATTGCCGATGAGTACCACGTGATCCGCCATGTCATGAACCTGGAGGCGGTGAACACCTACGAGGGCACCCACGATGTGCACGCCCTGATTCTTGGCCGGGGCCAGACCGGGATCCAGGCATTCAACTGATACCCACGGAGACGCCCGAAAACGAAACAGCCCCTCACGATGAGGGGCTGTTTCGCGTCAGGCGATAGCGCTTTTATTCAATCTCCATCAGCACCTCGCCGGGAACCACCCGGTCACCCTTGGCAATGAACACGCCTTTCACCGACCCGGCGATGGTCGCCTTAACTTCGGTTTCCATCTTCATCGCCTCGATGATCAGCACCGGATCGCCGGCCTGGACATCGTCACCTTCCTTGACCAGGACATCCACGATATTGCCCGGCATACTTGTAGTGACATGGCCTTCTTTGGTCGCACTCGCGCGGCCACCGCCCTTGCCGCCAGCCTGGTTTTCATCACCTTCCGAGGCCAGGTGGATTTCCTCGGGCACGCCATCCACAGTCATGTAGAAGCGCCGCTCATTGTCGCTGACCGGGTTGGCACCGGTCACATGAATGTCGTAGCTCTCACCATGCACCGTAATCTTGAAGCGGGTCGCCACCGGCCCGCCGCTGCCTTTCGCTGCTATCGGCTCCAGCGGCTCTGGCTGCAGGTTGCCATCGCGGCGCTGCTCCAGGTAGCCCCGGGCCTGATCCGGGAACATGGCGTAGGTGAGCACATCCTCTTCACTGGTCGCCAGCTCTCCCACCTGTTTTCGCAACTCGTCGAGCTCACGGGGGATCAGGTTGGCCGGGCGCTCATCCACCAGCTCTTCCTTACCCACGGCCCGGCGCTGAAGCTCCTGATCTACGTTGGCGGGCGCCTTGCCGTACCAGCCCTGCAGGTATTTTTTCACCTCATTGGTGATGGACTCGTAGCGCTTGCCCCCCAGCACATTGATCACCGCCTGGGTGCCAACAATCTGGGACGTGGGGGTCACCAGCGGTGGATAGCCCAGATCCTTGCGGACACGGGGGATCTCCTCGAACACCTCCTGGATACGATCCAGGGCGCCCTGCTCCTTCAGCTGGTTGGCCAGGTTGGACATCATGCCGCCGGGCACCTGGGACAGCAGTACCGAGGTGTCCACGCCGTTATAGTCGCTTTCGAACTGGTGGTACTTTTTTCGCACCTCCCGGAAGTGGCGCGTGGCCTTGTCCAGCAGCTCCAGGTTCAGACCCGTTTCGAAACCAGCATCGTGCAATGCCGCCACCAGAGACTCGGTGGGCGGATGACTGGTACCACCGGCAAAGGCCGACAGGGCGGTGTCAATGTGGTCGACGCCCGCTTCCATCGCGGCCCACTGGCACATGGGCGCCATGCCCGAGGTGGCATGGGAGTGCAGGAACACCGGGAGGTTCAGCGTCTGCTTCAGCTTGCCGACCAGCTCGGCGGTCACCGCCGGCGTCAGCAAACCGGCCATGTCCTTGATGGCGATGCTGTCAGCGCCCATATCAGCCATGGCTTTGGCCTGCTCCAGATAGGCATCGCTGCCGTGTACCGGGCTCACGGTGTAACAGAGGGTGCCCTGGGCATGCTTGCCGGCCTTCTTCACAGCCTTGATGCTGGTTTCCAGGTTGCGCACGTCGTTCAGGGCGTCAAAAATGCGGAACACGTCTATTCCGTTTTCGGCGGCCTTGGCCACGAAGGCCTCGACCACGTCATCGCCGTAATGGCGGTAGCCCAGCAGGTTCTGGCCACGCAGCAACATCTGCAGACGGGTGTTGGGCAGGGCCTTGCGCAGGGTACGCAGGCGCTCCCACGGATCTTCCTTCAGGAAACGCACGCAGGCGTCGAAGGTGGCACCGCCCCAGCATTCCAGCGACCAGTAGCCAGCCTGGTCCAGCCATTCACAGGCCGGCAGCATGTCTTCGGTACGCAGTCGGGTGGCTATCAGTGACTGGTGGGCGTCCCGCAGGATAACGTCGGTAATATGGATCTTGCGCTTGGTCATGGGATCTCTCCGATATTCTTTTAAAGGCCCGCCTGGGCCGCGATGGCAGCGGCAATGGCTGTGGCAATGGATTCGGGGCGGGTCTTGGCGCTGTACTCGAGCAACTGCGGATTACGCTCTACGAAGCCGGTATTGAATTCAGCGGCCTGAAAATCCGGATGCTCCAGAATCTGTTTGTAATACGGAATGGTGGTCTGGACACCGTAGATGCCCATGTCGCCCAGCGCACGGCGGGAGCGGGCAATCAGCTCCGGCCAGTCCATGGCCCAGACAATCAGCTTGGCGCACATGGAGTCGTAGTAAGGTGGAATCTCGTAGCCGGTGTACATATTGGCATCGGTACGGACACCGGGGCCGCCGGCCGAATAGTAACGGCTGATCCGGCCAAAGCTGGGCAGGAAACCGTTCTTCGGGTCCTCGGCGTTGATCCGGAACTGGGCTGCGAACCCCCGATAGGAGATATCCTCCTGCTTCAGCCCAAGAGGCTCACCCGCGGCTATTCGAATCTGGGCCTTAATGATGTCCACACCGGTAATCTCCTCAGTGATGGTGTGTTCCACCTGAACCCGGGTGTTCATTTCCATGAAGTAAAAGCTGCCATCGTGGTCCAGAAGGAATTCCACGGTGCCGGCATTAACGTAGCCACACTGTTTTGCGACCCGCCTGGCGAGATCACCGATATACTCCCGCTGGCTCTCCTCCAGCTGGGGGGACGGTGCCAGCTCGATCAGCTTCTGGTTGCGGCGCTGGATCGAGCAGTCCCGTTCATAGAGATGAACGACGTTGCCATGAGTGTCCGCAAGAATCTGAACCTCAATGTGACGGGGCTCGATGATGCACTTTTCCAGGAATACCTCGGCGCTGCCGAAGGCCTTGGTGGCCTCGGAAATCACCCGCTCGTAATTCTGCCGCAGCTCCTTCTCGTTATCGCATCGTCGGATGCCGCGCCCGCCACCACCGGAGGTGGCTTTCAGCATCACCGGGTAACCAATGTCGGCAGCCTGGGCCACAGCGTCTTCCACGTCGTTGAGATTACCTTTGGAGCCGGGGGTTACCGGCACACCAGCGGCTAAAGCCGTTTGCCGGGCCTGGGTTTTGTCCCCCATCGACGCGATGGCGTCGGCCGTGGGTCCCACAAAAGTAATGCCACGCCGCTCACAAATAGCCGCAAGCTCGGCGTTTTCCGACAGGAAACCGTAGCCGGGATGCAAGGCATCGCAGCCGGTTTCCACCGCCATGTTCACGATGTGGTGCGGATTCAGATACCCCGACAGGGGATCCTTGCTGATCTGATAGGCTTCGTCGGCTTTCTTGACGTGCAGGGAGTACTCGTCAGCCTCCGAATGAATGGCGACTGAGCGGATACCCAGTTCGCTGCAGGCCCGGGCAATCCTGACCGCAATCTCTCCGCGATTGGCGATCAGCAGCTTCCGTATAGCCATGGAAAATCCTCCAGGTGATGGAAGTCGTTTGAATCGAAAGGTCGGTTGGAGTGGCACGAGTGCCGCTCACACAGATGGCCGTCAGGCCAGGGGCGGTGCCTGTGGCAGCACCGGGAAACTGGCGCAGGGCACCAATCCGGAAAAGCTCCGGATCTCGCAAAGGATACCGCCGGGCGTCAGAGTGAAATCCCGGAGACGGTCGCTGCCGGGCACGTCTCCTTCCTGAGCACCATCGCCCATCGCATCTGAGCACAACAGGCAGGAGACCGGCTCACAGCCCGGGAGCACCGGCGTATTTTCAGCAGAATAGGCGAGCAATGAATCCAGACCCAGTGCCAGAATGATAACGAGGCGTAGCATCTGAATCCGGCAATTTTGGTGGGCGTCCTGCATGGGCGTCCTTTAAGGTGACTAAAGTCTTAGTCAGTGTCACGTGATTATCACATCGGTTCAATACGGTTTTTTGGGTGAGAAGCATCGACTTTTTCGATTGATAAAAGCTTCGGCGCCGTATGGGCACCGAAGCCGTTGCCCGATCTAGAAGCCTCCTTTTACCACATGGACAATTTCATAGAACTTGGTTGCCCGGTGCTCCAGATCGATGGCCAGGTCAAGCCGCTGCAACAACTCCCGGGCATATACCAGGCCTCTGAGATAGGAACGGGATTGCTGGTGCCGATCATCATCCAGCACCAACAGATACTCCTCACGGACCTCACGGAAAGTGCTGACCAGATCCCCGACAGTTGCCGCCCGCAAATCACGGTAATGAATGGCCGGCAAATCGCTGATGGGGCGCATGATGTCTCGCACCCGCAAGTCTTTCAGGGCCACACCCTGCCGGCTGGCCACACTCATCGGCTTCTCGCCGTTCACATCCTCGATGGCCAGAATACCGAGGCAGTCACCCGCCTGGTTTTCCACTACCTTGAAGGAGTTGTCGGCAAGCTTCATCCAGAGTCTCGCCTCGGAGACGGACATATCGGAATTCAGCTCCGACAGTTTCTGCTCGGCAAAATCGGTGAGCAGGTGAACGGCCGAATCTTCTCTACCAATGTGCGACAGCGGCTTGGCGGTCGGTAACGCACCGGTGCGCGCCAGATCCCGCACTGGCAATGCATTGAATACACTGTTCATGATAAACCTCGTGAATCTGAATTCAGGTTGGAACAGCCCTGCGCAGGCATGAGCAATCCCGTTGTTGTCAGAATCAGGCGAGGCGGGGCGGCCCTTGAGGCAGTACCGGGTAGCTCAGCAACCTCAATGGCGGCCGAATAAAATCAAGGCTGGCGGAGAAGACGGGCCGAAAATCCCCTTCCGGGAACAGAAGGGACGACGTGATGAAGACGGAAGCATCCGGCGACGAGGAATCCCCCGCACCATCAACCGAAATCAGTGTCGGGGTAAAGTGGTCATCAATCTGGGGATCAATTGCCGGGTGGGACGGTCCGTTGAGGAACAACACAAACAGACCGGTGACCAGCAGTGCCAGGAGGCTGAGCTTCACGCTGCTTCTGTTAATGGAGCAACTCGGCATATGGAGGGTCTGCTGTCGTTATTTGAACGTCTCGTCTATTACAAACATATAGCCTTTTGGGTCCAATGCAAACTCTCGACCACGTTAAAAGTGCGCAATGTGCTCAAGTGATCTGGCTCGCCGGGCCATTGGCCCCTATGCCATTCCGTTCGTGGAAGAGGAACTGGAAATGGACTACGACGGCGACTTCCTCTCTGACTAGAACGCGGCGCCGCTGGCTGCCCAGTACTTCAACAACCGCAAGCTGTCGATTTTCGGCGGATCCAACGAGATCCAGAAAAACATCGTGTCGAAAATGATTCTCGGGCTTTAAGGAGGCGACCATGGATTTCCGACTCAACGAAGAGCAGCAGATGCTGCCGGACACCGTGGTCACCTCACACTTACCGTTCACCCCGAAGGACCTTTCTGTTTGCGCTCCGACAAAACTGAAACAAATCAAAACAAATAATACACAACTCGCAATATGCGATTTGCCTTTAAGGCAAATGAAAACTTATTTTTTGCGCTCGATGAATATAACTTCCCCCCCTGAATAATCGAATTAGACATTCCATTATCAAGACTATATTTTACTATACAGCCCAGTCATTAAAGAGTATTCACAATAAAACCTGTTATCCTAATTTCACATAAAAATCAGAAGCATAATTTTTAATACGCTGCAATTATTCACTTTAAATATTAGGTTCTGAGAATGAATAATGTTTTATTAAACATGCCTGTGAAGCTCAAACTTTTAACAGCCTTCGGTTTGTTACTACTACTAACCGTGGGCGCCTCCCTGGCCTCTTATTCGGCGTTCGACAACCTCACCGATGGAAATAAAAAGGTCAAAGACGTTGCTTCTATCAACAATCTTGTTAAAGACGCCCGGTTTAATGAAAAAAACTTCTTCATGCGCAACGATCAGCGCTATGTCGAGAACACTCTAAGCGCCATCAAAGCCGCCGGCGAGACCGCCGAACTCGCCGCCCAGACCCTCGAAAGCCCCGAGCAAAAAACAGCCATGGAGAAAGTGCAGAAGGATCTCGTCGGGTACCAGGCAGCACTTCTACGCATGGTGGAGCAACGCGCCCAAAGCGGAGCGGCCCTGAAAGCCATGGAGGCGAGCGCCCGGGAAGCGGTCGAAGGCTTCACGCACCTGGAACAGTTTTTCCAGGCTCGATTGCTGGAACAACTGGCAGCGGGCCAGGACAATGATGCACAGGAAACGTTGCGGCTCGTTCGGCTGGCAGGTGAGCTGGCACGAGACGTACTGGATGCCCGCCGTATTGAAAAAAACTTCGTGATTTCGGAGAACCCTGAAGCGGCCGCTGAACTGAACCAGCGGATCGACTCCGTCGAGGACGGTCTGTCAGAGCTTGCCGGCTTTGCCGACACAACGGCAGCCCAAACACGCATTGAGCAGCTCGAAACCGCCCTCGAATCCTACGGACAGCAATTCGTCAGGCTGACCCGCAACGTTGAAGACATGAATCAGGATGAAGCCCGCGTCACCGAGCTGGCAAGGGACACGATAGCGCAGGCCGGGGCGGCCCTGGCCGAAGAACGGATGATCATGGACGAAGTCAGGGACAATGCACTGCTGATTCTCTTTGGCGCAACCATTACGGCTCTGGTTTTCGGTATCGGGGCGGCCCTGCTGGTTACCCGAACGATTGTCGGGCCACTTGATGAGCTTGTCTCTCATGCCGGGAAGGTCGCCGATGGCGATCTGTCCAACAACATCCATACAGACCGAAAAGACGATCTGGGCCGACTGATGATGGCCATGCAGGTTATGACGGAAAACCTGAGACACATGGTGAAGGAGGTCTCGGACGGCATCTCGCAGATCGCCAGTTCCGCGGAAGAACTTTCTTCCGTGACCGAACAAACCAGCGCCGGTGCCAACCAGCAGCGCGACGAGACCGACCAGGTTGCCACGGCCATGAACGAGATGACCGCGACCATCCAGGAGGTGGCATAGAACGCGGAATCCGCGGCCAGCTCCGCCTCCGAATCGGACACGGAAGCAAAAGAAGGCCATGAGGTCGTGTCTTCAGCCATGGCGAAAATTGAAACCCTGACGGAGGACATCAACAGCAGTGCCAAACTTATTTCCAAGCTGAGAGATGACAGCGCAAATATCGGAACCGTTCTTGACGTCATCCGCAGCATCGCCGAGCAAACCAACCTGCTGGCACTCAACGCCGCAATCGAAGCCGCCCGGGCGGGAGAACAGGGCCGGGGCTTTGCGGTCGTTGCGGATGAGGTCCGTGCGCTGGCCCTCCGGACCCACGAATCCACAGGCGAGATTGAAACGCTGGTGCAGACGCTTCAGCAAGGCGCGAATGAAGCGGTTGAAAGCATGCACGGCAACAGTGAGAGCGCGGAATCAGCCGTTCGCGTAACACGCAGCGCCGGAGAGGCCCTGTCCAGCATCGCAGGTTCAGTGTCCACGATCCAGGCAATGAACCAGCAGATCGCGACCGCCGTGGAAGAACAGACATCGGTTGCCGAGGACATCAGCCAGAGCGTGGTCAACATTCGTGAAGTGACCGACCAGACCGCTACCGCCAACAGCCAGATTGCGATCTCATCCAACGATCTGGCGCGCCTGGGCAGCGATCTTCAGCGGGTATCCGAACGTTTCAAGGTTTCGTAAGTAACAGTAATTAAAAATTTTACTGGACGCCTATGCATGAATCCCATACCACAACCACTGACCAATAAACCGCCTCGGACACCATCACCGTTAGTCGCGGTGATGGTGGACCAGACAACCGGCTTGTCGTTTCTGGAGCAACTGGCCGGCTATAGCTGCATCGAGCCCGACCTTCAGGCCCTGAGAACGACGCCCTTTACCCTTGCTATCTTTGACATTGCCACACTGGCGAAGTGTGAAGACGAAGTTCGCGGTATCAGGCACAGCGCGCGGCCTTTTCCGGTGCCGATCCTGTTGCTTGTTTCCGATGATGATCTGCCACAGGCAGGTCATTTCATCGGAGACCTTGCTGACGATGTGATTCGTGTTCCGGTCTCAGCCGTTGAGCTGACGGCACGGATCGAATGCCTGATTCGCCTGACCCGCCTTGCTGGCGGCTGCAGGCCGAATACTGAGCCAGTCACGGGGGAGCCAGCCGGAGATTCGAGGGTATTGCAGGCGCTTATAGCCTGCAATGATCGTGTCATTCATGCTTGCAACGAACAGGAAATTCTGTCGGATGTCTGCAAGAGCCTGACCCGTGAAGGAGGCTACCCATTTGCATGGGTTGGCACGACTCATGGCGAAAGAGGCGGTACCATCAAGCCAGTCGCCGTTTCCGGCGTGGTCCTCAGCCAGCAGGGTGCTTCAGCGGTGGGTGCTCTTGACACCCGTCCGATGGAACACACCTTCGGGAGCGGCCGCCGTTTTCTGAAGACCCCCAACGCAGACGCCGGGTAGAGGCATTCACGCAATGCCCTCTCAGGCCGGAATGCGGTCACTGTCTTTCCGCTGACCAGCAAAGATGGCAGTCCCGAAACCTGTCTGGCCGTTTACACGGACTCGCCGGGCGGATTTCATGAACCTGAAATCCACCTGTTGCAACAGATGGTCGATTACACGATTTACGCCATTGAGGCCCTGCGCGAGAAATCCCGTCGTATACAGAGCGAACAGGAAGCCCGCAGACTGGCCTACCTGGACGGGTTGACCGGCCTGGCAAACCGCACAGCCGCGATCGAAGTCCTGGATCAGCACCTTCGTTCAAGCGGCCCCCACTCACCGGCCACCGGCCTGCTGTACCTCGATCTGGATGGCTTCAAGCTGATCAATGATGCCCTGGGCCACGACGCCGGAGACCAGGTTCTGAGCCAAGTCAGCCGGCGACTCCAGTCGTCCGTAAGGGATACGGACCTGGTCGCGCGCCAGGGCGGCGATGAGTTCATAGTTATCGCCTTTCATGACACGGGCATCGGCGAACCGGCCCAACTGAGATCAACAATGACCACGCTGGCCCAGCGGTTACTTGACTCGGTGGAAGCGCCGGTTCAGGTCCGTGGCCGGGATTATCACATCGAAGCGAGCGTAGGCATCAGTCTTTGCCCCCTGCACGGCAAGGACGCATTGTCGTTGCTGATGAAGGCAGACAGCGCCATGCACGAGGCCAAGAAACTCGGAGGTAACAGCTTTCAGGTTTTCTCTTGTGAGCATTCCGAGCGACAGCAGCATCGTCTCGAACTGGCAAACCGTTTGTACCGGGCCAGCGAAGACAACGCCTTCCAGCTTGCTTTCCAGCCTGTCATTGATCTGGCCGATGGACACATTTCGGGCGCCGAGGCCCTGCTACGTTGGCCACAGCCCGATGGATCCAGCATTTCGCCCGCCGAATTCGTGCCCGCTGCTGAAGAGAACGGTCTTATCCTGGGCATTGGCGAGTGGGTCATCGAAGAGTCACTGAAAACCATCAAGCGGTTGCGGGAGGCGGGCTTTCCCGACCTCCAGATCGCGGTCAACCTGGCCATCAGCCAACTGTGGCAGGCGGAGCTGGTCAATAACATCGTTGCTCGCCTGAACGACCTGGAGCTGCCTCCGTGCTCACTCATCGTGGAACTGACCGAAGGCTCACTGATGACCGATGTCGATCGGATGGAAGGGATTGTAAAAGAGTTTCGAAGTGTCGGAATCGGGGTGGCTATCGACGACTTCGGCACCGGCTTCTCATCCCTGGCCCGACTGAAGTCACTGCCTATTTCAACTCTCAAGATTGACAGAAGTTTCCTTATGGGAACCCCGGAAGACGAAAATGCGGTCAAGATGGTGCGGGCAATTGCCCATATGGCAGAGAGCCTTGGCATCCAGTCCGTGGCTGAAGGCATTGAGACCGAGGCGCAATGGCGCATGCTGAGTGGTCTGGGTTGCCAGTTCGGGCAAGGTTTCTATTTCGCCAGGCCCATGCCGGAACCCGACCTTCTGGCATTGCTCGCCAAGCGGGGAAAGGCATAGCGGAACAAGTGCTGAACTGAGATAACAAAGCGGGAGTACTGCCGCGAGCCCGAAAGCGGGTTACAACCAGGCGCTTTGGGAATAGGATGGTTGAAAGCTAGGCACATGAATCACCAGAGATGATTTAATGCTCTGAAGGCTTTTTTTGGCCCGGTTTATATGCATTTTGCAACTTTGTCTGTCCCGGATTTTAGCTGTAAAATCATCGTCTTGGAAACCGAGGCACAAGATGAGTTTAGGTCAGGCAATCAGGCGTTTAAGAAAACAGCGGGGAATGACACTGGCAGACCTGGCAGCGCGTTGTAACTCTCATGTGGGCAATCTGTCGCGCATTGAGAGGGAACAGGCAAAACCGAGCCTGGAGCTGCTCTACCGCCTGGCGCAAGCCCTGAGCCTATCTCTCACCGACATTTTCTCGGTTGCCGAGAAAAAACAACTGGATTCCGGGCAGGTCGCATTAAACGCAACCTTCATTTCCCTCCTTGAGGAAGACCGTCAGCTTCTCCTGGAGTTTGCGCAGCTTCTTCAGCGCCGGGCGTCACACCCCATGGATTCAGTGAGTGTGGGCCAGGACTCCCTGCCCGCCGATGCAACGGACGCTGACGCCCCAAACAACGACACGGAAAAATCGCCGGATTGACACAGGGCCTCATGGTGGCACCAACCGGGTAACCCATGCAACGGGGACAAAGCGGGGCAGGTTCACAGTGCAGGTAATGCGCCTGCAGCCGATGTCGAAGCTGTTCGTCCCCGCATCAATGCCCTGAGAGCCATCGCTGAGGAAAAGGCCCCTTAGACAAAACAGAGAAAAAGCCCGGCCATAAAACACGCCGGGCTTTTTCTGTACTGCCGGTCAGCTAACCGATCAGGATGGTTTTCACGCCACCAGGTTGTAGACGAATACGACAGCAACCGCGATGGGTGTGACAAACCGGATCAGGTTGTACCACAGCGTGAAGGCACCGCCTTTCAGGGCCAGGTCGGTTTTAAGTGACTCCTTCGCCACAAACCAACCGACGAATACCGCCGTCAGCAGGCCGGAAAGCGGCAGCAACACATTGGCGGTAAAGAAGTCCAGCAGGTCGAAGATGGTCTTGCCCTCAAAGCGCTCGAACATGGCCAGCGGAGCAACATCGGCCCAGACGTTGAGGGACAGAATCGAGGCAATACCCAGGGCCCAGCAGAGCACACCTACCAGGATGGCACTGCCAGTTCGGGCCAGGCTGGTCTTTTCTTCCACCCACTCAACCACCGGCTCCAGCAGGGAAATGCCGGAAGTCCAGGCCGCGAACAGCAGCAGAATGAAGAACAGGGTACCGAACAGGCCACCCATGGGCATGTTGCCGAACGCCAGCGGCAGGGTCTGGAAGATCAGTCCGGGCCCGGCGCCGGCTTCCAGACCATTGGCAAACACCACCGGAAAGATAGCCAGGCCAGCCAGCAGTGCCACCACGGTATCGATAAGGGCGACACTGACCGCTGTGCGACCGATGGAGATATCGCGGCCAAGATAGGACCCGTAGGCCATCATGATGGCCATACCCAGACTGAGGGTAAAGAAGGCATGGCCGAGGGCAATAAGAACCCCATTGATCGTGAGAGCTCCGAAATCCGGTGTGAACAGGAAGCTGACAGCCTCGCCAAAGTGACCGGTTGTTGCGGCATAGCCGACCACCAGCAGCAGCAGGATAAACAGGGCCGGCATCAGGATGGTCACGGCCCGCTCCAGGCCACCCTTGAGGCCGCGGGAAACCACCAGAATCACCAGCGCCATGAAGATCGTGTGCCACAGCAGCAACTGGCCGGGGCTGGCCAGCAGATTACCGAACAGGTCACCAATGGACTCCGCAGTGCCGCCGGTAAAATCACCCATGGCAGCGTGGCCGACATAGGAAGCAGACCAGCCACCAATCACGGAATAGAAAGAGAGGATAACAAACGCGGCAATCATCCCGATGATCGCCGAGATCCGCCAGCCCGGGGAACTGAGGTTGCGTTCGGCGACCAGGCGCATGCTGGTAATGGGATTGTGCCGGCCATTCCGGCCGATAAACACTTCCGCCATCATGATGGGAATACCGATAACCGCGATACACAGCAGGTAAACCAGCACAAAGGCGCCACCACCGTTTTCACCGGTGATATACGGGAATTTCCAGATGTTACCAAGACCAACGGCAGAACCGGTTGCCGCCAGAATAAACGCCAACCGGGAGGACCAGAGACCACGAGCGGCCCCTGTACCGTTACCCGAAACCGAGTTGGACTGAGTCATGTTGTGTTCCTGTGCGTTTGGCTGAGAAAGGTCTTTAAAAAGACACAGCCACGGTGCTGCCGGGGCAATTGCTGCAAGATTTTGCCAGCACTGGCGCTGCGATGCCAGTGCTGGCGGCAAGGACGATGAACAGGATAAACCCCGATGCCCTGATAGGGACCAAATCGGGTAGGATGCTTGGTCTGTGCGGCGCTGCCGGCGCGCATCCAGGAATCTGAAGGAACACGGGACCCCACGCCCTATGGATGAACGACACCAGCCATTACCGGAAGCACGTCAGACGCTGTTCGCCCGAACACTCACGGAATGGCGGACCCTGGCCATTCTCGGTGGGCCAATCCTGATCGCCCAGGTTGCCCAGATGGCCAATGGCGTGATTGATACGGTGATGGCCGGGCACGCCAGTGCCAAAGATCTGGCGGCCGTTGGCATCGGCAGCAGCCTGTGGATGCCGCTGTTCCTGTTCTTCATGGGAATGCTTGGCGCGCTGCAACCCATTATTTCCGGCTACAACGGTGCCCGGGCCGTCGGAAAGATCATGCCGGCCACCTGGCAGGGCCTGTACCTGGCGGGGGCCGGGTCCGTCATCATGATCCTGTTGCTCACCAACGTGCACCCGGTGCTGGCGATTCTGAACCTGGAAGCCAGCACGGCACGCATTACCCAGGGCTACCTGGACGCCTTCGCCTGGGGTGTACCGGCGTTGCTGCTGATCACAGCACTGAGGGGACTCACCGATGGCCTGGGCCATACCCGGGTAATCATGGCGTTCTCCGTGCTCAGCACACTCATCAACCTGCCCATGAATTACATTTTTATTTACGGCAAGCTCGGGCTGCCAGCCATGGGCGGCGTCGGCTGCGGCTGGGCCACCGCCATCTCCAACGGCGTCGCGGCCATTGCGTTGCTGGTGTATCTGAACCGAAGCCGTGTCTATCAGCATTTCCATCTGATTTCAGACTGGGTGAAGCCGGATTTGCCGGGCATTCGGTACATTCTGGCAATCGGTGTACCCATCGGCTTCACTATTTTTGTCGAGGCCAGCATGTTTTCGGTGATCGCCCTGTTTCTGGCCCCCCTCGGCCCGGTGGTCGTGGCGGGGCATCAGATTGCCCTGAACGTTGTGTCGCTGTTATTCATGCTGCCGCTTAGTATCGGTATGGCACTGACGCTCAGGGTCAGTTTTCTGGTGGGTGCCGGGGCGCCGGAGACAGCGCGCCTGATCTCCCGCAGTTCCCTGATTCTGGCCGCGGCAACGGCGCTGGTCTTCGCGCTGATGCTATTGGCTCTGTCCCGCGAGATCTCGGCACTCTATACCCGTGATACCGACGTTCGGGACGTGACCGTCAGACTGCTGATGTTCGCGGCGATATTCCAGATTGCCGACGTCATTCAGGTGACCTGCATCAGCGCATTGCGGGGTTACAAGGATACCCGGATTCCGATGTTCATCATGCTGTTTTCATTCTGGGGGCTGGGCCTCCCACTGGGCTACCTGCTGACCTTCACGGACTGGCTGGTACCGGCGATGGGGGCGGCCGGCTTCTGGGTCGGGCTGACCGGCGGGTTGGCCTCTGCCGGCATCCTGCTTGGCTGGAGACTCTTTCTCTATGCGCCCGGCGGTGGTCAGGCCGTGGCCGTTACCAGTTCCGGTGGTGAGTGACTATCCGCAAATACGATCCGGTCACGGCCGGTTTCCTTGGCCTCATAAAGCGCGGCATCCGCCCGGGCCAGCCAGCTGTCTACGCTTTCACCTTGTTCGAGCAGCGCGACGCCAAATGAGACAGTGACCGTCCCTCCCGGATGTTTCATATACTTGCGCAAGACCTGCTGAAGATTGCTCATCACCGCGTTCAGACTCACGCCATCGACCCCGGATAACAACAGCACAAACTCCTCACCACCATAGCGGAACAGCTGGTCCGACTTGCGGGTGTTCTGCTGCAGCAAGGCGACGAGATCAATAAGCACATTATCGCCCACCCCATGACCGTGCTCGTCGTTGATTTTCTTGAAATGATCGATATCCAGCAGCGCCAGGGCATAGGGCAGGCCGGTGCGTTCAGAGTTTGCCACCGCCAGGTCCAGCTCCTGATCCATGGAGCGGCGGTTCTTGATTCCGGTCAGCGGATCAATCGTCGCCAGATGCTCCAGGCGCTGTCGCTGATCGTGGTTCCGGTGCGCAAACACATAGGCACAGGCGCTGACCACAAACGCTGTTGAGGCAAAAGACCACATCTGGACATCCGACCGGAAGGCGCCGCCATGCACCATCAGGGCCACCACGGAGGCAACGTTAAGGGCAACGGCCATCCTGGGATTGACGAGAAAGAAGGTAGTGACCAGAGCGGGGTACAGCCAGAAAAGTCCGGGCTCTCCCACCACGATTCCCACAACCACTGCACCACTGCAGGCAGTGCTCGCCACTGCCAGCCCGCTTCTGCGCGTATCACCCGTTACCCAGGCGTAGACCAGCGCTGAACCGATAGCGAGGAGGATGGCCGTGTCGACCAGCCCCGCCAGCAGATTGCCCTGCAGAAAACGCATCACGGCGAACGGCGTGACCCCCAGAAATGCGCTTACGCCGAGCAGGGTAATGATCGACAACCGGAAATCGGTCTTGAGGCGCTGGAGCATACAGAGTGATCGTCCGACAATAAGAGTTTTTCAGGGCTCCAGAGTAGCGCAAGTCATGTGAGCGGTCGTTGTTCCGCTACGATTCTTTACATATTCTCTATCTATTTCCACAAATTGTGGATGAACGCCCAGCTTCCATGGCCCCAAACCCTGCACACTTGTCAAATCAGGTAAAACCCGGGAACAGAGCAAAAACCGATACCTTCCCCGAGTGGAGGGAGACTGTTATTCAGGGTTACACTTGACACATCATGAACCTGTACCCGAGACACCTGTTTTGACCAATCTCGTCCGGATCGCTCCCGGCGCCCTCACCATTGGCCGGCCGTTACCGTGGAACGTCTACGACGCCGACGGCAATGTGCTGTTGCGCCAGGGCTATGTGATTCAGACCAACTCCCAGTTGGAGCAGCTGTTCGAGCGGGGCCGATTCAAGCCCCGTAAGATTGAACGTCCACAGGAGGAAATCTTCGAGGATAACCGGGAACGCAACCCCTTCGCGGACTACCCGGACCTGCTGCATACCCTGGAAGCCACGCTGAACGCCATTACCGGAGCCGACCCTTCGGCACATAAGCGTCTGCTTGGTCTGGCACGAATGATTGAACGCACCTGTACCGAGTCACCTGACGCAAGTCTGGCGCTGATCCATCTATACTCCATCGGTCCGGTCATTCATGAACAGATTCTGTTTCACGCCATCCTTTGCCAGTTCATTGGCCGGCAGTTCGGGCTGGAAGAAAAGCGCATCAGTGTTCTCACAACCGCGGCACTCACCGCAAACCTTGCGCTCGTTCCGATAGCAGACAAACTTAACGCGTCAAACAAGGTACTCAGCAATGAGCAGCGAGGTGTCATCCGCAAGCACGCGGAGCGCAGCATTCAGGCCCTCCGATCGGCGGGCATCAATAACAAACTGATGCTTACCATCATTGCCCAGCACCATGAACAGGCCGACGGCAGTGGCTATCCGAGAGGCCTGAGCGGCACCGACATCCGACCGGAGGCGGAAATTCTGGCCCTGGCCGAGCGCTATATCGCCATGATTACCAAACGCGCCTACCGCGACCGGATGGATGTGGCAAACGCCCGAAAACTCATTGCCAATCTGGCCGATGGGAAATTCCGGCCGGCGATACCAAAAGCTCTGTTGCAGGTTCTTGGCGAATTTCCACCGGGCATTCTGGTGCGCCTCGAAAACAATGAGGTGGGCGTAGTCACCGGGCGACCGGTGAGGGCAAGAGGGCCTTTCGTCAAGGCGATCTTCGGCCCCCGGGGCAACCGTTATGCCGGAACCTTTGAACGCGATACCAGCCTTCCGGAATTCAACGTCCGGGCTCTTGAGGAGCCCGAAATCATGCCATCCATAGACTTCGGCCTGGTCTGGGGACTGAATTCATAATCCCAGCGCGTCGGCATGATGGTCCAGGTGATCATCAATAAACGAGGCAATAAAAAAGTAACTGTGGTCGTAACCCCGATGCATACGCAAATTGATGTGATGGTGAAACTTCTCACAGGCATCAGCCAGGGCATCAGGGTTAAGCTGACTATCGAGGAACTCGTCCGCAGTGCCCTGATCCACCAGTAACGGCAGGCGCTCCCGGGCCGTCGGGATCAGCAGGGTCGCATCCCACTCTTCCCAGTTGCGGGTATTGTCACCGAGGTACCCGGTGAAGGCTTTCCGCCCCCAGGGGCATTCGGTCGGGTTGGCGACGGGCGCGAAGGCCGACACCGAGGCATAGCGGCCCGGGTTTTTCAGGGCACAGACCAACGCGCCGTGACCTCCCATGGAATGGCCACTGATCGCCCGGTTGTCCGTTACCGGCAACTCGCTCTCGATCAACTGCGGCAATTCCTTAACTACGTAGTCGTACATCCGGTAATGGGGTGCCCAGGGTTGCTGGGTGGCGTTGATGTAGAACCCGGCGCCTGAGCCAAAGTCGTAACTGTCGTCTTCGCCGGGCAGGTTCAGTCCGCGGGGACTGGTATCGGGGCACACGATCGCCATGCCCAGTTTCGCGGCCCGTTTCTGGGCGCCGGCTTTCTGCATAAAGTTCTGGTCGGTGCAGGTCAGCCCGGAGAGCCAGTACAGAACCGGCACTTTTTTCGGGTTCAGGCCCATCGCCGCTGGCGGCAGATACACCGCAAATTCCATGTTGCATTCGAGGGTAGCGGAGGTATGCCGGTAACGGCGATGCTCTCCTTCGAAACTGACGTTCGTGGATAAGAGTTCCATAGTGTCCTCGATCTTTGAGAGGGATGTGGATCAGTCCTCCGCGCTGGCGTATTTGGGCAGCTCAAGCCCGAAACCGGTACGCGCCAGTTCTGCCAGGATGGCACTGCGCGTCACAATGCCGATCAGTTTGCCGTGATCCACGACAGGATACACCTTTGGCTTGCCGGCACCGAGGTTCTGGGCGAGATCCACAACCGCCATCTCCGGCGAAATGGTCAGCGGCTTCCGGAACATGACATCGTCGACGATCGGGTCCCCCTCGCAGTGATAGCTGCTCACCAGCAGGGCATGGATGCAATCGTGCTCGGACACGAACCCAAGCACATGGCGGTGCTCATCAACCACCGGCAAACCGGTCACATGGTTGTGCAGCAGGATTTTCACGACCCTGGTGAGCGGCACACCACACCGGATCGGCTCAATGTGATTCCACATAACATCTGAAACTTTGAGTGAACGCATGGACACAATCCCTCCTGTTTGTGGATGCTCGCCTCTGCTATGAGCATAGGCAATCACACCCGAATCCACCACTTTTACCGGCCTATCAGTTTACACGGGAATATAACCGACTAAACTCAGTCGGTTATACCCTCTTTGGGCCAAACAGTGAATCCAATACATGGCACGCACAGGGAGAACCCATGGAAGCCATTGAACAATTTGTCAAAGATGTAAACGGACTGGTCTGGGGCCCCCCCATGCTGGTCCTGATTCTGGGTGTCGGGCTGTTCCTCAGCCTGGGCCTCAAATTGATGCCGGTCCTCAAACTTGGCGCCGGTTTCAAACTGATGTGGAGTGGCCGCACCGCGGCGGGTGCTGAATCCGAAGGCGAAATCCCTCCTTTCCAGGCCCTGATGACGGCTCTGTCCGCCACTGTCGGCACCGGTAACATCGCCGGTGTTGCCACGGCCGTGTTCCTCGGTGGCCCGGGCGCCCTGTTCTGGATGTGGCTCACGGCCCTGGTTGGCATGGCCACAAAATATTCCGAGGCGGTCCTCGCGGTCCGTTTCCGGGAGGTAGACGAACGCGGCGCCCACGTCGGCGGCCCCATGTACTACATCCGCAACGGGCTGGGTAGCAAATGGGCCTGGCTCGGCATCCTGTTTGCCATTTTTGCCGCCATTGCCGGATTCGGCATCGGTAATACTGTCCAGGCCAACTCGGTGGCCGATGTGATGCAGACGAGTTTTGGTCTGCCGCACTGGGTAACCGGCCTGATCCTGATGGTTCTCGTCGGCATGGTGCTGATCGGCGGTATCCGCCGGATCGGCCACGTCGCCAGCACCCTGGTGCCATTGATGGCGGTTTCCTACCTGATCGCGGGGCTGGTGGTTCTGGCCATCAATGCCGCGGACATTCCCGCGGCGTTGGCCCAGGTGCTCGGGCATGCCTTCAGCCCCATTGCCGCCGAAGGCGGCTTTGCCGGTGCTGCCGTCTGGGCAGCGATCCGGTTCGGTGTTGCCCGGGGCATTTTCTCCAACGAAGCGGGGCTGGGTTCCGCGCCCATTGCCCACGCTGCCGCGCAAACCAGGAATCCCATCAATCAGGGCATGGTGGCCATGCTCGGCACCTTCATCGACACCATCATTATCTGCTCCATTACCGGCCTGGTGATCATCACCTCCGGCACCTGGACTTCCGGGGAGTCCGGCGCAGCCCTCACTTCCATGGCTTTCGAGGGCGCGCTGCCCGGTATTGGCAACTACCTTGTGGCCATTACGCTTGCGGTCTTCGCCTTCACCACCATTCTCGGCTGGTCGTTCTATGGTGAGCGCAGTGTCGAATTCCTGTTCGGCGTGAAAGCCATCGTGCCCTACCGGGTCGCCTGGATTCTCGCCATACCGGTGGGGGCCACCATGAACCTGGGTTTTGTGTGGCTGCTGGCAGACACGCTGAATGCCATGATGGCACTGCCAAACCTGATCGCCCTGTTGTTGCTCAGCCCTGTGGTATTCAAGCTGACCCGGGAGCACTTTGAAAAAGAGAAGGCAATGGGGCTCTGAGCCCCTTGTAATTGCCTCACCCGGCACCAAGGTCTGTCTTATGCATTCGGAATGTAACCCCGGTCACTGTTGAGCCGGAATGACAAACGAAATCGTCACAACCATGATCACAGGAGAGTAAACATGACTTTACGTCTCGGAGACACCGCACCGGATTTTGAGCAGGAGTCCAGTGAAGGGAAAATTTCGTTTTATGACTGGCTGGGCGACAGCTGGGGCGTTCTGTTCTCGCACCCGGCTGACTTTACGCCCGTGTGCACCACTGAGCTGGGCCTGACCGCCAAGCTCAAGAACGAGTTTGCCAAACGCAATGTCAAAGCCATCGCCCTGAGCGTGGATCCGGTGGACTCCCACAAGGAGTGGATCAAGGACATCAACGAAACCCAGGGCTGCGCAGTAAACTTCCCGATCATCGCAGACCAGGATCGCAAAGTGTCCGAGCTGTACGACATGATTCATCCCAACGCCGACAGCAGCCTGACTGTACGCTCCCTGTTCGTGATTGATCCGAACAAGAAGGTTCGGCTGATGATCACCTACCCCGCCAGCACCGGCCGTAACTTTAACGAAGTGCTGCGGGTTATCGACTCGCTGCAGCTGACCGATGAACACAAGGTTGCCACCCCGGGTAACTGGGAGCATGGCGGCGATGTGGTCATCGTGCCGTCCCTGCAGGATGAGGAAGAGATCAAAGAGCGCTTCCCGAAAGGCTACAAGGCCGTGAAGTCCTACCTGCGGATGACACCGGATCCGAAATCCAACTGGAGCGGTGATTGATTGGATAACTGAAATTGGGGTCATGAAATTGGGGTCAGATGAAAGCTTTCATCTGACCCCGGGCTTCCGGGCTTCTCCGACCTTCTCGGTTATCAGAATGCCGGAACCACGGCACCTTCATACTTCTCCATGATGAATTCGCGAACGGCATCAGAGTTCAGCGCGGCCGCAAGCTTCCGCATCGCGTCACTGTCCCTGTTGTCCGGACGGGCAACCAGGATGTTCACGTAGGGTGATTCGGAACCCTCAATCACCAGCGCATCGTCAGATGGGTTCAGGCCCGCTTCCAGTGCGTAGTTGGTGTTGATCAGTGCGAGGTCAACCTGGTTCAGGATGCGCGGCAGAGTGGCGGCCTCAAGCTCTTTGAACTCGAGACCTTTCGGGTTCTCGGCAATATCACGAGGTGTCGCTGTGATCTTGCTGGCATCCTCAAGCCTGATCAGACCGGCCTTCTGCAGAAGCAGCAGTGCACGGCCACCGTTGGTGGGGTCGTTCGGAATAGCGACCACAGCGCCCTCTTTGAGGTCATCCAGCGAATCAATCTTGCTGGAGTAGGCGCCGAACGGCTCAACGTGAACGCCGGTCACGGTCACCAGACTGGTACCACGGCCGTCATTGAACTCATCCAGATACGGCTGGTGCTGGAAGAAGTTCGCATCCATCCGCTTCTGGTCCACCTGGATGTTCGGCTGGATGTAGTCGGTGAATACCTTAACGTCCAGTTCCACACCCTGTTCAGCCAGCTGCGGCTTCACAAATTCCAGGATCTCCGCGTGGGGTACGGGAGTTGCGGCTACAGACAGCTCCTCGGCAGCAACTGCGCCAGAGAAAGTAGCGGCCGCAGCCAGTGCTGCGAATGTTTTCTTCAGATTCATACGTCTGTTCTCCTTTGAGAAATTACGAACAATGAAATCAGTCCGGGAGTACGGCCCACGGCCGGAAACCCCTTCCGAAAAACGCCCGTAAATACATCCATGTAGGGCTCGGTCGCGCCATCCCTGGCGCTCCACGTTTTCGGAAGGGGTTTCCGACCGCGTGCCTATATCTGGCTGTACCTATTTGCGGCTGAAATACAAAACCAGACGGTCGCCGGCCATCTGCAGGACCTGGACGAAAATGACCAATAGGGCCACAGTAATGACCATAACATCGGTCTGGAACCGTTGATAACCGAAGCGGATGGCCAGATCGCCGAGGCCGCCGCCACCGATGACACCGGACATGGCGGCGTAAGATACCAACGTGATGGCTGTCACCGTAATGCCAGCGATAATGCCAGGAAGCGCCTCTGGCAGCAGGGCACCGAAGATGATCTGGCGCACGTTGGCGCCCATGGCCTGGGTGGCTTCGATGATGCCCCGGTCCACCTCCCGAAGGGACGTTTCCACCAGCCGGGCAAAGAACGGCGCACCACCGGCCACCAGCGGCGGAATCGCACCGGCAACGCCGAGAGACGTTCCGATCAGCATTACGGTGAAGGGAATCATCACGATCAACAGGATGATAAAAGGCACTGAGCGCAGCACGTTCACCACGAACGACAGCACCGCGTAGGCAACGGGCTGCTCCAGCAACTGGCGCTTGCCAAACAGGAACAACAGCACACCGGTGGGCAGGCCAATCAGCACGCTGAACAACAGCGACAGGCCGACCATGACCAGGGTATCCCAGCTGGCCCAGCCGATCTCACTCCAGTCTACATTGCTCAACAGGGCTTCCATCAGCGCAGCACCTCCACATGAACGTCGGCGGCATCCAGCGCCTGCATGGCAACGCGCAGGTCACCGCCCACCAGGGACAGTGTAAGCTGGCCATAAGGGGTGTCCTTGATGTGGTCAATACGCCCGGACAGAATGCTGAAATCCACGCCGGATTCCCGGGCCACGCTGCCCAGTAATGGCTTGTAGGTTGATTCACCCTTGAACGTCAGCCGCAGGATCCGGCCATCGGCCTTGCTCAGGTCCTGCCGCAGTTCGTCCCAGTCAACACTTTCACTCTCGAACACAAAATCCCGGGTGGTCGGGTGCCTGGGATGCAGGAATACCTCGCTGACCGGTCCCATTTCCACCACCTGGCCGGCGTCCATTACCGCTACCCGGTCGCAGACACGGCGGACCACGTCCATTTCGTGGGTGATCAGTACAATGGTCAGGCCCAGTTCCCGGTTGATGTCCGCCAGCAGCTTCAGGACCGACTGGGTGGTTTGCGGGTCCAGGGCGCTGGTAGCTTCGTCGCAGAGCAGGATCGTGGGCCGGCAAGCCAGAGCCCGGGCAATGCCTACCCGCTGTTTCTGGCCACCGGAGAGCTGTGACGGGTATTTGCTGGCATGGTCAGTGAGGCTGACGCGGGCCAGCAATTCCCGGACCCGCTCCCGGATTTCCGTTTTCGGGTAGATGCCCGCCAGCTTCATGGGGAAGGCAATGTTGTCGGCCACGGTTTTCGAAGACAGCAGGTTAAAATGCTGGAAAATCATTCCGACTTTACGGCGGAAGGCCCGCAGTTCGGCGGCGTCATAATCGGTAATATTCTCATCGTCGATCAGAATGCGGCCGCCGGTGGGTGGTTCCAGCAGGTTGATCAGACGCACCAGCGTCGATTTGCCCGCGCCGGAGTGGCCAACGATGCCGAATACCTCGCCGGTTTCTATGGTCATATCGGTGGGGTGTAGCGCGGGGATCGCCCGGCCGCCTACCTGATACGACTTCTGTACCTGGTCAAATACAATCACGGTCAGCGCCTTGTGGGTGCAGCGTTAAAACC
>Ga0208300_100175_pt1 | contig 66825 bp, 50 predicted proteins | sample 23_taG_FD_184096 | JGI IMG/M metagenome (GOLD analysis project Ga0208300, IMG submission 184096) | Marine viral communities from Cariaco Basin, Caribbean Sea - 23_WHOI_OMZ (SPAdes) (version 2) | ecosystem: Environmental > Aquatic > Marine > Oceanic | place: Caribbean Sea: Cariaco Basin...
TCGCTAAGCTAAAACAGTATAGGGCGGTTGCCACTAGATTTGATAAGCTCAAGCAGAGTTATGAAAATACGGTCGCTCTTGCTTGTGCTTATATCTGGCTCAAATTATGAATGTTCAACACGCCCTAATAGAAATAACGATATAGTTCTTTCCCAGCGTTAAAGAGCTATTATTATCATCCAACTTTGTGTATTTAACGATCATGGTGTGATAGTTCCTTTAATTTTATAGTGATTAAAGTATTCTCGAATACTAGCAGCTCGATGCCTGTATAGCGCACCGATCATAGATAGAGTATGTATGGTAAGTACACCATAAAGTACACTGTGGCTATCTCAGTAATTCAAAACCTCGATATCATTAGCCTACAGTCAAAGATTCAAGTCCTCACTAGGGAACCATTATTTACCATAACATTCATTACGATATGAAAAGGTGATTAATATTTTATAACTATAAGAAAGTAATTAGTAATGAAACTATAGCGGCTTCATAATCCCTTCCAATAAACTGGTAAACCCCTGCATATAGGCCGTATTTCGACTTGAAGTACGCGTTGCGGCGTATAGCTGACAATGCACACCTTTTCCTAGTGGTCGCGAGACGACCCAACCTTTTTTCTCATATTCAGCCACTACCCAATCAGGTAATGCCGCTACACCGCGTTCACTAGCAACCAACTGAATAAGCATCGCCGTCAGCTCTGTGGTACGAATACTCGCAAAGCTCACCTCTGCAGGTGTCATAAAGTTGGCAATAATGTCGAGACGCTTAGCTTCCACTGGATAAGCAATCAAAGTCTCATCAGTCAAATCCATGGGCTCAATAAACTCTTGCGCTGCCAAATCATGCGTTGGTGAAAGAACCAAGCGACTTTCATACTCGAATAGGGGCTGATAGCTGATACCGTCTATCGGTAAATCACTGGTAGTAATCAATAAATCAATATCACCTTCCATCAACAAATGATGCGGCTCAGGCTCAAAGCCAGTCGCAAAATCCAGTTCCACATCCGACCACTCACGGCGATAGTGGTTAAGTATCGGCATAAGCCAATCAAAGCAGCTATGGCACTCTGATGCTAGGCGTAATCTACCTGCTTGGCCGTGAGCCAAGCGTTTAAGGTTGGATTTTGTGCGAGTAACTTGTGGTAGGATATTGTCTGCCAATGCCAATACTGCTTTACCTGCTGGCGTAAAACTAAGCGGGCGCGTCCGACGATTGACTAAGCTAATGTCGTAATAGTTCTCAAGCTCTTTCAGTTGATGCGAAACGGCCGAGGCAGTGACGTGTAGCTCATCTGCCGCTGCTGCAAGTGAACCATGCGCTCGTAGCGCGGTTAACGTATTAAGATGACGTAGCTCAAGCATAATATAACCTAACCGCTAAGGTGAGAAAAATTCATTATAGTCAATATAGCGCTGACTTTCACTCATAGTCCATTATTAATAAGCAGTTCATAAGCAATTAGTCAGCAATCAATATCTAGCGCTTGCGTAATAATAACTGTGAGATAACCACTAATACTAGCGAGGCAACTAGCAATAACGTACCAATGGCGTTGACTTCGGGCTTGAGTCCTACGCGCACCATAGAGTAAATGCGCAGCGGTAAAATCTCATAGCTAGGCCCTGTGACAAAGGTCGAAACCACTACATCATCTAGCGATAGGGTAAAGGCAAGCAACCAACCCGCCATGACTGCTGGCAAGATAACTGGGATCAATACTGTACGCACCATGGTTGATTCGTTAGCACCCAAGTCGCGTGCCGCTTCCATTAAACGTTCATCCAAGCTACTCAATCGCGCAAAAACAGTAATGACAACAAAGGGCAGGCAAAAAGTAATGTGCGCTAATAGCAGCGAGACAAAGCCCAGTTGCAAACCAATCAATAAGAACAGTGCCAATAACGAGATAGCAAGTACAATCTCAGGCGACATCATCAGGACAAACAGCAGCCCATTTAGTAAGCCTTTACCGCGAAAATTATAACGATGTAAGGCTAGGGCAGTGAGTGTGCCTATCAAAGTTGAGACAGTTGCTGCCACCAATCCTAATACAATAGAGTGCCAAAAGGCCTCGAGCATTGCTTGATTATTGAATAGTGATTCGTACCACTTTAAGCTAAAACCGCCCCAGTTGTAGCCAATTTTCGACTTATTAAAGGACATTACCACCAAGACAATAATAGGCAGGTACAACAAGGCATAAATCAGTCCGAGATAGCCTTTGGCTGCGATACTGCCAATCTTGAGCGTACGAGTTTTTTTATTCGGTGAGCTATAAGACATTAGGCCACCTCGTTGAAGTCGGTTTTGCCAATGCGGCGGCTACTGGCACGGTAGGCAAGTAATAATACCGCCATCGCCAGTGTCAACAATACGCTAGCTGCTGCGCCAAAGGGCCAATCACGCGCATCTAGAAATTGGTTTTTGATGATATTACCGACCAATAAATTACGAGAGCCACCCAAGATGTCTGCCACATAAAACATGCCCATCGCAGGCAATAGCACGAGCAGTACACCAGAGATAATCCCTGGTGTCGTTAATGGCAATACCACATGCCAAAAGGTTTGTGTTCTGGATGCGCCCAAATCTTGCGAGGCCAATAGCATATCATTGCGTAAGTCGGTAAATACTGCATATAGCGGTAGCACCATAAACGGGAATAACAAGTAAGTTAGTCCTGCGATCACTGCGCCTTTGGTATATAAAATATCGATTGGCGTATCGATTACACCGATGGCTAATAGCAATTTGTTAATCAAACCGTTATTGGCAAATAGTAATTTGAGCGCATACGTCCGTACCAAAGAGTTGGTCCAAAATGGCAGTATCAGTAGTAGCATTAGTAATGGCTGCCAACGTACTTTTGCTTTGGATATTAGCCATGCAAAAGGGTAGCCAAGCAGCAGACAGATAACAGTTGTAATACCTGCCATCCATAATGAGTGGACAAATACCTCAAAATACAAAGGGTCAATCATCCGCACATAGCTGTCGATGCTGACAGGTAAGCTGATAAAGGCGCTACTATCACGGGTCAAAAAACTGACAGCGATGACTAGAATATTTGGTAATAGTGCAAATATCAGTAGCCAACCCCAGATTAGCCAAAGCGTGGCGGTACGAAATGGACTTTTACTGCCTAAGTGGTTGCGAGCCATCAGCTACCATCCTTTTGTGCAGTTATATCTGGCACAGTTTCAGAGTCTTCTGGCAATACCCACTCCCAGCCATCTACCCATGAGACTTTGACGCCCTCGTTTAGTTTGTAATCGAAGCTCGGGTCATCTTCATCAAAAAACTCAGAGGCCTTAATAATATGACCATTTGCCAGTTCGATAATCGAATCTAAGGTGCTACCTTTATAGTTACTTTCGATGACACGGCCTAATAGTCCGCTATGTTCATTGTCTTTTGGATCATATATACGCAGGTCTTCAGGGCGAAGTAGTAAATTGACGATATCGCCCACTTGCACGTCATTGGCGAAATTAGGACGACGTAAGTTGCGTAAGGTGGTTGGCCCTTCTTGTGCTTGCGCTTCACAGACTTCGACCTCGATACGTCCATTGGTCACTTTACCATCGCGATCTGGCTGGTCTGGATAAACCCCTTTGACCTCAGCTCTAAATAAATTGGTCTCGCCGATGAATTTGGCAGTAAACAAATTGGCAGGGGTTTCATAAATCTCGATAGGCGTACCGATTTGCTGGAACGTGCCATCTTTCATTACGGCAATACGGTCTGACATCGACAGCGCTTCTTCTTGGTCATGGGTCACGAAGACAAAGGTAATGCCTAGCTCACGCTGCAGACGCTTTAGCTCAGATTGCATTTGCAGGCGCAGTTTATGATCGAGCGCAGACAATGGCTCATCGAGCAATAGCAGTTTAGGGCGGTTAATCACCGCGCGTGCAATGGCAACTCGCTGCTGCTGACCACCAGACAAATCTTGCGGCTTGCGGTTGGCCAAATGCTCTAGCTGTACCATCGCTAGCATCTCACTGACGCGTCTTTGGATTTCATTTTTTGGGACTTTCTTTAGCTTTAGGCCATAAGCTACGTTTTGGGTGACGCTCATATGAGGAAACAATGCATATTGCTGAAATACAGTATTGACCGGACGTTTATCAGCGGACAAGCCTGCCATCTGTACGCCATCCAAATATATCGCCCCAGCGTTCGGCTGCTCAAAGCCTGCAATCAAGCGTAGTAATGTTGTCTTACCACAGCCTGATGGGCCAAGTAACGTTAGAAACTCACCATGTTTAATATCAAGGTTTATGTCTTTTAGGACTTCGGTTTGATCATAGGTTTTTTTTAGACCAGTCAGTTGCAGCAGCACCTGATCATCATGAGGTGACGCAGAGGTGTTATGCGTATTTTGAGATAAATCGGTCATAATATCTGTTCCTGAGCGTCCAATAGCTATATGCAGCTGGCTGTCATTATAGGGATTGGCATGAGCGTAAGCACGATTTGATTACTGTCTAAATGCTGCCTGAGTGCTGCGTATTATAACAAACCCTTAATATAAGTCAGTGCAAGTTCGTTATAAGTTACGCGAGTCATACTATCGTAGCAGCGATATATACAGCTGTATTTTTAGATGTGACTACATTTACCTAGCGATATTTAGACAAATTTTTTTACCGTTTTTTGGTTTTTATTCCTATACAATCACGTTATGGCTGACAAACATGATTAGCTTGATAGTTTGGCGATAATTAGCCAGTCTGTGCTTGAATACATGTATGCAAAACAGTTTATAACTCTAATATTATTGATGATAAAGGATCTCTCATGCCTACCGATATACGTCCAACCACAGGTCAAGAAGCGCTTGAGCTTTTAAAAGCAGGTAATGCACGCTACGTTGATAGCCTCACCAGTACCGATGAGTATATGCAGCGCCGTCCAGAGTTGGTCAAGGATCAAAATCCATTGGCCATTATTTTGGGTTGCTCGGATGCACGAGTACCCGTTGAGATTGTCTTTGATCAGGGTTTGGGAGATTTGTTCGTTATACGAGTCGCAGGTAATGTGGTTGCACCATCGCAGATTGGTTCAATCGAGTTTGCAGCCGAAGCCTTTGGTACGCAATTGGTAGTGGTACTTGGACACTCGAAATGCGGTGCTGTCACGGCTTGCGTTGAGACGTTGATTAACCCTGAGCAGAACTATTCACCTAACTTGCAATCTATCGTTGATCGTATTCGCCCAAGCGTTTATAACTTACACGAATTGGCAACTGCCAATGGTCAAGACGTCGATGCAGACGAGCTGGTCGACCGCTCTATCCGCGCTAACGTACGTATGTCAGTCAGTCAGCTAAAGCATGGCTCACGTGCATTAGAGGACTTAACCAATAGTGGTCAGCTATTGGTAGTCGGCGCTGAATATGATCTAGAGACCGGAAAGGTACGATTCTTAGACAGCTAATATATCTAAATATGAACATATTTTGTTCATATCCTTACAAAACCCTATCAATTATTTTGCCAATTTTTATTATGATGAGAGACAGCAGTGAATCATGACAGTCGTGATTCGCTTATTTATAACACTCTTTTTTGAATAACCTTAGGATAACTATGTCTACTAACGATAATAATTCGACCATCGCACAGCCTGCGAGCAGTATCAGTGTAGATGGCGTCCAGTCAATCTCTACGCAAACGACAGGTTTTACGTTTAATCACACCATGCTCCGCGTCAAAGATCCTGCAAAATCATTGGCGTTTTATACTGGCGTGTTGGGTATGACGTTGCTGGCGGTCAAAAAATTCCCTGATATGGAGTTTGATCTGTATTTCTTGGCAAAGCTAACTGAGAGCGAGCGCGAAAACTTGCCAACTGGCGATGACTTAGAAATCTTTGCTTTCCGTCAACGTGGTATTTTAGAGTTGACGCACAACTATGGCACCGAGACAAAAGCTGACTTTAGCTATCATGACGGCAATCAGGATCCACAGGGTTTTGGTCATATTTGTTTTAGCGTTCCAAGCTTGGATGAAGCGGTTGCTTGGTTTGATAAAAACGACGTCGAATTTAAAAAACGTCCAGAAGATGGCAGTATGAAAAACATTGCCTTTATCAAAGATGTAGACGGCTACTGGATCGAAATCGTACAGGCCGATTTGATGGGCTAACTGTCATAACGACAGCACCTATTAAGAGTCAGAACGACAGCACCTATTAAGAGTCAGAACGACAGCACCTATTAAGATAAGTGCGTTAATAGAAATAAATAGAATAAAGGAGTATCACCCAGATGCCTACCTCTGAGGCAGACACGACACTGAGTGCTGAGACAGCTGCGCAGTCTACGACGACAGATGGGTTGACCTATCAAAGCATTCTTGGTTCGGCAAATGAGATATGGGTTGGCTTTGTTGAACGCATCCCATATTTTGTCGCATCAATTATCGTTATCCTAATTTTTTGGTTTTTATCGATTGTCTTCAAGAAAATCGTTCACAAATTATTAGGTAGCCGTAGTCGGCATCAGAACTTGGTAAAAGTGTTTCAGCGGGTAGGCGGGGCGCTTATTTTCTTTATTGGTTTTATGATAGCGATGGTTATTGCGGTACCGGGGTTCACTCCTGCTAAGTTGATTGGCGCGCTCGGTATTGGTTCCGTTGCTATCGGTTTTGCTTTTAAGGATATCTTCCAAAACTTGCTCTCTGGTATCTTACTGCTGATTTCAGAGCCGTTTCGTATCGGTGATCAAATCGTTTCAGGCGACTATGAAGGAACAGTCGAAGATATCAAAATCCGCGCAACTACCATCAGGACTTATGATGGCCGTCAAGTGGTGATTCCAAATTCAGATCTCTATACCTCAGCATTGACCGTCAATACCGCTTATAAGCAGCGCCGTCTGCAAGTCGCAGTTGGTATCGGTTATGAAGATGATATTGAAGCGGCTAAAGCTGAGATTATAAAAGCATTAGATAAGATAGAGAGCGTCTCAAAGAAAGCAACGCCAAGCGTAATTGCTACTGGTTTTGGCGGTTCGTCCATTGATCTAATGGTACGTTGGTTCATCGAAGATGGTACGCAAGCCAACAAAGTTGCCTCGATTCATCAAGTAATTGTAGGTATCAAAAACTCATTGGATGCAGCGGGCGTAAACATTCCATTCCCAATACGTACGATTGATTTGAGTGATCCTTCAGTGAGTGCAATCGTTAATAAAATGAACGAGCAGCAAGACGTTGTGGATGTGAATAAAACAGTGGCAGAGTAGGGCGCTCGGTGAAATATTTAATTAGTTTCGAAACTTTGATTTCCACATTATTCAGAAAACTAAAAAACCGCCACATCAATTGATATGGCGGTTTTTTATACGTGTCTACTTGCTATAAATACAAAGCTTTATTCGTCTTTTGCTCTAAAGTCGGTATGGCATGATTTACAGCTTGCACCAACTTGTCCAAACGCAGGCTTAACATCGTCCATGCTAGTGGCGTTTTGGGCGGCGGCGTTTAGCTCAGCAGTGACTTTTTGAAAGTTTTCAGCTTCAGCACTGAAACCATCAGCATTAGACCAAACCGCTTCAGTGGCATTACCTACCGCTTCTGGGTCTTCAAAATGACCCCAAGGCTTGGCGGCATCTTCTGCTAGGAATGCCGCTTGCTCTTTAAATACATCGGCATCAAATGTATCAGGTGCTTTTGCCATATCACCCATGACGCCCATTGCGTCGCCCCAGTTTTTCATGGTGTCTTGACGCGCTTGCACGTCAGGGTTAGATCCTGTTGAAGTGCTACAGGCCGTTAGACCCAGTGCAGCCGCCATCAAAGTAACGCTAAACAGAGATTTGAAAGATTTGTTGGTATGAACCTGTGCCATATGACTTACTCCTTTAAACTTGGCTAATAGTAAGCGCGATTACAAACGCTCGCTTTGACTTAAAATATAGTTATACAAAATACTGCCTAAAATTCTTCTGAGCACAGTTGCTAATAAAGAACGTCTTCTATTGTAACGGTTATCTGGGCGATGGGAATTATATAGTTGTTATATCCTCGTAATATTTTAGATAAGCATAACTTAACTTGGTTGTTACTGCTTATAGTTGGTTACGATGATTGTATTGGTAAATACACGACATATTTTTTACAATAATAACGTGAGAGTAGCTCGTTTGGATAGTACTGACAATAAAAAAGGCCAGCGATAGTAGCTGACCTTTTTAATATTTTCCAAAAATATAAATGCCGTGATATTTACAAAACTTATAGTGCCAACCAATCACGCGGCTTTAGATAATAATCGGTCAACTCAAATTCAGGCGTTCCTTCAGCAGGCTCAAAACGATAATGCCAGCTGGCAAGTGGCGGCATACTGACTAGAATTGACTCGATACGTCCATTACTCTGTAGTCCAAATAGTGTGCCACGATCGTAGACCAGATTGTATTCAACATAGCGACCACGGCGATAGAGCTGAAACTCGCGCTGCGCTTCAGTATAAGGTGTGTTTTTGCGCTGTTCGAAAATCGGCATGATACCGTCAAGATAACCGTTGCCAACTGCTTTCATAAAGTTAAAGCAAGTCTCAAAGTCCCAGCCGCGACTCTCAGTACTGACGTCATCATAAAACAGACCACCAATACCGCGCTGCTCATCACGATGGCGCAGATGAAAATACTCATCACACCACTGTTTAAAATCAGCGTAAATATTGTCCCCAAAAGGCGCACACAAGTCATGACAAACTTGATGCCAGTGTACACAATCAGCGAGTACTGGATAGAATGGCGTCAAATCAAAACCACCGCCAAACCACCAGATAGGAGCTTCGCCTTCCGCTTCAGCTACGAATAAACGCACATTGGCATGGCTCGTAGGTACGTTTGGATTTTTGGGATGGACAACCAGTGATACGCCCATTGCTTGAGCTTTGCGTCCAGCGATATTAGGGTGACGCGCGGTCGCAGAGGCGGGGAGGTTATGTACATGAATATGGCTAAACATGACGCCCGCTTTTTCGATGACCTCGCCATCTGCCAATACGCACGACCGACCGCCGCCGCCTTCAGGACGTTCCCAGTCATCAGGAACAAAGGTCGCATACTCGTTGTCATTAGTGCTGCCGTCACGCTCTTGTGCTTCTAGCGATTCACAGATACGCGCCTGTAAATCAACCAAAAATTCGCGTACTCGCATGATGTCGTTATTGGTTGGCGTCGTCACGGACGCCACCGTTGATAAGTCTGTTTCGTTATTTGTATTTGTAATACTCATAAGATATCTATTTATTCAGGTGTATGGCGGTATTAAGGTCTGTATCGAGAGAAGCGTCTATATCAAGATTGATATTTTTATCAAACAAGTGGCCCATGCGATCACGTTTGGTTGCTAGATATTCCGCATTCATATCATTGACACCGACCAACAATGGCACACGTTCAACGACATCAATACCATGCTCAGTCAGATAAGCGACTTTGTTTGGATTGTTGGTGATGAGCCTGACGGCATCGACACCGACATGGGCAAGCATCGGACCACACATATCATAGATACGCGCATCGGCAGGCAAGCCTAACATGAGATTAGCATCCAGCGTATCATGTCCTTGATCTTGGAGAGCATACGCACGTATCTTATTGGTCAAACCAATACCGCGGCCTTCTTGACGCAAATACAAAATCGCACCGCAACCTGATTCTTGGATGGCTTGCATGGCAGTATTGAGCTGCGGACCGCAGTCGCATTTCAATGAGCTAAACGCGTCGCCTGTCAGACATTCAGAATGAATGCGAATGAGCGGCACTTGCTTCGCTATCGATTCGTTCTTTTGGTTCAATATCGTGTCGTTTGAGGATTGGCTAGCCATGACATCTGTCTGTTGATCGACCACAGCTAGACCAACGGTCAGCATGACATGCTCTTGACCTTCGCTATTTTCAAAGATATGAATATCAAACTCGCCGTGACGAGTGGGTAATTTGGCACTAGTGATAAATTGATATGACATTGCTGTCCTACATAAGCCTAAAGTCGTGGCGGTGAAAAATATGTTGTTGCTGTTTGAAACGAGCGCTGTTTGAAACGGTACTGTTCGAGATAACCACTGTTTCCGATATAAATGTTAGTTGAGATGAGCATGTCACCTAAACTTTACTGCTAAAATTAAGATGATACCAGTATAACCTGTTCATAAAGACAGCGTGCTCATTGTATTTTTTATAAAAACACACAAAGTTCACAGACGACGCACGATGATTAAAGCGACAATTAAAAAAAAATGCTATTATGCCATACTATTTTGACGGATACAGTGACAAGTCTTTACCCTTACATTACTATGTCGTCACTAACATCCGCTATTGATGCAAAATAATAGGGCATAATGTCATCCCTCAGTTGTCAATAGTATGAAAGCATCAATAGTTTGATATCAAAACGTTGGTATTGACGCGCAGCCTATTGTGCTAGCGTGTCTACTGTCGTAAGTAGCGCAGCTATACAAATACGAAAGTTGCATGAATAATTATATGGTCGATTACATCAATAATGATGTAGGTATTATTGACGTCTTTTGATTATAGTCACCGCTATATTTTAAAGACACGTCTTGTCAGCAGATTGGTAGGTATCGTACGGTTTATGCAGCAGTCACCTCATTCTCCAAAGTCTCAGTCCCTATCTACATCAGTGCTGGATTCTGCTGCTCAGTTATCGAGCTTACAGCAGACCTATACTGTGATACCACGTGTGCGTCCTCATACGCCATTGCTTGATGCAATTGATACACCCACTGACCTCAGCACACTTTCGGCTGCCAAGCTTATTACGCTGGCTGATGAATTGCGCCTTTTTCTATTGTATTCAGCTGGTCAGAGCGGTGGGCATTTTGGTGCCAATTTGGGCGTGGTTGAGCTGACCATCGTATTGCATTATTTGTTAGAGACGCCGCAAGACCAAATCGTCTGGGACGTGGGTCATCAAGCTTATGCTCATAAAGTACTGACAGGTCGCCGTGAGCAGCTAGGTACTATCAGGTCTAAAGATGGTCTGACAGCATTTCCTGAGCGCGCAGAATCTGTCTACGATACATTTGGCGTTGGGCATTCATCGACCTCTATTTCAGCTGGTCTGGGTATGAGTCTCGCCCTGCGTTATCAAGGCCGCGAGCAAACGGTTGCTTGCATCATTGGTGATGGTGCGATGACAGGTGGTATGGCATTTGAAGCGATGAATGACGCAGTACAGCAAGATGCTGATTTACTGGTCATTCTAAACGATAATGATATGTCGATATCTTGCTCTATTGGCGGGTTTTCACGACATTTAGCGATGCTTTGGGAATCAGGTTATCAAGTTGATATCTCTGAGTCAGGTGAGCCAGTACTCTGCCACCGTCCTGATATGCAAGCGTTCGATCGCCGCAAACGTCATAAAGAGATGCGCGATGTTCCACAGCTAGAAGACAACTTATTCAAAGCGATTGGTTTTACCTATTTTGGTCCATTTGATGGGCATAATATTCCTGAGCTACTGCGCGTATTGTCACTGGCGAAGCAAGTAAAAGGTCCAGTAGTGGTACATATCTATACCACTAAGGGTAAAGGGTTTGCACCAGCAGAATTAGACCCAGTGGGCTATCACGCAATCAGTAAATTGCCAGTCGAAAATCATGAAGCGTCTAAAGCTGACTCTGTAGAGCAGCTAAAAAAACAACCAAGTACAAAGCCAGCGTTAAAATATTCGCAAGTGTTTGGCCAGTTTTTATGTGATAAAGCGGCTGAAGACGATAAGCTACTAGCTGTCACCCCTGCTATGGAAGAAGGCTCAGGGATGACGGACTTTGCTCGTCATTTTCCACAGCGTTTCTTTGATGTGGCCATCGCTGAGCAACATGCTGTCACGCTAGCGGCTGGAATGGCAACTCAAGGCGTCAAACCTATTGTCGCGATTTATTCAACGTTCTTGCAGCGTGGATATGATCAGCTGATTCATGACGTGGCCTTACAGAATCTCGATGTAATGTTTGCCATTGATCGAGCGGGCCTAGTCGGTGAAGATGGTGCCACGCATGCTGGCGTGTTTGATTTTGGATTCTTACGTTGTGTGCCTAATATGGTGATTGCAGCACCAAAAGATGAGAACGAATGCTACCATTTGCTCAATACTTGCTATGAGTATCCAGGCTGCACAGCGGTACGTTATCCGCGTGGTACAGGCACAGGTGCTAATATTGAGCAGCCAGCCCAAACTTATAAAGTTGGTGAAGCAGTTGTTGAGTCAGTATTAGGTAAAGCTGATGCACCTTACAAATTGGCACTTTTGGCCTTTGGTACGATGGTAGCAATTGCTCAGCAAGTAGCAGAAAGCTTAACAAATAACGATGCAGCGTTAGATTGCCAGATACAGGTGGTCAATATGCGCTGGGTAAAACCGCTAGATACAGCAATGCTTGAGACGTTATTAGCACAAGGGGTCACTCATATAGCAACCCTAGAAGAGCACATGATTATGGGCGGCGCAGGTAGTGCAGTGAATGAGTATTTGCTCAATGAATCGGCTGCCTTTAAGCAAAGTCGTCCAGCTATTGCTAATATCGGTATTCCTGATCGTTTTATTGCTCATGGCTCTCAAGCAGAGCAATTGGCTGACTGTGGTTTAGATGTCGAGGGCGTAATCAAACAGCTTAGAACGCTCTTATTTTAAGCAATGTTTTTAACGTTACAATATTATTTTAAAAAATTAATGCGCTAAAAAGGCATGAATTAAAACTGATATAAGCTCCTTAAACGGAGCAAACGCCTGCTAGCCGCAGGTGCTAACTTTTTTACAACTTGCGCAGTTTAGATGATCGCCAAAGTACTGGCTTGGTCAGCGTAACGGTTTTTTCGTTTTTATCGAACAATTTTAGTATAATGCGGGTGTCTTTTATAAGTTTTCGTTTATAAGAGACACGTTTTTAATCGCATAGATGTGGTGTGATGCGGCGGCTGTTTGGCATGTTGTGGGCACAAAGTTAGTCTTATTTTTTATATTCATTCATCAAGCAAATAGGTTATTTATGGAACCCATGGTCGTCATCGCAGCGCGTACTGCTGAAAAAGTTGGTAAAGAGATTTTATATGCGCATCAAAACCGCCACAAAATCGAGTTAGATATTGAGTCTAAAGGACTTGATGGTCTGGTTACCCGCATTGATCGCTTTAGCGAAGAGCTCACGATTGAGACGCTAAAAGCCAGCTATCCTAATCATTCATTTTTGGGTGAAGAGTTCGGTATGCAAGAAGGCCGCGGCGAAGATGCTGACTGGTGCTGGATTATCGATCCACTAGACGGTACCAAGAACTTTGTCCACGGTGTACCGCAGTTCTGCGTATCTATCGCAGTCCAGCATAAAGGCGTCACCCAACACGGTGTGGTCTATGATCCTGTTCGTGATGAGATGTTCTCAGCGAGCCGCGGTAAAGGCGCGCGCTTGAACAATCGCCGTATGCAAGTGAGCGAGCGCAAAACCATTGATGGCGGTTTCTTTACGACCGGTCATCCGCTTGAGCGTAAGCGCAATGGCGAAGTTATCTCTTATGCTAAACAGCACTTTGAGAGCTTACAGAAGATATCTGAGGCAGGTGGTCAGGTACGTCGTATGGGTTCAGCTGCACTTGACTTGTGCTATGTTGCTGCTGGTCGTTTTGACGGTTATTTTGAGATGTCTATCAAGCCTTGGGACATCGCTGCGGGCGAGCTTATCGTAACTGAAGCACGTGGTGTGGTGGTTGATCATACTGGCGCGCACAACTCTATGACATCAGGCTCTATCTTTGCTTGTAATGTGAAATTGCTCAAGCCATTGATGCAGACAGTTGTACCAATTTGGGGTGATGCAATCTAAACGTTAACCTCGTTGGTATTAATGTTTAGCGCTTGCAGGATTTAAATTCAAGTAATATCTAGATTGAGTATGAATGAAAAAAAGCTGGTTCCGTTATGGAGCCAGCTTTTTTGTTTTATTATTACCCTTATTGCTGCCTTTATCTTCAACAGTGATGCCTTTGAATGCTAACTCCTTACTGGTAGTTTCTAGCAGCTGCAATTCTTCTTCTATCAGCATCAGCATGTCTTGTACGCGAGGTAACGCCTTGCTACAAGCGGTAATACCAAACTCAATCTTATCTAGATAACTGGCTAAGGTGATATTCATCGCTTGACCATTAAAGACGATAGAAGCGGGGTACAGTGATTGCAGACGTGCGCCATTCCAGTACAGTGGCTTTTCAGAACCAGGTACGTTAGAGATAATCAGGTTAAATGCCTGCTTTTTAGGGAATAATCCTGTCGCCAAATTAATGCCTTGCCACGCATATGAGACGATACTGTAGTTAATGACCTGTGCTTGGTTCATGCGGCGAAAGCGACGTTTGCCATGATTCATACTACGATGGATAAGCTCTATTCTGCGCAGTGGATTGTCCAAATGCGTACCCAAGTTTGCCAATACAAATGACAGCTGGTTGCCCGAGATACTGTTATCCGTACGCAGTGACATCGGTACAAAAGCAATCAAAGGTTTGCTTGGTAGCGCATCCATTGAGATTAGATAACGGCGAATAGCACCTGCACAGACTGCCAATACCACATCGTTTCTACTAATTTTGAGCCTTTCAGCAATATCGTTAAACCGCTCTATATCATAAGACTGTGCGGCTATACGTCGTGAGGCTGATATACGTTTATTCAAGATACTCATCGGTGCGTCAAAAGTACCGACGTACCCCTCATCACCGTAGTTTTTCACGTTATCTAGCAATTCTGTAAATACAGGTTTGATGGTAGATATCTGCTCTTTTATGATGCCTCTGATAGATCGTTCGGCAGGTAATATAGCGTTTACTTGGTTACGATGGCGTGCCATCAACGACCAGACAGGAAGTGTCACTGGTTCGGTTGGCGATTGTGATAAGGATTTTTGAACCAAACGCATCGCCGCGATACCATCAACCAAAGAGTGATGAATCTTAAAATACCATGCAAAACGTTCAGGTCCACCTTCGACTTCTGGCTGGATACCTTCGATGACGTGGCATTCCCATAGCGGCATGGCACGATCTAATAAACGTCCATGTTCTCTTGAAACGTACATCAATAGTTCACGTACGCGTCCAGGACTTGGTAGCGCGACATGATGCAAATGATGCTCAACATCAAAATCTTTGTCTTTTTTCCAAAAGGCTAAATGCTCAAGTACCTGATTAAAAGGAAAGCTGGGCGGCACATCAGACTCTTGCATTTGTTTCACCAATTGATAGACAAAATCGCTATCCGCATTGTCTGGTAATTCAAATACAAACAGTCCACCAACGTGCATGGGCTGTTTACGCGACTCAAGAAGTAGAAACAACTGGTCGACTGCTGTGAGAAGTCGCATAATAAATCCTTTTATGACGATAAGTGTTATGTGAAAATTATAATAAGTAGAGACTCAATCAAATAACATTTTTTATTATTTTATAGAGCGTGTTAAGCAATCAACCATAGCACTGACAGCACTATACGTAAATACTCAACACGCTCTATTATGACATGTCATCTATACTTCAATTTATTGAAAGAAATACCCAGTCTGTGGTGAGCTGGCAGTAGCCATTTTACGCATAGGCATACGACCTGCCAAAAACGCAGCGCGGCCTGCCCACATAGCATGTTTCATTGCGTGTGCCATCATTACCGGGTTTTGTGCATTGGCAATGGCTGAGTTCATCAGTACACCATCACAGCCAAGCTCCATCGCAAGTGCAGCATCAGACGCAGTACCGACACCAGCGTCAACCAATACGGGTACTTTAGCGTTTTCGATTATCAAGCTAAGCGTATGACGATTGAGTAGACCAAGCCCAGACCCAATCAAGCTGCCAAGCGGCATAATGGCGACACAGCCCATGCTTTCTAATTCTTGTGCGACGATAGGGTCATCTGACGTATAAACCATCACTTCAAAGCCATCATCGATCAATACTTTGGCGGCTTTTAAAGTTTCCATAACGTTTGGATATAAGGTTTTTTCGTCCCCCAATACCTCAAGCTTAACCAAATTATGCCCACCCAATAACTCGCGAGCAAGCTTACAAGTGCGAATGGCTGTTTCGGCGTCAAAGCAGCCAGCAGTATTCGGTAATATCGTATATTTATCAGGTGAAATCACATCTAATAAGTTAGGCTCATCATTATTTTGTCCAATATTGACACGGCGAATAGCAACGGTCACGATTTCGGCTGCTGAAGCGGCAATGGCTTCTCCAGTCTCTGTCATGTCTTTATATTTACCGGTACCGACTAACAGACGCGAAGAGAAGGTACGGCTACCGACAGTAAAGGTATCTTGTAAAAGTGGTGTTGGATGAGTAGTGCTAACGTTCTCTGACATAACGGAAAATCCTAATATCGAGCGGGAGAAGGGATAGACAAAATATGATGGGTAATTTAAGTAATCTAAAAGGTGTAATATACAATGGCAAGCGGTCAGCAAAAAATCGCATGATATGCTAACTCTGATAGTAATAATATGTGCTAGGCAATAGGTATAAAGCGCCAGTCAGATAAAATAATACCCGTCTAAAACAAAATGCTATTATAACAAACTCATGCAACCTTACTGGCAGTCTTTTTTGATTCGAACTGTTAAGGACAAGGCATCCATCATGTCTTGGCGTGCGTACTTCTTACCTTCTCCTCACTTATTGGGCCGTCTTTATGATGCAGTTGCCATACAGCTTTGCGAAACGCCATCAGATTTTGGCCATACTTACGATAGATCCTGAATTGCCGCCAACATTGGTAATCACCAAAGCGACTCCGTTGTCAGCGATCAACGAAGCGGTACGGTTTTTACAGCAGCAAGGCATTCGCGGTGTACCCACTTACGAAAGTGTCAGCACGGACGATTTTGAAAAACGTATGAACGCAGCTTATGCTGGCAATACAGGAGAGTCTCAGCATATTGCTGCTGGACTTGAGGACCATCCTGATCTCGATAGCTTGGCAGATAGCGTCCCTGAAACTGAAGACTTGATGGATCAACAAGACGATGCACCTATCATTCGTTTGATCAATGCTTTGTTGTCCGAAGCCATTCGCTTAAGTGCTTCAGACATTCATATTGAAACCTTTGAAAAGCGCTTGGTCGTTCGTTTCCGAGTTGATGGTGAGCTAAAAGAAATCATCACACCAAAACGCCAACTAGCTCCATTGTTAGTTTCGCGTATTAAAGTGATGGCTAAGTTAGATATTGCTGAAAAGCGAGTGCCGCAAGATGGTCGTATCAGTTTAAGACTGGCAGGGCGAGAAGTCGATGTGCGTGTATCGACCTTACCATCGAGCTTTGGTGAGCGTGTGGTGATGCGTCTATTAGACAAGCAAGCTGGTCGTTTGAATATGACGTATTTGGGGTTGTCTGATAGTGACTATACTGAGCTAAAGCGCTTAATCCATCGTCCACACGGTATTATTTTGGTGACAGGACCGACTGGCTCGGGTAAAACCACGACGCTATACTCTGCATTGACCGACCTCAATGACCAAACTCGCAATATCTTGACCGCCGAAGATCCGATTGAGTTTCAGCTTGATGGTATCGGGCAGACGCAGGTCAATAACAAAGTAGACATGACATTTGCTAAAAGCTTGCGTGCAATGCTCCGTCAAGATCCCGATGTGGTGATGGTTGGTGAAATTCGTGATTTAGAGACAGCAGAGATCGCCGTACAGGCCTCTTTAACAGGGCATTTGGTATTATCGACACTGCATACCAACACGGCTATTGGCGCGGTCACTCGCTTACAGGACATGGGTGTTGAGCCGTTTCTGTTGTCGTCGTCGCTTATTGGCGTAGTAGCACAGCGCTTAGTGCGTACTTTATGCTCACATTGTCATGGCTGGCAGGCAGCGGATACCGAACAAGCCAAGCTTTTTACCGAAATTGGTATTGAGAAAGTATTGGACAGCGATATTGAAAATGCAGCAAGTAATGCGATTCGTCTACCCAAGCCAGTTGGCTGCGATAAATGCAATCAGTCAGGGTTTAAAGGCCGTACCGCCATCTATGAAGTCGTACCAATCGACGATACGCTGCGCCGCATGATTCATAGCAATACGGCTGAATATGAGCTGGAAGAGTATGCACGCCAGCAAACACCATCTATTCGTGCAGATGGTTTGCGTAAGGTCATAGAAGGGCGCACAACATTGGAGGAGGTGCTACGTGTAACGAAAGAGAGTGCATTAACGGACGAGACAATACTGGTATAAATCTGCAGACTGGATCTCGCGGATTGGATACTGCTATAGCAGACAAAAAAATAACTGGCGTGAATAGCCAGTTATTTAGTTTTAATGACTTTATGATTTCGAAGCTTTAGAGTTTTTAGCCGCTATTATCTTGCAGCCATACATTCAATCTCAACGCTTGCTCCAGCAGCCAGTTCTGATACGCCAAAAGCCGAGCGTACAGGATATGGCTTTATCATCTCAGACTTGTAGACCTTATTAAAGTCATCAAAGTCATCCATATCAGTCAGCATGACCATACATTTAACGATATCAGACTTTTGGTAGCCGTACTTTAATAGCGTTCCATGGATATTATCTAGCACTTGCTTGGTTTCAGCCTTGATACCGCCTTTGACCAATTTGCCATCTTTAAAGCCAATTTGTCCCGACATATACAATGTATTGCCCACGCGTACAGCTTCTGAAAAAGGATAAGTCCCGCCATCGCCCAAGAAAGTAGGCCCAGACTTAGCAACGCTGACAGCCGTCGTTGTGTTGGCATTAGCGCTATGAACAAAACCCAATGAGCACAGAGTGGCTAGCGCTAGCGTAGATAGGCAAGTACTAGGTTTGAACATACTGTTTCCTCATTGGGTTTGTTATCAATTTTTATTAACTACTTATCAGTACTATTATTTTGAGTAGATGAGGCATCGTTTTCTTCGATTGGTGCCTCGGTTTTAGAGTCATCTTCTGCAACTTTTTCAGACGCTTTACCTTGGCGGCGTGCCTCTAGTTCCGCTTTTGGGATCCATGCCCAGGTCATCTCAACCACAATTGGATCACGGTCGCTGTCAGATTCCCGATCTTTGATGACACAAGGAATAATCATCTCACCTTTTGGCGTGTTTAGGATATCCAAACGCTGTTCGTCAGACAAGCTTGCAATAGCAGCAATTTGACCTTTTTTGATTGGACGATGAAAGTTTACCGAGTAAGATTTAATCAGCAGAATGCGATCAGAGGGCAAGTTTAAACCCAAAATAAACCCCGTAGCCGTCTCAGCCAGTAATGTGATGGCGACTGCATGGATAGAGCCGATATGGTTTTGGACGGCTTTATTGTTGTTTAAACTAACGACGACTTGGTTTGGTTCTACCGTCTCATAATAAATGCCGGTCGTGCCGACATAGGGGACGACCTTGCCAAAGGCTTTAGATAAAATACTTGAACGTGCACCAGCAGGCAGATATTTGGTGACTGATAACAGTTTGGTAAATTGATTGCTAATTGGTTTTAGCGTACTACTGGGTTTCTCAACTGAAGGTTTTGTGCTGTCAGATACTTTGGCTGGCAGTTTATTGGTCAACTTGGCGGGTAGTTTTTTTAATAATCCTGACATACAAAATTCCTTAACGTAAATGAGTTGAATGACATTCTTAGCATGACTTTTTATGATAGCGACACAAATATAGATAATGAAAGTCGCTATAAATACTATGGTACATCAACCATTGCCTTCCTACTATTATTAGCATGAACTGCTGCGCTTACAAAACTATAGTAGCGTGGCTATGTTGCTAGGTTATGTCATCAATTTAGATCGCCACTTAAAGCAGCCTAGCTATCTTATATATCACTCTTATATATCACTATCATTTGGGCATTGGTATTATTAAGTGATTGGTATAGTCAGTTCAATATAACTTAGACACAAGGCAGCCGAGGGACAGTACTACAAATAGTAGATTAAGTGAGACTGATACCGTATCTAATTTATAGAGGGTTGACTATAGTTACCATGCCAATAGACAGTCACGTTATAATGACAAAATGTTAGCATGTCTATTTCAAACCTGTTTTCAATGCCGCTGGATAACGTTATGCCTGATATGTCTGCTCATGAACCGACTAATATTATTTATACGGGCGTTGCTGGTACAGGTAAAACCTATAGATTGCTGCAAATCGCGAAGCAATACACCGACTATCTACCCAAGACTGAAAATGAAGATTTATTAGCACAGCTGCTGCAAGGTCTAAGCTGGCGCGAAGTATTATGTTTGGTATTTTTAGATTTACGTGCTGAACAACAGGACTTGTTAAAGGTACGAGAAATTATTGATCATCCTTTTTTTATGACCAAAGCTGCTCAGAACTCACGTGATAAAAATCTAGATAGTACAGCTTGGTTAGAGTTACGCAGACATAGTCCTACGAACTCTCAAACAGTCAGTTTTGATAACCGTGCTAGCCAAGCTTATTTTGATAAAGACAATAGTGGATCATGGTATTTATTGCCAGAGAGTATGGTGCTACTAGAAGATTTATCGCAGCAATTAGCAGAGTTTCAGCAAGCACAGCGTGACAACCAAGCCCATCAAAATCAAAACATCGGTCAGCAACGTTTTAGTATGGTGAGCTTCCATCAAGCCTACGGTTATGAAGAGTTTGTAGAAGGTATACGGCCTGTCATGAGTGGTGCTGCACAAGCAAATAGCAACCCTTTTAATCAAACTCAAATGAGTTACGCGGTGCAAGATGGAGCATTCCTGAAGCTATGCCAACGCGCCGCCCGTGACCCTCAGCAGCGTTATGCAATGCTGATTGATGAGATTAACCGTGCTAACGTGTCACGGGTGTTTGGCGAGCTTCTCAGTTTGATAGAGCCTGATAAACGAGCGGGCAAGCCAAATGCGATGACAGTGAGTTTGGCGTATTCTGGGCGTGCTTTTAGTGTGCCTGCCAATGTTGATATTTATGCCACTATGAATACCCAAGACCATTCTTTAGCACCACTTGATATGGCATTACGCCGACGTTTTCGCTTTGTGGATTGTCCACCGCAGCCCGATTTACTATCGACAATTTATGACAGCAATTCCGGCCTATCTGACGGTTCAGAAGCAGGTGCGATAGATTTGAGTAAATTACTAACAGGCTTGAATAGACGTATCGTGCAGACACTGGGAATAGAAGCACAGTTGGGGCATGCGTTTTTGTTCACCGTCATTCAGTTAGAGCAATTACAAACAGCTCTCGTTGAACAAATTATTCCTCAATTGGCTCAAGCAGCTGGTGGTCAAATTACGGTGCTGCAGTATATCTTTAGAGATGAGCAGCAACCGACGAGCAAGCAGTTCGTACAGGACAGTCAAGCATTGATGAATGACGACTTGTATAATCCGATGGGCAACCAAAACAATGCTTCCGCTGAACACCAAATGTTTGCAGGGCAGGGTTCTTTTCTTGGTCAGTCTATGAGTATGAATAGCTATACCATTAATGCCGATCTGATTGCTAGGGATGGTGAGTTTAATCATGCTGCTATCTATCAGCGTTTGTACTAGCAGGGTGACTGTTCAGTGATAACGAATAATCCATATTCCGCCAAGCAACATGCTATTAGGGCAAGCAGTCGCCAGACTAGTATCCCCAACAGTAGTGTCGCTACCATGAATGTTATCACCGTGTTTGAGCATCAACGTCTGACCGTGCATGATTTTTTGCACACGTCTGACTTCGATTGGCTCATGGCTCAAGAGTTTGCAGTATTTACTATCAAGCGTAAGCAAGGACAATGGCAGCTTAAGGTTGGGCACTATATTGGTATTATTCTACTACCCAGTGGCATGACGCTTGAGATATTGCCAAAGCTAAATCAGTCTACTCAGAGCAATGATATCGTCCAGACCCGTCATTGGGTACAGGGTATGCTATCGGATTTGATTCATCTTGATACGAGCAAAAGTCGTAAGCTACCCAATACGAAAAACTTCGGTCAGTTTAGTTCCCAGTCCACTCCTTTACCGTTAAAAGTATTGCCTATATCAGACTGGCTGATTGAGCAGTTTTTGCAGCGTTTAATGGATTATCAACCAACCAAGCATTATCAGGCTCAGATTGAAAATCAGGCATCTCTGCAAGGTCGACTGCTCATCAAAGAACAACTGCGTCATAATAGTATGCAACCGCATAAGTTCATCTGTGAAAGTAGCGTATTAAGTCACGACATGTTGGCCAATCGGTTGATTAAGAGTGCATTGGTTTACTTGATGCCTTTATTGCCCCAGTTTATTTCTTCAAAATTGTTGCAGCCATGGCAGCAGGTATCTACGCTCAACAACCGTGAAATGCAGCAGATAGCATTAATATATGCTCAAGCGAAGCGTCAACTAGACGTTCAACCACTCCAAAAGCAAAAACTGCATGCCGCTCAGCAGTTAGTAGACTTGGCATACTCTCTATTGAAACAGACGACAGCTGCGACAGGTAACGGTATTGATCCAAATAGACAAAATTGCTCTCAGCTAAGATTGTGTTTATTGATTGATATGAATCAAGCTTTTGAACAATGGGCAAGTCAGCGTATTGCATCGATGTTTCAGCAGATTAGTAGCAATTACCGTCCTTTTTATCAAACTCAAAGTGTCTGGCTAAATGATGCTGAGGGACTAGCGTGCTTGTCTATACGGCCTGATTTGCTGATATTTGAACCCGTCTCTGATGATTGCCAAAACCAGAACGATATAGCAGCTAGTCAAACTACAGACAAAGATAAAACCAAAGGTCGTTACAGTCATGTCATCGACATTAAATGGAAGTACTTACCGCATGCCGCTGCAATTAGTGCGAGCGACGCTTATCAATTGACGAGCTATGCACAAGCTTACTTGGCGGGGCAGGTCTGGTTGGTTTACCCAGTGCTAGGTAGTGATAGGCAACCAGTAGCGCTCAAGCAGCAATCACATTATGGTAATAATGATAGCAGTAGCGATGATATTAAAAACAATGAATCAATTGATGCCCATTTATGGTTAATGCCGTTTGATGTTTTGACAGGTACACTCAACGGTGAAGTACTGCCACATTTGGACAAAGCTTAATATCGTTATCAATGACAACGCGAATGACTGACTAATTGATAGATAAAAAAAGGGTCTTACTGTCATTATTTTGGTAAAATTGACGTAATTTTAAAAAAATTAGCGATTATTTGAAATTAATCGAAAATAGGTGTTGACACAATCGCCTTTACCCCTTAATATGTGCACCTCGATAGCGAGGAACATTAACAAGTTGGCGGCATTGCCAATAACGAGTTGATTAACAAACTATCGTGATAATAGAGAATTTCGGAGTGTGGCGCAGTTTGGTAGCGCATCTGGTTTGGGACCAGAGGGTCGTAGGTTCGAATCCTATCACTCCGACCATCTATTTTAAGAGCCTTACAGGCTTTTTTTTATGTATAACGGTTTAGTTTCTGATATAGTAAAATATATTGCAAAGTAAGCTTAGTATATAAAAGTCCTCTAAGAGCGCCTGTAGCTCAGCTGGATAGAGCATCTCCCTTCTAAGGAGGTGGCCGCAGGTTCGAATCCTGCCAGGCGCACCATTTAGCCTGCAAATCTTGCCTATTCTTTGGCAATAGTTATGGCGGTTGTAGCTCAGTTGGTAGAGCCCCGGGTTGTGATCTCGGTTGTCGTGGGTTCGAGTCCCATCAGTCGCCCCATATTTTATTCTGTATGTACCTACATACAAATCATATCTTAATCTAAAAATATATCAGTAATAGCACTCGCCCTTGATGGCGATTTTTTTATGCCTATTCGATTTTATCTCTATATTATCTTTATAAGATTAAACAGATAGAGTTTGATAGCATCTTCAATACTAGATAATCCCCCAAATTTTTATCAACATTGCCTGTAGGTTTTCCTTAAGGCCTAGCGTGACTGTGTCTACTCTATTATTGTTTAGTAATTCTAATAAGTAAATAGACATGACGTTTTAAATGATGCATTATGCTTAAGTGTTATCACATCCATTGTATTTAATAAAAATTATTTATTGAAACAAGTATTGGCATAGAGGAAACTGACAGAAATCGTTATTAAGAATACTATTATTTTTTTAAGATGAATCGTTATTAATCTGCATTATTGAGGAATTGATTGATGGACGCACTAAGTGTATTGCTGCAAAACGTGCATTTATTTGAGACTAAGTATTATCGTCTAAATGGCACTGGCAATTGGTCTTATTCTATTACTAGAAAAGACACCATTTTATTTTACTTAGTAATGTCTGGCGGTTTTTGCATCGATGTTGGTAATGGTCTACGAGAAGCTCGCGCTGGCGACATGATCATGATTCCGAATGCGCACAAGCATGTGAGTTACGCACTCAATCACCATGGCGATGTTGCTGAGTCGCTTGATAAACTATTGAGTAATTGCACCGAGCGTACACTTGATATCGATGGCGATGGAGACCCCAATTCATCTTTGATACTGATCGAATGTAAGTACGACAAAGAGATGATTAATCCTCTGTTGTCAGTACTGCCACCGATATTGCCTGAACTCAATGATGCTGCTGACGGTCGGTTTGAAGTGATTGATGTAGAGATAAAGCTGCTAACACTAGAAGCTGAGCGTGAGCGTATGGGCAAAACGGCCGTAATCAATCATTGGGCAAGCATCATGATGATTGAATGTTTGCGCGTCTATATCGAAAGCTTGCCTGAAGCCACAGAAAACTGGCTCAAAGCAATGAAAGATCCGTTTTTGACCAAGGCGCTAGCCGCGATGCATGGGGCACCGAGTGAAAGCTGGACCATTCATCAGCTTGCCGAAGTCGCAGGGATGTCGCGTTCTAGCTTTGCACAGCGTTTTAAAGACACTGTTGGTATGCCGCCACTGACTTATCTGATTGATTACCGCTTACGATTGGCGGCTCGCTATTTACGCTTACAGCAAAACAGTATTAGCCGTATCAGTGAAATGGTGGGCTACGCCTCAGATTCGACTTTTAGTCAGGCATTTAAACGTGTGTATGGTGTTTCGCCAAAAGCATACCGTCAGCAGTATCGACAGAACAATCTTGCATAGCTTCAGTTGCTGTTTATTTAAGTTATTTAAGTAGAATCTCGACGATAAGCGCTAAGGTCATCTATATGTCCTTGGCGCTTTTTTAATTTGTGAATATATATTGTTTATAAACGTTGAGTCACTCATATCTATAAGATCTTTGGTAACTTGCTATGGCTATTTTAGTTAAGGGCAGCTGACATTGAGTCTGTGTTCAGGTACTATGGGTTGATGAGTCGTCGAGACAAAAGCGTTGATGTTGTAGCGCGTTATATGTCCTTATACGATAGGCATATAAAAGGATCGAGACGATGTTTATTTTCGCTGCTGATGGTATGTTATGACTGAACCGACCGCAAAGCTAAATGCAGGAAGCAATGGCCAACAAGAGACCATTACAACTGCTAAAACAGAAAGTAATGTTGATAAAAACACTGCTATAGAGAACCCGCATGTCAGCAAAAATGCGCCGAAAAATGAGTCGGTAGAGACACCTGATAAGGCGGCATTATTGACGATGTTTACCCTATCAGATATCGAGGCGGTAGCAACTAAAGCAGTAATATCTGAGTCATCCGATAGTCTTGCAGTAGCTGCAAAACCTGCGGCTCAAGAAACCAATATCGCTACGCAGCGTGTGGCGCTTTATCGTGCTCAGCATGAGCGTACTCGACTGTTATACATGGCATCTGCCAATACGCGTCCTACTTATTTAGTACAAACCCTGAAGCCGCAATTCGCAGAATATCAGCAGTATTTACTTGCGCAGCAGCTTGATAAACGTGGGTTGATGGATACGGATACGCTCGAAAGACTCTGGCAGCAGCTGCATGTGGTCGATGATATTATTGCAGATATCGTGCGTCATATGCCTGCGCAGCAACCCGCCGGTTGGCAACTGACGACTCAAGATGGCCGCAATCCATTGTGCTTTGCTACGGTCGGTAAGTTAAAGCACGGCAAGCCAATTCGCGACCAAGGTAGTCTCAACAGTTATGTACTTGGGCATTTTGGCGTGAGTAGCTTTACCTACGATCGAGGCTATTATATCGGTCATGTGGTTGGTTATTTATTCAGCTGTTATTATTGTGCCCATCTGTCGATTACTTATGGCGTCACAGCCCTTGGACAGCAAGTCGTGGCTGACTATGATTACGCCAGTCTTGAAACCCCGCATATGGTTAGGTTATTACAAGGTCTTGACGGTTATTGCAAAAAACGCATTTATCAGTTGGCCGTTATTTGTGCGCGCTTGAGTGTTTTTGCGAGTGATAAACGTATTGAAAGAATGCTAATCGCTGAGGTTAATGACTTTGATAAAAAGCTACAGCAGCAGCATCTAGATGTCTTATTATTACAAGGTTTGATGCCTGATAGTAACGACTCAACGCCACTTTTCTAAGCGTCACATGTCAAATTAATAAATTTCTATTAAGTCATAAATTATAACTGTCTACCTGTAAGCCTCTTAGGATATCTGTTGCCATGCCTGCCTATCATTTCAAAGCGCTTGACGACCATGGCGTTGTCCAAAAAGGCTTGCTAGAAGGGGACTCTGCGCGGCAAATTCGCCAGCAGCTGCGTGATAAGCAATGGACACCCGTTGAAGTCAATCCGGTCAATGACAGACAGAGTCAGAGCAAAAACCGCTACAAAAAACCGTCTGCATACGAGCTGGCATTGCTGACACGTCAGCTATCTGTGCTACTAGCAGCGGGTATCCCACTTGAGGAAACCTTGGCAGCGGTTGCTAAACAATCTCCAAAGACTCATATCAAATCCCTAATGCTTGCGGTACGCTCACATGTCTTGGAAGGACTCAGCTTAGCACGTGCCCTGCAACAAGCCGCTAGCTTTCCACCGTTATATATCGCTACGATTGCTGCAGGTGAAAAATCTGGTCACCTCGATCTTATCCTCAATCAGCTAGCAGATTACACCGAAAACCGTTTTGCCCTCCAAAAGAGAATCCAAGGGGTCATGGTCTATCCAATTGTCCTGATGGTAATGGCGATAGCGGTAATTATGGGACTGATGAGCTTCGTCGTGCCCAAAATTGTCAAAGTCTTTGAGCAGTCTGAGCAAGCGCTGCCTTTAATTACTCAAATCGTTCTCACGCTATCGAATATCATTACTCAGTGGTGGTGGTTAATACTGTTGGTATTGGTAAGTACCGCATTTTTATTCTACCGTTTCGCCCAAACGCAAGCAGGTAAATTAACTATTGATAGTGTGGTGCTTAGACTCCCGATACTAGCCAGATTGTCCAAAGGTCTGAATGCCGCACGTTTTGCCAGTACCCTTGCGATACTAGTACGATCAGGGGTGCCACTGATTGAGGCATTACATATTGGGGCTGCAGTCACGACCAATTTACATATCCAAAAAACGATTATTACTGCGGCTGATAGGGTCACAGAAGGCTCTAGCTTGTCTAGTCAACTAGAGAAATCTACTTACTTTCCACCGATGATGGTACAGATGATAAAAAGCGGAGAAAACTCAGGCGAGCTTGAAAATATGCTGAGCCGTGCCGCCAATATGCAGGAGGCAGAAGCAACCAATTTTATCAGCACCTTATTATCATTACTTGAGCCTTTAATGCTGGTGTTGATGGGCGTAGTAGTTATGATTATTGTAATGGCGGTTATGCTACCTATCGTTAATATGAACGATTTAGCAGGCTAGGTTCAGTCGCTAGCCTATGATTCATTATGCTATTCACATACAGACAGCTTCCTATCTCCAAAACCTCTATTTAGTTCTCTTTTACTCTATTCATATCACCTAACTTGCTTGCTAAACCTTGGACTAGCTTTCTTAAGGTTTGCTTACTGTTGTATATTGTTGAACGAACGCTATTTTTGCTATGGCAAACACCAGCGCCGCGCTATAGTAAGCACGAATCAATAGTCATACAGTTGGTGCCATTCAATATTTAGCTTCGGCTGAAATAGCAAACTCAAACTAGGCGCAGCGCTGGATAAAAATAAAACCATGGTTTATAGTGACAGTAGTTTCAGAGCTCATTGATATGTCATTAATGAGAGCTATGATAGAACGCCACTTTTACTATTTACATAACTGTGATGACCAAAGCGATGACTATGACTGACAAACTCCAAGTAAATATGACGCCAAAAAGTGCTATTCAGGATATGCAATCCCATCCGAATGTTGTAAATGACCAAAAGACTGTTTCTTCAGCTATGCAGCGCAGTGCGACAAAAAAGTCTGGTCAAGCAGGATTCACTCTTATCGAGATTATGGTTGTTATTGTGATCTTAGCCATTCTTGCTGGATTAGTGGTACCAAAAGTAGTTGGTCAAAGTGATAAGGCCCGTGTTAAAACAACTGAAACAGCGCTTGCCACTGTCTCAAATGCGTTAGATATGTATAAGGTTGATAACTCCCGCTATCCGACGACCGCTCAAGGGTTGGAGGCGCTTACGACACCGCCAGCTGATGCAAAAAACTATCCTGAAGGTGGGTATATTAAAGGTGGCTATCCGACCGATGGCTGGGAAAATGAGATGCAATATGTTGCACCAGGTAGTGAAGGGCGACCTTACGATTTATTTTCATTAGGTGCTGATGGTCAACAAGGTGGTGAAGGTCAAGATGCGGATCTTTATGCTCAGTTATAAAGCTTAGTAACAGACGTATAGTGAACAAATTCTGATACTGATATAGCTTTGTAGAATGAAACATTCGTTCATCCATGCACTTTCAACAATTTATAGATATCAACCAATATTCTCTTATTGGTTGATATTTTTTATCAGTAGATAAATCGCCTGCTGTTCATTACAAGTTTGATAGCCAGTGCTATAAATATATCTAGGCGCTCAGCAAAATAGTCATCGCAAACTGCAATTAAAGGTAATCATCTATGTCGATTCAACAGTCTAATAAATATTTTTCTAAAAACCTTTATAAATTGGTTCTAACTGTTGCAAGCACTTCATTAGTAACGGTTCTGTCAATGACATCGATCAGTGTACAAGCAGCAGGGTTAAATGACTTATTTAAAAATAGCTCCTCGGCAAAATCAAAGTTCTTACCAGTGGATGAAGCCTTTCAGGTGGTCAGTAATACCAAAGCGACTTCCAAAGGCACGCGGTTGTCGATTAGTTTTGAAATTACGCCAGGGCATTATGTCTACAAGGATAAGCTTACGTTGAGCTTCCCTAAAGGAATAAGCGTCACGCCGTTCACTTTTAATCAAGCACCAGTATCAATCAATGATCCGACCTTTGGTCAGGTTCCTGTATTTACACAAAGAAGCGTCATTGCAACCACGACACTGACGACCAGTAATGGTAAGGGAGCCAAAAACGCGCCTATTATTATTGGTTGGCAAGGGTGTGCAACCGCTGGACTATGCTATCCACCAGAAAAAATCAAAACCAAGATAGATATTGCTGCGACACGCAGATAAATAGCGAGCAGATTGATTAAAATATCGGTAATAATAGGTAGCCATTCATGTCCATCAAGACATCACCAAAGTCTTCATCATTTAGCGTATCTACCCATTCGAAAAAATCCCATATCTTAGCGCTTGCCATCGCTAGTGGCTCATTGCTGACAGGTTTATCAGCGACATCGACGGTACAAGCGGCAGGGTTAGGCGACCTTTTCGGTAGTAGTGAAAGCTCATCGAAGTCAAAGTTCTTGCCAGTAGATCAAGCGTTTCAGGTAAGTACAGATAGTACCCCTGTCAAAGCAGGTACGCGGTTATCTATTAATTTTGATATCACTCCTGAACATTACGTCTATAAAAAGCAAATTAAGCTTACGCTACCCGCTGGCGTGACGGCTGCACCTTTTACCTTTAGCCAGACACCATATTCGATAGATGATCCAACATTTGGCAAGGTACTGGTATTTGACCAAGCGAATATGGTCGCTACCACCACACTGACGAACAATAGTGGCAAGAGTATAGAAGACGGGGCTATCGTCGTCGGCTGGCAAGGTTGTGCAAAAGCAGGACTGTGCTATCCACCTGAAAAGATTAATACGACTGTCGATATTGCAGCTGCATCGACGCAGGTATCAGCAGATAGTGAGAGTAGTGCGAGCTCGACCGATTCAGAGAATAGTGCTACGGCGACGTCAGAAGATATTGATTCAGTAGAACTTGATAATACTTTGCCTGATGAGGCGCAAGCACTGACAGACGATGGGGCTATTGATTATGATCTCATTGATGACAGCGCTGTAGAGTATGATTCTTTAGATAGTAATGCAGCGACGAATACGATTTCTGCAGCAAATAGCAGCGTAACAGGCGAGACGGCCAATAGCGAAAACGCATCAAACAATAGTTTTGTTGATACCGATCCTTTTGGTTTGGCTTCTCACCCTTGGCTGGCATTAGTACTATTATTTTTAGCAGGCTTAGGCTTGGCCTTGACGCCATGTGTGTTACCGATGTTACCTATCGTGGCCAACATTGTAGCCCGCGAACAAAACCCAACGGTCAAACGCGGTGTCATCTTGACCACCAGTTACGCGATTGGGGTAGCGACTGCTTATGGTATTTTGGGCGCTGTCATTGCAGTATTCGGTGAGTCTTTAGGTATTATTGGCTGGCTGCAGAACCCGATCATTCTCATCAGCTTTGCTATCGTTTTCATACTGCTGGCGCTATATATGCTGGGTCTTTTCAGTGTTAGATTACCACAAGCGATCAGTCGAAAGATGCAAGGCTTAAGCCAAGCAGGTGACAGTAAGCTTGGTAGTACAGGCGGCAGTTTGATCGCTGGGTTTTTATCAGCGCTAGTCGTGTCACCTTGTGTTTCTGCGCCATTATTTGGGGCATTATTGGCGGTCTCTACCATTGGTAGTCCGTTGCTCGGCTTTGCCGCTTTATTCATGCTTGGTTTTGGTTTATCAGCGCCGCTTATCCTAATCGGTGCTACTCAAGGCAAAATTATGCCAAAAGCAGGCGAGTGGATGAATTGGGTCAAGCAAGGCTTCGCTTTACTGCTATTTGCCGTAGCACTGCTATTGATTGAGCGCGTCTTTATATCGCCAGTCATGCTGATGGTATGGGCATTATGGTTTATGGTCGTGGCAACATGGGCATGGAGTTGGCTAGGTAAAGGTCGTATGCTGACCCAAGCACTAAGCCTTATCGCTGGTATTTGGGCAGCGTGTTTAATAGTCGGCGCTGCATTGGGTAATGATGATAGCTTACATCCATTAGCGTCATTGGGTGCAGCACCGATGATGGTACAGTCAACGTCTGGTCAACCAGTGAATAGTGACAGCACCACTGATAAGACGATCACGACGCTTGCAGAGCTAGATGCCATTGTCGCAGCCAATCCGAATGTCATTGTCGATCTGACAGCAGAGTGGTGTATTGAGTGCCGCATTATGGACAAGAACCTGTTTCATAATCGTCCAGTACAAATGCAAGATTGGCAACTAGTGAAGCTCGATATCACTGAAACGACAGCAGACTCAAAAGCCGTGTTGTCTCGTTACCAACTATTTGGTCCACCAGCGCTACTGTATTATATTGATGGTCAGCTAGTAAATCAGCAAGTGGGTGAGATTGGTCGCTCAGAGTTTGAGCAAACATTATCAGCGTTGAACAACTAATATTTAACAATGAACACTTAAGAAACCAGTGTGATATTTCGAAAATTCTTAAGAATGTTAAGAAGGCCAGTATACTAAGAAAGTATGCTGGCTTTTTTGATGCCATTAAATTCATACTATGGAATGTTTATTAAGTATTTGTTATATAAGTAATTATATTAATAGGCGCTTATTTTAACTATCGATAAAGCTAGTATCGTGCTTATATTTTCATTACAATAAAGAAACAATGCAGCAGGGGCACTAATTGTCATTTTTTTCGCTCCTAATATCTGCGATTAGCTGATAGTCTCAGTCAATTCTATTTTAGCGATAACGCTAATGGCCATATTAATTACCTCATATACTCTGCTAGCGCTAATGCTAGTTAGATAAAGGACACTTATGTTTGCCCATATTATTACTCAGCGTCACCAACAGCCGTCTTACCAGAATGCGCATATGCCTCTTCGTATTGCAGTTGCGCTTGCGTTGAGTTGTACCGCGATACAAGTACAAGCTGCTGATGATTCTCAGATTTATAACGAACTGCCAGCACCCGAAGCTGCGTTTGAATACGAGGATCTTGTCCTATCACAGAGTCTTGATAACAGTGCGATATCTTCTGATATGAGTACACAAAATGGCAAAATAATTAGCAAAGAATTTATTGCCCAGCAAGCCAAGCTGTTTTCTGAATGTACTCAAGTCCAGTCTAGTGCTGCTCGTCTCGCTTGTTTTGATAAAGTAGCTGAACAAGGTAAGACACCAAGCTATACCTCAACCAAACAACCAATTGATTTGGCAAAAACCTTTCAAAGTACGGTCTCAGGTAATCCAAAAGTGATATTGGCTGAATCTCAAACGGCGATGAGTGGGACGACAGTTGAAGATGCAGACACCATCTTGATGACCAATCAGCAAACAGCAGCCAGCAAATTGAAGGCAAATGGCAATGTAGAAGTAGATGCTGAAACGAATAGTGAGGCACAGATTTTAGAAAGTGTCGGTGTCACTCAAACAGACATCGAAAAATTCTCGCCACTCAGTCTATCTTATGACCTAGATAAAAACAGTGAGCGTGGTACTTGGACGGTCAGACCATATCGACCGACATATCTGTTGCCATTATTCTATACTTTCGATCCTAATTTGAATCCAAGTACACCATCGCAAGAAACAGATCCTTTTGATTCTAATGATATACGCGAAACTGAGCTAAAATTCCAATTATCCCTAAAAACAAAAGTCGCAGAAGACTTGTTTGATACCAGTGCTGATCTATGGTTTGGCTATACCCAAGAATCACATTGGCAAGTTTATAACGAAGACAACTCGCGTCCATTTCGTGCTACCGATTATCAACCTGAAATATTCTTAACCCAACCTGTGACAGCAGACCTGCCTTTTGGTGGACGTCTGCGTATGTTGGGCGCAGGTGCTGTGCATCACTCGAATGGACAAGATGACCCATTATCACGTTCATGGAATCGTGCCTATCTCATGGCAGGTGCAGAGTGGGGCAGACTCTCAGTCATACCGCGCCTATGGGCTCGAGTAAATAGTGAAAATAGTAGCGATGATGATAATCCAGATATCGAAGACTACATGGGCTACGGTGATATCAAATTCTTATATGACTTGCCGGCTGATCAGAGCATTAGCGGTACCTTGCGCTACAATCCAGGTACCAATAAAGGTGCTGCGCAAATCGACTATATCTATCCTATCTCAGAAAACGTTAATGGTATGGTTCAGCTATTCCAGGGATATGGTGAGTCGATCATTGATTACAATCATGAAAATACCTCTATCGGCTTTGGTATTGTACTGAATGATTGGAAAGGGCTTTAATTCGGAAAGGACACCAATTTGAGAAAGGCTCTAATATAGGTGGAATTTATGATAAGTTATGACAAGTTATAGTTTATGCGCGGTTTAGCGCCTTATCAAACTGGACTGTGGTTGGCAGAGTATATGGATATGCGCTGCCAACTATGCCGTATTTATCGTAGTACACCACAATCTCAATTATTGCGCCATCAAGCACCATCTAGCCTACATAATATAGTGGATGCGCCGCCTACACGGACAGCCTTAAAGAAACACTCTTTTCTTACTAATATCGTTCATCAAGCAAACAGCCATTTAAGCAGTGGTTTACTTTGTGCTCACTGTCACAACGATATCACTTGGTTGCCAAGACCTTTTGAAGTGGATATCGCTCCTAGTATATCTCTATCTATCCAAGCCTCTACTTACTACGAGTATCCAATACGTCAATCTATCCGAGCATTTAAACATCAAGAAGATATGACGAAATTGCCGTTATTATTGCATGCTATACGTCAATTACCGCGTCCACACGGTTGTCATCGCAATAACAGTGTGATTGTTGCTATGCCAACGACAAGTCAACGATTGGTCAAACGTGGGTTCGATCCTGTCAGTATTCTATCTGCCCAATTGTCTAAATATTGGCAAATTCCTTTATGGCAGGGCATTAAGCGTATTGACGATACAGTTAGTCAGCAAGGACTGTCTCGTGCCGAACGTCTTAGTAACTTAGATAACGCGTTTGCTCTAATCGAAAAGCCTCCTACAAAACGCTTGCTATTATTTGATGATGTATCTACCACAGGGGCAAGCTTACAAGCATTAGCGCGAGCGTTCATTTCACCTACAGCAATAAAGTCAGTAACAGATAGCGGCAACAGTAGTTATCAAATTTCTGCTTACGTATTAGCACATGGCAGTAAACCCTAAACCCAATATATTTTTGTCAGTAATATCCAATTACTGCTAATATATTTCCTTAACGCTATATTGTTATAGATATGTATATTAATTTGTTTTCCTGAGCTAAATTTCTAAGCAGTCTTTTGACGGACTAATATATGAGTCAAGGACGTTAGAAAGTACCTATAAGTACTTTCAGATGATATTTATTCAATATCGTGGAATGAAAATTGCATGTTACTAAATAAATATATGTAGAAAATCATGGTAGTAAGGCAAAAATATAAGATGCTCATAATCAATATGCCATAAGTGAAAGACAGATAATCGCAGTTTTAAATAGGAACACGATGTGAATGCATCTTTGAACACTCCACTACCTAAGCTGAAGAACGTAAGCTCAGGTTTTACCTTAATTGAATTAATGGTAACCATTGCTGTCCTTGCCATTATTGCAAGTATTGCAGCGCCGAATATTAGTACCCAACTTGCAAACCAGCGCGTGAAGTCGACAGCTGCAACGGTTGCTAACGCGCTGAAAGAAGCTAAGGTTGAGAGTATTATCCGTCGTCAGAATATTACTGTTTTATATGATACTGCTAGTACTCCTAATAAGATTGTCTTGCACACTGGTACTGCCAATACGTCTAGCACTAATATATCTAGTTACAGCATCAATAACCAAAGTGTTATTACTCAGGTTATCAGTCCATCTACTATTAAAACTATCGTTTTTCGACCTAGTAAATCAATAGATAATGGGGCAACAGCGACTTATACTATTTGTGACAGCAGCTCAAATAATGAGACTCCTAAGCAAGTTAGTCTTACTACTATTGCTAACGTTTATACTACAAGCGCTGGGAGTTGTTAATGAAAAATATTAGTCAGCAACAAGGCGTAGGCTTGGTAGAGGTGCTAGTAGCATTATTACTACTAGCAATAGCGGTGCTTGGATTTTCAGCTATGCAAATGACTGCAATAAAAGCTACTGATGAAAGCCTGATGCGTACGAGAGCATTAACTATACTCAGAGGAGGTGCAGAAACAATGCGTGCAAACTCAGGTGGAATAAGTGCTTTTAAAACTGCTGTAAATGGTAGTACTAGCTCAATAACAATAGATGGTGCCGCAATTACAAAGAATAGTTGTGTAAAAAATACAGCTGCCGCACCTGTCGCTGCAGATAGTTGTACTATTAATCAGTTAGCGACACGTGACGGTTTACTGATGAAATCCTATGCATTTGAAAACGATATAAGTATAGGTCTAGTGCCTAATGGTTGTCCCGGTACATCAGGTAATCAAGAACGCCAATGTTTTGTAGCCAGCTGGGGAGATACTACTGCAACTCTAAGCGACAGTAATGCAGATGCTTGTGCCAATGCAAATGGCACTTATAAGAATGGTGCAGAGTGCTTTATTATGGAGGCTTACTGATGTTAAACACTAACAGTTGTAAGCGTTACGATTACCATCAGTCTGGTTTTACTCTTATAGAGCTGATGATCTCGTTAGTATTAGGCTTGATTATTTCAGCGGCTGTTATACAAATATATATAATTAGTGTAAAAACGAGTAGTGTTCAAGCTAGTGGCAGTGAGTTACAAGACGCTAGCGTGTTTGGACTGCAGCAATTAGAGAAAAAAGTTCGCTTAGCTAACCTAGGTAATTCTGCTACTAGAATAGATAGTACAACGGCGAAAGGCGGTATTGTATTAACTGGCGCAAACCTAGGCATTACGTCATATACCAACACTGGTTACTTGACGAGACGAGCAGGTGATAGCGCTACTGGTACAGATGGTTGGACAGGTATCTCGAACACTTCTGTTGCTAGCGATCAACTAACTATTCAATATACTAATATAACTGGTAGTACGTTAAGCGATTGTGAGGGCTCAAACGTTGAGGTAAATGATATCGCTATTGAGCGTTATTTCTTACGGCCGGTCATAGGTGATAGTAGTAGTGGTGCGATTAAAAATCTAGTACTCGCTTGTGACGCTGGAAGAATTGTTAACGCAGCCGCAGCTTCTACAATAGCGGTTTTCAGTGGGACAGATTCTCGTAATTTTGGCAAAGCAGGCCAAGAGTTTATTGTTAACACTGATCAGTTTAAGGTTCTATTAGGTGTACAGTATGATACAGGAGTTAATGCAGGAAAAATCATCTACTTGCCCAGCAGCGCTTATTTGTCGATTACTGCCGATAGACCGGCAATAACATCGGTAAAGTTAGGACTTATCGTTCATGGTAGCACTCCTGTCTTAGGTAGCACTGATCAAACTTCTTTTATTTTACTCGGTCAAGACAATGTGTTGAAAACAGATACGACACGTTCAAAGCAAGTGCGTAAAACTTATGAAACCACGACTTTGTTACGCAATGCTCGTGTGGTTAATGTAAAAACTAGCTTGTAAACTCTGGTAAGGAGAGTATCGATGACGATCCACCGCTATTCATCAAATTTGACCGTGCAAGATGCCAGAGTAACTTTGAGGTGTCCGAGTACCGAGCGAGGAGCAACGTTAATAGTAGTGCTACTATTCTTAGTGCTAATTATGCTGGCTGGTGCTATCGCAGTGAGACAGAGTAATACAGATTTAAAGATAGCTACAAGTGATCAAATTAATACAGTGCTACTTCAGTCCTCAGACAGTGCTAACCAAAAGTTAGAAATGATGCTCAACGGCAGTGCATCATCTACCGAATATCGTGATGTGACAAGTGCGGCAGGCGTATTTGGTCATTTTCTTTTAAATCCTGACAATGCAACCAATGAGTTTATCTACTGCTTCAACCCTCGTACTAAGAAGTACTTAGCTTCCAACGCTACTGTTATGGCAAAGGGAACCGCAACAAACCCTACACCTTACTGGAGTGGTTTGAACAATGGTATATGTGATTATAATAGTGCTGATGGATATACCAGTGCTAGACAAACAGTGGTGACCCAGATGAGCGTAACCGTTGCTCCTGTCGACCCAAACGCCGAAAGATTTAAACATGTAGTCATTGGCAAGGAAATTGAAGATAGGACCAGTAAAAAGTTCACGTTCGATATTAGAGCTGCTTCAGCGCTGCCATCTTATAAAGATCCTAAATTTAATGGCGATAATTGTTTTGCGCAAACCAGTATTAAAGCCAATGTAGTCGGTAGTAAGAAATCATTGAGCGACTGTATGCTTGAAGCCAATACTCCCAGTAAAATGCTCTATGAACAAGCTGATGTCGAAAATCTTTCCTCTTCTACCAAATGTACTCCCTTTGGTAGGGGTACGTTTAATACAGAATGCGTCCTTAAAGCTACGTCATAAACAGTTCACTCATTATATAAAGGATAGAGGTCATGAAACGACTAAACAGAGTATCGCCAATTAGTGGCAAAGTTGCGCTACCTTTGAAGCATCTAGTCGTTGCTATGGCTGCTATGATCGCTTTGCCAGTCGCACAGGCTGATGTCGCTGGCAAAAAAATTGGTGATTTAGAAATATATAAAGCGGCTGAAGGTGGTAAGACGACTATTACCATGATGCTAGACACTTCAGGTAGTATGAGTATCTATCAAGTGAACTATGCTTGTGATTTGCCTGCAGGTTCTAGTTATAGTCGAGATTCGGAGCCTTCCTCAACTGATCCAAGCTATGCAAGAAATTATTGCGATACTTCTAAATATTTTTTCCGCCAAGATAGAGATTATACTAACAGGTGGTATCGCTGTGGCAACGAGGATGGCTCAGGCTCTAACGATTATAGTTTTAATGATTGTGGTACAAGAATAGATTATGTTCCAACAGTTAGTAATTTTGAATATGTAACCTCTAGCTCTAACAATAGATATTTTTATAAGCGTGCAAGAGTTTATGATCGCTTAACACGTCTTAAAGATGCTATTTTCACTTTAATGGATAACACTCAACTAGATCCCAAGAAAGTAGCTATTGGCATTGGCCAATTCTCTACTCAAAGTGATGAGAAGAACGTACCAAAAAGTGCGGATGGCCGAAGTGGTAAAATACTGGTTCCAGCAGCATTAGTAACTCCCGAACAACGTAAAACTATCAAAACAGCAGTAGCTGCTCTGAACGGTAGCAGTGGAACACCAACAGCTAATGCTTATGCAGAAGCAGGCGCTTATATGTTAGGTAGTAATACTTTATATTACAATGGTGGTGGCCTTTATAGCGGCTTTAATGATTCTGTTGCTACTTCTAAAAATGGTAGCAAATATATTAGTCCATTGTCATCACCTTCTAGTTGTGATGGACGCGGAATTTATTTCTTAACTGATGGTAGTCCTAATAGTGCCCCTTATCCAGAAAGCTTAATGAAGTATGCATTAAATTTGTCTGGAGATTTCGTCATACCCTCAAATACTCTACCACCTGGCACTGATAGTAATAATGAAAGTGGTATGGCTGCGGTTGGTGCCTTTGCAAAAGCTTTACGTGATCCAACAAAAAACCCATTAGGTACCGATAGAGAAATCTATACGGCGGTTGTGGGCTTTGGGGCGGATTTTGATGTTGATAGAGTAGCAGATGCAGCAAAGCCTTTAGCAGATCGCGTTATTCGTAATCTTCCTTATACTAATCCAAAAACAGGTATCACTGCCAATCGAGATTTTTATAATTGCACAAAACTTGCAGGTGTCGATGCAAAAAATGCCTGTAATTGGGGTGAAAAAGCTGTTGCAGCACTACCAGGTGTTGGTGGTTTTGGTGAAGGTGGTTTTTATTCGGCACAGTCTACCGAAGATATTGTTAACAGTATTATAGCTTTCGTCAGTGATTTGAACCAAACGCTACCTTCCACACCATCGGGCACTATCATTATTCCAGATGATCCGTATCGTGCCGATAGCCAGCTCGCTGTTGCCTATTACCCTACTATACAACCCAAAGTCGCTGATAATGCAGTCATTTGGGAAGGTAACCTAAAAAAGTACAGCTTAAATGAAGGCACACTTTATGGTAAAAGTGATACCAAGCTCTTCAAAAATATAGCAGGCGAACTGAACCCAGCGGCACAAGATTTATGGTCAGATCAGAACTATACTGGTGCTAATGACAAAGTAGGGTCTGGTGGATTTTATTCACAACTAAGTACACCTGCTACTGGTGTTGCCTCTGTTAGAACCTTGTATGTAGAAGATTGGGCAGATACTGCTAGCAAAAAGCCAGATTTAAAAAAGGTAAGCGTTAATACCTCAGGTAAAGTATTGGTAAATGGTGCTGCTTTGACAAATACATCTTTTGTAGATACAGCAACCTATAATGAAGCAACGTTGAGAAAATTACTAAACTTTTTAGGTTTTGCTAATCTTCCAGCAACAACAGTCAACGTGAAGGATATGACATTAACCAGCGCCAATGCAACCCAACCTATCAAAGTACTAGGAGCGACGATACACTCGACCCCTGCTTCAGTATCATATTCAGCAAACTTAGATGAAGATGGTAGAGTTAACACTACTCGTGATGATTATGTGCTGTTTGGTTCATCGGAAGGTGGTCTGCATTTGGTTAATGCTGATGATGCGAGTGCCAGCAGTAACGGTGGTAAAGAGAAATTTATCATCATTCCTAGAGAGATGCTGAGAGATACGGACAAGTCAGCAGCACTAGTCAAGGATGCGACCAAGACTAGTACAGGATCACCAAACTTTGGTGTAGACGCACCTTGGATGGTCAGCGCGGACTATAAGTATGATTTTACAAACAAAAGAGTCAATATTGATACAACTGATAATAAAGGTATCTATGCTTATGGCGGTCTGCGTATGGGCGGCGAAGCTTTTTATGGTCTCAACCTTTTAAATAAAGAAAGTCCAACTATGATGTTTGCTATTACGCCTACAACTTCAGGCTTTAGCCGTATGGGACAAATCTGGAGCAAACCTACCAAGGCTAAGATAAAAACCAGTAGCTCAGATAAAGGTACAGACGTTTTAGTATTTGGTGGTGGTTATGATATGTGTTATGAAAATGAAAGTTTTCAAGTGGGTTTGATTGACTCTATATTGGGCGGCTGTGCGTTGACAGCGACCTCACAGGCGAAAGGTAATGCCGTCTATATCATTAGTGCCAAAACAGGTGCTCTAATCTGGTCGGCTTCTAATGCCTCTAATAATACAGGCACCTCAACGACAGTTTCAACGATGAAAAACAGTATTGTCGCTGGCGTGACGACGCTAGATCGTGATAATGATGGCTTTATGGATCATATGTATTTTGCTGATTTAGGTGGTCAAGTATTCCGTGCTGATTTTACCAATGCAGGGTTTGTAAAACCTGCTGCAACACCGACAGCGACGTCAGCACCTGAAACCTCCTTTACTAATACTCGAGTTACTCGGATTCTTCAAAGTCCCTATACTGGTACTGATACCAAATATAATCATCGTTTTTATGAACGTCCAGTTGTTAGTTTTTATCGAAATCCTAATGGTGGAAGATTATTTGCACTGGTAAATGTCATCTCAGGTGATCGTAGCTCACCTCTATCTAAGATACGTGATTTGAGTAAGGCTGATAGGCTCTACGGTATAATGGATACTGATGTTACAAAAGCAGATAGCACTTTCTATGCGAACAATTTTGATACAACAGGTAACATCGATGGTCAAAAAGTAGTCAACCTGACTGCTAATAGTTCAGCAAGCAGTAATTTAATTGAGTTACCGACTGCTATCGGAAATTTAAATACAGCGGGCTATACCGCAGCACAAAAAGGCGCTGTTGTAACTACGCTGCAAGGCTCTACAAAGAATGGTTGGTATGTACCACTAACCAATTTTGATGGTTATGGAAACGTAAGATATACAAAAGGCGTTGGTAAATCAGAAGTGATTGATAGCTTCTTATACACAACTGTCTATAATCCAGATATGAGCTATGGAGCAGTAGATTCCTGTTCTGCCAAAATTACTGGTGGATCCGAGAGGCAGTTATATTGTCTCCCTTATGGTGTCTGTATGGATGACGCATCTAAAAATGGTTTGGGTGGATTTATAAGAGCCGGCAAAGGTATTCAGGAGCTTACGTTAGGGCCACGTAGTTCGACGCTTTCTAATCAACGCTTGCTAATTGGTACGAGAACGCTAACTGAGCGTGTGAATGATCGAGTTAATTTTGGCTCTGATGCAGATAAAGGTTTATTTAACTCTCTCACGAAACCTGAAGGCTTAAATCAGTCATTATCTGCGGCAGATATTATCTTAGGTAGTGGTACGGCTCCTGACTTAATATTTAATGATCGCTTTATCCTTCAGCCAAAAACATGGTATGAAGTAGACTGATAGGGTAGCCTCATGTTTATAAGATCGCAAAAGCGTCAATTGGGCTTTACCCTTATTGAGCTGATGGTTGTAGTTTCTATTATTGCCATTTTGGCTGCGATAGCTATTCCATCGTACAGGCAATATGTAGTTCGTAACTCAGAGCACCAAGCGCAAGCACGTATGCAACAACTTGAGATAGAGCTCAATCGTTGGCGTGCTACGGCTCTGACTTACAAAGGCTTTCAACCTAGAAAGCTGGCCAACGATGGCAAGGTAAGCAATGGGTATGATGACGCACCTACGAATCAAACCATTTATGTGCCAGCAGGAAGTGATAATAGTAATTATCGCTACAAAATTCGTCTGATTGATGTAAGTACGAATGGTACTTTGGCACCTAATACTAGTAGCTTTTCTCCAGCAGGAAACTCTTGGCGTATGCTTGCTGAGCCTAGTACTAGCTTAACCAAATCCGATGCAAAAATTTTCATGATCGATAGTGCTGGCGTAAGATGTCAGAGCAAAAATAGAACAGTGGACATAACAGAGCCTACCAGCTGTGGTACAGGAGGGGAGAGTTGGTAATGACAAAAACCAATAAGATGGTTAATCAACAGCAGGGCTTTACTCTGATTGAAATGATGATTGTGGTTGCTATCATCGGTGTGCTTGCCGCAATTGCGTATCCGAGCTACCAGCGATATATCATTAAGACAAAGCGTACTGATATGATGGGTGAAATGTACAATATTGCCTCAGAGATTGAAGGACGTAAGCTGGCACAGGGAAGTTATAATGCTATCAATGATAGTGTTAAAGCAAATTTTGCTACAGAATACCCAAGGCAAGGCCCTAAATTATATGATGTAACTATTAACCCAATCACTTTAACACCACCTAATAATGTATTGACTAATAAATGGATAATCGTTGCAAAACCAAAACCTGATTCACAGATGAAAGGTGATGGTGATCTCAGTCTTAACTATCAAGGTATTAAATGTAGAGGTGACGGTGTGAACAAAAAATGTGGCACAGACGACGAATGGACTAAGTGATGGTTAAGTTTAACTAATCCTATGACAAAAAATGTCATCCTGTCTTATGATAAATAACCACAGTTTACATAAACTGACAATTTTTAGTAAGTTAGTAGTAATTTTTACATAGACATTTATTGATCACTGAGGATAAAAGTAACTATATAGCAGAGGTATCAATAAAAGGCATATTTTTCATGGTTACAATTAGAGTAATAGTGAAAAGTTGGCACGTTACCTGCAATAATAATATCAAGAAGGTTAGGTTGAGTAAATCGAAGAAATACTCAACCTAACAAACCCTATATTTATGATAGATAGCAGATATTGATACCGAATAACGTATCAATTAATTTGTTATCACTTTGCCCTAAAGGACATGTCTATGAACGCTCAAAAAGGTTTTACCTTAATCGAACTAATGATCGTTATCGCTATTATCGGTATCCTAGCTGCGATCGCGTTACCTGCTTATCAGGACTATAGTACACGTGCAAAAATTTCTGAGCCTTTATTGGCTGCATCTACCTGTCGTACAGCAGTATCAGAAGCGTATCAATCTGGAGGAGCTTTACCAGGTCCTAATGCTTTCGGTTGTGAAGTTGGTGAAGCAGCAGTTCCGGAAACTGTTGAGGATAAAGGTGATGGAGTAGCTGCAAATCCATCGACTAAATATACTGAAACGGTAGCTACCGATGCAAATGGCGTTATTACAGTAACAACAACTACAGGCTCAGGCTTAGGAGAAAAAGCAGAGGGTAAGACCTTTACATTAACACCAATGACTGGTGGTGCTACACCTGAAGCAATGAATGCAACTGATAATTTAGGTCAAACAGTTAACACTTGGAAGTGTGCACCACTTACTATGCCTGCAAAATATTTACCAGCGACGTGCCGTGGTTAATTAATACACCAATCATAGCAGCCTACAAAGCGTCTCGTTCCATATCAAAAGCCAAACATTATGTTTGGCTTTTTTGCGTTTAAAATTATTCAAAGTTTTTTGCATCAAGTATTTACAAGCTAGCGTAGGCTGGGCTAAAGCCGCAGCTTACGAGATACGAATTGGAGTTTGGTTATAAATAAAAAGGCTGAGCCAAAAGCCCAGCCTACAGAGTATCCAAAGTATCAGTTGTGGCCTACTTCTCTAAATACTGAATCTTACCTTCCACACCATCCCACTTTGCGGCTTCTGGCATCTGCTCTTTCATCTCTGTGATGTTTGGCCATTTTTGCGCCAGCTCTTCATTTAGCTGGGTAAATTGTTCCTGCCCTTTTGGCACTTCATCTTCTGAGAAGATCGCATTGGCCGGACACTCAGGCTCACATAATGCGCAGTCGATACACTCATCAGGATCGATGACAAGAAAGTTTGGGCCTTCATAAAAGCAGTCCACAGGACAGACTTCTACACAGTCGGTGTATTTGCAAAGAATGCAGTTATCTGTAACGACAAAGGTCATAGTAATGTCTACCTGTTATTGATTTGGCTTTTGGCTAAATAGAATAGTCGAAAATAAAGCGTATTTTAGCGCCTTTACTGCGATTTGACAATTCCCTTTAATGACTAATGATTTTTTTCAAATGATAGATCAAATCATGCGCTTGTTTGGGAGTCAGGCTATCAGGATCAATGGCGCTTAGTTCGTCTTCTATGCTAAATAACTGATTTTGCTTTAGATTATCCGCTACATTTGGTGATTGTATCGCGTAACTAGCCTGCGGTTCTAGAACAGCGTTATTGTCAGATTCCGGCTGTTTATCCGTTACTGACTTAGCTAAGTCATTTTTATCATCAACTTCATTAATAGCAACTTTTTCATTTTCTGCTTTTAGATTGTCTATTAAGTAACGTTTGGCATCATTTAATACTTGAGTGGGGATACCCGCCATCTTCGCAACATGCAGACCAAAACTAGAGCTTGCGGCACCGTCTTTGATTTGATGCAGTAGTAGCAGTTGACCATCGATTTCACTGGCAGCGACATGGACGTTACGAATCTCGTCACTTGTCTGTCCCAATTGCGTCAGTTCAAAATAATGAGTGGCAAATAACGTCAGGCAGCCAATATCAACTAGACGGTTGACACAAGCATGAGCGATTGCCAAACCATCTGTGGTGGCGGTACCTCGTCCGACCTCGTCCATCAATACTAGTGATTTATGGGTCGCTTGGTTTAAAATATTGGCCGTCTCGATCATCTCAACCATAAAGGTTGATTTACCGCCTGCCAAATCATCAGCCGAGCCAATACGAGTAAAGATACGGTCGATGTCACCTATATAAGCACGCGCTGCTGGGACGAAGCTACCGCAATGCGCCAGTAGGACAATCAATGCTGTTTGGCGCATAAAGGTAGACTTACCACCCATATTAGGGCCTGTAATCATTAACAGTCTTTCAGGGTTTGCATGACTGCCTAAAGCGCAATCATTGGCAACGAATTGGCTGGTATGTTTCGCATTGCTGTTTTGGTTAACGCTATTAAAGTTACTAACGCTATTGTCGATACTGATTGGATTTAACGCAGCTTCGACCACCACGTGGCGACCTGCTTTGATATCGATACTGGTTTGGCTGTCATTATTTACATAATTTTCATCTTTTGAGTCATTACTCATTATTGGGCGTTGCCAGTTATAAGTCATTGCAAGCTGAGCCCAATTACTGAGCACATCTATTTGCGCAATCGCAGCACTCAGCTGTTGTAATTCAGCTAGATGGCTGCTTAAGATAGTTAGCAACTCTTGGTACAATTGCTTTTCACGAGTTAACGCTAATGACTGTGCGCTTAAATACTCCGTCTCTAACACTTTTAACTCATCAGTGATAAAGCGCTCGCTGCTCTTTAGCGTTTGCCGCCGGATAAAATGGGCAGGGGCATTCTTTGCCTGCATTTTAGGCAATTCAAAATAAAAACCGCTGACCTTATTAAAGCCCACTTTTAGGCTGGGTAATTGGCTCTCTTGACGAGCACGCTCTACCATCTCATCAAGCGTTACTTGAATATTGTCATGTAGATGTGTCAAGCGATCAAACTCTGCATCATAGCCCGCTGCTAGCATGCCGCCATCACGAATATGAGCAGGCGGCTCTACGACAATAGCCTGCTCAATCAGCTCAGCGACAGCTTGTACCGCAGGTAGTTGGTCGGGCAATTGCTGCATCAGTATTGGCAACAGTCCTGCCTGCTCATAGCTAATACCTGCAGCCGTTAGTAGGCTGGTGAGCTGGGCACTACTGGCAATACCGTCAGCGAGCTTACGCAGGTCACGCGGCTTGGCGCTCATAAGACCGATACGGCTACTGATACGCTCAATATCACCGATAGCATTTAAGGTTTCGCGTAAATTGCTGACCAATGAATGTTTTTCTAAATTTTGCTTAAGCTGTTTGTTTTCATCCGATTGACTGTCTGTCTGTAAAAGGCTGGCTATCGCCTCTAAGCGCAGATTGATACGTGCATGTTGCCGTAGTGGACGCTTCATTTGCTGCATAAGCAAACGACGTCCCATTGGTGTTTGACAGTGATTGAGCACGGATATCAGCGACGTACCGTTACTGCTGACGGGTGTAAATAGCTCAAGATTTTGCTGACTATTGGCATCAATGATTAGATAGTCATCGCTGTACTCGACGATAAGCTGGTTAACTTGTGGTACATGGCGCTGTTGGGTTTGCCGTGCATAATGAATAAGGGCGGCACAGCTAGATTGGCTAAGCGTGGCATCGCTAATTCCTAGACCATCGAGGCGTTGTACCTCAAACTGCTGACAAAGAGTTGCGCTGGCATGCTCACGGTGAAAGTCATTGGCAGCGACTTCGATGATAGGGCAATCGAGATTTTGCCGTAGCCATAGCAGCCATTCTGTATCAGTACCGCTAATACTATCGCTGAGTGCCTCGCTAATGATACATTCACTCGGGGCAAAGCGTGCGAGCACCGTCAGCATTTGAGTTTGCAAACCATCTATATCGTTTTTATCTGCTATTAGCGTCTGGGTAGTCAATGTACCTGCAGCCAAGTCCATTTGGCTAACAGCTGCTTGTAACGTCTGGCTATTATCTTGCGTTTTTAAATGAGCAATATCGATGGCGACGACAGTCGGTGTATGGTTTGGTGCAATGAGTGCATCATCAGTAATAGTACCTGCTGTCAGCGTTTTGACCACTTCACGGCGCATGATGCTACCAGCCGCCGATTTACTTTTGTCTTTTTTTTGCTTGTCGCCCATCGCAGGGACATTGGTCTTATTGTTAGCGCTGCCAGCATTGGTCGTTGTCGACTCGTCAATTTGTTCACACACGACGACCGTTTGCCCAGCCGCGATGAGGCGTGCCATATAGCTATCGGCTGCATGAAACGGCACACCCGCCATGGCTATCGTGTTGCCTGCCTTATCCGTACCACGGCGCGTCAGTGTGATATCTAGTATTTGCGCCGCACGCTTAGCATCGTCAAAGAACAGCTCATAGAAGTCACCCATCCGGTACAAGAGCAATGCTTGTGGATAGTTGGCTTTCATGGTTAGATATTGCACCATCATCGGCGTATGGTCTGCTAGGTTATAGACGTCATCGCCTATACTTAAGCAGGCAGAGTTCTCTTGTTTTAATAAGGGTTTTTCTGATGAAGTAGGAGTTGACGACTGATTTTGTCCAGATGGTTTTACGGTCATGCAGAGTCTCTTATAGTGCTTTAATGAGTGTTAATAAGTATTTTATGATAGGGGTGCTAAGGGTTATTTGTCTTATATATGAGCTTGATATATAGCTTTGGCTTTATCAATAAGCCAGTTACTTATAGATAAATGGCATATCGATAAATTATGAGCCAAGACGCAGTGGTAGCAAGCGTATAAAAATCAAAATGTGAAAAATAATAAAGTCGCTGAAAAAGCTAAGAAATTTAAGAAGGTATTCGCTATTTTAACACGTCCTACTAGGTTTTTACTGCGGCAAATATCTACTCGCTGCCCTTGTATCCATCAGCGTCATAACCATATATAATGACGGCACACTTAATTGGGCGATACTAAATTAGGTAGTACTTAGTCGGGTGATGACAAGGCAGAGAGCTAAGCTTTGGCTAATGCGCACTAATTATCGAATATTCCATAGGTCAAAAAATTATGTTATCAAAGATTATAGGCAGTGTGGTTGGCACCAAAAATGACCGCGAATTAAAACGCATGCGTAAAGTGGTCAGCAAGATCAACGCACGAGAGGCTGAAATACAAGCCCTGTCTGATGAGCAACTACAACAAAAAACTGAAGAATTTAAAGCCAGACATCAAAAGGGCGAAAGCTTAGATGCATTATTGCCAGAGGCGTTTGCTGTCTGCCGCGAAGCATCATTACGTGTCAACGGCATGCGTCACTATGACGTGCAGCTGATCGGTGGTATCACCTTGCACGAAGGTAAAATCGCTGAGATGAAAACTGGTGAAGGTAAAACCCTAATGGGAACCTTGGCCATGTACCTAAATGCGATCAGCGGTAAAGGGGTTCATCTGGTCACGGTCAATGATTATTTGGCCGCACGCGATGCTGAGCTAAACCGTCCGTTGTTTGGGTTTTTGGGTATGACGGTTGGTGTGATTTACTCACAGCAGCCGCCACAAGAAAAAATCGAAGCTTATCAAGCCGATATTACCTATGGTACCAATAACGAATACGGCTTCGACTATCTGCGCGATAACATGGTCTTTAGTCTTGCTGAGAAAAAACAGCGCCCGTTAAACTTTTGTATTATCGATGAAATTGACTCAATCTTGATTGATGAAGCTCGTACGCCGCTTATCATTTCGGGTCAAGCTGAAGATTCTTCACGCATGTATGCCTTGATTAATACGATTATTCCTGTGCTGATTCGTTCAAAAGACGAAGAAGCAAACAAGAATAACGAAGAAGAAGACTTCTGGATTGATGAAAAGAATCGCCAGATTGAGATTAGCGAAAAAGGCTATGAAAAAATCGAGCGCTTCTTAATCGAAGTCGGTGAGCTGGGTGAGAACGAAAGCTTATATAGCCCAAGTCGTTTGCCACTTTTGGCTCACGTTCAAGCTGCCATCCGTGCGCATCACGTATTTGTCAAAAACGTTCACTATATCGTGGATGAAGGCGAAGTGGTCATCGTTGATGAAAATACAGGCCGTACCATGCCTGGTCGTCGCTGGTCAGAAGGCTTGCATCAAGCAGTCGAGGCGAAAGAAAACGTTGAGATCCAAGCAGAGAACCAAACGCTTGCAACCACGACCTTTCAGAACTACTTCCGTCTATATGACAAGTTATCTGGTATGACGGGTACCGCTGATACTGAAGCTGCCGAGTTCAAATCTACTTACGATCTAGATGTCATCGTGATTCCAACGCATGAGCCGATTGCTCGTATCGATATGGATGACCAGATTTTCTTAACTAAGTTAGGCAAATATAAAGGCATCATTCGCGAAATTAAAGAAATTCAAGCCAAAGGCGCGCCAGTACTGGTTGGTACCGCGACGATTGAGGCCAGTGAAGAATTGTCTTACTTGCTTGACCAAGAAGGCGTTAAGCATAACGTTCTAAACGCCAAGCAGCATGAGCGTGAAGCAGAAATTATTGCACAGGCAGGTAGTCCAAAGTCAGTCACGATCGCCACCAACATGGCAGGCCGTGGTACGGATATTATCCTTGGTGGTAACTGGCAGTCATTTATCGAAGATATCGATGCGGTGAGTCCAGAAGAGATGCAGCGTCTAAAGTCTCAATGGCAAGTCAAACATGACCAAGTCGTAGCAGCTGGTGGTTTACATATCATCGGCTCTGAGCGCCATGAGTCACGCCGTATTGATAACCAGCTACGTGGTCGTGCTGGTCGTCAGGGTGACCCTGGTATGTCACGCTTTTTCCTATCGCTTGAAGATGATCTGATGCGTATCTTCGCAGGCGATCGTGTGGTCAATATGATGCGTGCGATGGGTCTCAAAGAAGATGAAGCTATCGAACATAAAATGGTCTCTAAATCGATCGAAAATGCGCAAGGTAAAGTTGAGAGCCGCGATTTTGATGCTCGTAAAAACCTACTGAAATACGATGATGTTGCCAATGAGCAGCGTAAAGTTATCTATGGTCAGCGTGATGATTTATTAGCAGAGATGGACTTATTAGAAGCCATCGAAGTGATGCATCATGAAGTGTATAACGCGATGATAAATCAGTTTATTCCGCCTGGCTCTATTGATGATCAGTGGAATATTGACGGCTTAGAAGATGAGTTAGAAGACGAGTTCAAAATTTCAATGCCGATTAACGATTGGTTGGATGAGGATCGTCGTCTGGATGAAGAAGGGCTGCGTGAGAAAATTGTTCAAACGGCGATAGATCGTTATCACAGTCGCCGTGAGCAGATGGGTGAAAAAGACGCCGCTCAGCTTGAGCGTCATTTCATGCTACAGAGTCTAGATAAGCATTGGAAAGAGCATTTAACTCAGATGGATCAGCTACGTAAAGGGATTCATTTACGTGGTTATGCACAGAAAAACCCTGAGCAAGAATATAAGCGTGAGTCGTTTGAATTGTTCCAGATGATGCTTGGTGCGATTAAGTCTGAGACCGTACAAGACTTGTCACGTGTTCATATCCCAACCAAGGAAGAACTAGAAGCATTAGAACTTCAGCAACGTGAGAACGCTGCCCATATGCAAATGCAGTTTGAGCATGACGATGTAGATAACTTGGATAGCAATGCGAGTGGTTCAGCTGCTCAGCCGCAACCACAAAGCCGCAATATAAACAGCGGCGCTGCGGCAGCTGGCGTTGGTGCTGCTATAGCAGGTAACGGTAGTAATGCTAATGAACCAAACCCATATGCAGGTATGAATATCAGTCGTAATGCAGCGTGTCCTTGTGGCTCAGGTCTTAAGTACAAGCAGTGTCATGGTAAAATCTAGTCTTTAATCATAGCAAGTCATTAGCTATTTACTGAACTGCTATTAAAGCAAGCTCTTACCTAAAAAAGCCCTTATCTTAAGTAGATAGGGGCTTTTTTATATCTGTTAGATAACTTATGCAAACTTAAAACTTGCTAGACTAAGACCAACAAACACTTTGTATTGATTACTTACAAATTCAGCATAGGCGTGAATTTATGGACACGCTATAGTGTTTAACATATTTATTTGGGAGAGTGTCATGAGTGTAGAATTCTTAAAAAAAGTACGCAGCTCAGTGGTTTTAACAAGTTTGTTGGCTGGTGCCTTGACGGTCAGTGCTTGTCAGCAACAGGCAGAGCCAGAGTCGGGTATGGCAGAGGGTGCTAATACAGAAGAGTCCGTTCCAATGTCAGCGGAGCCTGCTGAACCTAGTGATGTCGTCGTCGATACTGAAGACGCTTCACTTAACGAAGTAGAAGGTGATACCACTGCTTCAGTAAACAGCGCCATCAAGCAGATGTCTTATCTATGTACACCTGAATTGAAAGTTGAGGCGACTTATAAAGAAGATGCCAATCAAGTTGTTGTCGCAACTGACATGGGTACAGTAACGTTGAACCAGACCAATGAAGGTAGTAATCCTGAAGTGTTTGAAGTGGCGACCGCAATTGATGGTGGTCAAGGCTTCACACAGTGGCGTGTAGGGCATGAAGCTCGTAAAACTGGCGTCATGCGTACTGCTGGTGCAGATGAGTCAAATGTTAATACATTTGAGTGTAATGAAGCCTCGTAGTTGGTCTTCAATATTTAGTAAGTGATAGGCATTAAAAAAGCAACGCTAAGATAGCGTTGCTTTTTTATGTTGTGAAATAATCTTTATCAATCATACAATTTCGTAGTGGCTAAACTATCAGCGCTTATTTTAACGGAGTTGTATCAGAACCATGAGCCAACAGACCTTCTTCAGTCACATCTAACTCTTCATGCTTGAGCTCTACTTGAATGCTATCAGTATGCACATGGGTGCTTTTGTTAATTTCGATATCTTGAATAGCGTAGGTGTCTTTGGTAATAGTAGCCACTTGGCGAGATAGCACAATATCAATCGGTTCATCGCCAATCTCTATTTGTTTACCATTAATGGTCACTACAGCTTTGCTATCCAAAGAAGGCTCGACGTGGCGCAATATATCTTTTTCATCGTAGTTACCAGAGAGTAAATCTTGGCTTTCTGCGTCATGATAATCAGTACGAATGGTGATATATTCTTCTACCAACTCAATTGGCACTTCAACAGTTTTAGTACGTGAATGCTTGGTGACGGTTACTTTACCCACATCTAAGCGTTCTTTGTTAATTACAGGACGCTCTTCTAATAGCTCTAAGTGTCCAACATTGACGGTATTATTCGTCTGCTTCGTTGAGATATTTTGTTCTTTATCCAAGTCATCTTGGTAAAGGCTGTTTCCATTTTCAGTAGTCATTATTATTCCTTTATAATTATAAAATGATGAATTTCTAATAATTTCAAACGTTATATGCCAACTACATATATTAACTAGCTACATTTAATACTATAAACCATTCGCTCATGTTATGAATACAAAAAAGACCAGAGACATGCTCTGATCTTAATGGCCAAACATATGAGTTTAGCTGATTATTACTATCATATTAGACCTCTTGCAAAAGTCATAGGTTTAGCTCGAAATTAATGATACCAGCAAACAGCTTCATTCTAAGATCATAGCGCTGACGACGGTTACGATATTTATGAGCCACGATTTTAAACAACTTGATTAAGCCTATTTTGTGCTCAACCACAATACGGAACTTTGCCAGATAGTGATTGGCCTGTTTGCATATCTCCAATAACTGACCACCACGAGGTTTCTTAAATGGTGTGAAAGTTTGCTTATGTAGATTTGCTATACCCTGATAACCACTGTCTGCTAGATAGTTAGTATTCTCAGGCAACCAATCAGGACAAGTATCTTTATACAGCTTAAAATCGTGGATTGACCCTTTACAGGTTTGCACATCGAGTATCAAACCAGTTTGCCAATGAACGATAACCTGCGCTTTTAAGGTGTGTTGTTTTTTCTTACCGCTGTAGTAGTCTCTTTGGTTTTTTTTGGACGCTCAATAGGGGTTTCGGTGGCATCGACAATGACGACTGACCAATTGATGTTCTCATCGACACGACTAGGCAGCTTTTTGGGCAATTCAAACTTACCTGAATCGATAAGTACGTCTTCTACTTTACGAATGATACGGCTAGCAGAAGACTCATGAATACCAAAGTCCATACTGATATGATAAAGCGTGCGGTATTCACGCCAATAAGTCAGGGCTAGTAGTATCTGCTCCTTAAGACTGAGCACACTTGGTCTACCTGATTTGGTCTTAGATGCTTCATGCTCTTGCATGGCCTCAAGCATGTTATAAAAGGTGGCTTTATGAATGCCAGTGTAGCGTTTAAAACCAGCGTCACTTTGTTTGAGTAGCTTATCTATGTTTGGCATATCTATTAAGTAAGTAGAGTTCAATAATATACGTTGTGTCTTATAATTACTTTTGCAAGAGGTCTATTTAACTGACGATATAGGAAATTTACGTCGTTAAACTATGACTTATTAGCATATTACATGCCACGAGCACGGCGTACATCTTCTGCTGTGATACCATCACGGTCTACTAAGTTACCTTCACGGTCAACCACGTTGCCGTCACCATCAACATCTAGCTCTTCGCGTTGAATGGTCTCAACCACAGTTTCAGTGTGATGATCGGTCGTCTTGCCAACATTTACTTCTTCAGAAACATAGGTTTCTTTGCTGACGCGAGCACGTTCGGCCTGTAGCTCAACTTCAACTGTTTCAGTAGCATCGAGATCACCAATACGACGATCTGTTGGACGATCTACGCTAGTACGTTGGATATTGGCATGCTCTTCTTCTAAGTCTACATCGACATTACGTTCTTCAGTGACGACATGCTTACCTACTTTTACTAGACCAGCAACGATACGGTCTTTGTTGACTGTTAGACGCTCTTCCAATAGCTCTAGCGTATTTGGTGCATCGTAAGAGTGATCTGCAATATCAACGCGATCTTCTACAGGGAGTGTATCAGCAGTAAATGCTTGACGATCTCTTTCGTACTGCTCTTTATAGCTGTACTGGTAATCGTGATCGTATACTTCCATGGCTTCTACTTGTGTTTTGGTCAAGCTATCAAAGAAGACATCATCACCAACAATACGTGCTAGACCTGCTGGTACCAGTACTTCTTTTGAACTAAACCAACCGCCTGCGTCTACGATTAAGTAACGAATGCGACCAGTAGTGTCTTCTACTAAGGCTCCTTCGATTTTACCGATTTTTTCTTCGTTAATACCGTAAGCAGTTTTGTGCGTTGGATCATAATAGTCGTCACCAATTAAATCTTGATGAGTAGCTTGGATATCTTTTAAACGGATTAGTTGACTCATTGTTATATTCCTTTTTCGCGAGTTTATTTTTTATAATGTAATGGTTGATGTTGTTATTAATTTTTAGTAAAACCATATTTATTACAGTTAACGGTAAGTCAAATGAATAGCTTCCCCATCAACTTGTAGCTATCCTAACACCGTGATTTTTGATGAGATATATGAGCAAGGTAGCAAAGTGTGCGCTTGCAGTAATTGTGTGTAATAGGCTGTAAGTGGCATAACATAGAAGGGGGTAGAAGTTAACGAGTCTTTACACAGAGTAATATTCAACATTCATCGAAAAAAAGCAGACACAAAAAAACCGCATTACCATTAGCAATGCGGTTTCTCAATAAACAATAACTATCTAGCTATTATTCAATTGACTTACTCTAAGTCAGCTAAATCTACTTTATTTAAGCAAGTTCAATAGCAACAGCTACCGCCTCACCACCACCGATACACAACGTTGCGACGCCTTTTTTGCCGCCAGTACGTTTTAGAGAGTTGATAAGCGTAATCAGAATACGAGCACCTGAACAGCCTACTGGATGACCAAGAGCACATGCACCGCCTTCGATATTTACTTTAGCATGGTCAAGTTTTAACTCGTCCATCGCAGCCATAGTAACCATTGCAAAGGCTTCATTGATTTCCCACAGATCTACATCATCTACTGACCAGCCAGCACTTGATAGTACTTTTTCAATGGCACCGATTGGCGCGATGGTAAATTCGCTTGGGTGACGTGAGTTTGAGGCAGTAGCAACAATGCGAGCTTGATAATCAAGGCCTTCAGCTTTCGCTTGTGACTCTTTCATTACTACGACGGCTGCAGCACCGTCTGAGATTGAGCTAGCGTTTGCAGCAGTAATCGTACCGTCTTTAGCAAATGCTGGACGCAAAGTAGGAATGCGATCAGCATTAGCAAGGGCAGGTTGCTCATCGGTATCAACAGTTTGCTCGCCTTTGCGCGTTGCAAACGTAACAGGCTCGATCTCATCTTTAAAATGGTTGTCTTTGATAGCAGTCAGCGCACGGTTCAATGACTCAATAGCAAACTCATCCATCTGCTCACGGGTATAGCCTTTTTCATCAGCCATTTCTTGAGCAAACATACCCATTAGCTTACCAGTATCAGCATCTTCTAGGCCATCTAAGAACATATGGTCTTTGACTTCTTTGTGACCCATACGATAGCCGCCACGTGAACCTGGCATAATATACGGTGCATTGGTCATTGACTCCATGCCACCTGCAACAGCAACGTTGAAGCTACCCGCTTTGATACCATCATGCGCTTGCATGACTGCTTTTAGGCCTGAACCACAAAGTTTATTGATCGTGACAGCACCAGTTGCATCCGGTAGACCTGCTTTACGCATGGCTTGACGAGCAGGGCCTTGACCCAGACCTGCCGTCAAGATACAACCCATAATGACTTCATCAACACTGTCAGCGCTAATACCTGAGCGTTCAACAGCAGCTTTGATAGCGGCGGCGCCCAGCTCGGTAGCACTCATGTCTTTTAGTGCGCCTTGAAAGCCACCCATTGGTGTACGTGCGCCGTTTAGGATTACAATTGCATCATTTGACATCGTTATTATTCCTTGTTGTGCGTTTTGATTAAGTATCTACCAAGAAATCAGATGCCGATTGGCTAGCTTTTGCTTATATTATAAGCATCTGTCTTCTTCAGTATGTGGTTTATGCTAGCTCATCTAATCGTATGCGTACCACTTTATCAGTAATGGTCTCTAACTTTTCAATTTTTTCGATAGCAAGATTCATCTGACCCTCGACCACAGGTAGCGTTAGAATAATCACCGGCACTTGACCTACTTTATGCGCAGGCTTTTGCAAGATTGCATCGATATTGATACCAGCATCACTTAGGATGCGCGTGATATCTGCCAATACGCCTGGGCTATCATAAGCATGTACACGCAAATAATAGCCAGTTACCATCTGATCAGCGCGCAATATAGGTGTGTCTGATAGCTGGTCAGGGATAAATGCTAAATGCGGGACATGATGTCCAGTGTTGCTCTGATCGTCGCGGTCTTTGCTACCCAGTACACGAACCAAATCCATGACATCGGCCATTACTGCAGAAGCGGTTGCACCAGCACCAGCACCATCGCCGCAATAGAGTGTCTGACCAAGTGGATGTGAGTTGACCAGTACTGCGTTTTTCACACCATTGACGTTCGCCAATAGTGCATCTTGTGGAATAAGTGTTGGATGTACGCGTAATTCAACCCCTGCATCACCATCGTTTTCGCTATCGCGACGTACTGCAAACCCTAAATGCTTGATACGGTAGCCAAGCTCTTCGGCATAATTCACGTCTTGCAGGGTAATACCAGTAATACCTTCACAGTAGACTTTATCAAACTGTAGCGGAATACCGAAAGCGATAGAGGCGAGTAGCGCCAATTTATGAGCGGCATCAATACCTTCAACATCAAAAGTAGGATCTGCTTCTGCGTAACCTAACTCTTGCGCTTCGCTTAATACGTCGGCAAAAGGACGGCCCTTATCACGCATTTCGGTCATGATAAAGTTGCCAGTACCATTGATAATACCCGCGAGCCAGTCGATTTTGTTGGCAGCAAGTGCTTCACGCATTACCTTGATAATGGGAATACCGCCTGCTACCGCTGCTTCATAAGCAACATGCACATTGTTTTCTTCAGCAAAGGCAAAAATCTCATTACCGTGTTCAGCGAGTAGAGCCTTGTTTGCCGTGACTACATGTTTGCCATTTTTAATGGCTTGCATAATGACGTCTTTGGCTAAGGTGGTACCACCAATCACTTCGATAACAATATCGACATTATCGCTTGCGGCAATTGCCATCAGATCGCTGTTTTGCATGATATTGGTATCAATATCATCACGCTGACGACGCGTACCGACTTCGGTAATAATAATGTCGCGTCCGCTACGGCGTTTTAGCTCATTTAAATTGTCATTGATCAGATTGATCACGCCCGTTCCGACGGTGCCCAGACCAAGTATCGCTAGTTTGATGGAATTACTCACAGTATCCTCAAGAGGTTAAATACAATGAAGTCATTATAAGCGGTGACAGTGTCAAATGAGTCTACGACATCAAACATAACGTCTGTGCGCATTGTCTAGTACTGCCTGCCTATCTACTTCATCATAGTTGAATAAAAAAAGCTCAAATAAAAGGGGTGTTGCTCATTTTGCATCGCGCTTTATCGTATCATACCGACAAGGCATTGTGACGTCTATACAATCTCATAAAAGCCAATGTTATAAAGGCTAATACCATAAAAGCCAATGTTATAAAGACAACGTCATCAAGGTTATATCAGCTTACGATTATAAAAAAGCAGTAGCTTCAATCTTGTTTGGCATATGTATATATCATTTATGCTTGATTGCCAATATTAGTTGTTAATATGAGTAACTAATACTGGTAACTCAAATGATTAGTTAGCACCTACTGCTTGTGCCAATTCTGCAGCAGGTAAGTAGCCACCTACTTGTTGTCCTGTTTCGGTAAATACCGCAGGCGTACCGCGCACACCAAGTCTTGAGCCTAGAGCCATATGTTCTTGTACAGGGTTGGCGCAGCTAGGGGCTTGTACATTGGCACCGATTTTTGCTTGATCCATTGCAGCTTTACGATCCTGACTACACCAGATAGCTTCCATCTTTGGTACAGACTCTTGACTGCGCGGCCATGCCAGATAACGAACCTCGATACCGCGCGCATTGATATCATCCATTTCAGAATGTAGTTTGCGACAGTAGCCACAGTCTGCGTCGGTAAAGGCATAGATGACAGCCTTGGTTTCACCGTTTGCTGGATAAATCACCATGTCTTTTTTATCGACGGCTTTTAGCGCTTCTTGTGCTGTCGTAGCAACTAGGGCAGCACTGATATCAACCGGAGCAGCATCACCCACAGCAATGATCTGACCTTGAATAATATGCTTGCCAGCTTTATCAGTAAAGAAAGAAGGTAGACCTTCAGCGGTCACCCAATAAATACCATCCATATCTGTCGGTACAGCCGAGACAATAGTTTCCTCGATACCAGAGCTTTTTAGGTTCGCCTGTAACGCTTTCACCACGGTTGCATCATTACCAGCTGAGGGCTTAGTAGCAGTGGCATTTGTCTGTGCAGCGTTTACAACACTGGTATTGCTGGTTGCATCAGCAGCATTGTTTGAGCAGCCAGCAGCGATACCAACTAACAGCGCACTCATCATAAAACGAGATAGAACGGTACGAGAAAGAGGATTACGCAAGGTGGTATTTTGGATAGTGGGGAACGGCATACGGGTTTCCTATAGGCGTCGCGCCTAATCATGAGTTCGTTATAAAAACGCTATAAACTTTTCTATATAGTAATGTGTCTTGGCAGTGTTTTAAAGGTCTAACATTGAAGAAGTTTTTATAACTTATTGATAATAAAAGATAGGTAATAACAGCCTTCATATTACCATATTTACGCCAAATAATAGCAAAGGGAAGACTGCCAAGAAGTATCAGTAAAGCCAACTTTAAAGAATAGCTATCAACATAAATTCAAAAAATAAGATACATTTGTGCTATTTAACATAGTTGCTTGAACTTGTAGTCTAAGGCTAATCGCATTGTTTCTATAAAAATCTATATAAAATGCGTTGTATAAACTATTTGAGAACGACTTACTTTAACAAATTTGCTTTAAGGAGCACACATGGCAGGTGCCAGTTTATTAACCTTACTCGATGACATCAGCGTCTTAATGGATGATGTGAGCGTCATGACCAAAGTTGCCGCCAAAAAAACCGCAGGCTTAGTTGGTGATGATTTAGCACTCAATGCCGAGCAGGTCACAGGGGTTAAGCCAAATCGTGAGCTCCCCGTCATTTGGGCAGTAGCCAAAGGCTCTGCCGTGAACAAAGTGATTTTAGTACCAGCGGCGCTATTGATCAGTTATTTTATACCGTGGTTGATTACTCCGCTATTGATGATCGGAGGGTTATACCTGAGTTATGAAGGGGCTGAGAAGGTCATTCACAAGTTTTGGCCGAAATTGTTGCCTCATGATGAAGAGCAAAATGCCCGTTTAAAAGCCAATGCAGATGAGTCGGTAGATTTGGTCGCGTTTGAAAAGGACAAAATCAAAGGTGCGATACGTACCGATTTTATATTGTCAGCTGAGATTATTGTTATCTCTTTAGGCGCAATTACAGCAGCTGGTGGCGATATCGTCCAAAAAGGCATCGTACTTTCGATAGTGGCTGCTGTCGTGACTGTCGGTATTTACGGCTTAGTTGCAGGCATCGTAAAGATTGATGATGCGGGTCTGCATTTGATTGAAAACTCACAAGCAGGTGATAGTAAGCGCAAGTTTGGCGAGTTTATGCTTGCAGCTGCGCCAAAGCTTATGAAGTTTTTATCCATAGCGGGCACGATTGCGATGTTCTTGGTGGGCGGCGGTATTATCGTTCACGGTATCGGCTTTTTGCATCACAGTGTAGAAGACATTGCCCATCTTACTGGGGTATTTGAAGGGTTAACCGCGTCATTGTTAAATGGATTGGTCGGACTGATTGTTGGCGCTATTGTAGTAGCTATTGTTACTACTATTGGCAAAATGCGTGGTAAAGATGACACAGCGTCTTCTGCACATTAAGCTTATCTGCTTTCTATTGTCTCTCGTTTGAATTAGCAAGTAAGTTTGACTGTATTAAGATAAAAAGCCCCAAAGCTACAAATAGCTTTGGGGCTTTTACATTTGAGCTTATATGACTAGCTGTCGCTGTCTACATCATCAGATGCGAGCTTTTCAGCCTGCGTCGGCTTCTTATGATCCATCTTAGGCTTACGACTGCGCGCCTTTGGTACTTTTGGCGTAGTCAGATTAAACATACCAGTCTGTGGAAGCAATTGCTCAGCCACATTTTCGATCATGTTTTTATAGCTGGCTATGGTCGTCTTAGACTTAGCTGCCTGACTGTCATCTTTGCTAGCCTCTTTAGTAGCTTCTACTACTACCGATTCAGTCGTCTGCTCAGTCTCTAACACGTTTTCTGCAGCATTTTCTACTTCATTGCCAGTTTGCTCTGCAGGGATTTCGACTTCTGCATCCTTAGCTTCTGACTGAGCGCGCTCGACTTCTAGCAAGTGCTCACTATCAGCACTGACATTTTCTGTCTGTGTCTGATTGGCGAGGGCAGTCGCTTCAACGTCATGCGCATCGACTTCGTTATTGGTTTGCTCGACGGTAGCTTGTTCAGCAGGTACGCTCAATACAGTGGGTTCCTGATAATCAGGGTGCTGTCCGCGCGGATCGTTGCTAGCACGCTTAGTGATAGCACGTGGCTCAACGTCTGTCTTACCTTGTGCTGCTGCGAATTGACTGACGGCTTGAGTCATCACTTCAAAGCGTGCAAGGTAGTCGGCAGCCAATGGTTGATAGCCATAATTGCTAAAGTCAAAGCTCTGGCTAGCAGCATCAGAGCTATTATCAGCACTCTGAGATTGCTCATTATGCAACGCAATAGTCGCGATAAAGCAGTTGATAATGCCTTCTTCTGCTAAGCGCGTTTGCGCCTCTGGTAGCGTGGCACGAATAAACTCACCAACCGTGCCACGTATTGCTGGCACATTAGTGGCAGCTGGCTTGTTCGCTTGAGCAGCTTGCTGAGCGAGTACTACACGTGGATCGTTACTCGCTTGCCCAAATTTCTCAGCAGTCACGTAACGTGTGCCAAATAGTGCTTCATGGGTTAGCTCAAGTGCTGAGTTACTCACATTACTTGTGCTTGCACTATTACTGTCAGCCTGAGTACTTTGAGCTTCATTACTCTTACTCACATTTTCAGCAGTCTTGGTTTTCTGCTGTTTTGGATTCTGAGTTTCTTTAGCTGCTTCAACGTCAGTAGTTACCGACGTTGGAGCTTCCGCTTTACTTTCGGTGTTACTCGTAGAGGTCGATTGAGCTTCTACAACTACAGGTGCTTTTTTCTCTTCAGCAGCCTGCTCATGCTTAGGAGCATCGTTTTGCACCTTAGCGTGTTCAGTAGTTGCACGCTTATCATCATTTACCTGATTGGCATTTGCTTCCACCGTACTTTTTTCGTTATCGCTTTTTTCATCAGCGTTCGGAGCACTGGTGTTTTGCTTACCAGTGTTCTGCTTATTGCTACTATGCTTATCAGTAGGTTTTTGAGCAGCTGTTTCGTTTGAACTCTCATCTTTTGCTACGTTATTTGTCGCGCTTTGTTTCTCACTAGGCTGAGTTTTGGTCTGTGTGGATTTGCTACCATCTAAAGATAGATGTACCACTTCAGGGGCTTTTAGCTCAGTTGGCGCTTCATTGACCTGTAGCACGACCTCGTTAGGGTCTTGATTGCGACGTGCACTATGTTGATTTTTGCTACTGGCAGCATCGTTGTTTCTAGCGTTCTGCTGTTTGCCCTGCTTAACGCTGTCAGCCGTTAGTGTCTCACCGCGCTCTAGCTTACCGCGTGAGCCGCGTTGGCTATGCGATTTACGCTTAGTCCGAGTTTGCTCATCTGCTTTAGAGCTGTTTTCGTTATCAGCATCACTGCGCTCGCTTGCGTTACGATTGCTGTTCTGTTGATTACTGTCTTGGCGGTTATTACGATTGCGATCGTTCGTACGTCTGTTATCGTTCTGACGCTTGTCTTGCTGTCTTTGGTCTTGAGTATCAGACGATTTGTCATCAGCACTGTTTAAGTTAGTACTTTCTGAACTACTGTTTACGTTGCCAGCAGTCTCGTCAGTTGTCTCTTTTCTTTGACGCGGCTTAGAAGATCTAGACTTACGCGGCTTACGTCTTCTTCTGTCTTCATTGCTGCTGTCATCAGTATCGCTATCATTACGACGCGCCTGTTGACGATTAGCGTTGTTATCTGACTGTTGGCTGTCGTTTTTCTGACTGTTGCTTTGTTGAATTGGCTGCTCACCAGTTGCAGCGGCATTATTCAAGGCATTGCTATCAACTTGACCAAACGAGCCTAAGCTTTGCGCGCCAGTGTTTACTAGCGCTTCGATTGTTTCAGCGGCATCTCGGCTACTGACACTAGGTGTCGTAGTGGCTTGTGGTGCTTGAGCAAATAGGTTTGATAACCATGCAACGGCTTTTGGTTGAGCAGTAGCTTCGACACTCTGTGTCTGCGGTGCTACTGGAGAGGCAACACTAGCAGTTTTATTAGCTTGCGGTGCATGTGCAGGCGACACGTCGTTGGTGTTTTTATGATTACGACGACCATTGCTATGATTTACCGTATCGTTCTGCGTTTGCGTGGCTGCATTTTGCTGTGTGTTTGAGCGGCTCTGCTTATCATCTGCAGTTTTACGAGGCTGGCGAGTAGGCTGCTGTTCAGGACGTTCTTTTTCAGCAGTTTGCCAGTCAACGTTGTAGCCAAGGTCACTGTGCTCTTGTTGCTGAGTATCAGTGATACGCTCATAGCTCGATGGTGCAAAGCCATCACGGTTGAAATGGAGCTTGAAGTTTGGTGATTCCAAATGCGCGTGTGGCAAAATAGTGATACGAGTGCCACTGTCTTGCTCAAGATAAACCAAGCTATCGCGCTTTTCATTTAATAAGAATGCTGCGATGTCTGTTGGGACTTCTGCTTGTACTTCACCTTGACGTTCTTTTAGAGCGATTTGCTCAATTTGACGCATGATAGATAGCGACAATGAACGCAAGTCACGAATCATACCGTTGCCATGACAACGTGGGCAGATATAGCCTGTTGACTCTTCTAATGAAGGACGTAGACGCTGACGGCTCATTTCCATCAGACCAAATTTAGAAATATCACCAAATTGAACACGAGCACGGTCATATTTGGTCGCGTCAATCAAACGTTTTTCTACTTCTTTTTGGTGCTTATTGTCATTCATGTCAATGAAATCAATAACGATCAAACCACCCATATCACGCAAACGAAGCTGACGAGCAATCTCATCGGCTGCTTCTAAGTTGGTATGGTAAGCGGTCTCAGCAACGTCTGAACCTTTGGTTGACTTAGCTGAGTTAATATCAATAGAGACCAGTGCTTCTGTTTGGTCAATAACGATTGAACCACCTGATGGCAAGCGTACTTCACGCTGATAAGCGGTTTCGATTTGCTTTTCGATATTGAAGCGCGAAAACATCGGTTCATAATCGGTATATTTGCGTAGCTTTTCGGCTTGTTTTGGCATTACCGCATCGATAAACCCAGCCGCTTCAATATAAGCGTTTTCGTTATCAATCCAAATCTCAGCGATATCATCACGCAGATAATCACGAACGGCACGTGTGACAACGCCCGCTTCTTGGTGAACCAAGCGCGGTGATGGGTATTTTTGGTTTTGTTCTTGAATGGCTTGCCAAATGTTGAGCAAGTGATTTAAATCGTGCTGCAAGTCTTCTTGCGTTTTACCAATGCCAGCAGTACGAATGATAACGCTCATGCCTTTTGGTAAATCAAGATTGCTCAGCATACGCTTCATATCTTCACGCAGTTTGCCTGAGATTTGACGTGAGATACCACCGCCGCGAGGGTTGTTTGGCATCAATACCAGATAACGACCGGCTAATGACACATACGTCGATAGGGCAGCGCCTTTATTACCACGCTCTTCTTTTTCGACTTGGACGATTAATTCGTCGCCTTCTTTGATCAGCTTTTTGATGTTTTCGTCACGTGGGTTGCCGCTTAGGTATTCAGCAGAGATTTCACGAATTGGCAAAAAGCCTTGGCGCTGAGAACCGTATTCAACGAATACTGCTTCGAGCGATGGCTCAACACGGGTCACATGACCTTTATAGATGTTAGATTTTTTTTGCTCGCGAGTACGGTTTTCTAGGTCGAAATCGTACAGGTGGTTGCCTTTACATAAGGCGACACGAATCTCTTCGTTTTGAGTGGCGTTGATCAAAATGCGTTTCATATTTGTATCCTATGAGTACGCATGACAACGATAAGACAGTCTTTAGGACATAGTGGCAAGTGTGGCTAATATTGTGATTAGCGTGTGTAGATGTTCATTAACGGTAGAACGTAAATCGTGGGTTTCATAAAGCACATGGGCTTTTTCAATGGCTTCTTTTTTTACCTGAAGTAATGAGCGGTGCTCACGTTAATATCAGTAATATAGGGTGTAAGGCTATGGTACTTATATTTTATCATTAGTAAACTTGGTACATATATGATTGGGTCAGCGAGTCAAAGCGCTCTTATTCTCAGTACGTTCTATTAGTAGTGATTTCAGCGCACGTTGTAAGCGTGGGCGAGGGTCAGTTACAGTTCTAAAAAATACTGATATTAAAAAGGCGTGGTGCTGTTGCCATTCATCCATCAAAGTCTAACAATAATATCGCGGGCATGATTGCTACTATATAGTGGCGTCATTCAGCGGTTGTTTATTCAGGCGAAGCAATTGGTTACTCTTTGTTTATCGTTCTTTGTATAACGTCAATAATATCTTGGGTGTCTCAAGGTTAGGTGTCGCAGCTTTTGTTATCAGCGGGGCGTACTTGGCAAACAGAGTAATGGACCAGCTTGTCAGCGTGGTATCGTATTTACATTGTTATCGTCATCTGTTTGACCACCAATACTTAGGCAGCTATCGATATACTTTTCGATCCTAACGCTAAACTACCCATACTTGCTCAACTATGCTGGCATAAAGAACCATCAGATAAATAGTCATTAAATAATGATTGGTTATCAAGTACGGTCGTTGTCATGCAATTAGTGAGTCAGTGTTGTGTTGTAATCGGTTAATAAGCTGATTTATTATCAGCGTTATTAACGCGAAGGTATTTAGTGTCACTATTTATTTTATGGTACCGAATAACATTCAGTACAGTATTTTTAATTTGTAGGGCTATATTTGGTAAGTAATACCTCTAAATAAATAACGCGCCCTAAAATTAGATGAAACGTGTCAGGTCAGCAGGATAAATAGTGTCAACCTCTTTACTGGCAAGTAGTAGAAAGCTGACAAGCAATAAAATGGTGGTCAACTATTTGTAACAACAATGATTATTGCTGTCGACTCTGCTTAATTGTCGCTCAACATGCTAAACTATAGCAAATCTTTGTGTAAATACCTAACTAAAAATGACAAACTCAAAAATGACTGACGACGCTACTACCCATGAAGCCCCTGCTATTTTTAATAGCAAAACACGCCCACAAAGCGCCGACGATGAGATTAGCAACTTCGGTAAGGTGAACTACCTCGAAGTAACGCGCCATCAACACGACCAGCGTTTGGATAACTTTTTGTTAAACCGTTTAAAAGGTTTGCCAAAATCGCATATCTACAAAATGATTCGCTCAGATGAGATACGCGTCAATAATAAGCGCTGTAAAGCACACGATAGAGTACAGCGTGAAGATGTGGTACGTATCGCCCCTGTAGAGCTAGCAACGCGTGAAAAACCAATTATTAGTACCGAATTTGCCAAAAGCTTGCTGGCGCGCGTGGTCTATGAAGATGACGGTTTGCTAGTGCTGAATAAGCCTTCTGGTATCGCTGTGCATGGCGGTAGCGGCTTGGACTTTGGGGTTATCGAAGCCATGCGTGAAGTGACGGGTAAAAAATACCTAGAGCTGATCCATCGCATTGATAAAGATACCTCAGGGCTGTTGATGATTTCCAAAAAACGCTCAACGCTCAAAGTGTTGCAGCAGCATTTGGTAGATAAGACCATTCAAAAGCACTATCTATGTCTTGCCAAAGGACAACCTGCGCTTAATGAGCAGCGTATCAATGCGCCATTGCTACGTTACACGCTTGCCAGTGGTGAGCGCCGAGTAAAAGTAGATAGCCAAGACCCACAAGCGAAAGAAAGTCAGACTGATATTATTATCCATGATCGCTTTATGATTAATAGTCAGCCAGTAAGCTTAATTGAAGCCAAGCCATTGACGGGTCGCACGCATCAAATCCGCGTGCATTTAGCGCATATCGGTCATGCCATTTTGGGTGATGACAAATATAACGTTCATGATAAATCAGGCGTCCATCGTCTGTGTCTACATGCATGGCGCTTAGACATTCCAGGCTACAAGACCATTACTGCGCCATTGCCAGACGATATGGCAGATTGGCTACCAGAAACAACGAAATTACCTGAATAGTTTTTTAAACTTAATTCTTAAGCCAAACTATTTTTGTATTTTCCCAAACGTCACGATATCTTATTTTTACGAATAAGCCACCGTGACGTTTTGGTGTCTGCTATTTATTATTGTTATTCATTAAGGTAAATCCATGACCAAACCAGCTATAACTTCAGGGCGTGTTATAAATACTCAACCATCAGCAGAACACAATCTGACTGATAAGACGTTGATTATTTTTGATTGGGACGGCACGCTAATGGATTCAATCGGCCTGATTGTTGATTCTATGCATGTGGCTGGCGAAGCACATGGGTTTGAGACGACTGATAAAGCTGTAAAAGATATTATTGGTCTGAGCTTGATGAACGGGATTAAAATTTTATATCCGCAGACCCCACTCTCAACTTGAAATAAGCAAATCAAACTGAAGAGGCGGGTTACCAAGTTTTTTATTGAGTACAAAGCACAGATTATGCGACAGAATCTTACGAATCAATCGATGAGACAAATGCCATAAA
>Ga0208300_100176_pt1 | contig 66557 bp, 47 predicted proteins | sample 23_taG_FD_184096 | JGI IMG/M metagenome (GOLD analysis project Ga0208300, IMG submission 184096) | Marine viral communities from Cariaco Basin, Caribbean Sea - 23_WHOI_OMZ (SPAdes) (version 2) | ecosystem: Environmental > Aquatic > Marine > Oceanic | place: Caribbean Sea: Cariaco Basin...
GCAGGTCACCCTTGAACTCATCTCGAACGGTGATGAGGTGAACAGTCACTTCATCCTCTTGAGACTTGTTTTTCACAATCGCTTCGAGAAATTCCATGAAGTTGCGGATCTGGTAGAAAAGCCGGATGTAGGGGTCTGTAACGGTGATCTTGCAGGCTCCCCTCAGGTACGGGCCGAACAAGTCGTCGAATGAGATGCCCTTCTGATTCTCCTGAAAGGTCAGGTGCTTTTCTTCAGGCTCTGATTCGGACACTTGGTCTGCCGGCTGAGCCTCGCTGGGCTTTGCTTTTGGGGTATCAGAAGCCTGATACGTGTTGTCACCGCTCTCTTCCGATGCCACCGTCCGATGGTAATAGCTCGGATATTCTTCCTCTTCCAGCGTGGTCACCAGAACTTCTTTACCGCTCTCGTCCTGGTAAGAAAAACGAACCTCTCCGTAAGTGGTATCAATCCGCTGAAGCTGGTCTTTAACCCGCTTCCGGCCTTCGATGGAAAAGCGCAGTAGCTCTTCGATCTCATCCTTGGTCGCTCCACCCTGTGGGAACAGGATTTTCATCAACCCGGAGAATGTCTTGTTGATACCGTCCCGGTCACGAGTCGAGATATCTGAAGAAAGGGTGAAGTGATCACGATACTGGTCAGAGTAGTCGTAGTTCCGCATCGAGCGCAGGATCTCTGCCAGGTAGTCCACCACGAAGCCATATCCGTTGGAGAACATCTCGCCTCGGATAATATCGACCTCCCACCCGGGGATATAGAAATGGATCCGGTCCAGGAACGCCGAGTCGTAGAACTTCTCCGGCAATTCATCGAACAAGTCTGAATGCTTCAGCATGTACGGAACGGTGTGTCGTGTATTCCCGACAAACACCATGGAAGCCTCAGCACCCAAGGTCTCTACGCCCCGCGAGAAGGACTTGTTCGCCATGTAGTTCTTCATGATGTCGACCAGGGCTTTGTCGACTCGCTTCTGCTTGCCTGCGAACTCGTCAAAGGCCACACAGTCCCAATAGCCCACAAGCCCTATCTTGCCGCTGGAGTTATTCACAAAGAGCTTTGGTACTGTCACCTCACCGCCGGACACCAAAATCCCGTGAGGTGAAAACTCCGAGTACACGTGGGATTTACCGGTACCCTTGGGGCCAAGTTCGATCAGGTTGTAATTGCGCTCACAGAACGGAATCAGTCGAACCAATTGGGTCAGCTTGCTGCGCCGACCAAACATGTCTGGATTGAAGCCGATGCTTTGTATTAACAGGTCAATCCACTCATCGGTACTGAACTGTTGGCGTGCCGCAACGTAAGCGTCATAGTCAAAATGGGACAGCTGGATGGGTTTGAGGGTAGAGAGAATCCAGGGACTGACATTCTTGTCTTCTGCGAATTCGTATTCGATGTCCGCAATGCACCAAACGCCACTCACCAACAGCTTTGGGTGCGCTTTTACCGTTGCGGAATCGACCAATACCTTCTTGATACCCAGGTTGGAAAACTGGGCCTCATAAGCGTCTGTTTTCTCGTTCAAGGCCACGCTGATTTTATCGATGACCTTGTAACGACCTTTTTCCTTGATGTTCGAGCGCACCAGTCCAGATTCATTCCTATGGACGTAATGCTTGGCCAGGATCTCCTTTACGGTTTCTATGCCGGTCTGAATCGTGGCTTCATCATTAGTGGCGCAATACTGACCGAGCAAATACTCCAGCACATACGATGGCACAATCGCGTTGCCCTTGACCGTTTTCACCAGATCCTTGCGGACCACAAGACCCGGGAAGTGCTGATTAATTTTGTCGTCCAGTACGCTCACTTTCATTTCCTTGTTTGTTACAGAATTAAAAAGGCAGGCCGAACATCCAACCGATCACTGACAATGGGCTCAGGGGATTAACTGCCTCATCCAGAACAGTTTCGCTGACCTCCTGCTCCAGAGCAGCATCCTCAATTCCCGAATCGATCACCATATCACCATCAAAGCTTGCGGCCACTTCTGAGAGCAGCGCACTCATGTACTAACCCTCGTAATCCCTGAATCTAAAAATCAAAATCGCTGGTAAACGAGCGGCGCATCAAATACCTGAGCGATTTGTATTCCTTGTAGTGCGAAGTGCCTGCATGCTGCTCTTCCAAACGCAGGAAGACTTCCTGGCCGTTGGCTTCGTCTGCTTTGCGGCTGAGCACAAACCGAACCTGCAACTCACGCTCCCGAGGGTTCTCGGAAGTCAGGTCAAATGACAGGTCATGGCTATCAGAAATCAGCTCCCCATCCTGCGTATAAATGCCAGCTCTCAGGTGGCGCGGGTGAACTTTTTCAGTGACTGGCCCGGATTGGTACAGAGTCACCGCCAACTGACCAGAGGTAATCACCGAGCTGGCACCCCGCAGAATATCCACCTCAACAGCGCTAACGTCGCTCTGGCGCTTCTTGTTGACCTTGAGTACCGGAATCACAACCTCCTGGAGAGAAGCGCCACCATGTACGAAACGGCTGCCAGAACCCTTCAGGCGCAGTCGATTGATGGATTTGGGAATCTGCACCTCCATGTCGCCATCCAGCCCGAGCTGATCAGACGAGAAGTGATGGAACGCCGAAGTGGTGGAAAGCCCCTTTCCCAACACGAAGCGACGATCCCGATAGCGGACATCATCACCAGCCACGGCATCACCCAGAAAATCGCTCTCATCCAGCTCGCGGTTTTGGTAGATAAAGCCGTGATCGGCCGTGATCAGCAGGTTATTGGCATTGGCTGCGGTGAGCTTCTTGATCAGTCGTATCAGGTCATTCAGGGTTTGTTCCGCCGCTTCAAAGGCCTGCCCCTCTGAATGCATCTTGTCGCCGGTATGGTCAATGCGGTTGTGGTAGATGTACACCACATCATTGCCCTTCAGCAGATCACGGCTATCGTCCCGGTTAAGCTGCATGAAATCCTCGGCCTTAACGGCCTGGCCCCGGCCTTCCAACGCCGCCTGCAGGATCTTGGTACGATTCGCCGTGCCCTGGGAGCTCTGGCCATCCACCAAAACGGTACCGGTATCGTTGTCCGCAATCGACAAAGTCTGGTTTGGCAGCAACGCAGCCATGCCAAGCTGTGTATAACTCGGCAACGTTGAAAGGGCTGGTTCAAGTTCTGCGCTGTAACGATCCTCCTGGCGAATCAGGCCAAGTAGCTCATCACCTATTTCATAGCGCATAGCGTCTGAAATAATCACGCAAATCCGTTTGTCCTTTTGCAGGTATGGCCGTACCCAGCGCTCAAAGAACATGTTTTGCGGGATAACCGGATAAGCATCCCACCGTGGCGCAGCGTCCACATGAACCTGGAAGGCATCACCAAGCTTGAGCAGGTAATTATTGGAATACAGATTCTCAACCTGGTCACTGAGTTCGCCCATCAACGAAGCCTGGCCGGACATCCTCACGTGATAGGTGAATTTGCGGTATAGCTGATCGAGATGAAACCAGCTATGACTGTATCTCTGTACGCCATCCGCGAGGCTTTCCATTGTCAGGCGAGCTTCACCCAACGTTTGGACAAAGCGGGCCGCAAACTCAATGGCTTCGTATAAATGCCGGAAATCGCCATACCAGTGGCCTTGCCGTCGCTGGCGAACCCACAGCGCTACATCGCCACTGGTAACGGTGCGCCCGACCACAGCCCTTACCAGATCACTGATAATTTTCTGATCAATCAGCCGGAAGTAATCCAGCTCAATCAAATCCCGGAAATCCCGTTTACCCAGATCCTGCTCAATACCCAGCACCTCGGCACACTCAGCTGACAAGGTTTCAAAGCCCTGTTCAAACTGACGACTGTCTTTCCAGCGTTTCAGAAAAACCAAGGCATCGCCAGTCAGCTTCACCTCACCATCGGTGCCCATCGCATAGCAGGACTTGAACAGTTCAATTACAAAGTCCCGCAGGCTCGGTTCGTTCGCCTCATAGCCGTAAAAGCGAGTGAGCTGTTCCCACAAGAAGCTATCCAGGCCGCAACGCTCGATAAGCCGAATACCGTCATCTCGCTCTTCTGCCAACTGCTGCAGGAGCGTCTCCACCACCGAGTCCATACGCGGCTCGCTACCGGCACACACAGCCAGCATCTTCAGGCGCAACTGGCCGGCGGTGTCATCCGGCTTCAGCCATTTTTTCAAAGCGTCTTTGCGTTTAACCGCCTGGAAAAACTCAGCATGGGCCTTGGCAACTTCAGCGAATTCCAAGCCCAACTCCAGCTCGGAGAGCCAGATTGCTACCTGGTCGGTTCGGAACTCACCGTGGGCGAGCTGCACATCCAGAAGCCAGTTATCCAGATCCTCTGGCTGGGGCCCTTCTTTGTACAGAAGGAACTTCTGGTCGGGTGACTCCCGCAGAACACGATATTTCAGACTGTACTCGTTGTTGGCGATTTCCAGCTTCTCCACGTGCGGGATGGAAACCGTCTCGAAATCACCGCGCAGCTCTTGCTTGGTGTCGTACCAGAAAATGATCCGGTGCTTATCAAACAGTCGCGTCAGAGCCGTTTGAATCTGGCTGCTCATGAGACCACCTCTTCCAGCTCTTCGTCTTCACTGTCAGCCACACTCTCCGCCGCCAACGGCGCGGACATGTAAACTCGGGATATCAAGCGCTGTTTTAGGGCTTCTCGCCTTGCCAGATAGAACGCCTTGAATGAAGTAAATTCCAGATCCACATTCTCGATGAGCAGATCACTAGGGGTCAGGTGCACATTCTGGTCAGAAAGCCATTCCTTCAAAGGGCGGTCTTTCTTCGCAAGGTTTTGCGAATGATTCAATAGGTGAAGATTGGGGATCGCATTCCAGTGGACTGGATTACGATAAAACGCCATCAACTGCTCGTCATCCTGCAAGAAGCCAGCTTTATTTAGCAATTTCTTGTCAAATGATGCCCTAGGGTGAAGGTGATCAATGTGAAATACCTCTGAAACGTTCATTTCCGGGAACAGCAAATGCAGTAACGCGCGGCAGCGCCCCTCTCCGTGCTGCGTTTCCAGCAGTTTATCGAGGGTTTCTTCATCGAAACGCAGATCCTTGTTCGTCGCTTTGTAACGCTCAATGATGGCGGGCAACGGGAAGGTATCGTCAGTGAGGTGTTTTACTAGAACATCCCTCATGCTGCTTAAAATGGAGTCAGCCTGACCGCCGAAGACCCCTTTCAACAGCGCCATGTAAAACCACTGGCTGATTACCGCACGTTGCTCATGGCATTTCGCCAGATTATTAATTTTCCTGAAGAGCGGCTCTCCTGAAGAGCATTTTTTATACAAGTAGTAACAGATCGGAATAACAGCGTTTCTGGAGGTTAGCGACTGCGGCGTAATACCGAACCGCCGCACAAGTCGGAATGTTTCGGTAATACACTCTTTGATCTCGGGCCACTCTTGCTGGATTCGGGCAACCTGCTCGCCCTTGAAATTTCTCACTTTGAAACGGACATCGGCTTCCGTGAGCATCAAGCAGGTTTTCAACAACCAGTCACGTTCTATGTAGAAGCCCATCTCAGTGTTCTGATGGATGTGCTGGGTCAAGTCGTCAAGTTCTTTCCGAAAATCTCCATCCCAGTGGGCAACGGCAATCGACATCAGCAGGTCAGAAAAGTCCAGCTTGGTGCCTCCGCTGTTGGTTCGGATAAATACATCTAAAACATGGTCGATTTGCTGACTGTTCTCATTGAAGTAGTGAATGATCCGCTGGGAACGGATCACGTCATAAACTTTCAGCAATGTCTTTCGGGCAAATGTATTTGTACTGAGTCCTCGTCGCTCGAGCTCTGGCATTACCACCTCCAAAAGCACATCATCGCTACTTTCGTGGTGTGGATACCTGAGTATTTCATGCATGCAAAGCCAGTGGTGGGCCGGGGTCTCTGCAACCAATGAGTCTTTATATTGCCGGTCTGTGAGGAATCGGAAGTTGTAATACATCAGTGATTCATCGTCTTCCGATTCCAGTGGTGCTTTCAGGTCCAGATACAGTTTGCGAGGCGGTAACACCTTGTCGTCGCGAGTGCTAGGCCACCAAACTCTTGGCTTCTTGTACGCATATGTACCGCAAAGCCCAATGTAGAGGGATGTAAGACGCTGCTGGCCATCGATGACTGCCCTGAAATCCTTATAACTCGCATTGGTTGAGACGTGAGGGTTTTCCTCACTGAAACGTTGGCAGTAGGATTTCAGGAACTCGTAGAACTTGTAGTCGTTCTTGATGCCATCATCTTTGATTTCCCACATCATGAATGTGTTGATGGGGTAACCCCGCATGATGGAGTCGAACAGCACGCAGATCTGATGGCTGCTCCAGACAAACTTCCGCTGTATTGCCGGCAACAGATAGTCTCGCTGATTGATGGCATCAATCGCGTCTTTGATAGTAATGGCCTTTTCGTACTCACCTGCCATGCCGACAGCTCCTTACTGCTTCAGGACAAGCCTGGAATCTTCTTCAAGGCTTCGCCAAATTTCGGATAGTTCGCTTTCACCCCATCATCGAGATCGATTTCCACTTGCTCGGTAGCCAGTGGGTAGAGAACATCCCGCTCGTAGTCATCCAGCTCGGCGAGGGTTTTGTTGATCTTCTCGATCTCTTTCAGGGCCTTGGTCTTATCACCCTGGGAGGCCCCGGCGCTGATACTGACAGCCTCCAGATGGTTCTTCCGGGCTTGCAGTTTCTCGTCTTTGAAATCGCGCAAATACTCCAACACCGTGCCCACGGTGTGGGGCTGGTAGCGGTGCATGTAGATCAGCGCGTTGAATGAGCCCTTGGGAGAGGAGAACAGCCAGTAGATGGGTCGCTTCTTGTAACGGCGCACGTGGTCGTTGTAGAAGTCCTTCAGGAAGTACTTGCGAATATCCTTGCCCAGCGCCTGCTCGACAAAGCGGAGGTTTTCCTCATAGTGTTCTTCGCCAAAGGCGATGCGCAGGAATTCTCGGAAGCGCTCGGTGATGTCATCGGTGAACCAATCACCATCTAGCATAGGGATGACGTTATCCTCATCTGCCTGGAAGCTCGGCTCTGGGATCCGATTCAGATAGTCCTCAATGGTCTCGCCCTGATTGGCCAGGACCAGCCCCGGTTTGTCCAACGCGTAGCGACCGAACATACAGCCAACGGCGTAGGAAACCAGCTCGCGCATGGTATCGGCCAACAGCAGCCCTTCAAGCTCTTCCTCGCTCTTGTTGTTGCCGTAGCGGTAGTGAGGGTTGCAGGTCAGAGTGACCTCCTCAAGCGGTACATCCGGTGTCAGTTCGTCCTGCAGTCCATATGCGTTAATAAAGAGGCGGTTGTTCTCTTCCTCCAAGCGCTGCATCTCAAGCGTCATCTCCTGCCAGTGGACGCGAATCTTGTGGAAGGTGGCCTTCAATGTTGGCTGAAGGTAGTCCTGACTTAGCAAAAGTGGGTTTGTGAAATTCCAGGAAGTTTCATAAGAATCCCAGTCTGTACTAGATGTATGGATCAGCCGTTCGGCATCTTTTTGTATCTCGGAGTAATTTTTTTCCTTTTTGAGTGGAAGCTTTAAGACGTGACCAAGCTTGAAGTCCATAGTTGGCGCCAACATTTCAAGCAAGAATGCCGCTATTTTGCTGTTCAGAAAGGCCTCTACAAAACTAAGACTCACCTCGCTTCTCGGAAAGCCCATCGGTCCTTTCGCATCAAACATGAATCCACCTGGTACATGTCTGACCGAGAACCCCCCGCTAGAGAGACCAGACCACGTGAATCCTTTACGGAATGCATAATCACCGTTGTAATTGTGAGATCTAACCCTTCCTGTATTTTCGTCAATATTGTTCTTAACTCGATCACCATCACTTTCCCAATCTACAACTAACTCATTGTTGCCTGACCATTTTCTAAAAGCTCCACCCTTGATATAAGGGAACCATCTTTTCTCCGATTCCGAAGCTTTATTTGGATTTTTTAAATTAAATCCTATAGCACTACTTGGTACTTCCGACCAATATCTGACAAACTTGTCATTATCCGCTGTAGCAAGCCCCTCTCTTGTTTCAAAAAAATCTTCAATGCAAGCGTTGTCAGAGAACAAAGACCGAACCCAAAAACTAGCCCAATATACGGCTGGAGCCCCCGGGATGGATAGAAAGTCGTCGATGCTAGACTTGGCTATTCTTTTAAACCTCTGAGGCCTGCTCGTAAGCTCGTCGATATCGTCCATCTCCACGTAGCAGTAACTGCCCACTTTATTTGTGTCATGCGAAGCTTTAAATACCGTTGCGCTAGTGCCAAACGCAATTCCCATAACCATATTCCCCATATGACACATAGCTTCGATGCTCGACTTTTCATATAAATTGAGACGGAATGCATGGTATCGATGGGTAAACATCCAACTTTGCATTGTTACCAGAGCAGCAAAACCTTTCTTCTGTATAAGCTCAAAACTTCTATCAATAAATGCTGCAAATAAGTCATATTTCGAAAGCTCATAATTTTCTTTAACGTAAACGGCCAGTCGACCATTCATGCCTTTATTCCCCATATACGGCGGATTGGCAATCACCACTTGGTATTTTTGGCTCAGGTAATCGGCCTGCCTCAGGGCTTTCATAACCTTCTGATGGGTCATATTAATAAACAGCTCACTAGAGACGTTTCTTGTCTCCAAAGTTCTGAGTATGCCGTCTACATCGGTGACATCCGGACGGATCAGGGATCCAAAGTTGTCGGCTTCTTCAAACTGACGCAGAGTTGTGTTCAGTGGCGCCGTGAACAGATCGCATCCGATAAAATCCATGTACTCTTTTAGCTCACCGTCATCGAAATGCACATTCTCTAGAACACAAATATTGGGCTGAACTGGCCTTCTAAAGAACCTCCGTTGTTTTGCACGCGCTTTCATAGTCAGCGCAAAAGCGGCCAGCTCGCCGGCACGTTCATCCAGCTCAATGCCGTAAAGATTATGAGTCAGAATCTTGGCCGGAATATCGGCAGGTTCGTAGCCTTCCTCTTCATAAATGGCATATAGAAGATCGAATGCGTACGTCAGCATGTGTCCCGATCCGCAGGCCGGGTCGCAGATCTTGATCTCTTCGGGGCTGCTGATACGGAGAAAATCCGTCTCTGACTCATCCGGCTTGATGTAGTAATCCATTTGATCGGCCAAACCAGAGTCAGGTCGATTGAGCATCCAGAGGCGGCCCAGTGAGTTTTCCACCAGATAACGCACAACCCAATGTGGTGTGAACAGCTGGGTCGCCGCGGGAATATTTTCGGGAGTCACCTTCTTGTTTTTCTTAAGATCGGAGAATACCTGGTCTTTCTTTTCGGAGATGTAGAACTGGTAGAGCCAGCCGATGATCTCAACATCCCGACAGGCGTCTGGCGTCATGGCTTCGCGGGTATAGGCCAGGATCGAGTTACCCGATAGAAGATCATCCGGCATTAAAAGCTCGGTGTAATCGTCAATGCGCTCAAACAGGAAGGGCATCGCACTGTACCAATAGTTACAGGCCGCGACGACCAACAGGCGATAGGCCTCCCCCTGCGGATCCTGACTGGGTGTTTTACCATCCAGCAGGGCGAAGATCTTTTGGCTGGTTAGCTCCGACACCATGTCTTCATCGATATGGCCCATTTTGGCATCAGCCAGGATCTCTGGTTGGAACTGCCCCTCAGCAGGGGAAACAATACCAATGCGGTTATAGCGGTTGACGTCCATAAAACGCAGGGCGCAGAAGCGGTTGAACCAGATATAGGCCACCCGCTCAATAACCTGTTCTTTGCCTTGGTCGGTTATCGTCTCTTCCAGCTTTTTAATCGCCTGCGGCCTTTCTCGCCGGGCGGGACTCTCATCGGCGAGTACCAGTTTGAGCTTGGCGGCAACCTGTTCGAGGAGGCTGCGGCGAGCGAATTGAGCGAATCTTTTTAGTTTCGATGTTTCCATCTGATTATGCTCCTTCAGCATCCACCAAGCGTGTAACAGGCCATTTCGGAAAGTTTTCGTTCCACTTCTGCAGGTTGACGACATGACAGCTGGTGGCCAGTGACTGAACCCAGCGCGAGGAAGCTTTACCCACAGGCAACTCCTGCTTCAATGACTTTTGCATATGACCATTCAGGGCGTTCTCAAAAGTGAGAAGACAGACATAGTGGACGGGCTTATCCACTTTTTGTTCGGCGTGCCTATAGAGATAAGAATCTCGAAATTTATACTTGAGATAGTTTTTTAGCCATTTAAAACTATCTTGCCTTGCTTTCTTCTGCTCATCGTTTGCCGCATTGCGGACATCATAGATCGACGGATCGTCATAGTCTTTCAACTCAACATAGACATAGGCCTCTTCAAACTCGGCCACAATGTCGACCCCTTTCATCGGAGCGCCATGATATGTAGGTTTTGTACGGTCCTTCTCATCGAATACAAACGCATCAAGTGCATCAGTGAATTGAAACTCGAAGCCGTCAGCAGCCACAACCTTCATTTGCCAAGGCCCCCCATATCATTTTCAATTTCTTGGTTGATGAGAAAGCCGAAAGCCTCATCAATGGGATTGGGAGAGATGTCATGGTAATCGTCAGTGGACGAGACCTTAATTTCTGAAGTATCAGGATCTCGATACAGGCTATGGAACCGGACATGATCTTCTTTGCCTTCATCCGCTAGAAGGTCGAACCACTTGAGCAAGACATAATCGTGAGTCGCTAAAATTATCTGCTGGCCGTTGCGGGAAAGCTCCAAAAGAATCTGCACAAGGATCCTCAACAGCTTGGGGTTCAGATTAGATTCAGGTTCATCCCAGAACAGTGGACCGCTTACACCGGGCTGGATTGCTCCAGTTTCCAGGAGGCGCGAGAGCATTCCTGCTTTACGAAAGCCCTCCGCAATGGAGTTGGCGGAGTACTCCGTATACGCAGTCTTAAAAGTAACCTTTCCTCCTCCATAAAAAACAAAACGGCCACCGCATATTTTCTCGATTTCGGCCATAGCCCATTTTGCTTTTTCGTGTAGCAGCTGGGAGCGCACTTCAGGGAGGTCCAGTGCGAGACAAATGTCCTGGTAAGTTTGATCGAAAGAGAGCCCATATTTTTCATACAAGCTGTTGAACCCCTTCATAAAGGACAGGACTTCTTTGGTGGGAATGAACACAGCTTCAGCCAGGTGTTTTTCGTAGTTTGTACGATCCTGAATGGCTAGTGCTTTAGAGTTGTTAAAGAATGTTGCAGCGACCTTTTTCTCATGGGCAAATTGGGCCAAAAGGTACGCCTGATCAGTCGCGCCTTGGCCGTGCAGCTTTCCAAACCTGTCATCAAGAGGCATAAACAGGCGAAGGAATTTTGTGGTCAGCGCCACTTCGAGCTCATTCTCATCAAGATCAGGTTGATTCTTAAACAGCGGAGCACCGGAACAAAGCCCATATGCTGCCTTAAGCAAATGGGTTTTGCCGGTCCCGTTTTCGCCAATGATCACGTTGATTCTTGGCGAAAATTTGATCTCCAGCTTGCTGAATGATGTGAAATTTCTGAGCTCAAGGCGTTCTATCATCGTTACTTCCCAAATATATTGTTACTGAGCTGGCTAGTTGCGAGATCGACTAAGGAATAACATGCCTGCTTGGCTACAAACTAAAATACGCGCGCTGCTCGTATCCGCTCGTATTTTTCGTGTGCCGCACGTATTTTATCAGCTTCGCTCATATCGAGTCCCCTTCCCCTGGCCTACCGGGCGTATCACGCCCTTGTCTTTCAAGCGGTTGAGCAGCCGAGTGGCCTGGAAAGGGCTGATATGGCACAGATCGGCGGCATCCGCTCGTTTAATGCTGCCGTGGGTATCGATGAAGTTCAGCACCATCTGCTCTTGCTGGATGGCATCGAAACCCGCCTGGCGCACATAGGCGGCTTTTTGCCCCGCCCCCCGGTACACCTTGGCGCTCAGGGTGTAGGTGCGGCCCTTGCCGGTGCCGTGGGCTTCCACCATGCCGGCCTCCACCAGTTTCTCCAGGGTGCCCCGGACCACGGTTTCCGGCTTCTGCACCGACTTGGCCAGGTCCGCTGTTCTTAAGCGCCGCTCATTGCGCAGCCGGGACAGGATAATCAGGCTGTCGATGGGCATGGCGGCGCCGGTCTGTTCCTCGCGCTCGACGATCATGCGCAGGAATTCGGCGTCCGCGTCCGCTGCGCTCATGCGCACGGAGACGGTGTGAGCGGATGATATGGAGTAGTCGGGTGCGGTGCGTCCGTAGCGGAGCATGCCCTCGAAGATCCGGTCGATGCCCCGGCCCGTGCGTTCGGCCAGGCCGATGCGCTTGATAATGTCAGCCAGCAAGGGATTACGGGAGCGAGGGTCAGCCACCAGAAGGTTGTCCAGGTTGACGCCCTCCACAAAACCTCCGGGATTGCTGATGCTAAGGCCGTCATCGTCCAGTTTGACGTGCACGGCGCCCAAGGCACTGTAGTCGCGGTGAACCAGGGCATTCACGAAGGCTTCCCGGAAGGCCCGACGGTCGAAGTTGGGGATGGGCACGCGAAACAGCCCGACCTGAATCTCCTCTTCTTCCACTCGGGCCCGGAACAGCACTTCGACCTCTTCAAAGGTCTCCAGCAGCGGTTTGCGGTAGAACTCATTGACCAGGACATCGGTACCGCGCAGCACCTGGAAGGCTACCTCGTGGGAGGGCAGGTGTTGCCGGAGCTGCATTTCATTCCCCAGCAGCAACAGGCCTGCAACCGTGGGGCGGCGCATGCCTCCCACGCTCACAGTCAGCCCAAGGGCGCCGTCCAGCTCATCGTCCGCCAGGGGCATCAGGCTCTGGTCGCCGCCGTACTTCTTGATGGCGTTGCGAATCCGGATGCGCTGAATCGGGTCCAGGTCTTCAACCGCCAGGTTTTCCACCGGCAAGGCAGAGGGGTCCGTTACCCCCAGGCTGGACTGGCGCTGAACAAACTCATGGGGATAGAAGGGCACGGCCTCCGGAGTGCCGTCCATTCTCAAGCGCCGACGTTGCAGCAGGCCATCCGAGGTGGATACCAGCTGTCGGGATTTGGGCACCTGGATTCTGGCAACAGGTTGCCCTTCCAGCTCAAGGGCCTCAACGCGCACAGCCAGTGAGGGAATGGTCTTGTTGGCAATCAGTGCGGGCAGGCCGGCGAGGTTGCGGTGGTTGGCGTGCAGCCCTGTCGGGGTGCCATCGTCTTCAACGCCCAGGAACAGGTCGCCGCCCTCGGTGTTGGCCAGGGCCACCACGGCAGCCACCAGATCCCGGTCCGGCAGGCTTTTGACGTCGCTCTTGAACTCGACGACGAGGCTCTCGCCGCCGTGAATGAGTGCCTGGATTTCCTGTTCGGCTTCGTGCATGGCTATCCCCAACTTTGACCGGTCAGACGGTTCGGCACGCTTAGATCTGGACCTTGCGCCCTTGCTGGACTTCAACCAGCAGGGCCTCGCGCAGGGCATTCAGGTACCGATCCACATCACCCTCGTTGGCCAACCAGGCCTTGTCGAACGCGACACGGAGGTTGCGAGTGTGAACGTAGTCGGCTGCCGATTCCTTGACCTCGTGAGGCTGCCCCCTATTCTCGTCCTCATCCTGACTACCCGGAGGCTGCTGGGAATCGTCTGCCGGTGCTGATTTCTGATTGGCCAGCGCCACCATTTTGCCCAGCAGCTTCTGGTAGCCCTCTTCTTCAAAGTACCGTGCCCGGTCCTTGATCACGGCAATCAGGCGCTCTTGCCCGATGTAATCGACCAGATCCCGGAACGGTTTGTTGAGTTCATCCTGGCGCGGCTCCGGCAGGGACTGGTATTCGTCCATGCTCTGCATGCGCTCCTGCATGGTCTTCAGGGACGTTTCTGCCTGGGAGCGGGTTTGCTGCACTTTCTCGTCGATGCGCTCTTGCAGGCTATCCAGTTGGCCCTTGAGCTGCTGAATGCGATTCCCTTTGTAGCAGTTGGGGTCGTTCAGGATGGTGCGGATCTGCTCGATCTCGTCCCCGGACACATAGATGAAGTTGGGCTCCTGGCTCTGCAGGAAGGACCGAGCCTGGTTGTAGATGTCTTTTTGTGAGCCGCCCATAAACTTGCGGATGGGGTCGATGACATCCTCTTTCAGGTCCAGCAGCTGGTCTTCCTGCTTGCCCAATTCCGTCAGGTGCCAGGTGTAGGGCTTTCCGGCGACCTCTTTCAGCGTCACCAGGGCAGGTTTCAAGGCATTGAGAAACGGGTACTGATCGACCTGCGCTATCCGCCGATCCAGGTCGTGGTACATGTCCTGGAAGGCTTCGCCGGCCTCTTTACCCAGGGCCTTGGCTTCGCTGCTGCGAGGCGGGCTGTCGAAGAAGTCCTCGTAGAACGACTTGAGGGCTCGGACCTGAGAGGCGGTGAACTCAATCTGTGGTTCCAGCACCACGTTGCCGTGACCGTGAGTGTTACGCAGGGCGCGCTCCAGCTCGCTGTCCTCCAGGATATTCCCGTCGAGACGCACCTCCACCTTGCCACGGGCACACAGGTTGGCCAGGGTGCAGAGAATTGCGGCGTAATACCAGCCGTAGGGTTTGCGTTCGAACTTCTCCAGCAGGCTCTTGAGGGTGGTGCGGACACCGCCCCGGTTGTTGCTCTGAATGAACGCCAGCACCTCCTGCTCGGATTCCGCCAGGGCCGTGGCGTCATTACCGAAAAGGCCATCGTCTGTGCGGTTGAGGCAATTGCTGATGTCGTTTTCCGTGTAGGAAACGCCGCGCAACATGCGGAGGTTGGGGTAAGCCCGTGAAATCAGCTCATGGAAGCCCCGAATAATGCGGGTCTGGGGGTCCTCATTCGCCACTTCCACATCGGCGCCGCCAATGAGCAACTTGGACTTACCAATGAGGGTCTGAACCTGCTGCCGGAGCCTGGCCTCGCGCTCACGGTTCTGGAAGCCCTTGTCATTCAGGATCCGCTTGACGGCTTCCTGCTGGGTGGTTGACATGTTTTGACGGATGTATTTTTCCGTCTGTTTCATAAGGAGGAGATCTTGTCTCAACCTTGCATCGGCGGGCATCCAGACGAATAGCTCTTCGGCCTTATACGTGGATAAGGTGCGAAGCATGTCTTCATTTTCAGAATGCTCATGAAACGGGCTAATCACATGGATACACAGCTCCTGCTCCCTCCCGAATAACCGGTCATCAAGCTTACGAGAGTACGGATAATCTTGCCCTTGGCCCTTTGATTCCCCACCTTCATAGCGGATTTTTCGTTGCTTGATGACATGGTCAAACACAATCTTTTCTAGCTCTTCATCAAGATCAGCTGACTCAACCTCCGTGTTCTTGATCTCCTGCTCGACGTCCTTTTCCTCGTCCGTCAGGTACTCGTACTGGTCCCCGTTGCGCTGTATGTAGGTCTGTTGCTCCAGAAGGCTGAGGGCTTCCTCGACCTTGGTGCGAAGTGCCGGCAGATCCTGATCGAAGGCATCCAGCATCAGCACGCAAAGGTTGCGCACCGTGGGCTTGAATTCCTTGACATACTTGACCAGGAACAGGGCCTTCAGCAGCCGGATGGCGAAGGCATTATCGAGGTGGTTTTCGGCCTGAATAATCGCCCGCTGTATTTGTGACTTCAGTGCAGAGCGGATGCCTTCAAACATCAGGTCAAAGGTGGCCAGCTGACCCACCTCATGGTTGCTGATGTGGATGGCCACCTGCTGGAAAACCCCTAGCATGGAGCGTTCACCGACGGAACTGTGTTTACCCTCGAAGGCGTTGTGCTGCGACAGGTTCTGGATCGCCGATTGAAACAGCGCGAACTGGTAGGGGACGAAGGGGTAGCTGTGGATGAAGTGGTCCCTGTCCCGGAAGTTCCGGTAGGTAGCCGATCCATCCGCGAAGTCAAAGAGGGTTTTGAAGTTGTTCGCCTGTGCGTGGTAGACGTCCGACAGCTGATTGACGCCTTCTTCGGTCTTGGTTAGCAGGCGCTTCTGGATAACCTCCGCCACGTCCGCGCTGGACAGCTTCATGCGGTTATTGAACCGTGCCTGAATTTTCGAGAAGTCGTTGCCCTGCTGCTTGCCCATTTCGCCAACCACGTTTTTCATTTCTTCCTGGGCGGTGACGATAATCCAGGCCCGGCCCCGACACTTGGTGGCGAGGCTCTCGGCAATGGTTTGCAGGTTGGTCATCAGCTTGGTGTTGTCGGCAATGTACTGGCCGACCTCGTCCACAAAGAAGTTCAGGCGGAACTCTTTGTGGCCACCCTCTTTTGCCTGCTTCTCGATATAGGCATTCACATTGTCCGCGAAGTCTTCAATCGAGACTCGGTATTCGCTGCGGTACTTGTCCAGAATGCCCGCTGCCGACTGCGGGTCGCCACCGGTCACAGCGGCGTAGGCTTGGGCAATATTCGGGCCTTCCAGAAGGGCTTGCTCCCGGCCTTTCTGCCAGGGGCGGCCGGCGATGGTCTCGTACTCGGCTTTGAATTGTTCGTACAGGCCACGGCCGTCCAGATCGCGCTCAAACTGGGCAATGTGCCCTTGTTTGCCGTAGTAGCCGCACATTTCGTCGAAGACTTTAACGAACACGGCCAGAAGCGCATCAATCTGGGTTTTGCTGATGACATCGGCTTTCTGATCGATGTTGAACAGAATGCTCTTCGCCGGAATTGAGACAGCTCGCTTCAGGTCGCCACGGAGAATTTCATTCTCGCTGCACTTGGGAAGGAACAGGTCCAGGGTTGTAGCACCGTCCATTTCCCGGTTTTCAAGCAAAAGGGCCAGCATTTTGAGCAGGTGAGACTTACCGGACCCGAAGAAGCCGGAGACCCATACACCGTTGGCCCCTTCGTAATTGTTGTAAGCGTCCAGGAACTCTTCGAGGCGTTTCTCAACTTCGTTGGTCAGTACGTATTCTTCAATTTCGAGGCGAAGACTGGCTTCATCGTCGGCTTTGATAACGCCTTCAATGGGGCGGTCAACGGGCTTTAGAAAAATATTCTTCAATGTCATTGTACTTTCCCTTAATGATTACGCCTCGAATCGTATCGTCCGCTCAGGCTTCGTAATGAAAGATGTTGAACGCACGGTAGTACTTGTCGTCATGCAGCCTGCCGAACAGATCCAGAGATGCACCGGTTTCCAGCGAGTGGGTATAGGAGCCCGGGAAGAACATCACCGTTGGCTGGTCTTTGGCGGTGCTCTGCAAGTTGTTGAGCACGTTGTGGGAGCGTATGTAGGGGAAGACCTCCCCCACCCCTGAGAGAAACAGCACGTCAAACTCAACGGACTGGAGCTTTGCCGCAATAGCGGGCACCAAATGGGCTTCCGGGTCCAGCACTCCCTGTAGCAGTTCTTTCAGCTGATCCTTTGAGACCGTGGGCTCGAGCTCTAACACCTGCTCCCAGATGTCTCTTTCTTTCAAAATATCGACGGCCAGGTCATACAGATTGATGCTCAGGATCCGGATGCCCGCCTGCTCCAGTCGGTTAACCAACTGCCGCTGAAGACGCTCCATTTCGACCGCTTCTTCAGGCCGGTAGGGACAGATGAAGAAAGGCACTTCATTACCCAGTCCCTGTTTGTTCAGGAACCGCTGGCCGGAAACCACGCTGAACAGGTGCTGTAGTCGCTCCTGCATCGGCATTTTGGCAATGTCTTTGCTCAAACGGATATCCTCCCGATATCAGACTCGTAGACCGGAAAATACAGCAGTTCCTGTGGGTTGTTACGGCGGAGCATTTCCACAAGCCCCGGACTCAACAGTACAGCGTTGATGGCATTGTCTTTTCCTAACAAACCCGCCTCTCTCAGCATTCTAAACAGCACCTGGCGCAGCTTATCCCGTGTTGAATCGCTGGCTTTATCCAGTTCCTCATGCCACTCCGCTTTTCGGTTGTAGAACGCATCAAAGTCTTCCAGGCCCAAGTCCAGCTTCATAGCCAGAAAACGTTCATGCAGCACTTCCACAGCGAAATCCGCAACAAAACGATAAAGACGGCATACAGCAACCCACAGCAGATGAGCCTGGTCCTGGTGATTCGCTTCTACCAAAAACTTCAGTTCCTCATTGTTCAGGGTTTTCAGACGCGCTATAGCCTCGCGGCAGGTGCGTTTCGCCGTGCTTTCTGTCCTGGCCTGGAGCAAGTTTTCACTCAGAGCTTGAGTACGCACTGCTTCCCAGTCATTCAGTGCTTGATAGAGCTCTGCCAGAGGAACTGATTCCCGGTGATACAAGCTTCCCGAGGTGAAAGAAATCCTGTACCTGTCCTTCGTCATGCGCCGCGACCGCCCTTGTTCGCCTGATCCGAAGCTCCACCGCCTCTCACCCAGTCGTCTACCTCGGTTTTCTTGAACTTCCAGAATCTGCCCACTTTGTGGGCAGGCATTCGATGCTTGTCGATCCAGCGGTACACCGAGTCGCTGCTCACGCCGAGGTACTGACTAATCTCATCAACCGATAACCAGCGGTCATCCAGTTCGTGCATGCGTTTGTTCCCCAATTTGATAGAGCTCGAGAGTTATCAACCGCCTATCAGGAATTGCTTAAAAAGGTAGTCACCAATATATAGCGCGATGCCACAGGTAACAACCGCACTGGTAGGCATTAGCATGCATAAGGCGAGAGAGCTTGGATCTGTCTCGACGGTACACCTTTAGTGCGACATCTGGAGTCGCTGAGATGTATTTTGAGCTTTATCCCAGGGGACAGGATCTTTCACATGTGAAAGAGATTTCGCTGGTTGGATCCCGGTGAAAACTTTCACATGTGAAAGTTTTGGCTGACAGGTGTTGACGGCAGTTGTCAGATGTTGACCAGGAAAACCACAACTTATTGATTTTAAATAAAATTCAAATTTTCTTCGGAACCCGCTCTTTCCGCCCTTTTTGGGCAGTTCCAGAGGTCATGGTTTTTGATCCCCTGATTTATCTTATTCCTCGTTGTTTCACACACGAGGAGAAGAAACATGAAAGAGCAGTTCCTGACACCCAAGCCCGGCACCTCTTATGAGGAGATCAAGCGAGAGCTGAGAAAGCTGCAGACATTGCTGACCAGGCAGCACCAAAGCCAAAAACCGATAATGTCTGTTGATGAATGCGCCGAACTGTTGGGGCTATCCGTCAGCTACGTCTACCGGCTGACCAGTGAAAAACGCATACCGCATTACAAACCTTACGGCAAAAAAATCTATTTTCGGCGAGAAGAAATCATTGAATGGGCTCTATCAAATCGCATCACACCGGATGGCGAGATCACCGACCGTATTCGCACCTACGCACGTCGAGCTCGCAGAGGTGTGTGATGGGGATCGGAAATTTCATCAGATTTATCAACGCGCAGGATCCTACTGCATTCAAGGGAGAACTGTCTCACTGGCCTGTAAATATACAAGCGGCCTTTGAAAACCCGGGGCCTCGGATCAACTTCTTACTGCCAGGTCTGATCCGAGGTTCTGTTGGCGCGCTTGTCGCACCTGGAGGTGCCGGAAAATCTGTTTTTGCCCTACAACTGTCAGTTTGGCTAACGTCCGGCGCTGATACGCTTGGTTTGGGTAAAGCCCCGATTGATCAGTCAGTGGCTTACCTATCTGCTGAGGACCCTGTACCTGTACTGGGCGAGCGTTTATACGCCATAGGGGAACTTCTCTCTGACCAGCAAAAAATGAAGGTTGAAGACAACCTCATGGTCATGCCACTGGATGGGATACGACCCAACCTATTGTCGTCAACCTGGATACCCGCATTACAAGGGTTAGCTGAAGAACACGATCTAATAATTTTTGACACTCTGCGACGATTTCACGAATGCGATGAAAATGACGGGGGAGCGATGGCACGGTTGTTGGGGAATTTGGAATTGATAGCGTCACGTACTGGCTGCAGCATCTTATTCCTACACCACACGAGTAAAGCGGCCCTCTGGAATGAAGCGGGGGACCAGCAGCAGGCCAGTCGAGGATCCTCAGTGCTGACTGACAATGTTCGCTGGCAGAGCTACCTCGCCACCATGACACACGGTGAAGCGAAAAAATACAGGATCACGACTGAACCTATCTCCCGTTATGTTCGTTTTGGCGTTAGCAAAGCAAATTACCATCCAGGAATTCACCCAAGATGGTTTATTCGTGGTACAGCCGGAGTGCTCCAACCTGTTGATCTTGTTGCTCAAGCGTCCAAGAGGATCCAGCGCCGTGCAGCCGTATGAGTTGGATCACGCCAGACATGATGCCGTCCATTGTTTAGCGCCCGGCCTTTTTCGGGCGTTAAAACGAGGAGAGAGGAGGACTACGAAACTCGATATCGTGTATGAATATGGTGATGGAGTGCGGGTTGAGTTCAGCGGGCCAGAACCGCTCGGTGCGGATGACCTGCGTGTATTACAAGGACTCGTCGCTCTCGCCGGCCTCGAGGGAAAAATTTTGACCTCAACACCAAAATCGGCGGCTGGCATTGCCCTTCGAAATCTCCTTGAACCCAGATGGCAAGCCTCTTCTGAAGATGCTTTGGTAGTTGAATCAAGTTACCGCCGCCTGGCTCGAGAAATTGGATACTCGAAAATCGATGCCTCTGATTCAATAAAAAAATGTATCGAAAGGCTGTGGAAAGTATCAGTGATCGTTCAAGATCCAGCCGGCAGCCGCAGAGGCTTCCGGCTATTGGCAGACTACCGTAGTGACGAGACTTCGCAGGGAGTTCATGTAGCCCTCAACCCAATGATTGCAGGAGCCATTCTTGGTGAATCTCGCCATGTCCGCATCAGCATGGCAGAAATCCGGGCCCTCAGGAGTGAAGCCTCTAGGCTTTTACATCAACGACTTTGTGCGTGGATTAACCCAGGCACTGCTCGGAAAGTCGAGCTCAAGACTCTATGTGGCTATGTTTTTGTCACGGAAGCGAGTGCTTCAACTACTCGTAAGCGATTGAGCAGAACCAGAGAAGCTATAGAAGAGCTGGGTAACATTGGGTGGAAGATAACCGAGTACTCCAAAGACCGATATGAAATCCGAAGGCCCACCGTTAACAGTCACAAACTACCCCGTTAACGGTCACAATACCCCCCTTAACAGTCACACCAAAAATGCCGGAAACTCAGCTGTATCAGCCTATTCCGGCACATTCACGGATCTGATCTACGATTATCTATAATAATCTACAACCTAGTGCCGGGGCTTGATGCCCCGGCACATGTTTTCTTTCCAGGAGGAGGTGGGTTCCTACTCCGTTGTTTTATCAAAGCACCTCAGGAAAACTCACCATCGCCTCTCGCTGCCGAGGCTCGATGATGTCTGCGTAGATCTCCGTCGTCCGCAGTTCCGAGTGGCCGAGCAGCCGAGACAAGCTGTAGATATCCACACCTCTGGAAAGTTGAATCACTGCAAAGGTGTGTCGCGCACTATGGAAAGTGATGTGTTTAGTGATGCCAGCGTTCATAGCCCAACGGGTGAGTTCCATGTTGTGCCAGGAGGAATACTTCAATCCTTTAAACACGCGCTCAGCCCGATCTTTGGTATGGCCCATGAGTTTAATCGCAGTGCGATTCAAATCGAGGTACTGCAGCCCTTTGGTCTTTTTCTGACGAAAGATGAGCCGATATCCGTCGTAAAATTGTTCAACATCCGCCCAAGTCAGCTTTTGCACGTCTGACCACCTCAATCCAGTGCTTGCTGAAAATAAAAATGCCCTCTTCAGCACTTCGTATCTGCAATCGGCTTTGGCCAAAGCCCGCAGCTCGTCCTCCGTGAGGTACACCCTCTGATTGTTCTCTGGTTTGATGTTCCTTACTCGACGAACCGGATTGTCATGAATAATACCCTGCTGCTCAGCCTGGTTCAGAGCAGCTCGAAGCTTATTGAAGTACGCATGCTGGGTATTAGAGCTGAGAGGGGCGGTACTTTTAGTGCGTGCAATGTGGGTAAGGTAATGTTTGAAGCCCTCAAGGAAAGCCTGGTCCACTTCCTCGAAGGTCAACTCGGGCATCTTGTGGAAAACTTTTAAGTGCTTGAGCGTGGATACCCAGACTGAGTGGTTGCTCTGACTACCTGCCGCCTTTTCGTCTGTGATGGTCTGGAAGTAGTCGAAGAAGCTGGCTTTCAGCTGACTTGTCCCGGCGAAACCGTGCTTCCCGGTTTCGTACTCGTAAAGCCTTTTGGCGCGAATGGCTTCAGCTGCCCTTTCGGCTTCCTTGTTGTGATGTCGCTGAGCAGGCGTTCTGGGTTTGTCGTACAGGAATAAATCCAAGGGTTCCCGAGATCGCTTATGCCGACGCTTGCCAGTCTCCGGATCTGTGTAGGAACCGCCGTAGTAAACCAGGCGAATCGCCCTTTTCCCATCACTGTCTGCTTCTCGAACTTCAATGCTGATTTTCATCTTTTTCTCCATGTGTACCCCGAGAGTCCCCCAAGACCATACTTCGGGGTACTCTCGGGGTAAATCATCGAGAAAAATGGAAAGACAAAAACAGCGAGAAAGAATAAAACCCTTTATAAACAGTTACTTGATTTGCTTTTGGTTGCTGTGGATAACCCTTTTTTTACCACTTCACTTCCCAATACAGAAACTGCTGAAGATCTTGCCGAGCAATTCATCGGGTGTCAGATGCCCGGTAATCTCGCCCAAGGCATCCTGGGCAGCGCGCAGGTCTTCGGCCAGCAATTCACCGGCACCGAAGCCCTCGAGTTGACTCTGGCCCTGAACCAGCAGTTCCAGAGCTCTCTCAAGGGCATCCAGATGCCGGCGGCGGGCCAGGAATCCGCCTTCGGTGGTACTGGCAAACCCCATGCATTGCTTGAGATGGTCCCGGAGAATCTCCAGCCCTCCGGCAGATTTCGCTGCCAGACGGATGACCGGAGCACTCTGGTGAGGCTCCGCGCTGATACCAACCCCTTCACCGGAAAGATCCACCTTGTTGCGGATGACCGTAACCGGAGCGTTCGCTGGCAACCGGTCGATAAAATCCGGCCAGATTTCATGGGGCTCGGTTTTATCGGTGGTGGTCGCATCCACCATCAGCAGGATGCGATCGGCCTGACGGATCTCATCCCACGCCCGGGCGATCCCGATCTGTTCCACTTCATCCGGGCTATCCCTCAGGCCAGCGGTATCAATGATGTGCAGCGGCATGCCATCGATGTGGATATGTTCCCTGAGGACATCCCGGGTGGTACCTTCAATGGCCGTTACAATCGCCGCTTCGCGACCGGCCAGGGCATTGAGCAGACTGGATTTGCCCGCGTTTGGCCGCCCGGCGATCACTACTTTCATGCCGTCCCGTAAAATGGTGCCCTGCTGGGCGTCGGCAAGAATCCGCTCAAGCCGGTCAAGCAGGGCCTGAAGGTCACTGGCCACCTTGCCATCGGCGAGAAAATCGATTTCCTCTTCCGGAAAATCGATGGCCGCCTCAGCGTAGATCCTCAGGTGGGTTACCGCCTCCACCAGGTCCTCAATCTGCCGGGAAAACACCCCCTGCATGGAACGCACGGCACAGCGGGCGGCCTGTTCCGAACTGCTCTCGATCAGATCGGCAATCGCCTCGGCCTGGGCCAGATCCAGCTTGTCGTTCAGGAACGCCCGCTCGGAGAATTCACCGGGCCTCGCCAGTCTTGCGCCCCGGCTACAGACTTCACGGAGCAGGAGATCCAGGATCACCGTGCCACCATGGCCCTGCAACTCGAACACGTCCTCTCCGGTAAAGGAGTGGGGATTGGGGAAAAACAGTCCTATTCCTTCATCGATCAGTTCACCGTCGCTGTCCAGGAAGGGGCCGTAATGGGCATAGCGTGGTTTGGGGCGGAAACCCAACATCTGTCCGGCAATCTCCGAAGCCTTCGGGCCGGATACCCGGACAATGCCAACACCGGCCTGGCCGGGTGCCGTGGCAATGGCGGCGATGGTGTCAGAATTCTGGCTCATGTTGGTTGTTCCTCGGGGCGGAAACAACAGAGGCTCCGCGAAGGAGCCTCTGTTTGGGTCAGATCAATTGCACGGGTCAGTGCTTTTTGGCTGCCGCGTCTGCTTCAATTTTGCGGGTAATGTACCACTGCTGACTGATCGACAGAATGTTGTTTGTCAGCCAGTACAGCACCAGACCTGCCGGGAACCACAGGAAGAACACGGTAAAGACCAGCGGCATCAGCTTCATGATCTTGGCCTGCATCGGATCCGGTGGCGTCGGGTTCAGGTGCATCTGCAGGAACATGCTTGCACCCATCAGGATCGGCAGGATGAAGTACGGGTCCATTTGAGAAAGATCATTTATCCACAGCACGAAGGGGGAATGTCGCAGCTGTACGCTCTCAAACAGAACCCAGTACAGGGATATGAACACCGGCATCTGCACCAGGATTGGCAGGCAGCCACCCAGCGGGTTGATTTTTTCACGCTTGTACAGCGCCATCATTTCCTGGGACATGCGCTGGCGATCATCGCCATAGAGTTCCTTGAGCCGGGTCAGTTGCGGCGCCGCCGCACGCATTTTGGCCATGGACTTGTAGCTGGTGGCGGACAAATGGAAGAACACGGCTTTCACCAGAACGGTCAGCAGGATAATGGAGACACCCCAGTTCCCGACAATGCTGTGAAACCACTCCAGGATGACGAACAGTGGCAGGGAAATAAAGAACAGCCAGCCGAAGTCGACGGTGCGATCCAGATTGGGCGCCATGTTTTCCAGACGATCAATAATTTTAGGCCCAACGTAGGCACGGGCACCGATTTCAGCGGTCTGGCCAGGCTCAACGGTTGTCGCCGGGTAGACAAAGCCCATTACGTAATAGGGCCCGCGACGGGTAGTCTGGAACTGGGCAGCCTGGTCGCGCTCGGGAACCCACGCTGAAATGAAGTAGTGCTGGAGGAAGGCCAGCCAGCCGTTGGTGACGGACCGGTTGAGCTGGTTTTCCTGAAGATCGTCGAATTTGAATTTCTGGTACGGATCCTCCGGAGAACTGACAACGAGACCGAGGAAGGCCTTAATACCCATGCTGGCCTGGGATGTGGGGTCGGGAGACTGGTCACGTACAATTTTTCCGGTGAAATTGGCCTGCCAGTTCTCACTGGACTGGTTTTCAACCAGGTATTTCACAGCAATTTCGTAACTGTTGCGTTCGAACTGATAGCGCTTGGTGATCCGGACGCCCTTGTCGGTTGTGAAGGTCAGGTCGACGGTTAGCTGATTATCACCTTCGGCCAGTTCATAGCTCGACGCTTCGGTCTGGTACAGGGGGGCTGTGCCGTTTTTACGGCTGTCCGGACCGTCACGGCCAATAAGCCCACTCTCAAGAACATACAACCGGTTTTCGGTGTTATTGAGCAGTGTCAGAGGTTCTTTGCTGTGGAGTGATTTGTCGTAATCCAGAAGCTGGGCGCGGACAAGATTGCCACTGACACGGTCAATCGTCAGCTCGTAAACATCAGTCCGAACCTTAACGAACTGATTCGTGACGGTGGTACCAGCTTCGGTCTGGCTGACAACGGACTTTCCGGTTTCGGGAGTGGCAAATTCTTCAGAGCCAGGGTTTGGCACGGATGAGCCAGTACTGTTTTCCGGCAGCACCATATCATCTGGATTGCCCGGGCCAACCGTGGTTTGTGACGGAGCGGATTGAGAAACCTGGGCGGCCTCCGGTTGCTGGTGGTAATCCTCATTCCAGGCAAGCACCATCAGATAACTGACAATAGCCAGGCCGGCAAATAATACGATGCGTTGAATATCCATAGAGTTACTGTCTGGTCTGGGTTGTTGTGTGGGGATGATCAGCGTGCACGCAGGGTGTTCCGGATTCCAGGCCCACGGATTTTTCCGTGCCCGGCACCGGATCATACCCGCCTTCCGCCCAGGGATGACACCTTAACAGACGCCGGATTGCGAGAAATAACCCTTTCAGGGCGCCATGATGAGTAATGGCTTCAACGGCATATTGTGAGCAGGTGGGGTAATGGCGGCAATGGCTGGCCATCATGGGACTGATGGCATACTGGTAGAAGCGGATGGGCAGGAGCAAAAGTTTGCGCATTAACCCGTTCCTCGACCGGCAGTCTCCGATGGTGCTGCCCGGGATGGCTGAGATTGAGTGTATTTTTTCCTGAGCCGTCGCCAGAGGTCGTCCATGGATGCGCGAACGGTTGGGTTGTCCAGGGAAACAAGGCCCTGTCTTCCCAGTACCACAACGTCAAGCCCCGGGAGGTCCGTCTGAAGTCGGAAGCTTTCCCTGACCTGGCGTTTTATCCGGTTTCTCTGGACCGAGAGCTTCAGATTTTTCTTGGAAAAAATCAAACCGATCCTGGCGTGACCGAGATTATTCGGTGTCGCCAGGATCAGAAAATTCCTGTGCGGAACTTTCAGCTGCACGTCATCGAAGACTTTACCGTAATCAGCAGGTCGCAGGAGACGATTTGATTTCGGGAAACCCAAAGCCTTCATTCGGCGGACAAAGCTTACGCGGACAGACGTGCGCGGCCTTTGGCACGACGACGGGAAATAACCTTGCGGCCGTTGGCAGTTGCCATACGGGCACGGAAACCGTGAACGCGCTTACGCTTCAGGACGCTTGGTTGAAACGTTCTTTTCATGGTGATGGTCTCACAATTCGTAAGTTGGAAATTCAGTAACTGGCCGGAAATTGTACAGCCGAAACAGGAGCGGCATTCTATGCAAATAGCGGCGGGAATTCAATGTTTATTGCTACGGGGTTATGCCAATGGCTGAAATCCGGAACAGGTTCGACCAGGTAATAAATTCAGTAAGTCTTTTTAGAATTTCTTTAAGGATTAATTATTACTGTTATTAGAGACGACGTTTTCTGTGGATAAGCAAAACTAAGTCCGAAAAAACAACATGTTGGTTGGTTGACAAGGGTATTGACAATGGGCCCTGAAGTCTGTGGACGACGCAAGGGCGGAATGTGGGTAACACGGTATTGTTGAATCCGATCGAGTTATCCCCGGTTGCGTCCCATGGTTCCTAACAGGGTTCGTCCATGCTTGTACACACAGGGCTGTGTATAACCCTGGAAGCGGAAATTTTCTGTACACAAGGTTGTAGGTAAGTTCGTACAAAATTGAAATATAAGGGAATAAATTTCCACAGGCTGTTCATGAACTGGCTTTAGCACTTTCACTGCGGGCCCTGGCGGGTTAGAATCCGGGGTCATCTCTCTGGACAGGATGTCCTTTATCCGTTCAGCGACATTTCAGGGTTATCGGGAGCAGGCTGTCGTGCCAAATAGTATGTGGCATCAATGTCTTGAAGTACTTCGGGACGAGTTTCCCGCACAACAGTTCAATACCTGGCTCAGGCCCCTGCAATCCGATCACCGGGAGGGGCAGCTGATGTTGTTCGCGCCCAACCGCTTTGTGATGGATTGGGTAAACGAAAAGTACCTTCGGCGCATTGAAGAGGTTCTCAAGGATCTGAACGGTGGTCAGGCGCCCCGGGTTAACATGAAGGTGGGATCGGCGCCCCGGGAAAGTGATCCGGTCAAGCGCTCGGAAATGCCTGCCCGGCTGAACGGCCAGGTGCTGGAGGAAGCCGGGAGTCGGGTCACGGAAGAGGAAAGAGGCGTCGCCGCGACGGTGCCCGGATCAACGTCTGTGCGACCCAAAAGTTATAGTGAGCGCCGGCCGGTTCAGATTGAAGGGGATATCAAGCACCAGAGTTTTCTCAATGAAGGCTTCACCTTTGAAACCTTTGTAGAGGGTAAGTCCAACCAGTTGGCGCGGGCGGCGTCCATGCAGGTGGCTGAAAATCCGGGTGGCGCCTACAATCCTCTTTTCCTCTACGGTGGCGTGGGTCTGGGTAAAACCCACCTGATGCATGCGATTGGGAACGAGATTGTCCGTCGCAATCCCAAGGCAAAAGTGGCATACCTCAGGTCAGAGCGTTTTGTGGCCGATATGGTCAAGGCGTTACAGCTCAATGCCATTAATGAATTCAAGCGCTATTACCGGTCGGTGGATGCCCTGCTCATCGATGATATCCAGTTTTTTGCCCGCAAGGAGCGTTCCCAGGAAGAATTCTTCCATACCTTTAATGCGTTGCTTGAGGGCGGCCAGCAGGTCATTGTGACCTGTGATCGTTTCCCGAAAGAAATCGTCGACATGGAAGAACGGCTTAAATCCCGGTTTGGTTGGGGGTTAACGGTCATGGTGGAGCCTCCGGAGCTTGAAACCCGGGTAGCCATATTGATGAAAAAGGCGGAGCAGGCCAACGTCAAGCTGAGCAGTGAAGCGGCCTTTTTTATTGCCCAGAAAATCCGATCGAATGTTCGGGAGCTTGAAGGAGCGCTGCGTTTGGTGATAGCGAATGCTCACTTCACGGGTTCCGAAATCACTCCCCCGTTTATCCGTGAAAGTCTGAAAGACCTGTTGGCACTTCATGAGAAGCAGGTGAGTATTGATAATATTCAGCGCACCGTCGCGGAATATTACAAGATCAAGGTGGCGGATCTGCTGTCGAAACGGCGGACCCGCATAGTGACCCGGCCACGGCAGGTTGCCATGTCTCTGTCCAAGGAGCTGACCAATCACAGCCTCCCGGAGATTGGTGATGCTTTCGGCGGTCGCGACCACACCACCGTGCTGCATGCATGTAAGAAAATCGTGGAGTTGCAGGAGACTGATCCGGGCATCCGCGAGGATTATCAGAATTTTATGAGACTGCTGACAACCTGATGCCGGGCGTTGGCGAACAACATTCACCCTTCCAACATAAAGAAAGCTGAGTGCCATGAAACTGACGATCAGCCGTGAATCCCTGCTTATCCCGCTGCAAAGCATTGCGGGCGTCGTGGAAAAGAAACAGACCATGCCCGTGCTGTCCAACGTATTGCTGGTGGCGGAAGACAATACCCTGACCCTGACCGGGACCAACATGGAAGTGGAACTGGTTGCCCGGGTAACACCGGTGCATGTGGATCAGCCTGGCCGGATTACTGTTCCGGCCCGCAAGCTGTCCGACATCTGCCGGGCCCTGGGTGATGAGGCACCGATGGAGCTGTCGCTGGAAGGCGATCGTTTGCATCTGCGCTGTGGTGCAAGTCATTTCACTCTGTCCACGTTACCAGCTGAGCACTTCCCCAATGTGGAAGACGAAGCGGAAAGTTTCCGGCTGGAACTGCCCCAAAAAGAGTTGGGTCGAATGCTGGATACAACCGCCTTTGCCATGGCTCAGCAAGACGTTCGTTACTACCTGAACGGGTTGCTGCTGGAAGTGGATAAGGATCATGTGCGGACGGTTGCCACCGATGGTCACCGTCTGGCTATGGCTCACCTGGACCTGCCGACGAATTGTCCGGAACTTCGCCAGGTTATTGTGCCCCGTAAAGGCGTGCTGGAACTGGCACGGTTGCTTGAGGATGTGGAATCACCGGTCACCCTGGTGATTGGCGATAATCACCTGCGCGCGACCGTGGGCGCTTACACCTTCACCTCAAAACTGATTGAGGGCAAATTCCCGGACTATAACCGGGTGATTCCCCGGGGCGGCGACAAAGTGGTACTGGCAGACCGCGCCACGCTCAGGAATACGCTGCAACGGGCGGGGATTCTGTCTCACGAGAATATTCGGGGTGTGCGCCTGAATCTTGCCCCTAACGAACTCCAGGTATTCGCCAATAATCCGGATCAGGAACAGGCCGAAGACGCGCTGCCTGTGGATTATCAGGGCGAATCCCTGCAGATCGGTTTTAATGTAGGCTACCTGGTGGACGTGATGAACGCACTGGATGAGGATCAGGTAAAGATGACCCTGTCCAACCCCAACAGCAGTGCTTTGATCGAAGCGCAGAATGATGCCCGTTGTCTTTACGTGGTTATGCCCATGAGGCTGTAGGAGGATGAGACTGATGAGTGCCGTAACGAATGGAATCAAAGGAGCTTTCCGGATTGGGCAGACTGTGTCGGTACTCGGGCGCACAGGGATCAACTGGGTTCGGGGAGATCGTCCCCCGACACCCCGGCTGCTGAGGCAGACATTTGAATCACTGGGTGCCACCTACATAAAGCTCGGGCAATTTATCGCCAGCTCACCGACGTTCTTCCCCAAGGAGTACGTTGAGGAATTCCAGAACTGCCTGGATAAGACACCCAACCTCCCCTTTGGCGTGATCCGGAAGATCATTACTGAGGAACTGGGGCGTCCGCTGGACGAAGTCTATTTGGACATTGATCCTGTAGCCCTGGCGTCCGCCTCTATTGCGCAGGTACATGCCGCAAGACTGGTGACCGGTGAAGACGTGGTCATCAAGGTACAGAAGCCGGGTGTTGAGAATATCCTGCTGACGGATCTGAACTTTCTGTATCTGTCTGCGCGGATTCTGGAAACACTGGCGCCGAAATTGTCCTGGACCTCCATGTCCGGGATTGTCGAAGAAATCCAGCGGACCATGATGGAGGAATGTGACTTCATCAAGGAAGCCAACAACCTGAAGGTGTTCCGGGAATTTCTGCACGATACTCATAACCAGGATGCGGCCGTCCCCCGGGTTTTCGAACATTGCAGTACCCGTCGAATCCTGACCATGGAACGTTTTCACGGGGTGCCGTTGACCGATCTGGAAAGCATCAGGGGTTATGCCCGGGATCCGGAGCGGACGTTGATCACGGCGATGAACACCTGGTTTGCGAGTCTGACCCAGTGTGAATTTTTCCACGCGGACGTTCATGCCGGAAACCTGATGGTCCTGAAAGATGGGCGAGTCGGGTTTATCGATTTCGGAATCGTGGGCCGGATAAAGCCTGATACCTGGCAGGCGGTCAGTGATTTTATTTCTGCGGTGATGGTTGGAAATTTCGAGGGCATGGCCGACGCCATGATCCGTATTGGAATTACCCATAAGACTGTCCGGGTGGACGAGCTTGCCGGCGATCTTCGCAGGCTCTACCAACAGATGGACAAGATGGTACCCGACGAGGTTCCTTACGAGGCCGATAAGGCCGAAGACGATGTGAATCATATTCTGATGGATATGGTAAAAATCGGGGAAAGCCATGGACTCCACTTCCCCCGGGAATTTGCCTTGTTACTGAAACAGTTTTTGTATTTTGATCGCTATGTGCACATCCTCGCGCCGGAAATGGATGTGTTCATGGATGAGCGGCTGAATATGCTTCATTGAGGCGGTCGCCTTCAGGCATTGGCTTTTGTACACTAAGGCAGCGTTACCGGAAGCGGTAACGCTGCCTTTTTCATTGTGCGGATTCTTTTTTCGGCTCCTTCCTTTCCGCTTCGAGTTCTCTTGTCTATGGCGTTAGTTAAATTCCAGACTGAAAACTTCCGCAATCTGTCGTCGGCGCCCGTGACCTTTTCTCCTTCCTTTAACCTCCTGTATGGAGAGAACGGCAGTGGCAAAACCAGCGTTCTGGAAGCTATTGGTTATCTGGGGTTGGGGAGATCGTTCCGGGTAAATCGGCATCAGGCGGTAGTGCACCATGGTGAGCAGCGATTCACCGTGTTTGGCGGACTCGATCACGGACTGACGGACGATGCCAGGAAAAGCGGTAATGGTCTGGTACATCGGTTGGGTATCTCCCGCGATGTGGTGCAGAAAGAGACTGCGTTGCGGGTCGACGGCGAAGGCGTTCGTAGTTTGTCCTCGCTTGCAATGCATTTACCGGTATCGGTGATTGATCCGGGCGTTTTCGATGTCGTTGCCGGGGTGCCGGGGAAACGACGGCAGTTCCTCGATTGGGCAGTGTTCCACGTGGAACCTTCATTTGCGTCAGTGTGGCAGCAATGTCAGAGAGTGACATCACAGCGGAATCAAACGCTCAGAAATGGTAGACTGGACGAATCCTTATTGCGGGTCTGGGACCGCCAGTACGCTGCCTTGAGTGACCGGATCAATGACGCCCGAATCAATACGTTTGTCCGCTTCAAGGCCGCATTCGAAGCGCTGGTCAGGGAAGTTGAAGTGCAGTGGACCGAAGGGTTGAAGCTCGAATTTTACGCCGGGTGGGATGCCACTCAATCCCTGGTGGACGTACTGGTAGGCCATCGGGAGCAGGAGCGTAAAATGGGGCACACCCTTTATGGGCCCAACCGCGCAGATATCCGGTTGAGGTTTCAGGGACGACCCGTTGCGGAAACCTTCTCCCGGGGTCAGCAGAAAACCCTGGTGATTTTGATGAAGATTGCCCAAGGCATGGTGTTGAGTGACATGGGCAAACAGGTGACCTTTTTGCTTGACGATATTAATGCCGAGCTGGATGAAGGGCACAGGGCGATGTTGGCCCGCAGGTTACAGGCATTGCGTTGTCAGGTGTTTATTACGTCGATCGAACGGCCTCGGGTTGGTCAGCTTTGGCCGGACGGGAAGGCACCAGAATACAGAATGTTCCACGTGGAACATGGCAAATTGATGGAAGAATAAGACCGGTGCGGAATGCTAAGATGCCCCGGCCTAATCACGCTTCAGGAGTTTCCGAATGAGTGAATCGAACTACAATTCCTCCAGTATCAAAGTCTTGAAGGGACTGGATGCGGTGCGAAAACGGCCCGGCATGTACATCGGTGATACTGATGATGGCACAGGCCTGCACCACATGGTTTTTGAATTGGTGGATAACTCCATCGATGAAGCGCTGGCGGGCCACTGCTCCGAGATCGGCGTTGTTATTCACCCCGATGAATCGGTAACGGTAAAAGACAATGGTCGTGGTATTCCGGTGGACCTGCACGAGGAAGAAGGCGTCTCCGCCGCCGAAGTTATCATGACGGTTCTGCACGCCGGTGGTAAATTTGATGATAATTCCTACAAGGTCTCCGGTGGTCTGCATGGCGTAGGCGTGTCGGTTGTTAATGCCTTGTCCGCTACCCTGACCCTGACCATTCGTCGCGATGGCAAGGTCTACGAGCAAACCTATACCCACGGTGTACCGGACGCCCCTTTGGGCCCCGTTGGTGAAACCGACGCATCCGGTACCAAGGTTCACTTCATTCCGTCACCGGAGACCTTCACCCATATCGAATTCCACTACGACATTCTGGCCAAGCGCCTGCGGGAGCTTGCGTTCCTGAACAGTGGTGTGCGCATTCGTCTCACAGACGAGCGCAGCGGCAGAGAAGAAGTGTTTGAATACGAAGGCGGTTTGCGGGCATTTGTTGAGCATCTGAACACCAACAAGACGCCGATTAACCGGGTGTTCCACTTCAACCGTGAGCGTGAAGACGGCATCGCCGTGGAAGTGGCGATGCAGTGGAACGATGCCTTCCAGGAAAACCTTTACTGTTTCACCAACAACATTCCCCAGCGGGATGGTGGTACTCACCTGGCCGGTTTCCGCGCCGCCCTGACCCGGTCCCTGAACAACTATATCGAGCACGAAGGCCTCGGTAAGAAAGCGAAGGTCGCTACGTCTGGTGATGATGCCCGGGAAGGCCTGACCGCGATTGTCAGCGTCAAGGTCCCAGATCCGAAGTTTTCTTCCCAGACCAAAGACAAGCTGGTGTCGTCGGAAGTGAAAACTGCGGTCGAACAGGAGCTGTATCAGAGCTTCGCCGATTACCTTCAGGAACAGCCCAACGAAGCCAAGCTGATCGTCAACAAGATGATTGAAGCGGCCAGGGCCCGTGAGGCGGCGCGTAAGGCCCGTGATATGACCCGTCGTAAGGGCGCTTTGGATATTGCCGGCCTGCCTGGAAAACTGGCGGATTGTCAGGAGAAGGATCCGGCACTTTCAGAACTGTACATTGTGGAGGGTGACTCGGCCGGTGGCAGTGCCAAACAGGGCCGGGACCGCAAGACCCAGGCGATCCTGCCGTTGAAGGGCAAGATCCTGAACGTGGAGAAAGCCCGGTTCGACAAGATGCTGTCCTCAGCAGAGGTCGGTACCCTGATCACCGCCCTTGGCTGCGGAATCGGCCGGGAGGAATTCAACCCGGACAAACTTCGGTACCATTCCATCATCATCATGACCGATGCGGATGTGGACGGCTCCCACATCCGTACCCTGCTGCTGACTTTCCTGTTCCGCCAGATGCGCGAAATCATCGAACGTGGCCATGTCTTTATTGCCATGCCGCCGCTGTACAAGGTCAAGCGAGGTAAACAGGAACAGTACCTGAAGGATGAGAAAGCCAAGGAGGCCTACCTCACCCAGACGGCTCTGGAAGGCGCACAGCTGTACGTAAACCCTGAAGCACCGGCGATCAAGGACTCCGCGCTGGAAACCATGGTTAAGGACTATCAGGCCGTGATGGCCATGATCGGAAGGCTGTCCCGGGCGTATCCCGCCAAGGTGCTGGAACAGATGCTTCAGAACATCACTCTCAAGTCAGAGCACCTGAAGGATGAAGAAACGGTGACCCGCTGGGTCGCACGCCTGGGCGATGGGCTGGATCTGGATACCCGTACCGGCACCAAGTACACGTTCTCGGTCACTAAGGATCCCGAGCGGGATCTGTACCTGCCGAAGGTCACCATCTATGTTCACGGGATTCCCCATGAGCACGTCTTCAGCCATGAATTCTTTGAGTCGTCTTCCTACGGCGCTATTGCCCGCATGGGCGAAACCCTGGATGGCCTGATTGAAGAGGGTGCCTATATCCAGCGTGGTGAGCGCAAGCAGCCGGTTCTGTCCTTTGAAGGCGCTCTGGACTGGTTGATGAAGGAAGCCCAGCGTGGCTTGAGTATTCAGCGTTACAAGGGCCTCGGTGAAATGAACCCGGATCAGCTGTGGGAAACCACCATGGATCCGGAAACCCGTCGCATGATGAAAGTGACCATTGAAGATGCCTTCGCGGCCGACCAGATATTCACCACCCTGATGGGTGACGATGTGGAGCCGCGGCGTAACTTTATCCAGACCAACGCTCTGGAAGTCACCAACCTGGACATTTGATTCGTCAACGTTCTGATGAGTAAAAAAAGCGGCGAAGGTTACTAACCTTCGCCGCTTTTTTTCGTCCAGGATTTACCGTTATCAGCGTTGTTCTATTTCCTTGACGTCGATTCCGCGGACTTTTCCTTTTCAGCAAGATGCGGCGCCATAACCTCTTCCAGGGTAAATCCGGTCAGTCGGCGAATGGTGCGCCACAGGTAGTAAAAAATGAGCACCATCATCACCATCGAGGGAATGGCAATCATGGGATAGCTGACCAGCGTCATTTGGCCAAGCTCTTCGTTGAAGGCCTCGGTCCCGGAGGGGCTGACCACGATCCACTTGGCGAGCACGTAATTCATGATCGACGAGAACAGAAACGTGCCTGCAAAAAAGTAGCTGGCCTTCTGTAGCCGTTGTTCGAATTCGTCGACCTGATTGTGTTCTTCCAGAGAGCGCTGGATCTTCTCAACATCCAGTACGTTCGGGTTATACAGCAGGGTCCGGACCAGCGGGTACTTCGTCCATGTGGATATCAGTACGGCCAGACCAATGATGGCAGGAATCGCTGCTTCCTTGATGGCGAGCCAGCCGGCATCCAGCTCCAGTAATCCGATGCCTCCTGTGAGCCCCACACTGATCAGACCCAGCACTGCAATAAAATTCTTCTTGTGGTACTTAACCAGCTCGAACAGCCCCCAGCCCAGGGGAAAGGCGAGCCCGATCAGCAAGGCATTCACACTGCCCAAGTGCTCATCGCCACTGAGTTTCATCAGGATCACGGAAGGAATAATGATACTGACCAGCAGATCGACCCAGGGCCTTGGTTTGTGGTCCGGAATGTTGGAGGAACTCGGAGAGGTCATGGTTTAGCCTGGTTGGTGAAACAACAGCAGGCCGAACGGCACTGCCGGAGAACTCACCGCAGTATACGATGAATCCGAAGGCTTGCGTAGGCGCACAAAAAAGCCGGGCCCTTGAGCCCGGCTTTGATCTTCACAGAAAGTCTAAAGGGTTTTAAGCCCCAACTTCCTTCAGGCTCTCTTCCACAATCGCGAGCCCTTCTTCCAGCACATCGTCCCCAATGGTCACCGGCATCAGGAACCGCAAGGTATTGCCGTACATACCACAACTCAGCAGAATCAGCCCCTTCTCCTTGGCCTTCTTGGTCACCGCAGCCGCCAATTCCGGCTTCGGCGTATGGCTGGATTTGCTTTCTACCAGCTCAAAAGCCGCCATGGGACCGAGGTTGCGGACGTTATCCACATGCTCGAACTGCTCCTGCCACTGGCTGAAACGCTTGTTCAGCTTTTCGCCGAGTGCCTGGGCCTTGCCAAGGATGTCCTCTTCCTTGAACACATCGAATACCGCCAAAGCTGCAGCACAGGCGGTCGGGCTGCCGGTGTAGGTACCGCCCAGAGAGTTTGGTCCGGAAGCATCCATGTGCTTGTCCGTACCCACGATGGCCGAAATTGGCATACCGTCGGCCATACTCTTGGCCATGGTTATCAGGTCCGGCTCAATACCGCTGTGTTCAATGGCAAACATCTTGCCGGTACGGCCAAAGCCGCTCTGAACTTCGTCCACAATCATCAGGATGTCGTTGTCATCGCAGATCTTGCGGATTTCCTTCAGGAAACTGGTCGGTGCGGCGTAAAAACCGCCCTCGCCCAGTACCGGCTCAATCACGATGGCCGCCGTATTGTTGGCCGGTGAGTCCGCTTTCATGGTCATCTTCAAACCACGAAGTGCTTCGTCTTCGCTGACCCCGTGATACGGCACCGGGTATGGTGCGCGGTAAACCGTGCCTGGCATCGGCCCGAAATCGGTCTGGTAGGGCGCCGCTTTACCGTTCATGGCCATGGTGTAGAAGGTACGGCCGTGATAACCACCATCGAAGCAGATCACGTTGGTTTTGCCAGTGGCTGCCCGGGCGATCTTCATTGCGTTTTCCAGGGCTTCCGCACCGGAGTTGGCCAGCATAACCTTGGCGTGGCCCTTGACCGGAGCCACTTCGCTGAGCTTCTGCGCCAGCTTTACGTAGCCCTCATAGGGCATCACCGTCTGGCAGGTGTGCATCAGCTTGTCCAGCTGGGCCTTTACCGCCTCTACCACTTTCGGGTGGCGGTGGCCGATGTTAAGTACGCCGATGCCGCCGGCAAAATCGATCATGCGTTTGCCGTCTGCATCCCACAGCTCCGCATTCGTTGCATGGTCGGCAAACTGTTCATTGGGACTTGCCGCGCCCGCTGCAACGTAGCGTTCTTTGAGTGCCTGCAATTCTTTATTGCTCACTTTGCCATTCTCCCTGGGTTCAGGTTCAGAAGTTTCACCTACCAGTGTAAGTAGTACGGTGACAGGAAACAAACCGACTATTGTCGCTGTCAGGCGGCGTTTTCCCGAAACTGCAGTTTTGCCAGCCGCCGATAGAGACCATTATGGCGCATTAATTCGTCGTGGGTACCCACGGCCAGCAGGCGGCCCTGATCGAGAACCGCGATGCGATCTGCGTCTCTGACGGTCGCCAGTCGATGGGCAATCACCAGCGTGGTGCGCCCGGTTGTGAGTGCTGGCATGGCTTGCTGAATGAGATTTTCACTCTCCGCATCCAGCGCACTGGTGGCTTCGTCCAGCAGGAGAATCGGGGCATCGGCCAACAAGGCCCGGGCGATGGCAAGGCGCTGCTTCTGCCCGCCGGACAATCCCAGGCCGGCATCCCCCAGGGATGTCCCGTAGCCCTTGGGCAGGCTCTGGATAAAGTCATGGGCGTAGGCTATCCGTGCGGCCTGCTCGACATCCCCCTGGCTCGCATCCGGACGGGCATAGCGGATGTTGTCCGCCACCGTGCCATGAAACAGCGCCGGGTTCTGGGGCACCAGGGCAAAACACCGGCGCAAGGATTCCAGAGACAGGTCAGCCGTATTTATCCCGTCAATCAGAATCCGGCCCTGACCGGGCTGGTAAAAATGCAGTAACAGATCGAACAGGGTCGATTTGCCCGCGCCAGACGGGCCCACCAGTGCCAGGGTTTCTCCGGCTTTCACCTCCAGGGTAAAGTCAGAGAGTGCAGGCTGCTCCGGACGCCCAGGGTAACTGAAGCCCAGGTGCTCAATGCGGATCTCGCCTTTGATGGGATCCGGAAGGGCTTTGCCCGCATTCTTTCGAACAAATTCCGGCTCCGTTTGCAGCAGTTCGAACAGCCGCGCCGCCGAGCCTGCTGCTCTCTGAAGTTCACCAATCACCTCACTGATGGCGCCTGCCGCCACCCCCACCAGCAGGCTGTAGAATACAAACGCCGCCAGTTCACCGGGGCTGATGCGGCCATGAATGACATCCAGCCCGCCAATCCAGATGACGATGCCCACGGCCCCCATCACCAGGGAAATGGCCAGAGTGGTCAGCCAGGCGCGCTGACGGATACGCTGCCGGGCAATCTCGAAGGCCTTTTCCGAAACCCCGGCAAAAAAGCGCCGGTCATGGGGCTGGTGATTGAAGGCCTGAACGGTCTTGATCTGGGTCAGGTTCTCGCCCACGTAGCTGCCGACGTCCGCGACCCGGTCCTGACTGAGACGGGACAGCGCCCGCACCCGCCTGCCGAAAAACAGGATCGGTGCGATCACCAGGGGAAACCCCAGCAGAATGATACTGGCCAGTTTGGCGTTGGTAATGAACAGGAGCAGCAAACCCCCAACCAGCATGAGGGCGTTGCGCAGGGCAATGGACACGGTGGAGCCAATCACCGACTGCAGCACCGTGGTATCCGCGGTAAACCGCGACTGGATTTCCAGGGCACGGTTCTGCTCAAAGAAGCCGGGATGAAGATCAATCAGGTGGTTGAATACCTTCTTGCGAATGTCCGCCACCACCCGTTCGCCGATCCACGACACCAGATAGAACCGGGTAAACGAGCCGAATGCCAGGCCCAGCACCAGCACAAAGAACAGACCGATAGCTTTTGCCAGATTCTCAGGGGATTCGGTGGCCAATCCCTGATCCACAAGGATTCGTAAACCCTGACCAAGACCCAGAGTAATTCCCGCAGTGAAAATCAACGCCACCAGAGCACCGGCCACGGCTCGGCGGTAGGGGCTGATAAATCCAATAACCAGTTTCAGGGCCTTGCGGTGACGGGTTCTGATGATGTGCCTCCTGAGTGCCGGCTGCTGTAGACTCTGGCAACCATACGATTTGTTCTCCAACAGGACCTATCATACATCCGGGTAGAGCGCGAGTGGGTGGTAGTGACTTCCGGGACACGCTGTAAATAGGTCCCTGTACGCTCGGCAAAAGCCATCCATGGCTTTTGACGGTCCCGGAAGACACTCTACCACCCACTCGCGCTCCCCAACCTTGGAGTTATTCGCAACAGTGAGAGCCTACGCTGATAACGATTATCCCGCTGACCACAAACCCGACTGGAAAGTGATTGCCGGTCTCTGGCCTTATCTGGCCGAGTTTCGGGGCCGGGTGGCCCTGGCTCTGGCATTGCTGGTCCTGGCTAAACTGGCAACGGTGGCCACTCCGGTGGCGCTGAAGTACATCGTCGACTATCTGGACCAGACCCGTGGCGCGGACATGCTGCTGTGGATTCCGGTGGTACTGGTGGTGGCTTATGGTTCGCTGCGTTTTGGGGCCACCCTGTTCAGCGAATTGCGGGATGCGGTGTTCGCCCGTGTAGCAGAGCGTGCCATGCGTCGGGTGTCGTTGCGGGTCTTCGAGCACCTGCATCACCGGGAACTGGCCTTCCATCTGGATCGAAAAACCGGAGGCCTGGCCAGGGATATCGAACGGGGCACCAACGGCATCAGTTTCCTGCTGCGTTTCACCCTGTTCAATATTGCCCCCACCCTTCTGGAAATCCTGATGGTCGCCGGCATCCTGTTCGTGGCGTTCAATGTGGGATATGTCCTGGCCATTCTGGTGGCTGTGGCCGTTTATGTGGTCTTTTCCATCAAAATTACCGAGTGGCGTACCCGGTTTGTGCGGGAGGCCAATGCCCGGGATAACCAGTCCAACTCCCGGGCGATAGACAGTCTGCTTAACTATGAAACCGTCAAGTACTTCAACAATGAGCGCTATGAATCGCAGTTGTACGACGTGGATCTTGAGGACTGGGAACAGGCACGGCTGAAGAACCGCCTGTCACTGGCGGCCCTGAACTCGGGCCAGGCGCTGATCATCGGCCTGGCGATGATCGTGATTATGGCCATGGCAGTGCGGGAAGTGGCGAGCGGCGCGATTACCCTTGGTGACTTCACCATGATCAACGCCTACCTGTTGCAGCTGTTTATTCCCCTGAATGCATTGGGTTTTGTATATCGGGAAATCCGTCAGGCGCTGGTCAATATCGAGCGGCTGTTCAAACTGCTCGGGGACGAGCCGGCCATTCAGGATGCACCGGAGGCCAGGGAACTGGCTGTGGATAACGCTGAGGTGCGCTTCGACCACATTCACTTTGCCTATCGCCCGGATCGCCCGATTCTGCAGGATGTGAATTTTTCCATTCCGGCCGGCCATACGGTGGCCGTGGTCGGCGCCAGTGGTGCCGGCAAGTCTACCCTCGCCCGCCTGCTGTTCCGTTTCTACGATGTCGATAAAGGGGCCATCCGCATTGATGGTCAGGATATCCGCCAGGTCACCCAGGACAGTCTGAGATCGGCCATCGGTGTGGTGCCCCAGGATACGGTGCTGTTCAACGATACCCTTTACCGGAACCTGGCTTATGGGCGGCCAGAGGCCACGGAAGAGGATGTGTACCGGGCAGCGCGCCTGGCGCATCTGGAAGATTTTATCCACAGCCTGCCGGATGGCTATGAAACCAAAGTGGGTGAGCGCGGTTTGAAACTATCGGGTGGCGAGAAACAACGGGTGGCCATTGCCCGGGTGATTCTCAAGAACCCGCCGTTGCTGATTCTGGATGAGGCTACCTCTTCCCTGGATTCGTTGTCGGAACAGGCGATCCTGGGCGCACTGAAGGAAGTCAGCCAGCAGCGGACGACGCTGGTGATTGCCCACCGCCTTTCCACTATCCGTGATGCCAACACCATCCTGGTGATGGACGGCGGCCGGATCGTCGAGAGTGGCAGCCACAACGCGCTGCTGGCCGCCGGTGGCCACTACGCCCATCTGTGGGCGCAGCAGCACCGGAGTAGCGACGACACAGACACTAGCCCTCGCTGAGTCTCCTGGCTAGCCCGGAGGCGCGGATTACCTGCTGCCCAACGCTGTCTTTCAGAACCTGGGAGTCGCCGGTAATCAGGCTGAACCAGTTTTTCGCCCGGGTGATGCCGGTGTAGATCAGCTCCCTGGTCAGCACCGGGCTGAGGCGGTCCGGCAGTACCAGGCAGGTATGGTTGAACTCGGAGCCCTGGGATTTGTGCACGGTCATGGCGTACACGGTTTCCTGTTGCTGTAGCCGGCTGGGGGAAATCCAGCGGATGGCTCCGGTGCTGTCGCCGCTCGGGAAGGCGACCCGCAGCGTGTCTTTGGGTTCACCGGATTCGGTCCTGTCCCAGGGCACGTTGAAGGTAATGCCGATATCCCCGTTCATCAGGCCCAGGTTGTAGTCGTTGCCGGTGACCAACACCGGCCGGCCAGCGTACCAGCCTCCCGCCCTGGGGATCAGCTTTTCCGCCAACAGATGCCGGGCAACCCGGTCGTTCAGACCTTCCACCCCCCAGGGACCCTTGCGCAGGGCACAGAGGATCTGAAAGTCGTTGAAGGCGTCCAGAACCCGAACCGCCAGGGCATCCCAGTCTTCGCGAGGACTGGTTTCTGTCAGGTCGTGATCCTGCATCCGTTTCAGGTAATGGCAATAACCGACTGGCGGCGGTAACTCCTTGTTATTCAATACCCGACCCTGCCCGGCGTTGCGGAAAGCCTCCGGCGTGCCGGTAATGGCATGGCGGCAAATCAGCGCCTGTGTTTGCTCCGGATCTGGCCTTGCTTTGTCGCCATTCAGCCAGACCACATCCTCGAACTCTGCTTCCCGGATCTGGTGCAGCACAGCGCTATCAAGAGCGTTGGTGTTCACAGCGTCCGAGAGCGCCCGGATACCGCTGTCTTGCTGGAACCGGTAGCTCTTGCGCAGCATGGCCACGGCCTGGTCCAGGGGTTGGCCGCCAGGATCAATCAGGGTCTCCGGAACCTGATTGCCGGTGATGGCGGTAAGCCACCGGGCGGTTTCCGGGGTGTAATGCGCTTTCAGAGCACGCTGGCACAGCTCACCCAATACCGCACCGGCATCCACCGAGGCCAACTGGTCCTTGTCCCCCAGCAGGATCAGTTGGGCATTGGCGGGCAGGGCGTCGAACACCGAGGCCATCAGGTCCACATCCACCATGGAGGCTTCGTCGATCACCAGAATGTCCACCAGCAACGGGTTGTCGCGGTTGTGGCGGAACCTGCGGGTATCCGGCCGGCTACCAAGCAGGCGGTGCAGGGTGGTGACCCTGGTGGGAATATCCTCCAGCTGTATGTTGCCCGGCAGTTGGTCCAGTGGCAGACGACTGACCGCACCGCCAATGGATTCGTTCAGGCGGGCGGCAGCCTTGCCGGTGGGGGCGGCCAGACGAATGCGGTATTTCCGGCCGGCCCGTTCCGGGGACTCACCTGCTACTGCCTGCAGCGCCGCCAACAGGTTGACCACGGTGGTAGTCTTGCCAGTGCCGGGGCCGCCGGTGATCACCGAAAAGCGGTTACGGGCGGCCAGGGCGCAGGCGAGTTTCTGGTAATCCACCGGTTCCGGTGACTGGAACAGTTGGTCAAGAGTTTTGGACAGGGTTTGGGCCGGGGCGGAATCCGGCTCCGCCAGGGGTGATGGCAGGGCCAGACGCTGCTGAATCCCTTCGGCAATGCGCTGTTCATAGCGCCAGAAACGGCGCAGGTAGAGCCGGGTCTCGTTCACTACCAGGGGAGTAGTCAGTGAGCCATCACTAACCGCTAGAGAACCGTTCAGGGCGGCTTGGCAATCGGCCAGGGTAATCCGCGTAAGCAGATCGCCGGGTTTCAGCTGGCTCAGCCCGGCCGCTTCGGATTCGGTGAGGGTGTCGCGAACTGGCTCCTCCGGCGGCAGCGACAGGGTGTTGCCTGTATCCGCCAGCAGGTTGGCCAGATCAATACAGACATGGCCCCGGCCCACTTGATGGGAGGTCAATGCCGCCAGCAGCAGAACCAGTGGATTGGGGCGTTCGCCCTGCTCTTCCGACAGTTCACAGATCAGCCGGGCAAAACCCACATCCAGGGGGCGTAGCCATTCTGCCTGTTGCCATTGCTGGAGCAGAGCCTCGGTTTTATCCAGGCTGGTGAGCAAACCAGAGGTGTCAACGGCCCTGTTTTCCGGCCCGGGCATGGGGGCGACGTGCGGGGTGGAATCCCCAAAATCCAGCGCGATCTGGTTTTCGGTATTGTGGGTGTGAGTGCGGGTACGGCTCATGCGGCCACCCTCCCTGGCACGGATTCACCATCAAACAGGGCATCCAGCTGTTCAATCAACGCTCTCGGTGGTTTGTCGGTAAAGGCGCCACCGGTGGTGGAATTGACCCCCCGCAGGAACAGGTAGACGGCGCCGCCGATGTGCTGGTCGTAGTCGTAACCGGGCAGCCGGGCTTTCAGCAACCGGTGCAGTGCCAGCAGGTACAGCACATATTGAAGGTCGTAGCGTTTATCCAGAATGGCGTTACCCATGGCCTGATCAGTGTAGGCGCTGTCTTCCTCGCCCAGGGTATTGGATTTGTAGTCCAGCACGTAATACTGCCCGTTGTGTTCAAACACCAGATCGATAAAGCCCTTGAGCATACCGTTAAAGCGGTTCTCCTCCACTCGGGGCCGGTCGGCGCCGTTCAGGGTGTAATGGGTCACCAGCTGGTCGAGCTTGCCGATGCTGACGTTGCGGCTCTCAAACCAGAATTCCAGTTCCGGGCGCAGGGTGGCCAGGTCTGCCAGGCTGACGCTTTCAGTGCCAGAGCGTTGCAGTTGTAGTGGCCGGGTGATCAGCGCCTGCAGCCAGTGTTCCAGCGGGTCCACCCAGTCATTCCAGCCCCGGGTGCCGCACCGGCGTGTAAGTTGTTCCCGGAGCGTGGACGGATTATCCACAACCCGCTGGAAGCCATGCTGGCTGCACCATTCCAGCAGTTCGTGCAGGAAGGTGCCGGGGCCGGCGCCTTTGGGGAAATTGTGCTGGTTTCGATGAGCCGTCATCGGTGCTGTCTGCTCGCCGTCTTCCTGGGTGCTTTCCTCCAGCAGGTTCTGGGTCTGGGCGTCCTCCACCTCACCGGTGAACGCAACTCCGGTGCCGGCCATGCCGGTGTATTCGATGGCGGAGTAACTGGCAATCCACCAGTCCTCTTTCGCCTCACGGGTGGATTCCAACGCCGGGCCCAGGGCCTCCGGCGCCGGTTCGCTGTATTGAGTCTGTTCCGCTTCCGGCAGCGGGGTTATGGTAATTTCCGGTTGGCCTTCGCTCAGCCGGGTCAGGCAGTCGGTGATCCGACTCCCCGCTTCACCGGCGATCAGATAACCCAGGCCACTTTGCGGCCAGTTATCGAGGGCAGCAGCGCCTACCCAGGTCGCAAACCGGGCCCGGGTCAGGGCCACGTAGAGCTTGCGGATATCCTCGCCCAGACGCTCCCGGTCGGCCTTGGCAACGTCTTCGGCGTTGGGGTCGAAGACAGTGACCAGTTTGCCCTGGTCATCGTGGTAGCGCACAAAGGCCTGCTTTTCGCTCTGGGCCCGGTAAGCGGTGCCAAAGGGCAGGAACACCAGCGGGTATTCCAGCCCCTTGGACTTGTGCACGGTAATCACCTTTACCAGTCCGGCGTCGCTTTCCAGGCGTAAGGTGCGGTGTTCGTCTTCCTCGTCCGCCGCCCGCAGAATCCGGGTGTAGTGATGCACCAGGGCATGCTCGCCGTCCAGTTGCAGGCTGTCCTGCTGCAGCAGTTCGGCGATATGCAGGATGTCGGTCAGCCGCCGCTCGCCATCGGCCCGTTGCAGCAACCGGCCGGGCACCCCGAAATCCATCAGGAAGCTGCGCAGCATGGGCAGTACACCCTGTTTCTGCCATTGCTGCTGGTAGCCCATAAACCGTTCGATTTCCCGCTCCAGGGCAATCTCATCGGTGAGCAACCGGTCCAGGGCCTGCCAGGACTGGCTCAGGGTGGGGGTGGCCAGCGCCGCGCGAATGTAGGCCAGTTGCCGGGGCTCGGCGAAGGCCCGCAGCCAGCACAGCATTTCCTTGGCTTCCTGTGAGGTCAGCACCGAATCCCGGTCCGACAGGTACACGCTCTTGATGCGCCGGCGGCCGAGGGCATCCCGCACCGCGCTGGCTTCGTTGCGGTTGTTGACCAGAATGGCGATGTCTTTGGGGGTTACCGGTTCCAGATCTGCCGGGTTCTCCGGCAGGGCAAAGCCGGCCTGCCCGGCCTGGCCCAGCGTGAGCAGACGGGCGATCTCGCTGGCGCAGGTTTCGGCGACATCGGCGGTGGCGGTGCCTTTGGCCAGGCCCTTCGGGTTGCCGTCTTTGCCCTCTTCCCCGGATTCGTGCGTCCAGAACATCAGGCTGGATTGAACCTCGCCGTTTACCGACCACAGGCGTTTGGTGCCGTTGGCGGCCACACCCTGGAATGGCAAGGGTGAGTTGTCGCCCTTGCCGAACAGGAAAGCGCCATCGCGGCTGTGCTGGTCGCTGTGTTCAAACACCCGGTTCACCGCAGCCACCATGGGTTTGGCGGAGCGGAAGTTCTTGCCCAGCGTGTAGGTGCGCTCTTTTACGCCCTGGCGGGCCAGAAGGTAGGTGTGGATATCGGCGCCCCGGAAACCATAAATGGCCTGCTTAGGATCCCCGATCATCAGCAGGCAGGTGTCCGGATCGCTGCCTTCCACATTGTAGACCCGGTTGAAGATACGGTACTGCACCGGGTCGGTGTCCTGGAATTCGTCGATCAGCGCCACCGGGAACTGGCGGCGGATGGTGGCGGCCAGCTGATCACCCCGGGGCCCGTGCAAGGCTCCGTCCAGGCGGGTGAGCAGATCATCAAAGCCCATCTCCGAGCGTTTCTGCTTTTCCGATTCCAGCCGTTCGGCAATCCAGTGGCTGGCGTGGCGCAAAATGTCGGATTTGGCGCTGGGCTGGTTCTGGCTAAAGTCCATCAATGCTTCTATGGCTTCGAATGCCGGGTGATGGGGAGCGGGCTCCTCGCCTTTGAGAATATTGGCGAGGCCCTCAGGCGTCTGGTTTTTGAACCCGGCGGCATTGTCTATCTTGTCCGGTAACAGGTCGTCGGATTCCGCCCACGTGATCAGAGTGTCCCAGACCTTGACCATGGCGTTCTTGCTGGCGCCATGGAGCCGTTTGCTCTTGTTCAGGTCGTTCAGGAGGTCGATCACCTCTGCCTGCCACCGGTCCCAGGGATGGGCCTTCAGCGTTTGTGATTGCTGTTGACGCAGGCTGACCACCTGATTGATGGCCTGTTGCACGTTTTCCGGCGGGGTGCCCAGGCTGTCCGGATCATCGATCAGGTTGCGCACGGCCCTACGCAGGTCGGCCGGGGTTTTCCAGTGGCTCAGGGCCTCGTCCATCAGCGCCGGCGGCAGCGGGTACACAAAGGTGCGCCAGTAATCCCGGGTGACATCCTCCAGCAGTTCGCTCTGGTCGGTTTCCAGGGTGAGCTTGAACAGGCTGCCGCTGTCGAAGGCGTGCTCGCTGAGCATGCGGTTGCAGAAGCTGTGGATGGTGGACACTGCGGCTTCGTCCATCCATTCGGCGGCCAGCAGCAGCTTCTTGCGGCAGTCTGGCCATGTGGCCGGGTCCGGGTAACCTTCATTCCGAAGCTGGTAAATCAGTGCCGTTTCGGCCGGCGGATCGGACTCGTCGGGGGCATCGGAAAACACCTCGGCGGCCTGGGTCAGCCGGGTGCGGATACGGTCTCGCAGCTCTTTGGTGGCAGCCTCGGTGAAGGTAACCACCAGCAGGTTAGGCGGAAGCAGATTCTGCAGCGGGCTGTCTTCGGTCTGGCCATGGCCCAGCACCAGGCGTACGTAGAGGATGGCGATAGTGAAGGTTTTGCCGGTGCCGGCACTGGCTTCGATCAGGGCGCTGCCTTTCAGGGGCAGGGCGAGGGGGTTCAGACTGCGGCCAAGGGTGTGGTTGTTCATTTTGGGAAAGATACGCCATACCAAAGTTCTGCAGCGAGGAAGACGTAGACGCTCAGAGGTAGTTTGTAGATAGTTCGCATGGTGTGGGTTTTACCGCCAGGTTTTAAATTCATGGTTGTACTCCTGCCAACCGTTTGATGCCACCAATCAACTGATTAAAACTTTGGGACTGGTTCTCATCCAGTGACAACACTGGGCCAATGGCACGTGAGCCAGAGAGCTTCTGATAGGTTTTGGCGATACGTTTCAGTTCCTGGGCGGCGTTGTTGAGGCGATCCGGATCACGGTATTTCGCGTTGTTTTGTTGTTTGGCCAGTTTTTGTGGCCCAATCGTAGCGGCTACGGCATTCAAGTCGCCCAGATAAAAGCTTTCCAGCTCATGACAGGCAATGCGAATCAGTGCATCCGGTCGGCCTGCTCTATCACAAATGCCTGCCAGCTTGCCTTTAATCTCGTAGCAATCACCAGAATCCTGGTCTCGCATCACCAAAAAGCGAGCATGGGGGTTCTGCCAGCCACGTAATCGACGTGGAAGGCGTTTTTCCAAGTCCTGCTTGCCTTCAAATACCACATAACGTACGTTAATGCTGTCATCCAGAAGCCTGGGGACCACACCTTCCAGCATGGCTTTGGCGGATGGCTCCTCAAGAAAAAATACCAGTTCGGTCATCGTGGATCAGCCCCCGGGAAAAAGCCTTCTTTCCACAGGTAGCCCATCTGGTCCCCTTCGTTTATAAAGGCCTTCAACTGTGGGTCATCTTCCGCCCGACGAATGTGGGTATAGCCCTGCTCTTTCACCAGCCAGTACACTTCCTCAAGCTTTACCGCGTTCAGGAAATCGGGCGAGTGGCTGGACACAAATACCTGGCCACCCCGCTCAGCATAGGCACGGAATTCTTCAGCCAGCTCCCAGAGTAAGGTGGGGTAAAGCTGATTTTCCGGCTCTTCGATACACAGCAGCGGATGCGGCTCCGGGTCGTACAACAGCACCAGGTAGGCAAACATTTTGATGGTGCCGTCAGAGACGTACTTATCAATAAAGGGGTCTTTGAACGTGTCGTCCTGGAAGTTCAGGATCAGCCGTCCGTCCTGGGTTAATAAGGGTTCGACCTGACTTACACCGGGAACCCGGTGTTTCATTGCGGTGACGATGTTCTGAAAAATTTCCGGGTGACTTTCATAGATGTTGCGAGCCACCAGTTGTAGGTTATCACCGGAAACCGACAGATGTTCGTACTCACCAATGGCCTCTTTGCTACCTCTGGCGAGGTTGATGTGAAAATCCGACACATGCCAGTTCTCAATAAGCTGCCGAAAAGCATTGGCGGCTTTAAAGCGCTCGAACTGCCCTAAGCCTTTGATGGCAAGCGCATCTTTGCCGACATTCTGTTGTTCCCTCTCGAGCTCCTCATCCTGCTTGTCAAAGTCCTCCTCGTTGGTAATGGCATAGCCGGTTCCTTTGGTAAAATCGAGGAAGTGGTAAGGGGAGCCATAACGCCCGCGTTTGTAACGCAGCACTTCACGAAGTACCACTACCTGGCGGTTATCCATACCAACTTCGATAAGGTAGGTTACCAGTCGCTCGACTCCCGCAATATTCATCCGAAATTTGATTTCCAGCTCAATGGATTTGGTATCGTCTACGCCTCGGCTGAGCACCTCACGAAATCCTCCCCTGACCTGGAGAGCCTGTTTTACGTTGAATGTCAGGCAGTCTTTCAGAAAGCCAAAGACATCGAACAAGTTGGACTTCCCGCTTCCGTTGGCACCAACCACAACGCAAAACCGGGGGAGGTTTTTCATCTGGGCTTGGCGAAAGCTTTTGAAGTTTTTGATGCGAAGGCTTTCTATCAACATGGTTTTTCCCTTAAAAATCTAGCCAGGTTTGCTCGACTTTATCGCAGATGTGGTAAGACGCGGTCACACTGGTATGACAGGAGCCATCATTTCGCAGTAGGCGTGGCTTCCCAGGCCCATTGCATCCCAGGCAGCTACCACTGTGCAACCCTGGCACGCTCGAAATCAGGTGGCCAGACTCACTATGCCACGACAAAACCCGAGGAAGTTGCATCGTTTCCAAAAAAGGTCGCTCATTCCAAACTCCCAATCTGGTCCGCGGCCGACTTGCCCTGCTCCGCTTCCCACAGGGGCACATAGAGTTCATGCAACAAAGCTTCGAACTCGCCACTGGCCAGCAATAACTCCGGGCTTTCAAAGGCCCCGCGCAGGTAGCCGGTATCCCGCTCCAGGGCAGTGCTGTAGGCCTGTTCCGCATCGCTGATGGCCCGTTCGTGGTCACCCAGGAATTTCTTACTCTGGTAGAAGCTGTAAATCCAGGCAAAGCCGGCATCGCAGTGAATGGGCAGTGCCCGGGTGGTGGCATCCATCCAGCGGCTGAGGATGGCATCAAAATGGCGCTTGGCAATCTCCGGCGCCAGCGGCGCGAAACGGAATTTCCGACCCTCTTCCTTGCCCAGAATCAGGGTTTCAAACGGCTGGCCACCGAGCTGGCCGGCCAGGTGAATCACCCAGTCCCGCATCAGGTTGGCGTAGCGCACTTTCCTGCTGCCTCCGGAGCCGGTCAGCAGGCCGGAACTGGCCACCACCAGGCGGCACAGCTGGCCCGCAGGGTTGCAGCGCAGGCTGTCAATCAGATCCGCCACGTCCACGGCACCCATCGAGTTTTCGAACCGGTAGTCGAAGGGCAAGGGTTCAGCCACGGCCTCCGGCCATTCTGCGAGAGCGCTCTGGTAACGTTCGAACAGATCCGGCAAACGCCCGGACAGCTCCGAGCGCAGCCGGTGTTCGGTCACCCCCATGCCCAGATCCCCCCGGCGGGCCATGCGATCCAGAGTGTTTTCCAGCCGCTCGTGCAGCTCCTCTTCGGAGCCGGCTTTCAGTAGGCTGTCCTGAATCAGTTCGTTGTCCAGACGCCAGCGGTCCAGGCCATTCAGATCAAAGTTTTCGTTGTCGGTATCGTCGTCTTCGACATCCTCAAACCGCACCTGCAGGCGACGCTGGTAGAAGGTGTCGATGGGCTTTTTCAGGAAGCCGGCCAGATCGTTCAGGCTGATGGGTTCTTCCGGTGTCTGGTACGGCAGGGCAGTGCCAGTCTGTTCGGACGCTTCAACGCCATGGGCGCCGCGCCATTCCCGTTCGTAGGTGAACAGGTTGCGGGCCTGAAGCACCTCGGCCAGGGGTTTCGGCGGGCTGTGTTCACTATCAGCCCCGCTTTCGCCCATGCCATTGGCTTTCGGGAAATAGGCCCGGCTGAAGGGTTGCAGTGGATGCTGGATCGTCAGGGCTCTGGTGACTTTCGCATCGGGGTCGCCGGCCACTGTCCACAGACTGTCGAGATGATCCTGAAGCTGTCCGACCAATACCGACGGCGGCCGTTCGGAATCGTCCCTGATGCTGCGCCCTACCCAACTGATATAAAGCTGTTCCCGTGCTGACAGCACGGCTTCCAGGAACAGGTAGCGGTCGTCCTCCCGTCGGGAGCGGTCCCCCGGGCGGTAATCCTGGGCCATCAGGTCGAAATCCACCGGTGGCCGGGAGCGGGGGTAGTCGCCATCGTTCATGCCCAGCAGGCAGACCTTGCGGAAGGGGATGGCCCGCATGGGCATCAGGGTGGCGAAATTGACCTTGCCGGCCAGGAAGCGCTGGTTCAGGCCGCCCTCGTCCAGGCCTTCGAGCAGCACATCCTTGACGATGTTCAGGGGGAGTTTCCGCTCCTCAAGTCCCGCGGCCAGGGAATCCTCCAGCCATTGTTCCAGCTGCCGGCGGAAACGGTTGAGCAGTAACAGATCGCTGCCTTCGACCTTGTGGAAAAACTGCCCGAGCATGTCCGAAAACAGGGTTTCCCAGTCGCCCGGGCTTCGGCTGGTTTGCAGTGCCTGCCACAGGGTTTCCAACTGGTGCACGAATTCGCTCAGACGCCCGGCCAGGCTGGCCTGCAGGCCGCCGATTTCGCCATAGGGCTCGACGCCGGCCCAGGGTTCGTCCTCGCCCATGCCATAGCCCAGCAGCATGGCCCGCAGGCCGGACTGCCAGGTGTTGCGTTCCAGCTCTGCCGGCAGGTCCAGGCTTTCCCGGTGGCGGCCGTGCAGGCCCCAGCGGATGTTGGCGCCTTCCACCCAGCGCCGGGCCACGGGAATCTCGTCTTCGCGGATGCCAAAGCGGTCGCGGATGCCGGGCACCTCCAGCAGGCTGATGATTTCACTCACGCCGAAACGGCTTCGGGGCAACGACATCAGGGTTTCCAGGGCGATCAGCACCGGTTCGTGGTGGCGCTGGCCCTGGTCGGAAATGGTAAAGGGAATGTGGCGTTTGCGGCCGGGCTGGTAGCGGCCGAAGACCGCCTGAATGTGGGGCGCGTAGACGTTGATATCCGGCACCATCACGATGATATCCCGGGGCCGAAGGTTCGGGTCGGCATTGAAGGCGGCCAGCAGCTGGTCGTGCAGGATCTCCACTTCCCGCTGGGGGCCGTGGGCCGCGTGGAATGCCAGGGAATGGTCGTGGACCAGATCCAGCTGGCGCTGCTGTTCCCGGATTTCCTGCAGCGGGGTGAGGTTGTGGATATCGTTCTGCAATTGGTACAGCAGGCAGGAGGCTTCGCCGGCGCCATGTTCCGAGAAGATGTCGATCTTCTGGTCCGGGGTCTGGAAGCTGCTGCGGTAGTCGTCCGGGTTGTCGAACTCGTCCAGCAGCCGGATGTAGTCCCGGCCCTGCTTGCCCCAGGCGGCCAGCAACGGGTTGGCGTGCTGGTGCAGCTGGTCCGGATCGGCAATCTGTGACAGCACCGGGTGGGCCACACCCCGTTTGCGTTCGGCTTTCAACAGTTCCCGATCGCTGATGATATCGGCCCAGTAGAACTGGCAGGGGTTGTGGACGCAAAGCACCACCTGGCTGAAGCGGCTGAGTACGTATAAGGCTTCCAGGGCCTGCCGGGGCAGTGACGACACCCCGAATACCACAATGCGCCTGGGCAACCGGGCCGGATTGGCCGGGCTGTTGACCTGTTGGCCCTGTTCCATAAAGCGGGTGTGGATTTGGGAGCGGCTGGTGTCGGCGGCTTCGCCAACGTCTTCCACCAGTTTGCGCCAAAGCAACGGTTGCCAGCGGGTCTCCGTGTCCAGGGCTTTTTCCTGGCCCCGGGCGGTGATGATCGCATCCTTGCCCTGCTCCCAGGCCGCCAGCCAGTCAGCGCGAAAGACCTGGTACTGGTCGAACAGGTCGGCCACTTTCTCGGCCAACTGAAAATTACGCAGATCCGGATCCGTGCCTTCCAGAAACCGTGCCAACGGGGTGAAGGCGTCGTCCTGCCCCACCAGTTCCGGCAGCAACCGGTACAGCCGCCAAACCAGCCGGCGCTTGTCGAAGGGGGACTGCTCCGGTACTTCCCCGTCCGGCAGAACGGCCCGGTAGGCCTGCCAGATAAAACGGGCCGGGAACAGGAAGTCCATGCCGGCGGCAATGCCCAGACCACCCTCTGCACCATCGTCCGTCCGCTTCTCCGCCAGCGCCAGCTTCAGCCACTGGGCAATGCCGTTACTCTGCACCAGGAAGGTTTCGCTCTGCAGCGGCGGCATGGGGCTCTGCCGGCAGATGTACACCACCGCCCGGCGCAGGTCTTCCAGATGGTTGGCGTGGATGGCGTGAAAGCCGGGTTCGATGGTGGTGGGTTTATCGGTGGACGGAGCAGCCATGGGTTTCCTTGTCTGGTGAGCAGTTCAATCCTGATGCCACAGGTTACCGTATGTGACCACAGATTCAGACAGTCTGAAACGCCTGATCGCTGCAGTCATGATCCACAACCGCATCGATATCATAAAGGGAGCACTCCCGGGGCAGCCAGCCCGGGGCATTGTGAATGATGGCCCTGAGGCGGCCGGTTTTCGTCTTGAGGGTTTCAACAAAGGCATCGATACCTTACATTCGTGGCAAAATCCGCATGGGTGTAACCGGCACCGGCTTTGTGCAGGGCGTCGACCGCCGGCCGGTAGGTGCGACAGGTGACGATGACGGGCTGGCCCTCTTCAAGACAGGCTATGGCAGCACGGAGACCGATGGATAACAGACCGGGCACGGCGGATCTCGACAATCCGCTGTATTACCTTGAAAACATGGAAACCGTGATCGGCTGGGTGCTGAGCCATCATGCTGATTTGCTGATCAGGGAGGAGCGGGATCGACTGAGCGCATTCCGGGAGCTTTCAGTGCCTGCCCGGGCACTGCTGACCCGGATGGTCATGCGTACGGGCGAGCTGTTTCGTGCCGATAAACTGCGTTACCCGGAGCTCGGCGTACCGGAATCCGTGGCCCTGGAAGAACTGGTTACTGGCAACTGGGTGGATACCGGCCCCGTGCTCACCATCGATCAACTGTTTCGCCTCTACACGCTGGGTGAGTTACGCCCGGTGTTTGCAGCGGTGCTGCAGGAAGCGGGATGGCCGAAAATACTGCCGAAGGGGCACATGCTGGAGGCTTTGCGGCAATCCTTTCCCGATGCACGCCCGCTGGCGGACTGGCTGGGGACAGCGGTAAATCCTGTTGTCTGCATTAACCACATGGCGCTGTTTGACCGGGTCCGATTGATGTTCTTCGGCAATCTCCGCCAAAGCTGGTCCGATTTCGTTCTGGTGGAGCTGGGCCATCAGCGCTATGAACCGGTGACCTTCACCCCGGATTCCCGGGCTTTTCAGCTTCGTTCGGAGGTGGACCTGTATCTGGCCATGCACCAGTGCCGGGAATGGCTGGATGAGGGCGTGCCCGCTCGTGAGGTCTGGCCAGAGGTGCCGGCGCCGTCGGACAACGCCTGGCTGAGCAGTCGTCGGGACCGGTTGTTGCTGGAGCTGGGCCGCCAGGCTGAACGGCAGGGCGACCGGGAACTGGCCTTGCAGGCGTTTGGTGCCGGTGGCCACCGGGAAGCGCGACTGAAACAGCTCCGGCTACTGGAGCGGATGAAACGCCATCGGGAAGCCTGGGGCATCGCCTCCAGGTGGCAGGCACAGCAACTGAGCGATGCCGAGGCCCAGGGCCTGGCCCGTATTCTGAAACGCCTGGCAAGCAGGCTCGACGAGACGCCCCCACCTGCTTCCATGCAGCCGCCAATCCGGGAATTCACCCTGACTCTGCCAAAACCGGCGCTGGGTTCGGTCGAAGTCGCCGTGCAACAACACCTGTGGCGGGACGATACCCCGGTGTTCTATGTGGAGAACACCCTGGTCAACGGTTTGTTCGGGCTGTTGTGCTGGCAGACCATCTTTGAGCCCGTGCCCGGGGCCTTCTTCCATCCGTTTCACGTGGGGCCGGCGGATCTGACCCGGGAGGATTTCGTGGCCCGTCGCCAGGCGTCGTTCGACCGGTGTTTCGCCTGCCTGCAAGATGGCAGTTACCGGGACCGTATCCTGGCAAATTACCGGGCCAGGCAAGGCACCACCAACCCTTTCGTGATCTGGCCGGTGATTACCGACGAAGTGCTGAATCTGGCGCTGGGTTGCATTCCCCCGGCGGATCTCGAACGCCTGTTCCGGCGCCTGTTGCTGAATATCCGGGAGCATCGCAGCGGCTTTCCGGACCTGATCCGGTTTCACCCCGGCAATACCGCGTCTGGTCGGCGCTATGAGATGATCGAAGTGAAAGGCCCGGGCGATCGGCTTCAGGATCACCAGATTCGGTGGCTCGAATTTTTCGCGGGTGAGGGAATTTCCGCGAGCGTGTGCTATGTGCGCTGGCAGGATAACAGGGTGATGGAATGACCGTGAAGGTTGCCATCCGCACCCTCTGCGAGTTTGCTGCCCGCCGGGGCGATCTGGATTTCCGCTATACGCCGGCACCCAGTGCCGAGGAGGGTATTGCCGGTCACCAGGCGATCCAGTCCCGGCGTGGCTATGGTTATAAAAGTGAGTATTTACTGACTGGAGAGTGCCTGGGACTAGAGCTTTCCGGGCGTGCGGATGTTTATAACCCGCACCGTGGGCGGCTGGAAGAGATCAAGACCCACCGGGGCGACCTGTCCCGCATTCGTGATCATCAGCGGGCGCTCCACCGGGCCCAATTGAGGGCCTACGGTGCCCTGCTGTGCCGGCAGGAGAGCTGGAAAAACCTGGAGCTTGCCCTGATCTACTATGACACCGGCAAGGACAAGGAAACGCCGGTGGTGGAAACCGCCAGTGCAGAGGCGCTCTGGCAGGAACTGGAAACCCTGTGCCGCCAATACAAGGCCTGGGCCGGGCAGGAAGAACACCACCGGGTGCAGCGGGATGCCCTGCTGTCCAATCTGACGTTTCCCTTCCCGGCGTTCCGCCCCAGACAGCGCCAGTTGGCGGAGACCGTGTACAAGAACGCGGTGAAGTCCGGCACCCTGCTGCTTGAGGCCCCGACCGGCCTCGGCAAAACCTTGGGCACCCTGTTCCCGGCGTTAATGGCCATGCCGCCGGCGCAGCAGGACCGGCTGCTCTACCTCACCTGCCGCAACACCGCCCGCCAGTTGGCCATGGATGCGGTGGCGCGCCTGCGTTCGGCTCAGGCCGCTCCGGAATGGCCCCTGAGAACCCTGGAACTGGTGTCGAAAGACGACGCCTGCGAGCACCCGGACAAGGCCTGCCATGGCGACTCCTGCCCCCTGGCGAAAGGCTTTTTCGACCGGCTGCCCGATGCCCGGGCCGAAGCGGCTCAGATCGAAGGTACGCTGGATCAGAACACCCTGGCGAAGATCGCGGCCGGTCACGACATCTGCCCCTATTTTCTGGCCCAGGAAATGGCCCGCTGGAGTGATGTGGTCATCGGCGACGTGAACCGGCTGTTCGATCAGTCCGCCCTGCTCCATGGCCTGATCAGGCAGAACAACTGGAAGGCCAGTGTGCTGGTGGATGAAGCCCATAACCTGGTGGACCGGGGCCGGGGCATGTATTCCGTGCGGCTGGAGCAGCAACGATTGCTGACACTAAAAAAGGTGGCACCGAAGCCGTTGAAGTCGGCGATTGACCGCACGGCCCGGGCCTGGCAGAGCCTGATCCGGGATCATCAGGCTGCCCCTGAAAGCCCGCAGTTCCTGGAAACACTGCCGGCCCAGTTACTTGGTGCCCTGCAGGGCCTGGTCTCCAGCCTGACTGATTACCTGGCCGATAACCCCCCGGACCTGGCCTTGCAGGAACTGCTGTTCGAAAGCGTGGCCTTTATGAAACTGGCGGACCGCTTCGGCGACCACTCCCTGTGTGAATTTCAGCGCGCCGGCCGGGGCCGGGCCAGCCTGACCATCCAGAATCTGATACCGGCGGACTTTTTGCGGGACCGGTTTGAGGCGGCGCACTCGGTGCTGCTGTTTTCCGCCACCCTGAGCCCCGGTGTCTACTACCGGGATCTGCTGGGACTTCCCGAGGACTCGCGGTTTACCTCCCTGCCCAGCCCGTTCAGCGCCGATCAGTTGCAGGTGCATTTCACGCCGGGCATCAGCACTCGCCAGGTTCACCGGGACACGTCGTTGAAGCCGGTTGCCGAACTGATCGCCCGCCAGTTCCGGGAGAGACCGGGGCACTATCTGGCGTTTTTCAGCAGCTTCAAATACGCGAAGCAGGTCTGCGAAGCCCTGGCTGAACAAGCGCCGGATGTTCCCCAGCGGAGCCAGCAGCCGGGCATGTCGCCTCAGCAGCGAGCCGCGTTCCTGGCGGGTTTTAAAGAGCCGGAAGGCAGTGTGGCGTTTGCCGTCCTGGGTGGGGTGTTCAGTGAAGGGATTGATCTGCCCGGGGATCAGCTGATCGGTGCCTTCGTGGCCACCCTCGGTCTGCCGCCCTTCGATGTCTGGCATGAAACCCTGAAGGTCCGCCTTGAGCAGCGCTTTGGCACCGGTTACGACTACACCTATCTGATTCCGGGCCTTCAGAAAGTGGCCCAGGCCGCCGGTCGGGTGATTCGCACGCCGGAGGACCGGGGCGTGATCTGGCTGATTGATGACCGGTTCCTACAGCCGTCGATCAATCGGCTTTTGCCACCTTGGTGGTTCCCGAAAAATCATGCTGAAAAGTGACCTCTGTTGGCAATCGAACAGACCGGTTGCGGGAGCAGCGTTAATCTTGAAGTTGCCCGGTTAGCCAACCGCCGGGGCTTGGTTCCCAGTGGACCTACGGTGTCTGGTGTTGGTGGTCAGAGGAGAACACGATATGGAACGGATAATGCGATCGGTCCCGATGCTGGCGATGGCGATGCTTTTGGCCCTGTTTGTCGGATGCGCCTCTACGGAATCCAGTTCGGGTACTGGTGAGTACATCGACGATACGGTGATCACTACCAAGGTCAAGGCGGCGATTTTTAACGAATCAACACTGAAGAGCGCCGAAATCAATGTTGAGACATACAAAGGTGTCGTTCAGCTGTCAGGTTTTGTTAGCTCGCGGGAGGACATTGATACCGCTGTCAGAGTGGCCCGTGGTGTCAAGGGTGTGAAATCGGTCACGAACGGTATGGAACTGAAATAGCCTCTCGCGGGTTAATCAAGGATGCTGTGGAAAGCCTCCGTTTGGTCCCGCGTCAGAGCTTCGGCTTCTGCCGTAATGACGATTCCAGGTTCTTGGTCTCGGTAATATCCACCAGGGTGATGACCACTCCATCAATCATATTATCCAGCCTCCGGTAAGGTATGATCCTGACCGAAAACCAGCGGTCATCGCTGGTGGTTATCTGTTTTTCGGTGGCTACCAGGCTGTCCAGGGTCTTCCGGGTATCTTCCTGGAGTCCGGGGTAACGGAGGCTGGTGGCCAGGTCGCTGAGTGGGCGACCGATGTCGCTTTCCCGCAGGCTGATGATGGTTGAGGCCCGCTCGGTATAGCGCCGCACATTCAGATCCTGATCGAGAAACAGAACCGCAATTTCGATGCTGTTGAGCACATTCTGCATATCGCTCTGGGCGAGCGCGAGGTCATCCAGCTTGGTTTGCAGCTCTGTATTGATGGTTTGCAGTTCCTCGTTCATCGACTGCATTTCTTCCTTGGACGTTGTCAGTTCCTCATTGGCGGACTGCAACTCTTCGTTGGTGGACTGCAGTTCCTCATTGGAGGCCTGCAATTCCTCCCGTGACAGTCGTGCCTGCTCTTTCAGGTGTTCGATTTCCTGCCGATATTGCTGGATCTGCGCGCCGTTGTCCGCATCGCCGGGTTGCGCGGATTTGCGCCGCCGGGCGCCAACCCTGGCAGGCGCATCGCGGAACACCACCATGGTCATGCCTTTCAGGGCATCGGGCTCACGGAGGGCCTGGACGGTCACATCAACCAACTGGATACCGGAGCCGGTCTGGATCAACAGCCCGGTAAGCTCCACTGGCTCGGATTGGGAAGCCGCCTGTTTCACCGCGGCATACAGTGGCTCCCGCAAACCTTCACGGGCCATGGCGTGGATGTTCCAGTTGGCCTTTCCGGCAGCAGGTTCCAGATACTTGCCGGTACGCCCGCTGATGTACACGATATCAGCCCCGGAATTAAGCACGACGGCGGCTGGTGCATAGACCTGCAGCAACACATGATCCGCGGCGGATTGCAGGCTGTTGAAGGCGTCCTGTGGCGGAACCGGCTTGGTCGGCACGGGTTGCTCCTTGGGCAGGGTGGACATGGGAGGAAAGGATTCTAGCAGGAACCCAGAGTGGCGGACGGATTTGTAGGGCTTGCTCCGGTAAAGGCGCAGTTTTGGCTTCAACGGCGCGAACAGATGGTTCAGCCGGCCAACGGTTTCTGAACTGCCCAGCAGTAACAGCGCGTTCGGACGCAGGCTGTAGTGGAACAGGGGCAGTATCCGGCGTTGCAGTTTCAGATCAAAATAAATCAACAGGTTGCGGCAGGCAATCAGATCCAGCTTGGTGAACGGTGGATCCAGGATGACGTCGTGCTGGGCAAACAGGATCTTGTCCCGTATGGATGGCTTTATCTGGTAATAGCTGTCGTGTTTGGTGAAAAAGCGCGCCAACCGGTCCTCAGAGACAGAGTTTTCAATAGTGAGCGGGTACTGCCCCCGCCTTGCCACGGTAATGGCTTCGGGGCTGATGTCGGAAGCGAAAATCTGCACACTGGGCTCCCGCCCCGGCTGGGTGTGTTCCAGCGCTTCCGTGAATGCCATGGCCAGGGAATAGGCCTCTTCACCGGTTGAGCAACCCACCACCCAGGCTCGTAGCGTGTATTCCGGCGGGAGTCCGGCGAGCAACTCCGGCAGACCGGCCTCAATCAGGTAGGTCCAGGTGTCTGGATCCCGGAAGAAATGGGTAACACCGATCAATAATTCCCGGAACAACAGCTGTACTTCCTGAGTGTTGTCGGCCAGGAAGCGCGAGTAGTCAGCCAGATCCGAAATGCCATGGATGGCCATGCGGCGCTCAATACGGCGATTCAGGGTCGTCGGCTTATACAGGGAAAAGTCATGCCGGGTCTGTTCCTGCAACAAGTGGAGAATCAGGTCGAGCTGCGGCAGTGAGGTTTTAGCCTGGTGGTCAGGCTCAGGGCGATGATCCGTTTCGGGAACGCGCCGGACGTAGTCGAGTATGCGAGCTGGCAATTCAGCAGCAGGCGCCACGATATCGCCACAGCCGGCGGCAATCGCGCTTTTGGGCATGGCATCGAACTGGGCCGATTCGGGGGCCTGCACCACGGTCAGCCCCCCTGTGGCCTTGATGGCCTGCAGGCCCAGGGTGCCATCAGAACCCATGCCCGAGAGCACAACGGCTATGGCCTGCTCGTTCTGTGCGCTGGCCAGGGACGAGAACAGTACGTTGATGGGGAGGCGCAATCCGCGGGGTTCCGCTGGCCGATCCAGCTTCACGGTGTTGTTGAGCACACGCAGTTCCCGGTTCGGCGGGATGACGTAAATGGAATCCGCATGAATGGCCATGTTCTGTTCGGCTTCATACACCGGCATTTCAGTGTAGCGTTGCAGGAGTTCCGGTAACAGAGCCTTCTGGGTCGGATCCAGATGCTGCACCACCAGAAACGCCATGTCGGCATCGCAAGGCGTATTGCGGAAGAAGTCCTCCAGGGAGGCCAGGCCGCCAGCGGAGGCGCCGATACCAACGATACGCATCAGGAACTGGCGGAGGTTGTCGTGGCTTCGGTCAGTATCATCAGAATGCTGTCCCCGGCGGCGGCAGACCGGGCGTTGATCGCCAGCTTCCGGTGATCCGGAAGTTCAACCGAACCGTGTCGGGCGGGCCGAATGCTCGTCTCCTGTTCTCCTGAATTCCCGATGAGTGCCGCTACGGCGTTTTTCTGGCCAGGCGCCAGAAGCGAGGCAAGGGCTTTGCCGGTCAATGTCATGGCCGATTCCCCGAAAAGCACACCTGCCGCCTGATTACCTTCAATAATTTCACCGTCAGTGGCGACAACCAGGTAGGCCGCGGGAGCCAGTTCGAAGAGTGATCGGTAGTGTGTCAACTCTTCAGTGATTTCATATTCGTTGGCCTGTAGTTGCTCATACAGCAGATCAAGCTCCACCTGATAAGTCTGAAGCTCATGAAGCAGTTTTTGGGCTTCGGCAGCGGATTCGGGTGTGCTCGCTCGCTGGTAAAGCAATTGCAGTGCATCCACGCTGAGAGTGCCGCCACGGTGAGGTGGTGGCACCCCGTGATCAATCAGCTCCCTGGCGCTGCGGCGCAGCCGCTCATGACTTTCGGCATTCGGGTATCCGTGCTTGTCGGCCATAGTCCCTCCAAAGAGTCCCTCCAAAATGCGCCTCGCAAAATCGGCGTCTGAGCTGTGCCATTCAATACTACGCCACCCCGAGACAGGCTAATAGCGCGCGTCAGGTGTTTTTTAACAGGGGGGACCTTCTTTGTGCGTTAGCGAACGGAAGGTCTGCCGGCTGAGGGCCTAATGTGGTTGTCAGGAGTGTGTTAGGACTGCTGAGGTTCGGGCGACTCCGTGGCATAAGGAGCCATGTTATGAATACCGACATAATCCGGTGCGCTTTGAGACGCATCGGTCTTTTCACCGCCCTGATGTTCGCCGCATTGACTCTGGCTGCCTGCGCGTCTGCGCTACTGCCACCAACGGAGTCTCTGAACGCGGCCCGGGATGCCATTGCCAGTGCTGAGCAGGCCGAAGCCCGGCAGTACGCCGGGGCCGAACTGGAAGAGGCGAACCGGCACCTGGCGGCGGCCGTTAAAGCGGTTGAGGCAGAACGCATGGCGGAGGCGGATCGTCTGGCCAAACAGGCCCATATCGCTGCTGAATTGGCCATAGCCCGGACACAAGCCGCAAAGGCGGCTGCCATTAATCGTGAAATGGGGCGCAGTGCCGAGGCTCTGGATGAAGAGATGCAGCGTCGGGGAGACAGGCAATGAATATTCCATCGTTTTTGAGACCGGTTCCGGGCGTGAAGACCATAACCGTGGTATTGCTTTCCTCGTTGCTCCTGACGGCCTGCGCCATGTCGCCGACGAGCCCCGATGGCTCAGAGGATGTGCGCGCGAAGCTGACGATGCTGCAACAGAACCCGGACATGATGAACTATGCCCGTGTGGAATTGCGTGACGCGGAAGCCGCGGTCCAACTGGCCGAGCAGCCACTGGGTAACGACGAAGCCGCGCTGGCAGCTCACAGGATTTACATGGCAGACCGGATGGTCGAAATTGCCCGTGCCAAAGGCGAGACCCGGCTGATGGAAGCGGAGCGGGTACGGTTAGGCGAGCAACGCGACGCGGCCAGGCTTTCGGCCCGCACCCGGGAGGCAGACCGGGCGCACGCCGAGGCGGAGAGTGCGCGCAGCTCGCAAGCACAGGCGGCCGCCATGTCAGCCCGCGAAGCCGAGGAGTTGCAACGGCAGATCGACACTCTTGAGGCCGAAGCGACCGAACGGGGGCTGGTCCTGACTCTGGGCGATGTTCTGTTTGCCACTGGCAGCGCTGCCATCCAGGGCGGTACGAACCGGAACCTGGAGAAACTGGTGAATTTCCTCAATCAGTACCCCGATCGCCAGGTGTTGATTGAAGGCCATACCGATAACGTGGGCAGCGCCGCTTTCAACCAGACACTGTCACGTCAACGGGCTGAGTCGGTCCAACGGTTTCTGGTAAATCGTGGCATTAACAGCCGAAGACTCACGGTGTCCGGGTTCGGCTTCGAACGCCCCGTCGCCAGCAACGACACTGCAACAGGTCGTCAGCAGAATCGCCGTGTTGAGGTCATCATTGAGAACAGGGAGTAAGGGCATGTTGCGCTATCGCGACTTCTTCCCGCTGGCGGCGGATACCCAAGCCAGCGCGGGCCTGGGCAGGGGTATTCCGCTGAGCGATGCTTTGCCCCTGGGCATACTGGTGACGGATAGGGATGGCAAATGCCTCTACAGCAATACCGCCTACCAGAAACTCTGTGGCTGGACCGGCGACGAGCTGATCGGATCGCACTGGAGTTCGGTTATCCACCCACAGGATCTCGACAAGACGCTCCGGCACTGGGATAAAGCAGTGCTGGGGCATGAGGCCTTCCTGTGCGAAGCCCGATTGAAGTGTGCTAACGGCCAGGTCATCTGGACCCGTCGTAACGCGGCCTTGCTGACGGATGGCATGCCCGGGCATGGTTACGTACACACGGTCGAGGACATCAGCACCTACAAAGCCCATGAGAGAGCCCGGAGACAGGCCGAGGAGCAGCTGTTTGATGAAAAGGAACGGGCACAGGTGACGCTCGACTCGATTGGGGATGCGGTTTTGAGCACCGATATCGACGGCCGTGTGTCCTATATGAACGTCGTAGCGGAAACGCTCACCGGCTTCGGTCGCCATGAGGCTATTGGACGACCCCTGAGTGAGATTTTTCATGTGGTGGATGCAAACACGCACAAGCCTACTTCCGATCCGGCACGGCGGGCGATACTGTCGGACAGTATTGTTGCCCTGGAGGCGAATGCCCTGCTGGTGGCCAGAAACGGCGTGGAGTTGGCCATTGAAGACTCTGCAGCGCCCATCCACAACCGCCATGGGGTGGTTGTTGGCGCGGTCATCGTATTCCACGACGCCCGCTTTTCCCGGGAAACCACCGCCCGTATGGCATACCTTGCCCAACATGATGAGCTGACGGGGTTGCACAACCGCAACGCCTTTTACGAGCGCTTCGACCAATCTCGGGCACTGGCACGGCGGCATGGCGTCCAGATGGGCCTCCTGTTCATTGACCTTGATAACTTCAAGAGCGTCAACGACGTTCTTGGCCACAACAGTGGTGACATGATTCTGGAGGTACTGGCTGGCAAACTGAAGAGCTGCGTCAGAGCGGCGGATACGGTTTGCCGGTATGGAGGGGATGAGTTTGTGGTGTTGCTGGCCGAAATCGCCCAGCCGGATCACGCCTACGCCGTTGCCGATAAAATACGCGAAGCCGCCGCCGAGCCTATGGTTATTGGTGGCCATGAGGTGTCGCTTCAGCTCAGTATCGGGGTCAGTGTATACCCGGACAACGGAGAGACTGCCGACGAACTCCTGAAACTCGCGGATAGAGCCATGTATCGGCTAAAGACATTGAATCGGCGCCCCGTCGCCGGGAGCCTGATACCCGTTCCGACGAGTCTGCAGCGGCTGCTCTAAGATAGGGTGTTGGCGTAGGTCAGGCGGTCGGTTTCCCGCTTGACCACAACGTAGCATTCACAGCAGAGCGCTTCGAGTCCTGGCCGGTCAATCACGGTAATGTGCCCGCGGTGGTACTCGATAACTCCCAGTTTCTGCAGCTTGCCCGCAGCCTCCGTGACACCCTCGCGGCGAACCCCCAGCATGTTGGCAATGAGTTCCTGGGTCATGGCCAGCCGGTTGTCCGGGAGGCGATCAAGGGACAACAGCAGCCAGCGCACAGTTGCTGATCGATCGAGTGATGGCGATTACACACGGCAGTCTGGGACATCTGGGTGATCAGCGCCTGGGTGTACCTCAGGGCCAGCACCCTTACCTCGGGGCTATTATTGAACTCAGCCTTGAGTTCCGGGGCGGGCAGCCGGTAAGCGAACCCCCGGCTTTGCACAACCGTTCGGCTGGGGGTGCTGTCGCCGCCCATGAATACGGCGATACCGGCCATACCCTCATTGCCAACCACCGAGATCTCAGCGGATGAGCCGTTGATCATGACGTAAAGCAGCGAAATGATGCAATTGGTCGGGAAATAGACGAATTCGATGGGCTGGCCGGATTCGTAAATCACGTCGCCCAGATTCAGCTCAACCAGTTTGAGCTTTGGAAATATCCGCTCTCTGGCACTTTTCGGCAAGGCGGCCAGTAAATGATTTTGCCCGGGGAAGATTGGTGCGTCAGACATAGTCACCTCCCTGGTGGACCTATCGTTGATGGGCACATTCCCCTTATGCGGGTGACCATTGGCGGGGAATGAGCGATCCCTTTAATCACGACACGAAGCTAACACACATCAGGCACTCTGGCTGCAGCAATAACAATATAAATATCGGGGCAGGAAAATTCCAGACCGGCCGCGTTAACCTGAATGCAGAATGAAAGACAATAAAAGTGGCCCTCCCTTTAGGTAAGGCCATTCATCATTAACCGAAGTGGAAAAACGCCAGCTTGTTGCCGTCCGGGTCTTTCACGTAGGCGCCGTAAAACTGGTTGGGAATTCTCTGGCCGGGTTCGCCGTCGCAGGTAGCACCCAGCTCGATGGCCTTGTGGTAATGGGCATCCACTGCCTGTTTTGAGCCCGGCTGAAGGGCCAGCATATTGCCGTTGCCCGGATGGTTCGGCTCACCGTTGAACGGTTTGCACACCGCCAGCATGGGCGAACTCATGTTCTTGCCGATAAAGGCAATGCGGTCCAGATCCAGCAGTACCTTTGCGTCCAGGTGCTCCAGCAGGTCTGTGTAAAACTTCTTCGCCTTTTCCATATCACTGACACCAAGGGTGACGTATCCGATCATGGTCTTTCTCCGTTGATGATTGTTTTGGGCTTAGTATGTACGTTGATCGGGCCTACGGGATCATTTCCCGCTTTCTCTGACCACCACCCGGTTTTTGCCGGATCTCCGGCCTGTTTTAGCTCGGCCAGGGCCGCACGGGCAGAATGCAGGCTTTAAGGATGTCGATGCGATAAACATGGCAATCATCTTTGTCGAAAAAACACTAAAAAATCAACAAAGGTTAGGGCTGGCAGGTCTGTTCGTCGAACTCGATGCCGCCATGGGCGTTCCTTGCATGGCTTGTCCATGCATGCTTTTGTCAGCTTTCCGAACCAGACCTGGAGGCTAATCCGGCCCGAGTCGTGCCAGCCGAACCAGTTGTAACTCAGAGCCGAAGCCCAGACAAATGCCTTGAAGCCATCGTGACCTTTCCACATCGCTTTCGCAGCCATATATTTGATTCCTTATTCGGTTTCATGCTTACTTGGGCTCTTTAGTCCCATTAATTTCCAGAGCCGCTTTGTCAAAGGTATACAAAGGAAAAACCGACAAAGTTTTATTGATCCCGTATCGCTGGGATTTGTTCACAATCAATGCATCGGCAAAGTCGGCTTGCTTGGTCTTTCCACTGACCTTTATCGGCTTGGCGTTAACAAAATCATCTAGGGCGCACCAGACTGCATGGCCATCTTCCCACACGACATTCGGTTCTTCGATTAGGCTGTGTATTACCTCTATCAGCGCCTCTTTGGAGAGCGCATAACGCTTACCCCGAAGCGTCCAGATAGTTTCAACCAAGACCACATCGGTGATCAGGATTTTCTCATGCCCCATGAACTGCTTACTTGCTTTTGACGACTGCTTCACATCATCTTGCAGCAGGTAGCGGAGTACCACATTTGTATCAACGGCAATCATCAGCGCATGGCACTCGCAAGGGATTCTTCCTCGTTCACCTGGTCATTGACCGGAATCCCTTTAAGCAGGCCCTTGGCGGCCCCTTTGTGCTTAATAACTATGGAAATTACACCCTTTCGACTGACAAAGCTCTCGTACTCATCGCCGGGCTGAATTCCTGCAATTGAGCATTGTTCGACGGGAAGAGTAACTTGTCTTTTTTGGCTGACAACTGGCATACGGGCCTCTTTACTATTGACTATACGTAAAGAATAACATCCCTTTACAAAAGAAGCAAAGTAAAGCGCTTGGGGTGAGTGGTCTGGGCAGGCTGGTTTTGCTGGCGATTTGTGCCATATCGGTCACTGAACTGAGGCAAGTGGAGGGTAGCGTTTCTCCGTCAGTTAACCCGAATGGCATAGACCGCCATTGGGCTAGATCCTACGTGTTTGCGCTCAATAATCTGGAATTTAAAGCCCCGCCACGGGCACATGAGTATTCGATCAGAATCATTTGCTGCTGGGTAGCCCAGTTTGATGTGAGCCTCGTCGCATTCCCATAGATCAGCGTGAAATCCTGCGGGCTATACCGCGAGGCAATGTTGAATTCTCATCACGGTCAATGATCGCCAGGCACCATTCGCACATTGCTGGCCGATTCTCGCAGAGTGCAGACCGCCTGATTTGATCCTTGCGGAGCAAGCCTGCAGCAGAATAACCACGACTGGCTGCGAATGGATAGGCAAGTCTGGGGAAAGATGTCAGTGGAGAGCGGGAAAGTGGTCGGCGTGGCAGGATTCGAACCTGCGACCCCTTCGTCCCGAACGAAGTGCGCTACCAAGCTGCGCCACACGCCGATCAACGGCCGGTATTATACGGATTCGCTTTGGTTTTACCAGCCCTCGGC
>Ga0208300_100180_pt1 | contig 63496 bp, 59 predicted proteins | sample 23_taG_FD_184096 | JGI IMG/M metagenome (GOLD analysis project Ga0208300, IMG submission 184096) | Marine viral communities from Cariaco Basin, Caribbean Sea - 23_WHOI_OMZ (SPAdes) (version 2) | ecosystem: Environmental > Aquatic > Marine > Oceanic | place: Caribbean Sea: Cariaco Basin...
TTAAGTAATTAAATAGAATTAAAAACGAATATTAGCATAGATATTTTATGACTAAAAAGTATCTTTAAAATTATTTTAAAGATCACGTTTCACAAATGATCAGGTTTGATTATTTATAATAGAACGGGAAGTATTCTGAAAATAAAGAAATTTTAATAGATGAAAGTAAACATAAAATAATTAAAAGTGCTCACCCTTCACCATTTTCAGCTAGAAGAGGTTTTTTTGGTTCTAAATGCTTTTCAGAAACAAATATATTTTTAGAAGAAAATAATATAGAAAAAATAAAGTGGAATAATATTTAATTATACCTATATCTATTAAGTCCTCTTTTTAAACCTTCTTGATTACCAAAAAACATTTCAAACTGCAATGTTAGTCTATAATCAGGTTCATAATTATATTTGTTTTCAAAAGATATTTCTGGAATAACTTTGAGAAATAACCAATTTTTATGTATAAGACTTTTCCACTGAACTTGTGTCCAGTATCTTTTTCTTTCAAATTTATTATCTTCATAAATTCTATTATTACCAAAAACTGCTTTTATTGAATTTTTATTATCTATATTATAAAAATATGAATAATCGCTATAATATTCCCAACCAATATTATTTAAATATTGTATATTATAATATATTTCAAAATAATTATTATTTTCTAAAGAATAGATAAAATCAAAATGAGCACCAGTACCAAATCCTCTTTCTTTAAAATAAAAATTTTCTTGCTTAAAAAAAGCTGAAAAATTATCATTAAAATTAAAATCTCTGGTTACTTCTATTTTTGCAAAAGGGTTTAATGGTAATTTTAAATTCATACCAATTTTATAATTAATATCCCAATGTCTGGTTTGCTTTTCTAAAATCAAACCACCAGAAAGTTGTTCATTAGCTTCATTTGTAATTTGATTTTTATTATCTAAATTTTCAAAATCTTGTTGATCAAAATCAAAAAATAATTTTAAGTTTTTCTTTGTATGTGGTAAATCATATTTTAATTTTAATTGAAAATCAGGTTCTAATTCTCCTTTGGTACTGAATCTTTTACCTAATCTAAATATTCCAAAGCTTCTATTATTGCTTTCTTTTTTATCAAAAGATTCCCAAAATGATTCTATATAATTAGTACTTTCATGAATATAATAAGAGAATGTATTTTGATAATCTTCAACAATATCCATTGTTCTTGTATAAAAATCAATGTTTAAATTATCAGAAGTATTTAATTTAGTTTCTTCTGCAATAAGAGGAATTGAAGTAAAAAATAATAAACCTACAAGTATTTTTTTCATAAAAATTCCTCTTTTAAAAACTTGTAGGAGATGTTACTAAAAAGTAATGATAAAATCAAGTAAAATATAGAAAAATATAATTATCTCATTTTTCTTTTTATTTTTTGAGTTTTTTTCAACCCTTTTAAACCATCAATGCCTACAATATTATCAAAACCTTCACTCGAATCGACATTTTCAAATTTATTAATAAAATCGTCAAAAACAAAATCTGGTATTACGTTTTCATTTTTTTGACCTCTAATTTGATTAGTTTCTTTAATAAGTTTAAGGTTTCTTTCAAATTCAAATATAAAAGCACTAAAAGAAACGTCATTTATATCTTTAAATAAATCTTTAATTTCTTGTCTTTCTGCTTTTGTTGTATTTGTTAAATCAACAACAATTCTTTTTCCTTTTTCAATTTCTTTAACGGCTTGTTCTTTTCTATATTCAAATCGTTCTTTAAAGTCAGCATTCATTTTCTCAATGTTACTCCAAGTTCCATTTTGAGTTTTAATACCATAAACTTCATGGATCATAGGATCATCTTCCTTTGGTTTTTTAAACATGTCTTGATAAGGAATTTCATATTCTTCAATTAATTGATTTCTAATATCATCTCTTGATATAACAAAGATGTCACTTTGATTGTATGAATTATTACGGAAAGTTGTTTTTCCAGAACAAGGAATTCCTACTAAAATATCTACGTGTTTCATAATTTACCTATTTTGTTCTCTTTTTCAATTATAACTTATTTTTACAAAAAATAAACATTATGTGTTTTTATTTAATATTTTTTGTTTGTCATTATTAAATAAATCTTTTCTATATTTTTTAATAATATTTTTATCTATTTTTTTAGATAATATATTTAATGGTTCTACATCCATTTTTTCAGCCATATTAATAAATTGATTAATAGCATCTTCTTCTTTTTGTGTTTGAAGTAACATGTCTAAATTCATTGACATCATTTCTTCCAATTTTAAATATGCTTTTTGCTTTTCAATCATTTCTTCAATATGTTTAATCATAGAAGAATTTCCATTATCTAATCTTTCATCCGAAATAACATCCCACTTTGTTTTAATATTTTTTATAAAATTTTCAAAACTTAATTTAGGTTTTAAATTAAATTCGCCAAGAGTTAAAGCATAAGCTTGTGTTGGTGATAAATTATCTTTTGTAATACCATTAATAATTTGAGATAAAATATTTTTCTCAAAAAATGCCATATTTTCTAAAATTTGATTACTTTCAGTTTCATAAGTTTCTTCTATCAAAGATATAGGGTCTTTCGTTAACATGAATTTTTCAATAAACACACCACCTATATTACGAATATTAGAATTTAGTTTTTCTATATTTAAGCATTTTTCATTAGATCTTGTGGAAGTATTAAATCTATAGTTTATTTTTTCTAATAATCTTAATGAAGCTTTTGGTGATATATTTACACCACCTATACCAGAAATATTTTTTCCAGAATAAGCTAATATATTGATACCTGCTCTTAATTCTTCATCTGTGAAATTATCAGAATATGTATTCTTGTTAGCCATAGAATTACTTGAAACTTCTCCAAAATAAAATATATTAAGATCAAAATTTAATGTATCAAATAATTTATCAATATCTTGTGTTTCCAAATACACTGTTTCAATTTTTTTTTTGTTATTCTCTGTGGCTAATTGAGCAATGTCGATGTCTAATGTAGTTTTTCCATTTTTAGTTATAATACAATCAGGATTGAGATATTTCATTTTCATTGTTTTGGATAGTACTTCAGGTAATCTTTTATTGATTCCTTTAATGCATTGATCTTGATACTTAAATTTATTGATTTTGTTTTTTGTAATAAATTCAGGGTTAACTATTTTTTTATTTTTATAGTCATTATTTGATTTATATTGATACCAATCCTTATAAAGATACTTGAAAACATTTTCTTTTTTTAATTTTTCTTCATTATTGATTTCATTATTATTTTGATAAGAATGTAGTATAGAAAGCGCACTTAATGTATGTTTAAAGATACTAGTTCCATCTATATTTGTTCCTCTAGAACGGGTAGAAAAATTTAATGCAAATTTATTTGTTTTTTCAGAATACATAAAAAAATCATAAAGACCACTTCCCTTACCTTTAAAAGTAACATGGCTTTTTTTTATTTGAAAAGGAGAACTAATAAGAGATGCTTCATTTATTTCTTCGGCTAGTAATTTTAAAAATTCTTGTGTATAATCATCTTTATTAATTCTTTTTGATTTATTAATAAGTTTTTCAACATCATTTTTCGAATAATTAGCTGTTTCTAAAAATGTGTTTATTGTTCCGATAGCTTCTTTTTTTTGCCATTTTTGAGTTGTTTTCAGGTAATTAAATATTTCTTCATTTAATAATTCACTATAATCTTTAACTTTATCTTCAATATCTATTGGTTCATACAATTTATTAAGATCTATGTTTCCATTATCTTTATAAGAATTTATAATATTTTCTGTTATTTTTTGACATGCATTTTTATCAAAAATAATTTTATTATCAACTATATCTAATATTGTGCTTTTAGATAAATTTTTATCTTTTGAAATTTTTGGAAGTAAATCATATTCTTCACAAAGCTCTATAAAAGCTTCTCTAATATCTGATTTTTCGAAGTTTATTTCTAAGTTTTCTTCAATTTCTTGTAAATTTTTAAGTAAATATTCATTAAGTTCTAGATGTGTTTTATTATGGTTTTTATCAATTAATTTATCCATAAAAAAATCATTAATGATAATTTCTAATTGCTGTTTGATTATTTTAGAATCAGTATTCATTTATTTTCTATCCGTTTTAACTATTTATTTATAATATATAATCATTTTATCATAAAAAAACAATAAAAATAAAAACTAAATGTAGAAATTTTATTTATTTATAATATATTCTATATATATGTAAAATAAAGAGAATAAAAAAATGACAAAATTAATAATAACAATGATAACATTTTTATTTACAAGTAACATAAACGCTGAAATATTATATAAAATACCTTTAAAAAATGAAAATAATATTGTAATAAATAATAATTTACCAAACAATGATAATTCAATAGGAGAATCAGCAATAGATGAAAATCCAAATTCAGAAGAAGGAATAAATGAGTGGGCAGTTTTTTTACAAAACAACTCTAATTATTATGGTGGTAATTTTGGTCCTATGATAGAACCTGCAAATACATTTAGTGCTCAAGAAGAAGATTTTTGTGAAAATGAAATGGAATGTGAATGTATAGATTGTGGCTTTCCATCACCAGAACGAATGTCGTTAGAAGAAATAGAACAAATAATAAAAACACCGAATGCAGATATATCAGTAGATGGTTATTCTTATGAAAATACAGTTGTATTTCCAACTCAACTTGGATTAAATAATACAATAAAATCATTGAGATTTGAACCAGTTGTAAAAAAAATATCAGGAATGGATAATGTTCAGGTTATACAAGAAAATTTTAGGGTTGATTTTGCAGAAATATCTTCTTACGAAAGTTTATCTAACTTGAAATACGTAGGAGAAGGTATAGAAATATACGGTTCTTTGTATAATGAATTAATATCAGATATGTCATTTTTAAGAAACCTAGAATATTCAAATCATATTTGGCTTGTAGGAATGAATCCAATAAATATTCATAAAATAAATAAAAATTTACAAACGAATGCTTTTGTTGTAAGAAGTGATTATTTTATGGAAGAAGAAGATGCCTATTGGATAAGAGACAGAATAAGGGAAGGGAAAATAGGTGCAATAGCATTAGAAAGTTTATCAAATAATGATTTAAAACAATTTGAAGGTTTAACCCATATAGATAAAGTACATATTAAAAGACTACCTAACTTGACTAATTTCGAGTCAATGAAGTCTTTAACTACAATAGGCAATGTTGAAATAAATTACAATTCTTCATTAATGGATTTAGATGGGTTTAATAATCTAACAAGAGCAGATTATTTAGAAATTAGATATAATGAAAGCTTAACTTCAACAAAAGGTCTTGAGAGCTTAACAACTGCGGGTGTTTTAAACTTATCCAGTAATAGTTTAACAGATTTAACTGGATTAAAAAATTTAGTAAGTGTTGATTACTTAGGATTATCTCATAATGATTTGCCTAATCTTGATGGTTTAGAAAATTTAGTAACAGTAAATAATGAACTTTATATAGAAAGAAACTTTAATTTAAAAAATTTAAACGGATTAAAAAATTTAGAAAGATTAGGAACTTTAGATTTATATAACACACCAGTTGAAGATATATCAGGTCTTGCAGGATTAACTAATGTTACTGGTCTTGTTATTTTTCAAGAAAGAGAAGGTGGCTTCTTAGTTAAATTGTCAAATGATAGTTATTTATGTAAAAATATAAGCAAAGTAAGAATGTATACATTAGACGGTGGTAGTTGGAATAAAAATGAAATATGTGAATAAAATAAAGGTGAAAAAATGAAGATAAAAATAATAATAATTGCACTACTAATTGTAAGTCATATAAATGCAAAAATATTATATAAAATTCATTTAAAAAATGAAAATGGAAATATTGTAATAAGTAACAATCTACAATCCCCTCCATCAAGCGAATCAGCAATAGATGAAAATCCAAATCCAGAAGAATCAATCAATCAATGGGCCGTGTTTTTAAAAAATTATTCTAATCAATACAATTCACCTTTTATGTTTGAGTCAGGAATTAGCCAAAAAAGTAGTGAAGAAGGATTTGAAGAAGATTGTTATGAAGAATGCCCAACCTATCCACTAACAATAGAGGAAATAATAGAAGAATTAAAAACACCTGAAGTTTTTGTGGACGTTGGTGATATATATCCAGAATGGTATTGGGACGTTGAAGGTGAATATCCAATAGAAAATGAAATATTAATATTTCCTATTGAAAATGGATTAAATAATACAATAAAAGGATTAAGGCTAGGATATAATGTAAAAGAAATTACAGGAATGAGTAATGTGCAAATAATAAAAAACAAATTCGAAGCAATAAATAATAAAACAATATCTTATGAAAACTTATCAAATTAAAAAAAAATAGGTGGAAGCTTACGAATTTCAGATAATTTTAATAATTATGGTTCTGTTGATATGTCTTTTTTAAGAAACCTTCAAGAAGTAGAACATATATCAATATCTAATAAATATCCAATTAATATATCAAAAATAAATAAAAATGTAGTAATGGACGAAATATTTATAAGTAGTGAAGGGTATATACTAAATGAAGAAGATTCATATTGGATAAGAGATAAAGTCAAAAACAAAACAATAAACAAAGTGATTTTTTACAAGTTATCAAATAATGATTTAAAAGTATTAGAGGGGGTGGATTATTTAAATTTTGCTAATCTTTATGGATATCCTAATTTAGAAAATTTACAAGATCTAAATTCAGTTTTAACAATAAACTATCTTTCAATTTCAGGAATGAATAGTTTAACTAACTTTGAAGGATTAAATAATTTAACAACTGTAAATAAATTATTAGAAGTCCGTTATAATGAAAATTTAGTATCAACAAAAGGATTAGAAAGTTTAACAGTTGCTAAAGAATTAGATTTTACTTTTAATAATATAAATGACTTAACTGGATTAAAGAATTTAGTAAGTGTTGATATATTTCTACTTGGATATAATAATTTATCAAATCTTGATGGTTTAGAAAGTTTAAGAGAAGCAGGAGAAATACTCATAGGGCGTAATACTGTTTTAAATAACATTAATGGATTAAAAAATTTGGAAAAATAGAAAGTTTAAACTTTGCAGGTATAAAAGTATTTGATATATCAGGTTTGTCAGGATTAAAAGAAGTTACTGGATTTATTGTTTTTAATGAAATAGAAGGTGGTTTTCAAGTAAAATTACCAAGAAATAGTTATTTATGTAAAAATCCAAATAAAATGAGAATGTATACATTTGATGGTGAATCATGGAATATAAATGAGGTTTGTGAATAAATTTCTATTAATTAAAACTAAAATTGATTTTTTTAAATTTAAATATAGAATAAAATTATTAGTTTTAAGGAAAAAAAATGGATTTTAAAAAAATATTGTTTTTAATTGTTTTATCAATACCTTTATATTTAAATGGAAATATTGATAAATCTATAACTGAAATTGAATTGATAAATAAAAAAGCCGATGATAAATCAATATTAAAGTGGGCAAAATTTTTAAGAAGCAATTGTTATCCATATAAAAATTCAGAAATATTAATAAGAGAAAAAGAAATAATAGCTGATATTAAAAGTTATAAATTAAATGTCGAATGCGAAGGTTCATTTCATGTATTACCTAAAAATAATGCACTTGGGAATATATTAAATAATATATCTTTTAAAAATACAAAATTAAACAAAATAGAAGGTATGTCTAATGTAATAGAAGCGAAAAGTATTACATTAGAAAACAATGACAGTTTACAAAGTGTTGAAGGCTTTTCAAGTATAAAAAGAATAACAGAAAATTATATAATAAAAAATGCAAAATTTAAAGATATAAAATTTTTATCAAATTTAATAAAAGTTAGAAAACTACATATAGAAGATACACCAATAGAAAACTTAAAAGGATTAAATAGATATCTAAATTGTGATGAAATATATTTAAATAAAGTTGACATAGAAAAAATAAGCGATTCAAATTTAGGAATAATTTTACGAAGAGGTTGCAGAAAGATAACGATTAATAATACAAACTTAAAAGAATTATCTGGATTAGAGATCGTAAGAGGTTTGGATTTTTTAGATATACAAAATAATAAAATTGAAAGCGTAACTGGTATAGCTAATTTAAGTAATGTTGATTTCATAAATGCAAAAAATAATAAAATAAATAATATACATGGATTAAGAAGAATAAAAAAAATAAGATATTTGGATTTAAGTAATAATAAAATAAAAAGTGTATCTGGATTAAGAAATTTAGAGGAAGTTGAAGAATATATTAGACTAAAAGAAAATGAAATAGAAACATTAGAAAAAATGAATAAATTAAAAAAAGTAGGTACATTGGATTTAAGCAATAATAAAATAACTGATATTTCAGGTTTAAAGTCATTAGAAGAAGTAGATTATTCAATTATATTGGATAGAAATAACTTAAAAACATTAGAAGGCTTAGAAAATTTACAAAAAGTTAAGGCAATATATTTAAGATCAAATCCTCAATTAAATGATTTATCAGCTTTAAATAATTTAAAAGAAGGAAAACTTTATATTGATAGTAAAGAATATAAAATAAAGCTTGATTCTGAAAGTTATTTTTGTAAAAATTTCAAGGATAAGGTTTTTTATGGTTATGAAGAAAGTGATTTTGATAATAAAAGTAGTTTTTGTTATTAAAATATAACAAAAAAATGTTAAATATTTTTATAAAAAAACCTGCTAAAAGCAGGTTTTTGTCTAATTAATTGTTATTATGAAATATAAAAGTGGTATTCTCGCAAGCATTATTCAATCTTTCATTATTTTTTAAATACCATTTTTCATTATTTTCTTGTTGAAAAAAAGTTCCTTCTTTTCTTCTTTTTTGAAGTTGTTTTTTTAATTTTTTAAATTTTCTTTTCATACTAATTCTCTTTCATAAAGTTTTTCATATTCTTTACTCATTTTTTCAACAACCTCTGCAATCTCTGCCATATAAGCTTCATCTTTACACATAGATTTTGCAGGATTGTCACTTAATTTTGCTACACTTTGTCCATCACACCAAGTCATTTTCAAAACAATTTGTAATGGCTTAATACCTACATCATTAGTTAGATTAGTGCCAATACCAAATACTACATTAATTCTTTCATTAAAGTACTCAAGAATTTCAAAAGCATAGGGAATATTTAAACCATCACTAAATATAGCAGTTTTAGTGGTAGGATCAACATTAAAATATTTATAATGTTTTATAACTTTATCACCCCATTCAAAAGGACAACCAGAATCATGTCTTGCTCCTTGATAACTTTCTGTAAGTGATTTATCAAAGCTTACAAAAAATGGATTCATTCCTAATACATCTGAAAGAGCAATTCCAAGTTTATTTTTTCCGTATTCTTTTTGCCATAATTCAAACGCATATTTTTGGCTATCTTCAATTCCCACGAAAGCTTGCATAGCCTGTAAATATTCATGAGCCATAGTACCTGCTGGAACAACATTATTTCTAAAAGCAACTAAAACATTACTTGTAGTATGTACATTATTTGGTAGTTGTTCTTTTAATGTTTTAAATACTCTATCTTGATAATCAACATTTAAAAATCTACGTCTTGTACCCATATCAACTAAATTAAAATTACTTTGAAGGGGATGTTCTTTAATAAAGTTAATTTTTTCTTGAAGAGTATCTAAACCTTGATCATAGAATTTTTTAACACCACCATTTTTAGAAGCTTCAACGATAGAATAAACACCATTAACAATTGATAATACAAAGATCTCAAACATAATATTTTGAAACCAATCATCTTTTTTAATTTTAATATCAATATCATTTCCTTTTTTATTAACAGAAATTTTATTTCTATCAAGTCTAAAACCTTGAAGTGCATTAATGTAGTCTTCTTTAAAAATTCTTTCACCATTAATTTCAAGTTGACCTAGATATTGAAGTTCTTCTTTAAGAAATGTAATGTTACATAAGAAATCAAACTGTTTTTCAATAATTTCTTTATAAGGTGCAAGTGGAATAGAGTTACGATTTTTAAATTCAAATTTAGTTTTCTTGTTTTTAAAATAATGGAAAACGATTTGTTGCATAGTAAATTTATAAAAATCATTATCACAAAGAGAAGTAACCAAAGGATTATTCATTAAAAAAAGTTTTGCTTCTGCTTCGCTATTTAAGTTAAAAAAGTTCATGTTGTTTCTCCATTTATTTCCATTAACTATATAATACATTATTAAGTAGATTTTGTCAACTAAATAATAAAAAAAAAATAAACATATATATTTTAATATAAAAATAAGTTGACACAATCAACTTAAAAATGTATAATAGCGCTATATTAAGTAATTGGAGATTTTTATAATGTTACAATCAAGAAAAGATTTTTTAGACATAATGCCTGATCACTCTGTTGATGTTGTTCTTGTTACAATGATTGAGGGTGAATTAAATTACCTACTAACGAAAAGAAGTTCTGAAAAGTCAGATCCTTTTCCTAATGCTTGGGGTTTAGCAGGTGTATATGTTAATACAAAAATTGATGAAAATTATGAATCTTCTGCAATTCGTGCTTTAAAAGACAAGGCGCATTTAACGACTACTCCGAAATTATCACAATTACAATCATTTGGTAATAATACTCGTGATCCTCGTCATTGGACAGGAACATTAGTTTTTCTTGGTTATCTAAATGAATCAGAGATTGAATTTAAAGATGATAGTGTAACTTGGATTCCTATTTCACAATTAGATAAAATTGATAATTGGGCTTTTGATCATAAAGAAATTATTGAGTTTGCTAATAATGAAATCAAAAAGCAAGCACAATATGATACTTCTGTTATTTCTTTGCTTGGTGAAAAATTTACTCAACCTCAAATTCAAGAACTATATGAAATTGTACTTGATGAAAAACTTGATAAATCTTCTTTTAGAAAACAGATTCGTGAAAGTGAACTTTTAGAAGAAGTTGAAGGTGAAAAAATGAAGCCTAAAAAGGGCGCACCAGCACAAGTTTATAAACTAAATAGCAATTTTGAAGGTTTCTTTTTTCCAAGAAGTATTGCTAAGAAAAACAAAAAATAAAGTAAATTTTATAAATTAAGGAAATCTTAATGAATAATATAATTATTAATGAAATTAATAAAATAATAAAAAAAGCTGAGTCTGAAAAGACTCAGTATTTTAATTTTGAAAGTAAATTTAAATTTGAATTGGAAAATCTGGAAATTCGTAAAAGAAGATTTAGTATTTATGGAACTTCAAAAGAAGAGGTAGAAGAACATAGAAAAAAAGTTGATAATTTAGAAAAGAAATTGTCAAAAATAGAAGAAGTAATTAATTCAAATAAAAAAGAAGAATTATATAAAAACAACAATATATCAGATAACATTTATATTAAAAATAAAAAATTATATTTTTTTAATATATCAATATCTATAAATGAGGATTTATTATTATTAAAAAATAATAAAAAAATAATAAGTGTTAATTTTAATAAAATATTTTCTTTTGATATAAATGAAAATAAAATTACTATTTCTTATGAAAAACAAGAAGACTCAATATATTTTAGTGATAAATTTAAAAAATATAGAGACAAAGAAATTGTTAATATTTATGTAGTTAATAATATTCAAAAATATATTCAATTATTTTTAGATATAATTGAAGTTATTATTCTTAATAAAAATATTTATTAATGGAAAAAGAATGAATAATTATATAAAAAATAAATTAAAAAATAAAATAAAAGAAGCTTCTAAAAATAAAAGTGAATATTTTTCGTTTCAATCAACTAAAGTTTCACAATTGGAAAATCAAATAAGTCATTTAATTCATTACCATTCTCCGTTCTCACGATTTGAATCAGAACAGGATATTGAAAAAATAAGAAAAGAAATAAGATTGGAAAAAAGTAAATTTAAAGTAAAAAAAGAATATTTTGATTTAATAACATTAGAAGAAGAAATTTATATAAAAAGCAATAAACTTCATTTTTTAAACTTAGAATTATCACTAACCGAAAACTATTTAATAATAAAAAATAATCTAAATTATAATCATTTATATATTTCATTAAATCAAGGTATTCTAATAGAAATAGAAGGATTAGATGAAATTTCAATAAAAAATAATGAATTAAAAACAACAATAAAGATAAAAAATATAGAAACAGAATATATTGAGGATTCTTCTGTTGAATTAGTTATCAATTATCAAAAGCTTACATTGTTATTTATAGAAATGTTTAATTTAATTTTATTAAATAAAGACTTTTATTAATATTGCTTAAAAAAAAAAATCATATACAATAAGTAATATTTGAAAGGTAGTGTTATGGATTTTAATAAAATAAAAAAAATAAAAGAATTAAAAAGTAACTTTAATATTTTTGATTACTATAAAGCTCAAATAGGTATATTTAATAATTATGAATCTACACTAAAATTAAGTGAAATTCAAAAAGAAGAATTAAGTAAAGAATTGTGTATAAAAGAAATATTTAATGTAAAAAAAAGAATGATAGTATTTTTTTCATTTAAAATTAAATTAAACCAAGAAACACTTATTATTGAAAATATTTTTAATGAAGAAATCTGTTATTTACATCTTTCAGAAAATATAGAATTAAAGAAAAATAATAACAATACAATAGAAATAAAAACAGGCGATTTTACAAAAACCTTAAATAATATAAAATCCCCTCAAAATTATATATCAGTAAATGGAAATAATAAAAAAACAATTGAAGATGGTGTTAAGTTTGAATTAATTCCACATGAAGATTATTTATGTGATATGTTATACCACTTATTAAATGCTATAATATATTGTTTTGTATTTAAAAAACAACATTATACAATATAATTATTTTAATGAAATTTTATAAATTTCATTATTAATAAATAAATTAATATCAGAAAAATTACTATAAAGAAGCATGTTTGTTTTTATATTCTTATCTTCAATTTTTCTAATATTATTATTTTCAAAAATATTAAAGAATAAAATCATATTATTATCTTCGGGTATAAAACAAGCGACACCTTTATCATTTACTGTAAAATTAATATTACTTACATCATTTTCTTCTTGATAAATTACTTCATATTTATCAAAACTTTTATTTATTCTAAAAATAATATTGGTATAATTAAAGTTATTTTTAAAATTAACAATTAAAATATTATTTTTATATTTAGCATTTACTATTTTTTTACCATCTAATTCTTTAATTTTTATTAAAGGCACTGTATTTTTATCATGAATAATATAGAAAAAGGCTTTATTCATTGTATTTTGAAATATGCAATTATCAAATATTTGAGAAGCATAAGGCATAATACTAAAAGTTGACTTAACTGTTAATATTGGCTTACCAAAATTTAATAAATTTAATGTCATAAAATTATCTTTATTAAATGCATATAAAGTATTATTAAAGGAATATATATATTCGGCATTTACTTGATTATATTCTATTTTTTCTTTTGTTTTTAGATTATAGCTTTCTATATTACGTTGATCATTTATTTTAAAAATTAAAGGTTCATCATTATCATTAAAAATAACATTATTATAATTATCTTTTAATTTAATGTATTTGTTATCAAAGTTTACTGTTTGATTGCTTAATATAACTTGATTTCTAAAACCTTCAATAACTTTATTAATATTAAATTTATTTTCAAAAATTTTAGTAAATACAATATTATTTTGAGCGTCTAATATTAATTCATCAACAGAGTTAAAGAATTCACCTAATTCCTCTGGTGGTTTTGTTCTTTTTCCTTCTTCAAAAAGATCTAAAAACCATTTATAATAATTTTTAGGAATAAAAGAAAGACTTCTTACTGTTTTAGGATAAACCACATCTTTATTAAAAATAGAAATATTATTTAAAGAACGAAATTCTAATGAGTTTTGTTTTTCTCTTTTTTTATACTTATTCCATCTTCCCATAAAAGGGTGTATTCCCAAAAGAATTTTTGTTGATAATAAACCAAAACTAAACCAATCACTAAGTTCATTAAAATTATAATCTTTAACTTTAAAATCTTTCGCAAACTCTTGTAAAGCAGTAGCAGGATAATTTTCTGTTTTATAACTATCTACATCAATAAAATAAGCATTTAATTGTTTATCTATAAGTATATTGCTATCGTTAATATCAACAACTAAGCAATTATCAGAGTGTATATCTTTTAAAGTATTTTTTATATTGGTAATAATAGTAATTAAATCTTTATGAGAAATATTATTATTATTTTGATAATCAGTAGTTATTACTCGTGATAAAGGAACAGTATTATATATTGCTTTCATTGTATAACCAATAAGTTCTTTTTTTTCATTATAAATAAGTTCTTCTGGTTTTATAACTTTATCTGATTTTATCTTATTTAATTCTTTAAATTTTCCTAATGGAATCATTTTATCTTTTTCATGGTAAATCTTAAAAGCAATATCATTTAAAAGGTAAACAGATCCTTCACCACCAGATATTGCATTCTTAGTATCAAGAGTGTATTTTTTATTTTTAACATATACATTCATAATTATTACTCCTTAAAGAAAGAAAAACCAGCAATTCCAATATCATCAGCATGATTAATACCTTCTTTATTTATTTTTTTAACCCAATTTTTATATCTTCTTTGTATAAATTCACCTTTTAAATTTTTAAAATCTAAAAATTCGAAAAATATTTTTTTAGAAGTAACAGTATCAGAACTACAACTTAATAATCCATCTGTTGATAAAAAGAAGTAATCTAATTCATTTATATTTAAAGAGTTATAATAGATATAATCTTTTGTTTCAAAAACTTCATTATTTTCAGAAGATATATTCTCTATTTTCAAAGAAAGATTATTTTGATAGTAAAAATCTAATCTTGATACATTATTAAAATAATTTCCATAAAAAACTTTTTCATCTTTAAATGAGAAATTTTGAGTAAAGACTTGATTATTTTTCTTATAATTAACAATTCCATCACCTATTACAAAATAATGTAATTCTTCTTTATAAATAAAAGCAAATAATAAAGTACAATCTAGAGATTTTTCATTTAATGATATAGCTTTGTTATATAAAAAAGTTTGTTGAAATATTTCTTTAACATATTCTTTGTTGGAAATTAAAGATAAAAAATGTTCTTGAATAAATCTTTTGGCATTAAAAGAAAGTAATCTTGCTCCAATATCTGAAAAATCACTACTGGAACAACCATCTGATACAATTATCATAGGTATTTTTTCATTATCTACAATAACATAGTCTTCACATACTTTATGTTCTTTTCCAATAGAAAATATATAATCTGAAAAAATCATGTTGCACCTCCATATTAAAAACTTGGAAGTGCATTAGAAACAGAACCAGTACCTAATGATTGGCTTTGTAAACTAATTGATTTTGAAATAAAGTTAGCTAATTTTGAAAGCGTATCGGTATTTGCATTTTCAATAGAAATAAATTCATCAAAGCCTACTGTATTTTTGAAATCTTCAAGATAATTTTTAAACATAGGCTCATTAACATTAACACCGATTAAAAATGTTTGTAAAGATTCTAATGATTCAGTATATTTTAATTTTTTAAATCTTTCAGCAACGTCTGATAAAGAATGTTGACTACGATTATCATCACCGTCAGTAATAATATATAAAACACCATTTGTTTCAAATTCTTGATCTGTTAATGTTTTTCCGTATTGTTCTGTTGCTTCAATAGAATCAATACAAGCATCATAAAGTGCTGTCATACCAGAAGGGTTTCTAATTTGTGTATAGTCACCTACATTAATTAGTGATAATGTTTTAAATCCATGTTCTTCAAAAATTTGACTATTAAAGCTTGTCAATCTAATCATAAGATTTTCCGCACGATTTGATTTTTTACAAGTTTCAATAATTGTTTTGATACATTCTCTTAATTCAGTATTGTAATATGAAACACTACTGCTCATATCAATAGCTAATGTTACAAGAGTGTATTCGCTTGAGGTTAAGTTATCTACATCAACTCCTGAGAATTGAAAGTCACTTTGAGTTATCATAGTTGTCATGTCGTTCATAATTTGTCTCCTAATTTTTAAATTTATTTTTTATAATTGGTTGTGGTCAATTATAAATTTTATAAAACTGGTTGTGGGCAGTTTTATAAGGTGGTAAACAGTTGTGGATGTTTACTACCTTTATTACTTATTACTTAATAACAAACTCGTTATTAACAGATACAATATCGGTGCTTTTAACACAACGCATACCACGTTTAGTTAATCTTTCAATAAAGTCTTTTGCTGCGTCTTCAAAACCAGTTACAGGTGAGCAAGTATCTTCAAGAAGTACTAATTTTTTAATATTTTCTTCCCCAAAGTTATCTGCTAATTGAGTAACAGTTCTATTAACACAATGACTTAGAGCCTGACCAGTTAGTAAAATAAGGTCTGCTTTTTGAAATCTTTCAATAAGTCTGTTATTAAGAGTTGTTGTAGGATCTTGTGGATCAACTACTTCTGCAAAGAAAGCACCATAATGTTCTGTATAAGGGTTATGACCTTTTGTTACAGGAGCAAAACGTGTTCTGCGTAAAGTTTCCCATTCTAAAAGGCTTTCAAGAATAGGCTCTACAATTGCATAGCCTTGTGTACCTACTAAACAATGATACGGCCAAATACATAGAGGGAATAAACCTTGTTCTTCAAGTTTTTCAGTATACTCGATCATTCTTTGAGTAATAGAAACGTCAACTGGTTTCCATTTTCCTGATTTAATATCATCAGAACTAATAATAGTGAAAGGCTCTGGTTGTAATCCAGAATCATTGATCCAGAACATAGGATGTGCAACGTCATATTGCTGGTGGGTATCAAGCGTTACAGTAATACCGTCAATAGATTTTGAATGTTTTTTGATAAACTGTCCAAGTCTTAGAGAATCATCCCAAGAACCAGTTACGGGTAAGCCTGGCTCAAAAGGAACAAGTGAATTACCACTCATATTTTTTCTTACTTCTTCTGGTATATCCATAAAATCATTTTGTGGGTCGATAATTAAAAGTTGTGTATTCATATTAAGTCTCCTATTTAGTAGATAAAATCAACTTTATCTTTTAATTATAGTATAGTAGATTTTATCAACTTAGTCAAGTATTATTTCAAAAAAAAATAAAAAAAACTTGACTTGTTATTTTCTTTATTGTTAAAATAAGACAACGGGAAAATAATATGATAGTGAATTTAGAAGAAAAAAAGAGAATAAAAAAATTAAAAAGCCGATTAAATTATCTTGAAGATTGTTTAAGTTACTTTAGTAATATAGAAGAAAGCAAGTTAAATATAAATAATGTAAAAATTATTAATAAAATAATTCAAGAATTACCCAATTCAAAAAGAGAATTCTCTCTTCAATTAAGAAATAAATCAAAAGAAAGTAATATTTATATAACTTATCAAGAATGTAAAATAATTTATGAATATTTACAAATAGGTCATAAAAAAATATATTTAAAAGGATATATTGCTTATCATAAATTAATCAATAACCATTGAAAAAAATACAAAAAACACTATAATGATAAAAAAGTAGGAATAATAATATGACATTGGAAGAAGTTACCGCTATAAGAGATCTATTAGTAGAAAATAATTTTAAAGAATTAAAACCAGCAGAAGATATGGAGTTGATTTCTGAAAATTATCTTACAACAAAAGAAATAGCAAGGAAATTAAATGTAAAATTAGATGCAAAAACAACCAATGAAGCATTAACTGCATTTGGTTATAAGCAGTATATTGAAGGTACTTCTGTTCCTACTAATCCTGAAAATAGTGCATTTATGATAAAAGCAATTGAAAATGAAGATACAGGTGAAAAAGATTATTACATTCAAAATGTATGGGAAAATTCAATTGTAGAAGAACTAAATGAGTGTATGGAACAAAATGAAGAATTTAAAAAGCAAAAAGAAGAAGTAATAAAAAGAAATAAAAAAATAAAAAATGAAAAACTTAGATTTTTTTCAAGAGATAGTAGCTTTGTTGCTTTATCAATAAAAAAGACAGGATTTAGTTTAAAAAAAGATTTTATAATATCATTAGGTTTTGCTATTGTAACAAACAATAAAATAATAAAAACAGGTGAATTATTAATAGATGATGATATTGATATAGAAAAAGAAGAAAGATATTTAAAAGTTGATGAAATATATGAAAAATCACCATTCAACTTTTTAAAAATAAAATTACCAACAATGGATGACTGTACTTATAAAGAAAAATTTATAAAAAGAAGAGATGCTTTAAAATTAATATATAAATTAATAAAAAATAAAGATGTAATTTGGCATAATGCCGATATGAATGCTCCATTTTTACAAAAATTATTTGAAAAAGAAGGTGATATTCCAAGTAGACATTGCTATTATGAAATTATTAATGAAGAAGGTTGTATAAGAGAAGCTTTTGAATGGTTAGAACCAAAAGAGAGTGACAAACTTTTTGATCTTGCAAATAGACATGGTATACAAAGAAGAGAAAAAGGCGCACTTGCAGATGCTTTATTAATAGCTAATATATCTCTTTATTTAAGAGCACAAATAAAAGGTTTTAAAAAAAAGAAACAAACAATTACTTAAAATAAAAAAAAGATAACTTATAGTTATCTTTTTTACATTTCTTCAATGATATTAAATTTTATATTAAGCTCTTTTAAAATATTAACCACAATATCAAGTTCCTGCTCTAAATCAATTATATACTCATTAATGGCAACTTTATAGATGCTCTCCTTATAATTAGGAGAATTTGAATCATTATCAAAAAAATGAACTTCAATTGATACTTTATCTATATTATAAAAAACTTTACCTCTTATATCTTCTTTTTTTCTATAAAGAAAAACATCACTAATAACTGCAAGAAGTGAATGATAATGATATTCTATTTCTCCTTCTTCAAAAGCATTCATAAGAGGTCTAGGTTTTAAAAGTATAAATTGTTCTGCTTCTATATGTTGATTTGTTAGGAAATTATCAAAATCTTCTTTTAAGATTGAATATATTGAATTATACTCTTCAAAACTATTTTGAAAAACATCTTCAATATCTTCATATTTATCAAATTCAATAATACCAACAATAAATTTTATATTATCTTGTTTCTTAAAGGATATTTTTTCATCTTGCTTATCATATAAAAGAGAATTTTTATTCTTTTTATTATGAATGAGTTCATTTTTCAAATTATATAAATTTTTAAAATTTCTATATAAATCTTGCATATTAATCAATGAATCGTGTAAAGTTAATTTAGAATCAAATTCAGTTTCTAATTGTGAATTAAGTTCTTTTTCTAATTTACTTTTTAATTTAAGAAGTCTATTATCAAAGAAATACTTCTTCCTTAAAAATTCAGGAATATTCATTGATTTATATTGGTATATTAAATAAGGAATAGCAATTACAATATACATTTTATCATCTTCTTCTTTGAACTCTATTAAATCTTTGATATTAATATCTAATAACTCTTTAAATTGTTTATTATGATTAAGTTCTGATATTAGTTGTAATGTATAGTCGATAAATTCACTTGAATTATCTTGAAAAATTTTTTCTAATTTTTTATTAAATTTTAAATAGTGCTTTGTTTGTTTAGTTTCAATAAAAGATTCTAACTCATGCATAACTTCTGCAATTAATACTTCATCTTTTTCTTTTAAAAGCATAAAAATTGTATCCTTGTAGTTAATACCTAATATTATAATAACAATAAAAATAAAATAAATCAATAATTCTATTGATAAATAAAAAAAAATGCTATAATAAAAGTAGTAATATATAAAGGATGAATTATGGATAATAATTTAAAAAAAGATTTAATAGCATTAACAAAAAAGTATAAAATAAACAAAAATGATAACTTTTTAATTGAAAATAATAATAAAACATATTTATGTAAAATGCTATCTTCTGATACAAAAGTATCACTTGATACAGATAACATAGAGGGTAATGAAATAATCAAACCACTTTCAGAAGTAAATATAGATATTAATTCATTTTTAGAAAGATTTTCAACAATAGGATACAGAAATAAAAATTTATTATCAGAAAGTGAAACTTTAAGCCCAAGATTGTCAGTAATATACAGAAAAGATACTCCCAAATTAAGAGTTCATAAATTATCAGAAGGACAATCAGAAGTAGCCAAGAATGTAATGGGATATATAAATCAAGAATTAAATCAGAAAAAGAAAGCAACAATTACAATAAGAAGTCAATAATATAAAAATCTATTCTAATCAAAGCCATATTAAAAAAAATATGGCTTTTAATTAATAAATTTTATTGATATTTTTTATTTTTAAATCAATTGTTTCTTTTGGATTTGTTAAATTTTGAAAAACAAAAGTTTTTTTACAAATTTTATATTTATTTTTGCCATAATTATAATCAAACAGATAAAATCCTCTGTCTAAATTATCTTTATAAATATAAAATATAATTTCTTTTTCATTTTCAATAAGATCTTCAATATAATATTTTAAATTTGTATTTATATATGTAAAATCTTCATAAATAGGATTGTTTTTAAAATTATAAATTCTAACATCTTTTTCAATATTAAAATTATTATTAATTAAAACTTCACATCTTCTTCCATGCTCGTCAATATAATTTCTTAAAATTAAATCTTTAATTGAAAATTCTTCAATGCATTCTTCTTCAAAAAACCATTGAAAATCTTCATGATCTTTGAAATCTAAAATTGAAAGCCTATTGTTTTTAAAGTCATTTAAAAGTTTAATAACCTTACTTTTATCCTTTTCATAAAAAACACAACTCATATGCTGATTTTCAGATATTAGAATTAAACTTAATTCAAACATATTGGTAATTAATATATCATCATGTTTTATAATATGTAAAGATTCAATATTTTTCAATAGAATGACTCCTTATTTAATTGATTTATGATATAATATAAATTAAAAAATATCAATAAAAAAGTCCTCAAATGAGAACTTTTATAAAAATTATTAAGAAATATTTTAATTTAAAACTTAAATTGAGAAATAACACTACCAAGATTATCAGATACACTATTTAGAGAAGAGGAACTATTTTCGAGATCCCTTGCTAAATTAACAGAATCTTCAGAAAGATTTTTAATTTCCTCCATACTGTGTTTTATTATACCTGAATTATCTAATTGTTGTTTATTAACAAATGCTATTTTTTCATTAAACTGATAAACCTCTTTTACATTGTTACTAATATTAAGTATAGAAATATTAGCAGAATCTGAATAGTTTACACTTTCAATAGCCATATTTCTTGAATTTTGTACAGTTGAAACAACTGATTTGGATATTGTTTGAAGTTTTTCAATAACCTCTTGAATATTATTCGTTGAATCTTGTGTTTGAGAAGCTAACTTTCGAACTTCGTCAGCTACGACAGCGAAACCTCTACCCGCATCACCTGCTCTTGCCGCCTCAATAGCAGCATTAAGTGCTAATAAATTAGTTTGTTCTGCAATTCCTTTGATTACACTAAGTATTTCATTAATGTTTTGAGAGCCTGATTCAAGTTGTTTGACTAGTTCATTTGAACTTTCTAATTCATTTGATAATTTGGTAATAGAATCTTTATTATCATTAACAATCTTAATAGCACTCTCAGTTTCAGAAAGAGTATCTTTAAATAAATTCATAGTTTCAGTAGTAATATCATTTACGTTATTAATTTGATTAGTAGTTTCATTAATAGTCGTATCAACTTCACTCGTAAAATTATTTTGTTTAATACTAAGATTATTACTTTGTTGAATAACGTTAGATATATTTTGATTGCTTTCAACTAATTGATTAAAATTATCATTAATTTGAGAAAATCCATTTTGAAGTTTATTCATTAATTTATTAAAATGTAAAACTAATTCACCCATTTCATCTTTATTTTTATAATTAATTCTCTGCGTTAAATCACCTTCACCTTCAGAAAGTTCTTTTATACTATTAATAACAGTATTTATGCTTTTAGAAATGTTTCTAATAATAGTAATAGATAAAAATAAAAGTACAAAAATAGTTAATCCCCCAATAATATAACCTATAATAACGCTATTTTTAGACTTACTAATTGTATTTTCTATTTGATGATTAAAAACAGAAACTTTATTATCCTTAAATTCAAGAAAAGCATTAGTTAATTTTTCTTTTTGTTCATTTTTTAGCTGCAAATCCTTTGTTAAAGAATCATTAAATCCTTCATTTATCATAGTTAAAGTTAATTTATTTGCTAAAGTAAAATAATTTGCTAATTCTTCTTTTGAAAAATATTCATTCATATTAGGATCTAGAAGAATAATTTCTTCTGCATTTTTGATTAATTCAGCCTGTATGTTTTTTGCATTAATAATAGAATCTTCATCTGAAGAAATAACACTTGTTTGTAAAATAGAATTCATTTGTGAAAATTTAAAAATATTGGAGCTTGCTAATTCAAGAAGTGGATAACTTGTTGAACCCATTTGATTAAGTGTCTTTTCGTTTTGACTTATATTCATTGATATATATGCAAGATATATAGCAAATGAAAAAATAGAGAAAACCACAATTGATAATATTTTTTTCTTTATACTTAGATTTTTAAACATTTTACCCTCTATAAGTTAGAAAGTCCTTTTATAATTATATCCCTTTAAATATACTGCAATTCTAATGTTTTTTTTTAAAAAGTCAACTTAAATTTTTAATAAGTATGCAAAAAATAAACTAAAAGTGAATATTTAATACTAAAGTATAAATATTAAATATCAATATTTTTGATATGTTCTTTATTATATTTAAAAATATTAGTAAATTCGTTTTTTTCATTATTTTTGATATTAAAATTTTCATATATATTAATCTTGAAATTATAATTTAAAAATAATAAAAAATCATTTTCATTATTAATTTCATCTTGGTTAATAACTTCAAGATTAAGGGATAATATTTTTTTAGCAATATTATATTGATTATATAATTTTTTTATATATACGGATATTTCTTCATCAATTTTTTCTCTTTCAATTTGAAACAACCTATTTTTTTGAGTATATTGAAAACATCTTATTTTTTTGAAAAATTTCCATTCTTCATTGTAAAAATCGTTAAGCAAAAAAAGTTCTTTATGTAAATTATCTAAAATCAAACAAATAATATTATAATTAAAATAATATTTATTAAGGTTTTTATTCTTAATTAATTCTGAATGCTGTATATCAATATTTTTGATAAAAAAATTATTCAATTCATTAATAAAAAAATCCTCTTTTTTTAAATTAAATAAATAATCTTTTGATTTAATTAAATTATTTAATAATTTTTGTTTCTCTATAATATTCAATTCTAATTCTATTAGTGAATTTTGTATATATTTTTCTTCTTCTTTATAGATTTTATACTGAAATTCATCTTTTAATAAACATCGAGAAAATTTAAATTTATAATATTTATCATTAATATATTGTTTTACAAAAATTTTATTTCCAAGATTTTTTAATATTTTATTTCTATTTTTTGTATAATATTGATCAAAAATAGAATCTTTAAAATCTCTTTTGAAATTTTTATAAATAGATAAATTAATTAAATATTTTTTTGTCATATCTAATTCTTTTAATTTTATTTTTTTTTCACTGTTATAAAAATAAATATCTTTTTTAACATTTTTTATTTTTTCATCAAAAATAGTAAAATCAATATTATTTAAATCAATATTGATATTATAAATATTAATTTTTATATCTTTAAAAATTGAATTTAAAAAATCAATTAACTGTTTTTTTGTTTTATTTTTTTTTATATCTTGAAAAACTAAATTTTTTTGAAAATTGAAGTGAGAAGAATAAGCATTTTTTAATTCATTAAGTTCTATTAATTTAAAGTTTAAATCTTCTTTACTTTCTTTTATAAAAGATAATTTTTTTTCTGTATTTAAAACTATATTTTTAAAAGAAAATTTTTCTTCCATTTTAGTTACCTTTACTTAACTCTTCACTTTTAATAATTTGTTTAGTATGCAACAAATCAGAAGTGCCAGCCCCGCAAGATAAAATGGTTCTAAATGCTTTATCAATAGGAATTTCTGGATATCTATCAATATCTTTTGCTTCCAAATGATAACTAAAACCAGATGTAGGATTAGGAACTGTTGGAGCAAAAACAATAAAAATTTCTTTTTCATCTTTTAGGTATGATTCAACAATAAACGCTGGAACACCTGTTGAATTACCAGAAAAGGGATGTGCTATTACAAATTCTCTGAATGCTTTAGTATTATTTGACGTTAATTGAATGTATATTTCTTTTAGTGTATTAAAAATTTTAAACACTTTTATTTTTTTAAGAAAAGATTCATAAAGAAAATAAGCAAATTTACCAAATTTAGTTTTAAGTAATATTCCGCATATAAAACAAAATCCTAAAATAATAATAAGAGCTATAATATCAGTTAATAAAACAGGAAAGCTAAGAGTTTTATTTAAGTAATATGTTAAAGGCGATAAAAGATTTAAGATAAAATTATATATAAAGTATACAACTGCAATCATGCCAACTGTTGGTATGACAACCCCAAATCCTCCTTTTAGAATATCAATAAAAACGTTTTTTATTGAAGTTTTATTTATTGGTTTTATTTTTTTCATGAAAATTCCTGTTTTATTTGAGTAATAATTTATCACTCAAAAAAAAAAAATCAATAATTTAAAATAAACTATTGCAAAGTAAAAAAAGAGTGATATATATTATTATATAGCAACACATATATTATTATATTTGTCTTGCTAAAACAACAATAACCTCCTTATTATTTGTTGTCTCCCTATATTAACGGCTGCCTTATGGTAGCCTTTTTTTCTACAGAAAGGAAATAAAAAAAGCCTTTTAAAAAGGCTAATTATTATAAATATTAAGTGTTATTTAGTTATAATCAATTCAACTTTTCTATCAAAAAAGTATTCTTCATATTCTTTAGTTTCTTTTGATTGTGATTCACCAAGGTTATTAATCATAATATTTTTATTAGAAATATTTAAAGAGTTAAGCACTTCGGAAACATTATTGATTCTATTTAAAGATAATTCAGAATTATATTTAGCGTCACCACGAACATCAGAATAACCAATAAGTTCATATTTTAAATCTTGATAGTTATCTAAACTTAAAATAATATTTTTTAAATAATTTTTTTGATCTTCTAATAATATATGTGAAGCTGTTTTAAAGTGAAAAGTTTGTTTTAATTGATCAGAACGAAGTTTTTCATTTAACATTTGTTTAAATTTTGCAAGTTTGGCTTTCATTTCTTCGTCAACAACATATTCAGAATTAGAAATCACTTCACCAGTGTTTCCTTTAAGCAAATTAAAAATAGTAATAATACCACCAGAAACAGAGTCATTAATATCTAAAACATGTTCTTCTGTTTCTACTGTTGTATAATTTTGTTCTTCTGCAAAAGAGTTTAAACTCATAATAATTGATATTGCAAGGATAGTTTTTTTCATTTAAGCACCTATATTTAACGTATTATAATAATATTATTATCATATAAGACAAAAAATTCAATAATAAAAAATAAATGTTTTAAAATTAAACAAAATAAAAAAAACGTTAATAAGCCTTGAAAAATATTGACTTTTTATATTAAACAAGTATATCTAATTCAAGAGAGACAAAAAAGTTTATATAGGAGAGAAAAATGAACAAAAAAGATCTTGCTACAGTACTTGCAGAAAAACATAACTTAAAAAAATCACAAGTGCTTGAATTACTAAATGATCAGATAGATATCATTGAAGAAGAATTAAAAAAAGGAAATGAAGTAAGATATTCAGGTCTTGGAACATTCTTTACAAAAGAAAGAGCAGGTAGTAAAGGTAGAAATCCCCAAACAGGTGAAGAAATCCAATTAGAAGCAAGAAGAGTACCGAGATTTCAAGCTTCTGAAAGACTTAAGCGAAGTACTAAGGGTTAATATTAATCCTTAATTTAATAAACATTTATTAAATTATTCTTTCAAGGAGTAAACGTGAATAACTTAAAAAAACAAATTAGAAAATTTTCAAAATCACATGAAAATGGAAACACTTTGTTAATAGGTAGAAGATTAAAGCAAGGCTTTGATATAAAGCTATCAGAAAATATAGATAGAGCAGAAAATGTAACATCTATATATAATGAGAGAATTGAGATTTTTAATGGTGGTATTGAAGGTAATATATTTTTAAAATTTGGTGATAATAACATTAAAATTCCAATTAGGAAAAAACCGTTAGGAAAAAATGAAGATGGGAAAACAGACTATGGTTATTATTCAGTATTCGAATCTTCTGGTTTAAAAATGGAATTTGATTTATCACAAATAAAAACTAATATAGGTGTAAAATCAAATAAAGACTTGTTTAATATAACGAGAAATGAATTATATCTTCAAAAAAAGGTTGATTTTGATGATGTAAAATCAAAAATACCTTCTAATTTATCTTTAAAAGAAATTTATAATGAAGAAAATGATTTTAAAAAATTAGCATTATTGGCAAAAAGACGTTCTTTTTTACAAAATATTATTAATAAAAAAGAAGAAATAATAAAAACAAATAATGCATTATGTTACCAAGCAAACAGTTTTAAAAGAACACCAGAACAAATAGCAAACATAGAAGAACTAAATAATTTAAAAATGCAAAGAGATGATTGTATAACTAAGATTAGAGAAGTGGAATCTGATATTCAACAGAATTCTGATAAATCTCAAAAATTTATGCATTCAGCTTTAAAAGTTCTTGACGAAAATCAATTAGAAAAAATTTTAAAAAATATAGACTAGGAGAAAGATAAAATGTTTAATAAAGCAGTAAAAAATGTAGGGCAACTACAAAATATTTTGAAAAAAGCACAACGTGCTCAAAAAGCACAAAAGAAAGTAGAAGCAAATTTCCATGCTAAACTATTTGAAAAAAAACTTCCAGAAAATTCTTTTGTATATATGAATGGTCAATTTGATATAAAAAAAGTAGTATTTAGTGAATCACTTGTTAGCAATAATTCAATTGAAGTATTAGAGCAAGAACTAACAAAGGCATTTAATACAGTTTATAATCAAGTTGATAGTTATCGAGTAAGAGAGCTTGAAAAAGTTAATGCAGAATTTGATGATAAAACCTTAAAAATGATTGGTGATACACTTGGCAAAAAAGCTGCAGAACAAATTAAAAATGGTCAAGAAGCTCAAAAGCTTGTAAAAGAAAAGCAAGAAGAGTTTGCAAAAGAAGTTTTTGAAGAAGATTTTGCACAAGGTAATATAAAAATCAAAATGTCAGGTGCAAGTCAAATTTTAGAACTAAAAATTACGCCTGAATTTGTTGACGTTGACGATCTTGATATGCTTGAAGATTCAATGATTTATGCAATGAAAAAAATGTATGAAATTATTGATACAAAACGAACAGAAGTACTAAATTCTGTGACTGGTGCGTTGGATGTTGATAAGCTTGATTTTGATTATAGTAAATAATAATAAAAAAAACCGAATCAATTGATTCGGTTTTTTTATATAAAAAATTAAGTATATGTATTAAAGATTCATTTGTTTTTTAATTTCTTCCATATCGATGCCATCCATATCCATACCTTCAAACATAGACATGGTGACTTCTTGCATTGTTTTTGCTTTTTCTTGAGAAATAGCAGCAATTAAATCATCAAAAGCAAAATTAATATCTTTTTGTAACTGCTCATTTGAAACTGAGGATTGATATTCAGGATCAATTTTAGTTTCAATAACACGTAAAGAACCAGACATTATAAGCTGAATCTTATCTTCTGCATAAGAACGTGTAAAATGTTGCTCATCAAATTCTTTTTGCATTTCCACCATTTGTTCTTGCATACCTTGAGCATTTTGCATCATGCTACCCATTTGTTTCATTTGTTTTATTTTTTTAAACATAGACATATTATACGTTCTCCTAAAATTTTTTACTTATTATACATAATAGAGATAAATAAGTCAATAAAAACTAATCTACTTTTTCAACTTCAATATCACCTTTTATTTTACAACAACAAGGATAAATAATATCGCCATCTATATCTAAAATAGGCTCATTGAAATATTCAATATTTTCTTTACCTTTTGTTATTTTTAATGCGCAAGCTTCACAAACTCCACTTAAACAACCATACTGAACATCCATTTGTTTTCTTTCCATACAAATAAGTAAACTAACTTCGCTATTAGGATCAATAATTTCTGTTCTAGTTTTATCTTTTGATTTTAAAGTAACTTTATGTTTCATAATACCCTCAAGGAATAAAAGCCACATGTAGTGGCTTTTAAAATTAAAAATTAAATTAGAAATTCCACTGATAGTTAACCGACCAACCAGAAACTTCTAAATCAGAAGTATTTAGATAACTGTTATATCCAATACTTATATTATCATTACTAACAAAGCTAAATCTAACACCAGCACCATATGAAAAACCAGAACCATCATATGTAGTAATACCTTCTACGATTGCTTGTCCACATTCAGATTCAATACCCGTAATTTCACATTCAGTCCCTGATACAAGAGCATCTTCTAAATTAACCGCAGGAGTATTATCAACAAAATCATAACCGCGAACATCTACAGAACCAGTTGAATAACCAATGTTAGCAAAAAAACTAAATTTATCATTTACAGGTAAATCAAGAAGTAAACTTATATTTCCCATAACATCGTGTTCAAAAGAATTAGTATATGTATCAGTTTGAATATCACTAAAACTATCTACACTAAATCCCTCACCCGTTCTTTCTCTGTAAGTATCAAAAAGAGTTCCAGTTTCTTTGTTGTTAATTGGAATTAATGCTGATAATTCAATGCCAAAGTATGGAGTGAATTTAAAGCCATAAGTAGCACTCGCAAAATTATTTCCCTGAACTTCATAGCGGTCATCTAATTCAATATCTAACCTTTCATAACCAAGTTGAAAAGATTGTCTGTCAAAATCGTGATGATCAGCTAATAATGAACTTGAGAATAAACCTGCACAAATAAGACATAGTGTTTTTAATTTCATATTTTTTCCTTTATATAATGTTAATAACTAATTAAAATATAACCAAAATAATTTATAAGTCAAGGAATATAAGCTATTTTGAAATATTTATTTTTGTTTGTATTCAAATTCTAAATTATCATTCTTTTTAGTAACTTTGACTGTTCCACCTTCTGATAATTTTCCGAATAAAATTTCAAAAGATAATGGTGTTTTAATAAATTCATTAATTGTTCTTTCCATAGGTCTTGCACCCATATTTTTATCATAACCTTTATTCATTAACCATCTTCGAGCAGCACTTGTTAACTCAAGATTGACATCTTTTTCATGTAATTGTTCTTGTAATTGTCCTGTAAACTTATCAACAATTTTAAGAACAGTATTTTCGTCAAGATAATCAAAAGTAACAATAGCACTTAATCTATTCCTAAATTCAGGAGTAAAAATATCTTTAAGAACATTCAAGTCTATTTCAGCTTGTTGTTTATTTGTTTTACTCTTAAAACCCATTGTATTTTTTTCAAGATCTTTTGCACCTGCATTAGAGGTCATGATGATAATTGTGTTTCTAAATGATACATGTTTACCTTTACCATCTGTTAAAAATCCATTATCTAAAACTTGTAAAAGTGTATTAAAAATTTTAGGATTAGCCTTTTCAACTTCATCTAACAAAATAATCGAATAAGGATCTTTATCAACGGCTTCTGTAAGTTGCCCACTTTCTTCATAGCCAACATAACCTGGTGGCGCACCAATTAATTTAGAAACGGTATGTGGTTCCATATATTCAGACATATCAAATCTATGTAATTTTAAACCTAATTCATCAGCAAGAGCTTGTGTTATTTCTGTTTTACCAACACCTGTAGGTCCGAGAAATAGGAATGAACCATAGGGTTTTTTAGGGTTGCTTAATCCTGCTTTTGCTGTATAAACTGCTTGTGTTAATGTATCAACTGCTTTGTTTTGACCATGTACACGTTTTTTAAGTGTTTTATTAAGATTTTTCAATTTAGTAAGCATTGTTTTTTCATTATTCAATTTAATATTAGCTTGCTGTGAAACAACTTCATAAACATCTTCTCTTTTAACTATATTACCACGTTTTTGTTTACTGGAATAAAGCGCCCCTGTTTCATCAAGTAAATCTATAGCTTTATCAGGGAATTTTCTAAAATGCAAATACCTTTCGCTTAACAAAACAATTTCTTCTAAAATATCTCTTGAATAAGAAACATGATGATGTTCTTCGTAAGAAGGACGTATTTTTTCCAATATTTTTAATGTATCTTCTTTATCTGTTTCATTGATAACTACTTTTTGAAATCTTGTGGGTAGTGTTTTGTCTTTTAAAAATATTTTATTATATTCATCATAAGTAATAATACCTAAACATTTAAAATATCCTTGTGAAAGAGCAGGTAATAATAAACCCGCAACATCAAGCCCTTGTTGAGAACCTGCCCCTGCATTTAATATTTGGTGTATATTATCAATCATTAAAATATTTTTATCATCTTTTTTAAGCTCTTCAATAATAATATTCATTCGTTTTTCAAAATCACCACGATATTTTGTGCCACTTATCAACTTTGCAATATTTAAAGACCATACAGTAGCCCCTTTAAGTGCTTTTGGAACATTACCTTCTACAATATTGCCAACCATTTTATAAACAACGGCATTTTTACCTACACCTGAATCACCTACAACTATTGGATTATTTTTCTTTTTCCTTGATAATACTTTTTCAATATCTTTAATTTCTGTTTCACGTCCAATAATTTCTTTATCTAATTTACCATTTTTATATAACTCATTTAAATTATCAGCAAAATGTTTAATAGAAATTTCTCCTTCTTCCATATTTTCTTCACTCATATTTGGATTAGAATCGACATTTTCACTTTCAGTAGGTGGAGTTGTTTTATCAATTGAATAAGTTTCTAAATTATATTTTTCTTTTAACTTATTAGAACAAAAATTATTAATATCAATAACAAATTGTGTATAATTTTCTTGTTCTGAACATTCGAAAATAGAATTTTGTAGAAATATTAGTGGCGTTGTTTCTTGTTGATCATTGCGTTGCATTGCAAATAAACATAAAATTAAATCATAAGGTTCTATAAGTGCTAAACTTTCGTTTAATTTATTTTGTTTAATAATACTTAGTTTTCTAGTGTAATAGTTATATATTTCTTTTAAAAATTTTTGTAAAATAGGAGAAAAAGCTATATCATCTAAATCATCTCCTTCTGACTTAACATTTTCAGTTGCATTATTAATATCATCGGTGATTTTTTGTTTTAGTTTTTTAATATCAATCCCCATTTGACTAAATAATGATTCAATTTGTGGATTTTTTAATGAACATAAATAGAATTGTTGTACTGTTAAAAATTTTTTCTTATCTAATTTAGCGGTATCGCTGGCAATTTTTAATATATTTTTGCTCTCTTTATTAAAATATTTCATAGTTTGTATTTTCTCCCCTAAATAAGAAAATCTGCTTCTTATTTGTTAATTCCGAGTATAACAAAAAAAGTAAAAAAACACAAGAAAAAAATATTCTAATATAATGAAACAAATTAACTTTTGGTTAATTTGGCTAAAAAAACATCAAATAAATTTATTATAATAAAAAAAACCTGCAATTGCAGGTTTTTATTTATTTATATTATTTATTTTTGACTTTATTAGTCGTTTTTTGTTTAGTTTTATTTTTGGAACTATTTAACAATTCACTTAAATCAGAAGTTAATTGATTACTTTCTTTAACTTGTTCTTGTATTAATCCTCTATAAATTTCACCACATTCTTCTGTAATAAATTTTAAAGGACTTCTTTTAAATGAATCCATAGAATAATCAAAAGAAACATATGGAGATTCAGTCCATTCTTTAATTCCAGTTTGAATTTTTTCTACATTTTCTTCAACAAGTGGTACATTTAATCTATCAGCCAAATCTTTATAATCATTAATTAATTGAGAATAAAATTCATTATAATGTGCTTTATGATATTTAGGTGATTTAATAAATCTACCTTTACCTTGCATAGAATCCCAAACCTGTTCTACAACCTTTTTGATTTCATTTTCAGAACGAGTAAATCTTAATTTACCAATTTTAGATTCTATATCTTCAATATATTCTTTTGCTTTATCTTCTGTACTTCTTAAGAATTTTTCAAGAGATTCAACAATATCACCCTTACCAACTTTATCAAGGCTGTTTTCAATAAGTTTTCTTTTAGATATAAATATCATTTTTTCTTCAATTTCATTTTTAGTTTCTTGATCTAAAAATTTAGTTTTTAAGAAGCTACCGTCATTTTTTCTAATTTCATCCATTTTTTCTTCTGAAATTAAATCATTAGTTAATAATTCAATTTCATCTTGAATCATTGTAAATGTATCTTCACCAAGATCTTGTACTAACTGAGCCACATATTTTTCTTCTCTTTGTTTAGATTCTTCAATAATATCTTCAAGACCTTTTCTTAGATTTTTAGAAATTTCTTTATCTTCAAGAAGTATTTCAACAAGTCTCTTATTAGCCATAAATACGAAAGAACCTTCAATTTCTTTTTTAGCTAAATCAAAATCTTCTTTTTTAAGGTTAGATAAAAGATTAGTCATTTCAACTGTTAATTCTTTTTCATTACCTTTAATTCTATTTACAAAAACTTCTTCCATATTTAGACTTTCAATATAACTTATTGACTTAACATCTTCATTTAAGGTAGCAATTTCTTCTGTACCCATAAGTTTTTGAATAGCAAAAGATTCATCTGGTAATGCTTCAATGAATGTACCTTGTGGTAAACATTTTAATTGCCACTTTGTTCTTTTTGGATCAAAAGCATTTTTAACAATTGGTGAAAGAACAATATTACCTTCATGATCACTTCTTCTTTTAGAATAAGCAAGCTGTTGTTTTTGGCTATAACTATTAACTTTAGCTTCTGCAATATCAACTTCCATTAATTGACGTAATACATTTCTATAACTGGTATTATTTAACGTGTTAGAATAAATATTTAATGCAGTAGAGAAGTTTCTTTGCTTATCATAAGAATTATAATGTTTTCTCATTAATCTTTGACCTACAAGTAAAGCTTCAATCATAGCATCACCATTTTCATCAATATTATTATGTAACTCTTCTGTATAAATGTTTTCTAAGTTATAAGCTTTTTTATAGTTATAAACATTTGTAATAATGTCACCAATTCTTTCAATAGGTAAACCAGTATTATAACGAATACCATTAAGAGTTAAATCATCGGTTTCAGATAATGGTTTATCAGGATCATATACATCAAGAACTTTTTGATATTCCCAAATAGTAGTAAAGCGTAAATGAAGTTCTTTGTTTTCCTTCAAAAACTCTAAACCAGCATCAGCTAATAATTCATGGAAAGGTCTTGGTCTATTAGGATCTTCTTCTGCTGCTTTTTGTGCTTCTTTTTCAGCTTTAGTTAATCTTTTCTTCTTACCTTTTGTTTCATCATCTTGTACAGGTGGAATTAGTAATTCAAGATCTTCTTTATCTCTTGTATTCTCTAATACTTGTGATTCAATAGCTTCTTTAAAATGCTGTAAATTAGTCATAAGATTTGAATCAAAGTGATAATCACGACAAAACTCTTTAAATAATCTATCTGCTCTTTTCTGATCAAAATCAGGATTATTACAAAACTCACCAGAAAGAACATCAGGAGTGTCTATAAATTTAACTTTTTCTTTTAAATCATGTAAAACAACAGAACGAATATTTTCATATTTAGCTAATGAAACAACTGAATATTTAAGCATATTCAAATGTAATTCAGTATTATTACTATTAACTCTTTCAGCTAACTCAGTTTTAGTATAAGGAAGTAAAGTTTCAATATCTTTTTTCAAGTTAATTAAGAATACTTCTTCACCTTTTGTTTTAACAAGATAATCACCACGAATATCAGGAAATTGAATATCTTCATCTTTCTCTAACATTTTAGAGATAGAATAGTCAGCTAATGGATCATTAAAGAAGAATGCTTTACTTGCTTCTGGACATAATGTAGCAACGTATGTATCTGGATATGCAAGTCTTTCTTCTTTTGCGAAACGTGCTGAGTCACATACTAAGTTTTTATCTAAAAGATCTTTAAATTGTGGTAAATTAGAAGCCATTACACCAACATCATAATTAGAGTTATGAGCTTGGAAAATAAATTTTTTATCTTTATATCTTTCAGTTAAAATATTATCAGCTTCACCAGTAGTAATACCATATTTATTTAACATAGATTGTGAAATACCTGTTAGAGCTTGAATATCTTGGGTTAATTTAAAATCTTTATCCCTAATTAACATAGATAAAAGTTTACCTTTAATTCTTCTGTTCAAGATAACTTTATTGTTTTCTTGATCAATCTTAATATTCATAGGAGTAGATTGATAAACTTTTTTGTTTTTATTATATTGCTCAAGAAATTTATCTAACGGCATTTCTTCACCACTATCAGGATCAATAGTTATTTCAAAAGCACCAAAGTTAAATAATTTAGGAGATTTACCAAGACCATTAGCTTCTGTATCACCTACTACCAATGTAATTTCTTCATCACCTTCAAGATTTTCTGAATATTTATCAATAAGACCAATAAAGAAAGATTCAACAGCCGCAAATTCACCATCACCAAATTTACCGTTATTTTTAAAGAAATCTACTTCTTTCATTTTTTCTCTTGGTACATCTTTAACAAATGTGTCTTTGTTAACAAACGTTTCTTCATAATATTTAGAAAGTTCTTGTTGTTCTTCTTTTTTAGGTGAATCAAGTTTTACAATATCTTTTGCTTTTAATTGATCTGCTTGAACAATTTTATAAGCAATAAAAGCACCGTCTGACATATAATTAATTTGTAAATGATCTTTAAAGTTATTTTGTGCTAACTGTCTAACAATTTCCGTAGGAATAATGATAGTGTCACCGTGGAAGTTAAGATTCAATAAAGTATAACCATAACTTTCTTTTTTAAGTAAAGAACCGATACTAACAGTTTTAAGAGTCTCTTTATCAGTAAAATGCATACTTCTATTTAATTTAATAACAGGATTAATACCAGAAACGTTATTAACGTGTGATTTACACTGTTCGTTAATTGCTTGAACCAAACCAATATTATGAAAATCAACAGATACATATTTTTGAGTATAGTTTGCTTCTTCTTTTAAAACATCAATTCTTTTTTGAATTGCCATAGAAACATTCATCATATCTTTTTTAGTTAATGCTTTATCATCTGTTCTTTCAATGTAAAAACCTGCTGCTCTTTCGTGTCCTTGGAAAGTTAATTCAATATTATCAATTTTATCAATACCATTTAAAATATCAGATAAGTCAAATTGTGTCCTACAAGAACCCATTCTTTTAGATTTATCACCACCATCAAACATTGCTAAAAAGCCATTAATTTCTTCATTGAATACTTTATTTAATAGTTTTCTATTAAATAACTGATTAATTTCTGGATATTTTGGATAAAGTAAAGTTGTATTATTTAGTTTAATTTTTTCCATAATATCACCTTTACGTAATTCTTTAATCAATCTTTTTTCAGAATAACGTAGGTTTTCATAAACACTTTTCATTGCTTCAAGTAATGCAACTTCATATGTTGTTTTGTCACCATTTACAGTATGGTGATAAATTCTTGGTCTTAATTGTTCAATATAATTATTATTGAAATGAGTAAACTTACGATCAGAAGCCATAATATTTACAAAGTCATTATAAAATGTTTTTTCATCGACATGTTTTTTATCTTCTTCGTCTAATTCAGCAAATTCTTTTTGTAGTAAAAGCAGTTTAGAAGAAACTAAGTTTTGTTCTTTAATAACATTTAATGCATCCATAAATTCTTCACGATCAAGTTCTGGAATTTTACTTACAATGCTATCAATAAATTCTTCTGAAATTTCTCCCGTAATAATTTTACTAATAGAATTATTTACGTTACAAAGCGCCCCTAATGAATTAAATTGATCAATTAAATAACCTTCAAGTGGTTTAAATCTAATATCTGTATTTACATAATCTAAAAGATTAGAACAGAAAAATAAGTTATGGAAGTTTCTTAAATCAACATCTGGTTTTTCTTGTAAAGCTGCATTTTTAAGTAATACACCAAGTGTATGAGCACCTGAAATGTTTTTCTTTTTGAAAGCTGCAATAGGTTTGTTTTTAGGGTTAAATACAGTAGTTCTTTTTGTATCTTTAACAACTAAATCTGGATCTGGTAAATGGTGATCGGTAATAATTAAATTACATTTAGAAAATGATTCTTCAATTTTCTTTTGTTCTTCATAAGAGTTAATACCATTATCAGCAGTTAACATTAGAAAATCTTCATCTTTTGAGATACCATTATCCTCTGCCCACTTTTCTAATAAATCAACAGTGAAACCACGATTAGTATTGCCATTGATAACCTGAGAGTAAACAATATGAATATTTTCACTTAGTTCTGGCATTTCTTTCATAAATTCAAGAATGATAGCTTGTGATAAACTACCATCGTTATCAATATCAGTTACAAATACAATAGGACGATCACTTTTTGCATAATCAAGAAATGTTTTTAGTGCTTTTTTATAGTTGTAAATCTTTTTAGTATCTTCTTCTATTTTAGTTCTATCAATTTCATTATACTTTTTAAATAGAATTTTTTTAGCTAATTCAATATCACCATTGAAATTATCAATAAAAATATTTCTAAAGAAGGAATCGGGAATTTGTTCGAAAAGTTTTCTTTCTGAAGGATTAATATATAAGCTGTTTGCTAAATTTAATTTAAATTCTTCAAGTCTTTGTTTAAAAGTCATATTGTACTCTCGCGTTGTTTATCTTATAGTATCATTATAGCACACTTAGGTTATAAAAAAAACTTTTTTTTATGTTTTTGCTAAAATAAAAAAATATGTTATAATAACAAAAAAAGGAAAATGCCATGAAAAATGTAGAAGAAAATAAAACCTTTAAAAAAGCAATAGAAAAAAGTGAAGATGTTGTTGATAATAAAAAAAGAGTTAATTCCATATTAGAAAAAACAGTAAAAAAACTAACAAAAGTTAAAGATAAAACGAAAGAGTTTAAAGATAACTTATCTATTGCTATTAGTCTTGTAAAAGATTGGATAACAGGTAATTATAGAGAAGTACCTAAAAAGACAATTATATATTTAATAGATGCATTTATTTATTTCTTAATGCCAATTGATATGATTCCAGATTTTATTTTCAAATTTGGACTTTTAGATGATGTAGCAGTATTAAATTTTGTATTAACTTCTTTTATTGAAGATATAGAAAATTATAAAAAATTTAAAGAAAATAAAGAAGAAATATCAAAAGAAATAGATAAGCTTTATAAAGAATCAGAAAATGATAAAGAAAACAAAAAAACCCTGCACTAATGCAGGGTTTTTTTTATTGAAGTCCATTACCTAAACCATCTAACACAGGAATAGTAGTATATGCAAACAATAATAACGCAGCTACTCCAAGATAAAACATACCAATAAAGAATAATGTAGTTGCTACTCTACCTACTGCTCTTTGATAAGTGTTTTTATATTGTAAAGAAAGATCTTTTAATGTACGAGATATTTTGGTTGCATCAGTTGAAGCTCTTAAACCTGCTCTATCCATAGGTGAGAAAGTTTCCATTGCATCTGACCATTCTTTTCCTTCATTTAAATTATTAATCGCAGCTTGTAAGTTTGATTTTAATTTACCTGCTTGTGTATTTTCGGTTGTTTTTGATAATGCTACTTTAAGAGGTATACCTTTCTCAATCAATCTACTTAACTGATAAATTGTTACATAGTTCATCTTAGATAATACGAGGTCTTTATATATAGGAACTTTAATAATTAAACTATCAGCCGCATTAGATATAGCAGGTATATTTCTAAATATACTTAATAAAGTAAAAAATGAAAATAAAGAAAATAGAACAAGCATTGAATAAAGAGCAGCATTACCAAAAGGATCAAGCCAAGAAATATCAACATTCATGGCTGATAATAAAGGTGATTCCATCATCCAAGGCATAACTTTAAACATTACAATAAAAATGATAATTGCTGATAAAATAAAAGCACCAATAGCTTGATACATCCCTTTACCAGATTCTTTTTTAATTGTAGTCATTTCCTGCTCAAAATCAGCAGCTTCTCTTAAAGCATCAGGTAAAGAACCAGCAGAAGCTCCCGCTTTAATCATAGCAATAACAGGAGGTGGAAAATTAGGTTGTCCTATTTTTTCAATTGCATCTTGTGGCTCATTAGTTGCTAATAATCTTGATAATTTAGCACAAACTTTTTGAATATTTCCAGAAAAGTTTTGTTGCATAATAAATAAAGCGTCATTCATTGAAAGAGCACCAGTAAGTGTAGCAAGAGTATAAAGAAACGTGTTACGCTCTGCTGGTGACATGCCAGTTTCCCAAAGTTGAAAATCACTTTTTTTCTTGATACTAACAATCATTCCTTTGCGTAAAGCTTCATATTCTGCTTGTTTTTGAGTCTCTGCTTCTATTTCAAAATTATCTTTTTTACCATCTTGTCTTTTTACGACTATTTTATAAAAAGCCACTATTTATACTCCTTTTATTCTTCTTTATATATTTCGCCATTTTGACGTAATATATCTTTTGCTTCTTCACCAAATACATTAACAAATTCTTGTTTACTTGTAATACCTGCTTTGTATTTATTGTAAGCATCTACTTCTTTTGTTGTCCACCATAAATCCTGTTGTGGATCAAGTAATTTATCAACATCTCTAACACCAGCAAGATAAACAACCTCAGATACAACAGTCCTTCCAATATATCCTTTATCAGAGCAATAATCACATCCCTCTGCTTTACATTCAGGACACATAATTCTAACAAGCCTTTGAGCCATTACTGCTCTTAATATATAACGTAATTCTTTTTGATCAATGTTTAAGTCTCTCAAACGGTTAATAGCACCACGTATTTGACCTGTATGAAGTGTTGCAATAACTAAATGTCCAGTTTCAGCCGCTTTAACCATGTTTCTTGCTGTATCTTCATCACGAACCTCACCAACAACGATAATATCAGGATCACCCCTCATACAAGCTTTCAATGCACTTGCGAATGTCATACCACCATTCTTATCAATATTAATTTGTGTTGTATTTGAAATTCTATATTCAACAGGATCTTCGATTGTATAAATTGATTTTGTAAAACGATCTAATTCTCGAATAGTAGAATTAAGCGTTGTTGTTTTACCAGAACCAGTAGGTCCGCATATTAGACATAACCCATCTGGTCTTGATACCCCTTTACGCCAAGAATCAACATCAGAAATACCAAGAACACTTAAATTTGTTTGTACACTATCTGGATCTAGTATACGTATTACAGCGGATTCTTTATTATAAGAACCTGGTATTGTTACAACACGTAAGTCAACTTTACGTCCATTGAAATCAATTTGAAAACCACCATCCTGATCTTTTCTTTTTTGTGCAATATCAACTCTTGATAAATCTTTTAATTTAGAAATCATTGTATGGTATTCTTCTTCGTCACCTACATGTTCTGGATACATTGTACCAAGGTAACGAAAGAAAATAGAATATGTTTGATATTCTGGTCTAATATGTATATCTGAAACCCCTTCCCTAATACCTTTACGTATTATATAATCAAGAAAAGAACCTTCTTGATCATAAACTACTTTTATCTTTTGTAAATAATTATTAATTCTTGCTAAGTTTGCAGGAATAAAATAAAATTCACGTTTTGGGAAATATTTTTGTAAAAGTAATTTAGCAACCTTTTCCGATTGTACTGTTGAAAGATAAACTGTTGTATTTGTAATAGCACAAAGCATAACTTTATTTTCATACAAGATATCATAAGGAACACTTGGTTCTACTGTTTCTTCATCGGCAAGTTCTTCTGGTCTAACACTTAATGAAAGATCAACAATGGTAGATTGCTTTATAAAACCATTTTCAACAAGTATACTTGTGAAATCTCTATTAGTTATTGCCATTTCCATAAATGTTAATCGTAATGCCGCTTCTGGCATAAGATTGTTTTCTTTTACATGACTATAAACAGTTTTATCTATTCCCTTTAAAGAATTTGCCATTTTATTTAATTTATAATCATCAAATTTTACTGCTTTATTTGCTTTCATTTTTTTATAATTCCCTTTTATAAACAGTTATAATAAAATTTATTAAAATATTTTTTTATATCTAGTATAAATTCATCTTCATTAGAAGTTGTAACAATACTAAAGTCATTATTAACGGCTGAAATCGTATCATCCGTTATTGTTATTATTTCTTCTTTATTAAAAATATCACCTGTAATGCAAGTGCTTGCATAAATATTATTGTTATCACCACTAATAAACTGCGCTCCTAAATCTCTTATGCCTACTATTGGCTGATTTCCATTATTTATTGAATTAACAATATTTGTATTATTAATTTCAAAATGGCTTCCATGATCTAAAACAATTGCATTATTACTTGCATTTTCCATAGAAATATTAGAGTTGTTTATAACTGCTTTACCTTTAAATCTAACGAATGAAAAGCTTCTTTCTTGTTCAATTTGTGAATAATATAAATTTAATTCACTTGTACTATCACCATAAATAAAAGAAGATGGTGTACCCGTAGTTGTATTATAATCTAATGTAGTAGAAAATAAATTTAATTCAGAATTAGCCAATTCAATAGCATTTATATCACCAGAAACATTGAATTGAATATTTGTATTATTGCTGTTAATTTTTGAATTAATAACACTGATTAAACTTATGTTGCCTGTACCAGAACCTTTATTAAATACAAAATTACCATTATTTTCAAATATTAATTCAGAATTATTTAAAATTAATGAAGGTGAAGAGTAGTTGGCAGTTCCTGAAATGATTGTATTATTTAAAGATATTTTTGAATTATTAGCATTAATATTACGGAGTGTTGAATTATTAACAATTAATTCAACATTATTTAAATTAAGTGTAAAATTACCTATCATATTTAAATTATCAAGAATTAACTTAACATCAGAGAAATAAACATCAATTCCAGAAGAAGAATTGTCATTATTAATTAAACTTTTATTTAATTCATTTTCACCAGAAATATAAATAACTTTTTCAGTCCCTTTATCAGAATTATTCACTGTTGTTCCACTTGGTAATGTAAAAATATCACCTGCTTTTAAAGAAACAACATATTTGTCAGGTTGAGTGCCATTCCAATTAGCAATTACGCTGCCAAATATATCATTTGATTGCTCTATACTATATTCTTCAACTCTACGTAAATCAGATGCTAATAATGAATCATTAGTAATAGCTTCAACCCTACCATCAGTAGGTTCTGGTAATTGGAATTTATTATTAGCAAAAATAATATCGTTACAAGTATAAACACTATCTTCTCTAAAAGAAACAATAAAAGCTAGTATATTAGAAATAGGTGCAGGATCAGAAGCCAATACATACTCTCTATTTTCTGTTAACGTATTACTAATTTTTTCAACATCATAAGAGGTTTCATCATTATTTAAAACAGTATCATCAGCAGTTAATGAATTATCAAGAGAATAAGGACAATACATATAAGGTTTACCAAATGAATTATTTTTATTAAATAACATCCAATCTGGTAATTCATGATAATTTTCACCGTCTACACCAAAAGGCACTAATTTTTTATCATTTACATATTTAATGTTATTAACAACTAATTTAGTAACATGTGAAATATTAATTTTATCACGTTGAATAGACATAAGTGTTTGATAATGAGAAAAAGTCATAGCCGTTGTAACAACGATACTGGATATTACAGCGGTTAAAAATACAATTAAGATAGCAATTTGAAACATTCTTTTTCCTTATTTTACATAAAAAGTTACACTTACTTGTGGCGCTAAATTAAAATTTAGAGATGAATCAAAATTTTCTGTACTTCCACAATTTGTATTAATAAAATAAGAATCTTGATTTAATTCATCAGCAAATTCAATCAAAGCGTTATAAAAATTTTCCTTTTCAACATTTCCTGTTAGACAAAAGTATTCACCTGTTGAATTTTTATTATAAACCCAAGTTAAGCCATTTATATCATTAGGAAGAAAAACATATTCTTTTATTTCATTTTCCCAATCTAAAACAGTTAAATTTAGGTCAGTATGTTGCATATAAATAGATCTGCCATTTATTAAATTAGTATAATCAGATAATATTTCATTTTTAATTTTAATTTTATCAAATGAATCAAAATTAATATAATTAGTTCCGCCTAATATAACAAAACCTGATATTGCGATTGCAATAACTAATGCAATTAAATGAGCCAAATCAATCTCCTTATTTCTTTAATCCTAACATTGACCTTTGAATTTTTGTTGTTAACTTTCTTGTAACATCGAATATACCTAAAATTAAACCTAATATTCCAAATATCAAAAACCAATACTCTATTACATTATTCACTAAAAAAGAATATAAACAATATAAAAGAACACAAACCCCTAAAAAGATATCAAAATAACGATATTTTTCAGATTTTAACATTGATTCAAGTTTTAAAAAAAATCCAAACATATAAACTCCTTATTTCAAAAAAATATAACACTAATATATTTTTAGTCAATTTAAAATAAAAAAAGAGCTTAAAATTAAGCTCTTTTTTACTATCTAAACCGTTAGGTTATAAATATTACTCTACTTGATAAACAAAAATGTTATTAGTAGCGGTAGCAGCATTAGCATAACAACCATAACGATCACCGTCAGTTAAAAGTTGTCCAGCAGCAGTAGCTACGTCAGCCGCAACAGTAAGAGCCGCTTCTGAATCACCACCAGCAAGACCAACAATTTCTTGACAAACGTTAAGAGATAATTCAGCCACTGGTGCGCTAACGCTTAGAAATACATTTTGATTACTATCTTGTGTTAATTCATAAGCAGTACCTACTGGTGGAACAATACCAGCTTTCAAGAAACCTTCAGCTTCCAGACCATTTGTAGTTCCAGCAGCTCCAGCACCATTATTATTTCTAGTTAAAGTCCAATCAGTAACAAAAGCAGAAGAGGCATTAGTAGCACGGAAAGCTGTCATAGCCATTTCTACCTGAGAACCTTGATTAACCATTTGAAGAGCAACACCGCGCTCAGAGTTAGAAGTAAATGCATCACCTAAGAAAACATAACCGATTGCAGTTACGATTGCACCTAGTGCGATTGCGATAATTAAAGCGATAAGTTGAGACATAAAATTTCCTCCATGTTTATTATAAATTTTTGTCCGTAGTACTTTCTACAATTTCTAATGTTTCATGAATATTTAATTTGTCAACCTATATTATAATATATTTTTTATATACTATAGTATATATAATAAAAAAAGCTTTTATTTAATATGTTTTTTGTAAGTTGTTAATTTTTATTATAAATTAATATTTTTTTATTCTGAATAAAAGTGTGCTTATTTAAATATAAAAATAATCAAATATATTAAAAAACAGGTTTATAAGTCCAAGTTTCTCTATATCTTAAAGTAACATTTAAGCCATTACTAGAACAGCCATGTTTTTGGTATTCCTTGTTGTTCTCAATTTGACCTATACAAAAATTAACAATTTCCATATTTTTACAATTAGTAATAATATTTTCTATTTCAAGAAGTTCATTATCACCATTAGTAATAAATTCTTTTTTTATATTAACATTAGAACCAATAATGTTGGCTTCATATTGAGAATTATCACTTAACGCAAACTCTGAATTATGGAAGTTATTTGTGTATTTGGTACAATTTATAAGAGTTTCATAAATATGTTCTTCTCTATCGGCTTCTTCTATTGAATTCATATAAATATAAATAGATAAAGCTAATAAAACAAAACCTATAACAGTTCCTAAAATACCAATAAGATTGGCACTTACGGAGGTTAATAAAATGTCATTTTTTTTATTTTTCATTATTTACTCCAAGGACTTTTATATTTAAGAACAACTTGAACACCAGAAATATCACAACCATGTTTTTTATTATTTATATCCATTGCCCCTATACAAAATTCTTCTAAGGTAACATGATTACATCTTTCAATAATATTTATCGTTTCAATAAGTTCACGTTTACCATTTTCTAACCCATATTTTTGAATTGTTATTTTTTCTTCATTAGGATTAAAATTTCCAGTATAAGAGCTTTTTGACTTTGCAATATCTAAACATTCAGTTAATGTTTTTTGCATATGTAATTGAGCATTAGGTGGTGTTATTTCTTTTGAATATAAAAAAAATGAAAATATAAAAACTGCAACACCTAATAAAAAGAAAAATAATCCCAAAGAAATAGAAATTTTTTTACTAAACTGATTATAATCAATCATAATTAATTATCCTTTTGAGATTTTTTTCTTTTTTCTTCGTTACTATTTACTGTTTTTTGTAACTTATTAGTATTGTCTATTTTATCAATACTATATTTAATTTCTCCTTCTTCATAAAAATCACCTTTATCTGATTTTTTATAATTATAATGTTTTTTATGAATTTCCCAACTTTTATTATTATTGTTGAATTGAAGACTTATAGTTTGAAATTCAAAGTTAGATTGCCATCTTTGAAGAATTCTTTGTATAGGGATAACATTTTTGTCAGTTTCTTCAATATACTGCTCAGAACTATTGAATAACACATATTTAAATAAAGCAGCCAAAAACAAAGAAATTATAGACAACAAAAAAATAACAATACCAGTAAACATAAAAACATGACCTTGCTTTACAAGGGGTGTTAGATTTAAATTAGTTTCAATTTGATCAGGATCTTTTTGAGCATCTTCTGTTAAATAATAACTATTAATGTTATCAAACCCTTTTTGTATAAATAATTGTTTTTCAGCAGTTTCAATAATAATTTCATCTTGCTCTTCAAGTTTTTTAAAGATACCTTCTAAATAGGATTCTTTATTACCCCCTTCTTGAATTTCAAACAAATGTCCATCAGGCAACACATCACTATCTTTTATTTTTACAATATTGTAATATGTATTTTTTTTAGTAGAAAAATTTTCTTCTGCATAAGCATGTATATATGAAAGTACATCTTTATAATCTGATTTAGATATTCCTTTTTCAAAACCTATATATAGTTTTTTAGGAAGTTTAGCCTTTTTTTCTTCTTCTAATATTTCAATATTATTTATTAAGTTCATTAGCCATCTCCTTTTTGATTTCATTTTCGAAATCAGCGAAAACACTAACCGTAGGTCTTAATAATAAAAACATTGCATTACGATTAATTTCAAGATTTCTACTGGCAGTAGCATAATCTTTAAAAATACTCAAATTATTTCTATTATCAGAAACAATATCATATTGTATACCACCAACCAAAGTAGCATCACCAGGTCTTATTTTTAATACACTATTAAAAGTTTGTGTTTGTGTTTGAGGTTGTCTAATCGTACCATTTCCATTTCCTGCATTTAGCTCTACGAATCCAATAATACTTCTTAAATCAATTTTCATTTCAAGAGTAACTAGGTTTTTACTAAAATCATAAAAAGGCGTTGCACCAATATCCAAGCCAACTTCTTCTTTTTCAGTTTGAGCACCACCTGAGATATTACCTGTTTGTCCATTTATATTATTTGATATACCAGAAGTATAAGGTATTTCTTGTCCAGAACGTAACTCTAACAACTCACCAGAAGTAGTTTCAACAAAAATAGATTGCGTTGTTTCTGTATTACCATAAGAATTTAATAAATTATAAACTGCTCCTATACTAAGGTTTTTGTTTCTTAAAGTTAAACTTGCACTATCTCCGTCAATACCAGTAACAGCTTTTGAATCACTTAAACTTGAACCAACTCCATCAATTAATTCTACATCCGATAATGCATTCAAAGCTCCTACCTGTAAATTAAACTGTGACCAATCAAAACCTTGATTTTCAGTATTAGTTAAGTTAACTGTAATAACGGCAAGTTGTAATTTAACCGAAGCAAAATTCTTATAAAAATTATTTAAATATTCCGTAATAAATTCGTGTTCTTGCCTACTTGCCTTATAAAGAACAAATCCACCAACCTCAGAAGCATTTACTTCTTCTGCTCCCATTGAAGTCATATGTTGTTGTATAAATTCAACAACAGTTTTGTTTTGTGGAACTGTTGCTATATAAAGTGTATCTTTTTCAAGTGTAACTACGTTACCTTTTTGATAATTAAAACTATAATTATATGTATTTTCAATTATTTCAAATAAATCACCCATGTTGCCTTTAAAATTTTGTAAAAAGAATTTTTCACTCGCTATTTCTTCATCTTTAATAATTAATTGAATATCATAAAGAGCAAGTACACCAGTTAAATCAAAAAATGTTGAATTACCATAAAGATTAATTGGCTCATCTATTTTAATACTTTTTAATCTATTAGGAATTTCATTTTTTCTACTGATTAAAAATGAATTATCCGTTTGTATAAATTGAATAGGTGCTTCTTTCAATTTCCAATCTTGAATTAATGCCTCTTGCGTTTCATCAGAATTATCTAAATCACTATTATCAGGCATCTTATAACCAGTAGCGCACCCACCTAAAGATAAGGCAAAAATTAATGATAGTAAAAATTTGTTTTTAGATTTATTGTTTTTTATAAGATTAGTTATTTTCATTATTATCTTCCATTTTACCTTCTAATTCCATTCTTTCTTGATAAGTTACAACCTTTTTATACTTTTCTGTATCTAAATATTTAAAAAGATTAGTTGAAGAGTTGAAAATAATATATTTATTCTTCGCTGTACCTTTTAGATGTTCATTTTGCCCTAGATATAAAACTTCTGTATCGTCATACTCTACTAAACCAGATTCTTTTTTTAAATCCATAGCTTGTTCTTTTAAAGACAACTCTTGAAATATCAATTCTCTAACTTGCATTTCTTGTTCTTGGCTTAATTCTAAATTATTTTGATTTCCAAATTGTGGTAGGTTTTGATTTCTTTCATTTGGATCATATTTTTCAAAAGGAGAACGCTCTTGTGCAGAAGCAATATTGACTAGTAATAATGTAGAAAACAAAATTAATAATTTATTTTTGCTAAAAATTTTCATTAAATAATTCCTTTAAAGTAATTAAAAATCTCTTTTTTTACTGATTTTATTACAATATAAACATTAAAGAAAAAAAAATCAAGCAAAATAATAGTTAAAAACTTATATAAAAAAAATAATATACAAAAATAAAGAAAAAAATATATAATATTATAATTTTCAAGCAAAAAAGTATTGAATAAAAAAAAATATAATGTAAAAAGATAGAGTAGAAATTTAAAAAATAAGGATATTAAAATGTCACAATTAATAGCGCTAGTAATAGCAATACTTCTAGGTGCAATAGTGACTGCAGTTGGTTATGTATTTCTTGGCGGAGCTTTTGCAGAGCAAAGCGTAAAAGCAGAAGCCCAAAAAATACTTGCACAAGCAGAGCAAATAGAAGCCGCAATGATTGCATATAAATTAGATCATAACGGAACAATAACACTTGGAGATTCAAGTGATTTAACAAATAACAATATATTTATTCATTTAATAAATGGTGGTTATTTAAAACATAATATAAATGAGTCAATTGAAGAAGGACAATTAAGTTGGCATTTATCAGGAGACGGTGGTGATGGAGTTTGCGATGAAGAAGATAATTGCACAATACAAAGAGTTGTATCAGATTCTGAACAATGTATACACGCAAATTATCTAAGAAACCGCTATCCAGAAGAGGGACTTGAAGTAGGCAATGTTTTACCAAGTGGACATGTAGTACAAACAGGTGAGATATCTTCAGAGGGTATTCCTTTATGTAATGACGGAACAACAGGTATTCAAGGGTCAGCGTGTTGTGTTACTCTATAAATATTTTTAGTTAGAAGAATAAAAAACACCTTTTAAAAGGTGTTTTTTTTATTTTTTATCAAAAATAATATTTCGTAAATGTATATAATCTTTTGTCTCTGATATTTTATTTAAATTTTCAAAATCTTTTGATAATTCTTCTTTATAAAGAGAATTTAAAAAAGTATAACAAAAGAAAATACTTGCATTTAAATCAACATCATTATTTTGCCAGTATTCTTCTTCTTTAATATAATCAAAATTTAAATTACCATTTTTAACATTTTTTTCTATTTCAATAAAATTTTGACTTAATGCAAATAAAATAAAAAAGCAATCTCTATAATAAATATCATTATTTTTTAAAATAGAAGATATACTATTTAATGCATCTTTTAAGTGGCTATCACCATTATTAAAGATTTTATTATTATTGTATTCAAGAAATTCAACTATTTTAGGAAATGTTTTAAATAACATTCTTAGTTTTACATCTTTTTTAATTACATACTCTTGTTTAATCATTTATTATTCCTTCTTTTTGAAATTAATATAACAAAAAAAAATAATTTATCAAATTCTTCTTAAATTAATTAAAACAATTTCAGCAGGAATATTTCTTAGAGGATAAGTTGAACAACCAAATCCAGAACTTGTAAACCCATAAAAAAGATTATGTTTCCATTTTCCTTTAATACATTTACTATATTTTGTATGGCTACTTTCTATAATAAAAGGCAGCTTTATTTGTCCACCATGTGTATGTCCTGATAATTGTAAATTATAATCATTTACTTTACAATCAATCAATAAATCAGGGTTATGTGAAATGGCTATTTTAAAATTATTATCTTTAATTAAACAATTGGTCATATTAAATGAATGAAATAGTGTATAATCATCAAATCCTGTAAAAATGATACTCTCATTATTTTTGTTAATTTTTATACTTTCATTTAAAAGAAATTTAATTCCTAATTCTTTTTCTTTATCTATTATATTGTAAGAATCGTGATTCCCTAAAACAGCAATTTTTTTCTTTACATTAAATTTGGATAAGAGCTTTTTTAAATTAGCAATATCATTTTTATTAAAATTAGGTTTGTCAAAAATATCTCCACCTAAAATTAGGATATCAATATCGTTATTTATATTTAAGTTGTCAATATAATCTAAACTATTAGGTTCTATATCTAAATGTAAATCTGATAAGAATAATATTTTATAATTATTAAAATTTTCTGGTAAATCTTTAAATTTAAAATCTACTTTATTTAAAATAAGATTGGAAGGATTATGTTTAAAAATTAAACTAATAAATTTTGATGATAATAGTTTTTGTTTAAAATAATTTTTTAAACTAAATTTATTATTTTTAGAACTTTTTATTTTTTGTTCTTTAATGATTCTATGTTGAATACTTTCTTTACGATAAGAGTTTATTATTTCCATATATTAATATTAAACTTAAAATAAAAAAAAGCCATACTTGAGTATGGCTTTTTTTTAATTAATATTTAAAATCTCGAAGTTTTTTCAGGGTAGCTTTACCAATACCTGGCAAGGCAACAATTTCTTCATCTGACATATCTTCAATTTGATCATAGGTTTCTACACCTTCTTCAATTAAAGCTTCCATTATTTTAGAATTTAAACTTACTGATTCGCAGACTTCCGAAATTTTTATTTCACTTGATTTTCTTGTAATCACTTCTGGTTCTTCAACAACAGGCGCTTCAACTACTTCTGCTTCGACAGCAACAGGTTCTTCTACAACTTCTTCTTTTGGAACTTCTACTTCAACAGTTTCAACCTCAACAATCACTTCTTCTGGCTCTTCTACACTAACAGTTTCTTCCGTTGCCGTTTCTGTTTCAACTACAACATCTTTTTCTTCTGTTTTTACTTCTTCACCATCTACTGTTTCTGAATCTTTATTCTTATTTAATACTTCATCAACTTTGCGTTTTAAAATCTCATCACCTTCATCAATTAATTTGCTTACTTTTTTACTTGCCTCATTATATTCTGATTTAAGTTTAGAAAGTGCTTCTTTTGTTTCTGGTTTATTTAGGAATTCTTCTGCATTTTTTTTAGCTTTGTTAATAAAATCTTTAAACATGTTTGTCTCCTGATTATTTGGGGATTATTTTTTATATAATTATACACAAAATTATTAAAAAATCAAGCATTATTATAATTTAATTTATATTAATATTGATAAAAAAAAATAATGTTATATATTCAACTATATATTTATATTTTAAAAAGGAAAGTAGTAAAGTGAAAAAGAAGCAAATGAAGTATAAAATAATGAAGCTTAAAGATGATATATTAATTTATATACCTTCTAAAGATAAAGTTAAAGTAATAAATTCAGAGCTATACAACAACAAATTAAAATTAAAATATACAGAAAACAAAAGTTATACGATAGAAGATTTAAATAATATTTATATAAATCTTTTGGATAATAACTTAGATAAATATATTGTAGAATTAAATAAAAATAAAGAAATTGTAAAAAGTTATAAAATAGGCTTTCATAAAATAAAATAATTGTGTTAAAATATAAATATAAAGAACAAAAAGGAATTTATTATGGCAGATAATGAAAATAAAAGTCAAGAAGAATTAAAAAGAGAACTTGAAGAAGATTTACGAAATGAATCAGAAGAGCAAGAAGTAAAGGAAGAAGTAAAAGCCAAAGTTGAAAATGATGCTATAATTCCTACGGATGAAAGAGTGGCAGAAATTAACAAATCAATGGCAGAAGAAAGTGGTTTGTTAGAACATTTAGCAAAAAATAAAAGAATTAACATTTCTAAAACCAGTATGAAAATAGAAGAAGAAAAGAAAGATTTTGAATTGAATATTGATTATGTTGAAGGCTTATATAAAACAATGTTCATGAATAGAATGTTGGAAGAAAGAGCGCGTATTATAGCTGAAAAAATGCAAGAAGAAAAAGAAAGATTAAAAAATGAAGATATAAGCTATTTTGAAAGAAGAAAAAGAGAAAAAGCTTTTGAAAAAGGTTTATATGAAAATTATCATAGTGTAGAAAAAGAACTTGCAGAACAAAGAGAAAAAGTTATAAAAAGGCAAGAAGCATTAGAAAAAGAAATTAAAAAAACAGGTAATTTAAATCAAGCAGCAATTCAAGAAAAAAAACAATTAGAAAGTGAATATATGCTTGGTGATACTCTTGATAGCTATATTCAAGCAGCTTACATGAGTAATAAAGTTCAAGATAAATTAAAAGATAAATTCCCTGAAGTTGCTAAACAACTTGACGCAGACGTAATGGGGATGTCAGATCAAAATAAATATGAAAATAAAAATCTAAGAAGAGCAGACGGAATAACAAAACAATTTAATAAAGAATTTCCAGAAGCTCAAAAAGAAGTTAATGGTTTTATGGCTAAACTTAAGGGTTTTGCTGCAAGAAACCAAAAAGCAATAAAAACCGCAGGTATGATCTTAACAGGTGTAGGTCTTGTAACTAACTTACCTGCTACCGCAGCAGTTTTAGGTTTCAATGCAATAATGAAAACTAAAGTTATGGAAAATGTTAAGAAAAATATTGCTAACGATATTAGCAATGGTCTTGATAAATTAGGTATTGATAAAAAAAGTAAATTAAGAACAGGTCTTAAAAGAGTAGCAGTAGTAGCTGGTCTTGGTGTAGGTGTAGCCGTAGGTCTTGCTGCTGGTAATGTTGATATGAGTGAAATTACCAAATTAGGTGGTGAAGCACTTGGTGGTCTTACAGAAGGTATTGATGGAATGGTAAATACTGAAGGTTTAACTGACGCTACTGACGGGGCAGACGAAGCGGCAAAACAAGCAGCGGAAGAAGCAGCTAAACAAGAAGCGGCAAAACAAGCAGCGGAAGAGGCAGCTAAACAAGCAGCAGAAGATGCAGCGAGACAAGCTGCATATGAAGAAGCTGCAAGACAATTAGCAGAAACTCAACAAGCAACAACAGAATTCCTTCAATCAAATTCAGAAGGTATTACTGACTCTTTATTTGATCAAGAAATGAGTGATAGAGAATGGTCAAGATTAGAAGATAAACTTGGTGTTGATAAAGAGAACCTTCAAAAACTTGTGGAAGAAAATATCCAAAAACAAATAGCAGAAGGTACATTCCCTAAAGCAATTGAATTAGAATTAAATAGCTATGATGGTAGAAATACTCATACAATAAATTTTGGAACAGAGAAAATGGAACAAACTGCTAATATGCTTGCACAAGAGCAAGGTAAAGATATAGCAATTGATTCATTATCACAAACAGAGCCAGAAATTAAAGAGCCAGAAGTAAAAGAACCAGAGCCGAAGCAACCAGAAAATCAACCTGTTCCTGATAAGAATGGAATGATTAAAGTAGAAGTTCAGGATGGTGAAATATTAACAGGAATGCTTGAAAAAGTAGATAGTGCAGAATTTGATTTAGTAGGTGCTGATTTACCAGCGGTTGCTCAATTAATTGCAGAACAAAATAATATTCCAGACGCTAATAGACTACTTCCAGGTCAAATGATTAATATGCCTTCTGATACAGAAGCTTTAAAAAATCTTGTTGAAAATAATCAAGAGAGAATACAAGAAATAATTAAAGAGCAAGCTCAACAAGCCCAACAACAAACTCAACAAGTAGCTCAACAAGCAGTAGAGCAAACAATAAGTTTACCATCATCGGAATTTTTAAATGCAAATTCAGAAGATATTACTAAATCTTTATTTAAACAAGAAATGAGTAACAGTGATTGGTCAAGATTAGAGGATAAGCTAGGTGTTGATAAAAGAGAACTTCAAGAGCTTGTACAAGAGAACATTCAAAAACAAATAGCAGAAAATACATTTCCTAAAACAATTGAATTAGATTTAAAAAGTTATAATGGAAGATATACTGAAACTGTAACTTTTGAATCTTCACAAATAGAGAAGACAGTTAATTTTATTGCTCAAGAAGCTGGTGTTCAAAATAATAATGTTGCAATCAACTACGATGATACTAAAATAGAAAGTAGTAATCAACCAGTTGAAAAACAAGAAGGTGTTAAACAGAAGAAAGGTATGAAATTAAGTTAATAATAAATAAAATAAAAAAACCTGCATTAGCAGGTTTTTTTTATTTTAAGATTTTAATTTATTCTTTTTTTGAATAAATTGTCCTATTTCACTTTTTTGATTATTACTTCTTAAATCTTTAATAATATCTTTAACAGTCGCTTTTCTTTCGTCTTCATTTAGAGCCATAAAATCTTTTCTATCAAAATTTTTAGTAATATAATCAATCAATGGATAAAATTCTTCTTCAACATTAATGTGCTTTTTAAATTCATTTGGGTTATCATACATTTTATTAAAATTAGATTTACCCATTCTACTTAAAAACTTAACAATTAAATAATGAGGTGTTTTAAATTTACATACGTATTCCTCATCTTCAAGAGTTCTAATCATATAACCCTCAATTTCAGATTTTTCAACAAGTTTTTTCGCATCTCCAAAAGACATGATTTTATGAGAAGGTCTTCTAAAGCCAATTTCTTCTGCAATAGCATCTATTTCATGTTCTTTTAAAACTTTATCTTCAAAGTTTTTTCCACGAACTCCAATTAAATGTAAACCTTCCATTTCTTTATCATATTTAACAATATGATTATCTTTATCTTCTGGATGAATTACTTCAAACATTAAAGTTACATCATTTTTAGAAAGATAACGCATTAAATTAGAATAACTTTTCTTATCAATTAATTCTCGAATATATCCAGCATAAGTACTTTTAACAAGTTCATTTTCATGATTATAAAATTCCTCAAATGTACCTTGTGTAGTAATTAATAGCTGATTTTCTTTAAATGGATGTTTTGTAACCATTCCTAAGTAACCATTAAGTTTTTCAATAACACGAACCTGCTGATTATCGGGTAATGTTGTTGCTGTCTTTTCTTTTAAATGATTAGGTTCTCCATAGTTAAAAACTTTATCAAATGGATGAACAATGATATTACTCGCTCTATCAATTACTAACCCACGACATTTCAATAAAGCAGGATCTTTATCCCAAGATTGTTGAAAAAATACTGATTTACTATATTTCCAAGTTGTCATTAATTTTGTATCATCTGTTTTTTGGGATGCTAGTTGTTTTTTCTTTAAATTAGAAAACATAGTTTGTAACCTAAATTGTTTTTCAAGTTCTTTTTCATAATTATAATTAACAGGTTTTTCAATAATCAAATGTTTTAAATCAGCATTAGGATCTTTTTCTTTTAATGAAAGAGCTTGATCTAATTTGATTGCTAACATAGAACCATTTTCAAAAGCGACTCTTTTATCTAAGCTAACAACACTTGTCTGTTCTTCATCGTTTAAAGGGGTATGACCTCTAATAAGGAAATATTGATTTACGTTTTCTTGTTTCTTTAAATCATCGTACATAGAATCAGAAATACTATTATTTCTATTTCTTCTATCATCACCATATAAACAAAAACTTCTAGGTGTTGTTAGAGGATTAAAATGTGAAACGTTACCATGTAACATTGCAAAGTTTTTATATACAACATAATGAGGTAAATTTTTAATAAATTTGGAATATTTTTCTCTTTCATCCTTTTTTAATTTCATAAAAGCCATAGCAGTTTCAGCCGCAGAGCGAGAAGAAAGTTGTATTTCTCCTTTTTTATAACTTGTAAGAAAATTATTTAATTTATTATCATGGTTTCCACTTAATATATAATGTCCTTGTTGTTGCATATCATAAGCAAGCTTCATCATGTCAATACTTTGTTTTCCACGATCAAGGAAATCACCTAACAATAATATTTTTCTTCCCTCAATATGAAATAACTCACCCTTATTATATCTATAACCAAGTTGTTTTGTTGTTAATTCAATAAATTCATCTAAACAGCCATGAGTATCACCAATAACATCAAATCTTTCATGAGGTAATGAGTTATGAATAAAATTTACTTTAGTATTACTGTTAATTAATTTAAAATCAAAAACAGAATCACTTTTAAATTTTTCGAAAAATCTATCTATAGCTTCTTTTCCAACTCTATTTGATCTACCTGAATCTTGTTTAATACAAGTTTCTTTATCAATATCAAAAATTAAAACAGTAGATTTAACTCCATATTCATTAGCAATTTTTACAAAGTTTTTTCTATCTTTATCTGTACAACTTGTTGCATCTAAAAATGTAGTTAAATTTTCTTTTAATCGAGCATGAAGTGCTGTTCTTAATATTCTAAATATAGAAGAATCATCATTGTATAAAGGCTCATTAACAAGACCATACTGATCATAAGAATATGTATTGCCTAAAATTTCTTGCCTAAAAGTATCGCTTGAAAGAATCATACTTTCAGGTATATTATTATTTTTAAGAAAAGTGGATTTACCTGATGCTGGTGGTGCAGATAATATATATAATTCACCTGATTTTAATGTGATTTCATTTTTTTTCATTTTTTTTCCTTAATTTTATAATTTTATTATATCATTAAAAAGTTTAAAAAAAAAGAAAAATATATATAAAATAATTGATAATTAAATATTTGATATTATAATTAAATTTAAACAAATTATATCTGAATAGAGGTTTTTATGATAGAAAAATACAAGTATGTAATAAAAAACAATAAGAACAAATTATACTTATCGCCTTACAACTATGGAAAACATTGGGTAAATATAGAAAAAGCTCAATTATTTGATATAGAAACAGGTAAAGAGAAAGCAATAGACTTGGTTGACTTAGTATGGATTGCTGATGAAGAAGTAGAATTAAAAAAAGTAAAATTATTAATTCAAATAGAAGAAGTAGAAGAAGTAGAAGAAATAAAAAAAGAAAAAGAATATATAGTAAATAAAGAAAAATATATTAAATTAAAAAATAAAATAAAAAGCTATTATAATAATAAAACATATAATCAACATGGTACAAAAATAAAAAAAATAAATATATTAGAACATATTATATATAATATAATTAGAGATGAATTTTATTTAAATGGTATAGAGCTTTCTAAAAATAAATTTTTTATTACAAATGAACTGATTAATAAATATAAAAAGATTATTTATGATTATGAAAATAATTTCGATTATTTAAAAACAAGATTTGATAATATACTTGAAGAAAAAGATTTCAAAGAAATCAGCAAAAAATTAAAAAAACAAATAGAAGAATAAGCAATAAGATGTTATAATAAGAGTAATAAACAAAATAGGTGTATATTATATTATGAATTATTACAATAGAAAAAAAGCCCCTTTAACATTTATGGTTAAAGATTATGAAACTTTTAGTTTAAACCCCCAAGAAAGTGCAGTATCTCAATTTGCTGCAATTAGAACAGATGAAAATTTTAATGAAATAGAAGATTCAATAAACATATATTGTAAATTATCAAAAGATGTTTTACCCTCGCCTATGGCAGCATTAGTAACTGGATTAACACCACAAATGATTGAAAATAGAGTGGATCAAAAAGGAAACAAAACAGATGTACATAATGAAAATTGGTTTATTAATAAAATTTCATATGAATTAAGTAGAGCAAATACATGTACATTAGGTTATAATAATTTTTCATTCGATGATGAAGTAACTAGAAACTTATTATATAGAAATTTTAGAGATCCTTATGAAAGAGAATGGAGAAATGGCAATTCAAGATTCGATATATTTCCATTAGTAGTAGCAACAAGTATATTACGTCCAGATTTATTAAACTTTCCAAATGCAACTGATAGAGAGACAGGTGAAGTATTAATTAATTCTAAAACAGGAAAGCCCTATCCAAGCTTCCGATTAGAGGAATTATCAGTAAATAATGGTATTACTCACCTTGATGCTCATGATGCGTTGAGTGACGTTAGAGCAACAATAGGTATTGCTAAGTTAATAAAGGAAAAAGATCCTGAGTTTTTTAATTCCATGTTTGAAAAAAGAATAAAAAACAATGTTAATGATTGGTTATCAAACAGAGAAGGAAAACCATTTGTTTATATGAGTCCATTTTTTGGAAAAGAAGATAACTCTTTTGGAATTATGTATAAAATAGCAGAGCATCCTACAAATAAAAATGCAATAATAGCATATAATTTAAGAAAAAATCCTGATAATTTTATTAAACTATCAACAGAAGAATTGGAAGATGTTTTGTTTGCAACTAAAGAAGAGCTTTTAGAACAAAATTTAGAAAGAATAGGTTTACAAATAATAAAAGTAAACCAATGTCCTATGCTTGCTGATTTAGTTGATATTAAGGATAGAGCAAAAGAACTTGGTCTTGATGGAAATGAATTAAGAGAAAATAAAAAGAAAATAGAAGATAATATATCAAATTTAAGAGAAAAAGTAACAGTTGCTTATGATAGAGAATTTGAAAAAGAAAATGATCCTGATAGAATGCTTTATAGTGGTGGTTTCTTCGACAAACCAGAAAAAACTGAAATGGACAGAATATTAAAAGCAGTAAAAAATAAAGAACTTAAAGATTTTAAGTTTCTTTCATCAATGCCAAACTCAAGATTGCCAGAAATGTTAATGAGATTTAAAGGCAGAAATTTTCCAGAACAAATGGGTGTTGTTGATTATGAAAATTGGAAAAACTTTTGTGTTGACAAATTAACAAGAGAGCCAAGAAAAGATAGTGATTATAATTTTGAAAAATACTATAATGAAATTGAAGAACTATTATCTAAAGAAACTGATAATTCGAAAATAGAAATTTTAAATGCTTTAAAAGATTATGGAAAATCATTAGAAAAAAGTTTAGGTATATCAAAAAAAAACAGTAATAAATTAAAAAATAGTTAATTAGAGATAGTAAAAAAAAAATTAAGCCTTATTATAATAATAAGGCTTTTTTATTTTGAGCTATTTTATTGTTTTAATTCTAAAATTTTAATATAAAATTTTAAAAAATCCTTTTAACTTTACTCCAAAAATTAAAACTTAAAATAATAAATTCCATTTAAAAAAATTATACTTCAATTAATTATCTTTCCTAGAATTTAACTCTTTATATCCATTTTTCCTTTTTAGTTTTATTCCTTAAAACTATAACTTCTATCCTTAGAAGAAAACATCCTTGTTTAATTTTATTCCATTTTAATAGGTAGTTCCATAATATTTATCTTTCCATAGATAGACAAACCTTTTGTCTTTTCCTTTAAGAGTCTATCCTTAACTCTTTTATTTCCATATTCCCTAACCTATATGTAATGTTGTAATATAATTTGAATTTTAGTCAATAGTATTAATAAAAAAAAAGACACTAATTGTATTAGTGTCTTTAAAAGCAATAATAATTATATTTTTTATAACTAAAAATTATAGTTATTCAGCAATAGTTTTTTCTTCTTTTCTGTTAACTTCGTCTTCACCTACTAATTCAGCCTTTGGTGTTTCAATATCTTCATCTTCAAGAACAAAATTTTCAAGAGAAGTATTAAGCTTTTTAAAGTTTTCTAAGTTAGTAGACAAATCTTTATTAAACAAATCAATCTTATTCAATACAGAAACAGCTTCTTGTTGAATATTAGCAATCTGTTCTTCAGAACGTTCAGTTACTTTACTCAATGTTGAATCTACTTTTGCTTCAAGGGATTCAAAGAATGTAGCCGCATCTTTCAACAATTTAGCATTAACTTCATTTTCCGCAGCAGAATGTTCTAATTTATAATTAAGATAATCAAAATAATTTTTTTCAAATTCTTTATAAACACTTTCAACTACAACAACTCTTGTTAAAGAAGTTGTATTTTCTTGTTTAATATTTAAAAGGTATGCTCTTTCTTCTGTATGAAAGTCTTCTGGTAAATCATCTTCATCGCATATTTCTGTGGTGATAAGAAGGATTTTACTAAATGCAACTGAAATATTACCTTCTTGAAATTTGTAATGTGTTTTTATTTGTTTAGACATGTATTACTCCTAAAATTTTTCACTATTATAATATATTTGTTACTCTGTGTCAACGATTTCTATACCGAAATGTTTAAATTTTGGTATCCAATAATTTTTATCAAAATTAAATTTATCCAAACTTTTAGCTTCAACAAAAACCTTATGAGAAGCAACAAGTCCAGCCTGTTTGTTTTCAATTAAATGTAAAATAACATTAAAAAAAGTAACTGCTTCTTGGAATGATTTATTATCAAAACTTTCTTTTTCAAAATCAATCTCAAAATCATATGTTTTAAAAACAAGATTTCTATGAATAAAGTTGTTAAAATCTTGAATAAATTCTTTTGCATAATTTTCTTTTTCTTTCAATACAGAAAAACTTTTTTCATGACATTTTGTTAAAAGAGTTTTTGATTTTACATTTCCAACCTGTTTTAAAATTTTCTTTTGATTAAAATATTTATCACGAATATTTTTACACTTAATAACTTCTAATACAATTGGGTGAACTTTTATATCATTAATATAAATAACTTCTAATTCAATAGAATCAGAAATTAAATCATAGTTATCATCAATAAAATTATCAGTTGAAAATTTAAAAAATGGATTAATATTATTTTTTTGTAACCATTTAATTAAAGATTTTTCACTATCATTTTTAACACGATTAAATTCAACTTCATAATATTTATTAAAATTGCTTTTTAAATCTTCCAAACCATCATTAATTTGTTCTTGAAGAATATCTTTAACATTACCAAACATCTTAATACCATGTTTATAATCTAAGTGTTCTTCTTCTAAATGAAATTTTTCAATAGCTTCACTAATATTATTGTATTGTTCTAAGTAAGCACTATGAATTTTATCTAAATTTTTTGTTTTAGAAAAAAATGTTCCTATCATAAAAGACTCCTAATAAAAATTAGAAAAATGGAGAAGCTTACGCTTCTCCCTGATCATTAGTTGTAGTTCTAACAACTTTTTTACGAACAACCTTTTTCTTACGAATTACAGAACTTGAAAAGTCTTTCTGTGGTTCTTGTTGAGAACCTTTATTCGCAAGTCTATTACCTACATCAATTTTTGAAGGCACATAATAATCAGCAACGTCATCTTCACTCTTAAAGATTGTAGATTGATCTTCGTCTGACATTTTTTCAAGTGAATCTGCAATTGTATTACGTAATTCAATATGTTTTTGTTCATTACGATGCTCTTGCTTTTTCATTTCTAAACTAAGTTGCTCACGCTCTTTTGCACGATTTTCAATACCACGAACACTTTCAGAAAGTAATTCTTCAAAGTCACCAGTATTTTTAATCATATTGTGAATCTTATCAGAGTTACTTTGTTGAATTTTATTAGTAACACTAGCAACAGTTGTAAAACCTTCTTTGAAGTTACTAATTTTTCCTAAGAAAGCACTAATAGCCAAACTATCAGTCATTGAGTTCTCAATTGTTGGTAACATTTGATCAATGTGAAGTACACACTGATGCGAAATATTTTGTGCCGCATTAATATTTTGAATATTTTCTTTAAACATTAGAATATTAGAACTGATAATTGTAATTAGACGCTCAATATTTTGAGTTTCCATTTCAGTTATTTCTTCATCAAGTTTCTTTTCTTCAAGATAACGCGCTTTTACTTCTAATTCCTCAACTGTTTTCATCATTTGCTGTTTAATTTGAGTAAACTGAACTGTTGAAGCTTCTACTTCTTCTTGTTTAGTTTGAAGCGCTCCGAAAAGATTTTCTGTAATTTCTACAATATCTTGACGTTTTCTTTCCTCTTCCTTAATCTTGATAGCAGAACTCTGAACAAAGTTGTTAATTGGTGAAGGCAACCATTTTTCACTAAATCCTAAGAAACCTTTCTTTTGAGTTTGAATTTCTTCAATCTGAGCAAAAGCTTCTGCCATTAGTTTTTCTGCTTCTTCTGTTTCTACAAGTTGAGCTTCTTTAAAGAAACTTTTCTTTAAGTCTTTACCTGTATTGATAAGGTTATCAATTTCAGTTTTAACCTTGAAAATATCTCTTTCATTATCATTACGTGCAAGATCTTCAAATGAACGAGAACGTTGTTGACGTACTTCTTCTTCTTGCTGTTCGTCAATTACATTACCATCTTGATCAACTAACACTTCTTCAAAAGCTTCTTCAACTGAATCAACCTCATTTCCATCTTCATCAACATACACATATTCAACGTTATCGTCTTGAACTGTTTCAAAATTATCTTTATTTTGCATATCTGTTTACCTTTTGTTATTTGATTTGGTATTATTATAAAAAAACCAAAAGCATTTGTCAACAATTATTTTAATATAATCTCTACTATTTTAAATAATCCATATTATTAAAGTATTTTTTTAGTACAGTAGGAATTTTTATAAAACCTTCTTCTGTTTGATTATTCTCAATTATAGCTACAATAGTTCTACCAATAGCTAATCCACTTCCATTAATAGTATGTGCAAACTTTTTTTGTTTTTCTTCTTTATATTTAATGTTAATACGCCTAGCTTGAAAATCCCCAAACCAGCTACAGCTACTAATCTCTCTATATTTATTTTGACTTGGTATCCAAGCTTCAATATCATAAGTCCTTTTAGCTGCAAATCCTAAATCACCAGTACATAATTCAACTACTCTATAAGGAATTTCTAATAATGTTAATATATTTTCAGCATTATTTAAGACCTCAAGTAAAGCTTCTTCCGCATTTTCTTCTTTAACAATTTGTACTAACTCTACTTTATTAAACTGATGTTGTCTAATGATTCCTTTTGTGTCCTTACCATAAGCCCCCGCTTCTTTTCTAAAACAAGGTGTATTTGCAGTAACTTTTATAGGTAATTCAATATCTTTAAATATTTCATTTTTAAATAAATTAGTTAAGGGAACTTCACCCGTAGGTATCAAAAATAAATCTTCGCCTTCAATTTTAAATAAATCATCATTAAATTTAGGTAACTGACCAGTTCCTGTTAATGTTTCTTTATTTGCTAATAAAGGTAAATCATATTCAATATAATCATTTTTTAAATGTTCTTCTAACATAAAGTTAATTAACGCTCTATGTAACTTTGCAATATTATTTTTTAAAACAACAAATCTGTTTTTTGCTATTTTGTTCGCTTGATCAAAGTTTATTTCTTGATTTAGATTAAAACCTAAATCTACATGGTCTTTTATTTCAAAATTAAATTTAGGAATTTGACCTACTTTTTTAATTTCAATATTATCATCTTCATTTTTTCCAATAGGGCAGTTTTCATATGGTATATTAGGAATATATAAAAGAAAATCATTTAATTCAGTTTCTATATCTTTAAATAAAACCTCATTGTCTTTAATTTCTTTATTTAATTCTTTGCCTTGATTAATTAAATCTTTATCAAAATTCTTTGCCATTTCTTTAGCTATCTGATTTTTTTGATTTCTTAAATCATCAATTTTTTGTTTAAGTTCTCTTTTTAAATTATATAGCTTTAAAAATTTTTCTTGATCAAAATCAAAACCTTTTTGTTTAAGTTTATCAATTGCTTTTGGGGTAGTTAATTTATTTAGTTCTAACATAATATTCTCCTGTAATTTATTTTGTTAACTCTTAAAAAATTAAAGTCTCCAAATGAAAATATTATATTGCGTATATTGGAGACTGATTAATCTCCAATTTATTTTGGAAATTAATTTACAAAAATGATGAAGATGACGAACTAACAAAGTTAGCCATAGTTTTATTTTTATAAATTAATTTTGTTTGATACATAAAAATTCTCTTTTTTAGTGTGATATTTAAATTTTATAAAAGTTTTGCTATAAAGTCAAGACTTTTATTTTTTTAATTTAATTTTATTCTTTAAAAAATATTTTTTTATAAAAAAAATTAAATAATACATAAGAAAAAACAAATAAAAAAGATAAATCAATTATTGATTTATCTAATGCATATATATATAAGCAATGCTTATTTATTTAATAATGCAGCTTCTGTCAAATCTTCGAATTCTTCAAGTGGACAAACAAGATTTTCAGCTTCCTCTTTTTCTTGTTTTATTTGCAACCAAAGTGCATCTTCAGAATCTTCCATAGGGCAACTTTGAAGCTCTATATTATCTATTTTATTGTTCATAAAATTCTCCTTTTTTTATGATTAATAATATTATAACATTTTTATATGAATCTCTCCCGCCTAAAGACGGGAGTTTCCCGTTCTTCTATGGTGAAAGTTAACCAAATGAAGACTTATCTTCATTCTTGTTTTAACTTGCTTTGTTTGTCGATGTTTGCCACAAAGTAAGTGGTCTTATATCGGCTCACTTAATAATAAGACCACTCATTATTAAGCAAACGGACGCAGAATATCTCTATTCCCTAACATCTAAGCAAGGTGATTTTTTACGTAAAGTTGATTCTCCCTCTAC
>Ga0208300_100181_pt1 | contig 63402 bp, 48 predicted proteins | sample 23_taG_FD_184096 | JGI IMG/M metagenome (GOLD analysis project Ga0208300, IMG submission 184096) | Marine viral communities from Cariaco Basin, Caribbean Sea - 23_WHOI_OMZ (SPAdes) (version 2) | ecosystem: Environmental > Aquatic > Marine > Oceanic | place: Caribbean Sea: Cariaco Basin...
ATTAAATAGATATTGATGATAAATTCGTCTATGGGCATCTCACAACTCCATTGTATTCTTGGTCGAAAACAATAGATTAGTGAGGTGCTCTTCTTTTTTCAATCACTTTCGAAGTTGAGAGTGGGGTAAGCTTAACTTTAATATTTGAGTGTTTTCTCTTGAGGTGTTTTTATTGATTTAGTATTGGCTGCTAGTTCTGATGGTGATGCTAATATCATCATAAGTAATTGTCATTCATATTTTGAATAACGGCCGCTTATGATAGGCTCACTGGTGTAATATCTACTAACAGCAAGATAACGAAAAACCCATCGCAATCAATTACTATTCTTAATAATAAAAAATAGGGCTCAAAAACAATGGATACCTTAAATATCCTGTATCTCGTAGGTGCAGTACTAATTTTCGCCAGTATCATGGCGAGTACATTATCAGCGCGCTTAGGCGTACCATTGTTGTTGCTGTTTTTGATAGTGGGTATGTTGGCAGGCGAGCAGGGTATCTTGGGTATTGAGTTCTCTCAATATGCGCTAGCCAATTTTGTTGGGCAGGCCGCCTTAGCTTGTATCTTGCTAGATGGTGGTTTACGTACGTCCTTTAAATCGTTTCGAGTGGGTCTAAAACCTGCGATTACGCTGGCTACATGGGGCGTGTTAGTCACGGTCATGGTGCTAGGGGTATTTGTCACTTGGCTGCTCGAGGTCGATTGGCGATTTGGTTTGCTGATGGCTGCGATTGTCGGCTCTACCGATGCCGCTGCCGTATTTTCTCTATTACGTAATGGCGGTGTCAAGCTTAACGACCGTGTACAAGCCACGCTTGAACTTGAGTCTGGTGCCAACGATCCCTTGGCTATTTTATTAGTCACTGGTTTGATTGCGCTAAATGTTGATCCTGCTGGTCAGACAGTATTCGGCTTTTTAGTTTTATTGCTACAGCAGCTGAGCTTTGGGCTAGGGATGGGCTTGTTATTCGGTTATTTCTTATCCCGATTATTGCCCAAGGTACATTTGGCAGAAGGTATGTACGCCATTTTAATTCTCTCTGCTGGCTTGGCTGTGTTCGCCGCGACCAATCTTATTGGCGGCAGTGGATTTTTGGCGGTATACCTCACTGGTGTGCTAATCGGTAATCATAAGGTACGTTCAACAGAGCATGTCATGCGAGTGATGGACAGCTTTGCTTGGCTGTCGCAGGCGGTGCTTTTCGTAGTATTAGGGCTATTGGTCACTCCATCAAACGTCCTCAATGTCTGGCATTATTCGGTTGCGATCGCGCTCTTTATGATCTTTGTAGCGCGTCCTATTGCCGTCTATACCAGCGTCAAACCTTTCAAATTTAAAGACAGAGAGATTGGGTTTATCTCTTGGGTTGGTTTGCGCGGCGCAGTGCCTATTACCTTGGCAATTTTACCCGTCATGGCTGGTATAGATAACGCTTTTATGCTGTTTGATATTGCCTTTGGCGTAGTGGTTCTGTCGTTGATTTTGCAAGGTACAACCATCCCGACGATGGCCAATCTGTTTAAGGTACGTATTCCAACCAATAAAGACCCAAAAGAAGAACACGAGGTCTGGGTATCGGATAAGGCCAGTATTACGCTGTATGAGTTTGAGGCAAAATTAGGTGCATTTGCCATTGGGCGTCATCCTATGGGTATCTCCAAAGGTATCAATCCAGATGAAATCAGTGTCTTTGCGCTAGTCCGTAATCAGCAAATCGTAGTAGTCGATGACAATACAAAGCTAAAATTCGGCGACAGTGTCTGGTATGCCATGAGAGGTAATCACGCGAGCAAAATCGCCAAGATTTTTAATGACACGACATTAGATCGCAAAGCTATCGATGACTTCTATGGCGATTGGTTGCTATCACCGAGTGTTAAGCTTGGAGACTTGCCGTTTTTTACAGGAATTATGGCGTCTGAGACATTGGTAAAAACACTTAAAACGTCTGATGAAGACAGCGCAAAAAACATGTGGGAGCAGACGGTGGCCGAGTACGTGAAAACACATTTAGGTACCGCGCCAGTGTCGGGCGATACTGTCGTAGTGAGTGATGAATGGTCATTGGTTATTAAAGAAGTCGATGACAAAGGGAAGCTAAGAACCATTGGTCTAAAGTACCAACAACCGTCTGTAGTAGCGTAATAAACCTAGTGGTATCTTATAACAAGTTCATCATCTTATTCAAAAAATCAGCCGCTTGTTTAGGCTGATTTTCCCGATATGCCCAATGGTGCTCGACATCATAGCTTGCCTCATCAGGCAGCAGTATTTTCATCAGTCCCATACCCTCATAACGCTTCGCTAAATCACGCGGCAAATAGCCAACATGGTGGCCTGCAAGGATAAGCTGCGCTGTCGCCTCCATATGATAAGTAGTCGCGCTTAACGTCTTGGGACGAATATGATTGATATGATGCTCTACCACATAGCCTCTTTTTATCCACGGATAGTTCTGTTCTAAATCCTCAAAAGTTAATCCTTCTGAGTTGTAAAACAATCTATGCTCGCGACCACAACAGACCACTTGCTTTTCAACAAATGCTGGCTTAAAAGTCAGTAAAGGTGGAAAGCTGCCAAAATAACCTACGCCAATGTCACTCTCGTTACTTAAGAGCTTTTCTAACATGCTCTCAGGGCTTTGTACGTCGATAGAAAAGTGTATTAACGGGTTATTACGGTAGCTGTTGGCTAGACGTTGTCTAAGCGCATCATAAAAAAACTTGGGCATCTGATCAATCAAGCAAAGCCTGATGTGCCCGCCGTGAACTGAGTCTAATTGCTTAATATAGTGCAGCTGATGTTGAAAGCTGGCGACTGATTCGGTAAAGCCCAAACATGCCTCGTAAACAGCGGCACCGTCCTCTGTGAGTTTAAATCCTGCTCGACCACGATGGCAAAGCGTCATGCCTAAGCGATCTTCTAAGTGGGTTAAATGTCCACTGATCACAGAAGTAGTGACATTCAAGCGTGACTGAGCGGCCGTCACGCCTTGGCACTCTACGATAGCCATAAAGCTGCGTAGTGTTTTGATGTCTATCTTTATCAGTTCATCCAATATCAAAAGCGGCTCCTCATTTATCAAATCAATATCATCTTTTTTAATCGATACTACCTTTCATAAACTTCTGATAGTGACCTATAAGCACACTTTACTACGAAAAAATAGAAGTTTACTTCTAAATTTTACCATGGTTCCTTCTCTTATATTTATGTATTGTCAATGGCATGTAGCAAATTGTGTACTTAAACCAAATAGAACAAGGAAGTAACTTATGACATTCAATCAACCATTAAGCGGCAATGATATGCCAAGATTTGGCGGTTTCGCTTCTATGATGCGTCTGCCAACTCAAGCCGATGCTGAAGGGTTAGATGTGGCGTTCGTTGGCGTACCTTTAGATATTGGTGCATCCAACCGTAGCGGTGCAAGATTGGGTCCTAGACAGATTCGTGATGAGTCAAGAATGATTCGTCCCTACAATGTGGCCACTCGTGCTGCGCCTTTTGAGTCATTACAAGTCGCTGACATCGGCGATGTGCCTATCAACACCTTCAATCTGCTAAAAAGCGTTGATATCATCGAAAAATTCTATACCGATAAAATCGTCAAACACGGCGCGATTCCTCTAACACTAGGCGGCGATCATACTATCGCGTTACCTATCCTGCGTGCCCTTGCCAAAAAACATGGCCCTGTCGGTATGGTACATATCGATGCTCATGCTGATATCAATGATGATATGTTTGGCGAAAAAATCGCGCATGGTACGCCGTTCCGCCGCGCTGTCGAAGAAAACCTAATCGATGGTAATCGTGTGGTGCAGATTGGTCTACGTGGTACAGGCTATAGCGCTGAAGAGTTTGACTGGTCAACTGAACAGGGTTTCCGTGTGGTACCTGCTGAGGAGTGCTGGTATAAATCATTGACGCCACTCATGGCTGAAGTACGTGAAAAGCTAGGCGATGGTCCTGTTTATTTGAGCTTCGATATCGACGGTATCGATCCTGCCTTTGCCCCAGGTACGGGTACTGCTGAAATCGGCGGTCTAACCTCTACTCAAGGTATCGAAATCATTCGCGGTATGCGCGGCCTAGATGTGGTGGGCGGTGATTTGGTCGAAGTATCACCACCGTATGATCCATTTGGTAACACCTCGGTATTGGCGGCGAACTTATTGTTCGAGATGCTATGTATCCTGCCGGGCGTACGCTATGACGACAAAGTTAAAGCGGTTTACTAATCACCATCAATGATTACCTCTATAATGAGCAACCTTTGCAGCCAGTAATTAGTGACTAATAATGGGTATGAAAGAAAAAATACAAAGGTTGTTTTGAGGTAGTGATAGTTGTTTGAATATTCAGCGAAATTTTTAGGATGAATAACCCATGACCCAATTGACGCAAACGTCTTCTGCATTATCAGAAACCACTTCTCTAACCTGTGGTGAGCTACTGGTACAGTGGCTAGAGTACTATGGGGTAGAGACCGTTTTCGGCATCCCTGGCGTACATACGGTAGAGCTGTATCGCGGCTTGCCTAGTACTAACATTCGTCATGTGACACCGCGTCATGAGCAGGGCGCTGGGTTTATGGCGGACGGTTACTACCGCGCTTCCGGCAAGGTTGGGGTTTGTTTTATTATCACAGGACCCGGCATGACCAATATCATGACAGCGATGGCGCAAGCACTGGCTGATTCGATACCGATGCTAGTGATTTCTAGTGTCAATAAAGTCAAAGACACGGGTAGTGGCGAAGGGCATTTGCATGAGTTGCATGATCAGCAAGGCATGATTAGCAAAGTAGCGTTGACGAGTAAGACCATTTGGCAACCTGAATCGCTACCGAAAGTCATCGCAGAAGCTTTTGCCTTATTTAACGGTGCACGTCCTGGCCCTGTACATATTCAGCTGCCTATCGATGTCATCACTGCTGATGCCAGCCACGTTGCTAAGCCGCCTAAGTTAAATGCTGTAGCAAATAGCGAAGCTAGTACAAATAATTTGAGCCTACCACAGGTCACAAGACCATTGCCGAATCCTACGCAATTAGACCTAATCGTGCAGTCATTACAAACCGCGAAAAACCCTGTAATACTTTATGGAGGCGGCTGTGTTGATGTCGATCAAGATGCACAACGATTGGCAGAGCTGATAGATGCGCCAACGTTTTTGACGATTAATGCAAAAGGCTTGCTGCCACCTGGTCATCCATTAAGTTTAGGTAGCAATCAGTCATTAGAAGCAGGCCGAGCCGTGATTACCGAGGCGGATTGGGTGTTAGCGATTGGTACTGAGCTTGGCGAGACTGACTATGATGTGTTCTTTAATGGTGAGTTTAAGATAAATGGCACGCTGGTACGTATCGACTGTGATGCTCAACAGTTGCAGCGTCCATTTAGAGCAGATATTGCGGTACTGTCTGACGCACAGATGGCGATTAGTGGTTTATGTAGTCGCTTAGAAGGTCAGACATTCGATCATCAAGCACTGTCACGAGTAAATGAGGCCAAAGAAGCCATATTGAAGGACGTAACGACAGACTTTGCGGGTCAGAATGCATTACTAAAGCTGATCAGAGATGAGGTAGAAGACGTTATTTTCGTTGGTGATTCAACGCAGCCTGTCTATAGCGGTAACCTTGGTCTTGAAGCCTTAGCGACGCGTAAATGGTTTAATTCATCGACAGGTTTTGGCACATTAGGTTATGGTTTGCCTGCTGCTATCGGAGCTATGGTTGGCTCAAATCTACCTGTCGTCAGCCTAATGGGTGATGGTGGTATTCAGTTCACGATTGCCGAGCTTATCTGCGCCGCCGAGCTTGAGCTACCATTGATCGTTTTGCTATGGAACAACCAAGGCTACGGTGAGATTCGTCGTTACATGGAAGAGGGCGGTCTACCACTAATTGGCGTCAATATCAAAACGCCAAACTTTGAGCCACTAGCGGCAGGGTTTGGCGCTGGCTATCGCAGAATCACCGATAAGCAGCAATTGCTAGACGCATTAAAGACAGACACAAAGGGTAAACAGCCAATCATTTATGAGATTGATGAAGCAGACGATTTTCTAAAAGAAATGGCTGGGACAGTGACTTATTTTAGTTAATAGTAATACTGGCGCTAATGCCACGGATAATCACGAGACCGATAGTCACAGTTCTAAAAAACGACACAAAAATGACAAACGCTGGTTACGCAAGGAAGCACGTCCATGACGCCCAATGCTAGAGAAATGTCAGAAAGTAGACATGAGCAAATACCGCGTTTGTTGGCAGAGCTTGCTGCTGTCGTTGGTACGACCAATGTATTGACAAAACCTAGCCAACAGCAATCTTATGTGCAAGGTGCGATTGAGGCTATCACAGACGCGACCATCGCAGTTGTGATACCGCACTCTCTTGTGGCACTATGGCGCGTCATTAATATCTGTGCCACTTTTGATGTGATTATCATTGCTCAAGCGGCCAATACAGGCCTAACAGGTGGCTCAACACCGAATGGAGATTATGACAGGCCACTAGTCGTAATCTCTATGCAGTTATTGGGCGGTGTGCATTTACTTAATGATGCAGCAGAACTCATCGCTTTGCCAGTTGCCACCCTTCAGCAATTAGAGTCCACCCTTGCGCCATTAGGGCGTGAGCCGCATTCAGTGCTGGGCTCTAGTTGCGTGGGAGCATCGGTGATAGGCGGCATCTGCAACAGCTCAGGCGGGATGTTGGTGCAGCGTGGACCTGCTTATACTGAGATGGCGTTATTTGCCAGACGCAATGCCTCAGGAGCGTTTGAGTTAATCAACCATCTGGAACTGGATTTGGGCACACAGCCAGAGGAAATGCTAGAGAACCTGCAAGCTGGCACGTTTAATAAGGTCTCAAAAAGTACGAGCAACAGTAACGCCTGCACCAACCATCATTATCAACATAAAGTCCGTGATTGTGAGGCAGAGACACCTGCTCGATTTAATAACGATCCTAACGGCCTGTATGAAGCGTCTGGTTCAGCTGGCAAGGTCATTGTATTTGCGGTGAGAGTAGCGACCTTTGCCAAGCCTAAACACGAGCAAACATTTTATATCTCGACCAACGACGCTGATACCTTCACCACACTCAGGCAACAATGGTTAAAAAGCGAGTTGAACCTGCCCGTGTTGGCTGAGTATATGCACAAAGATTATAACGACATCACGATACATTATGGCCGAGACACTTGTCTGAGTATGCGTAAGCTCCCTGCTAGCAAGATAGGGTCGCTGTATCGACTGCAAGCAAAAATTGGCTACTATCTGGATAAGTGGCATCTCCCAAATACGCTGCCAGATTGGATACTGCAACTAACATCTAGGTTTATGCCGCCGTCATTACCAGCCACTTTGACTACGCAGGCGCTCTCATATAAATACCATTTGATTATAAAAGTCGCAGATGGTTTTGGTAACGACTTTGATAATGGCATTAATAAAGATTCTAATAAAAACGATGGCAACAATATCGCTGCTGCGCAGGATTTTTTGCAAAATCATCTGCAGCAATATCAAGGTGCGCTGCATGTATGCACAGAGCTTGAATCGCAAACGTTATTGGTATTTCGCAGTGCCGCGACCGCTGCCATGTTTCGTTATCATAATTTAAATCAAGATAAGTTTGGCGAGCTGCTATCGACCGATATTGCTTTACCTAGAAATGCTGTAGATTGGGACGAGACTCTACCTGAACATTTACAAAAACAAGTCAGCAAAACTTTTTATTTGGGGCATTTTTTCTGTCATGTCATGCACCAAGACTATTTATTGAAACCTAAGACCAATGCCAAGCAATTCAAGGAAGACCTGCTGGCATTTTATGATAAGCGTCATATTGAGTATCCTGCCGAACACAATGTGGGGCATGTGTATCCTGCTAAAACTGAGCTACATTATTTTTATAAAAAACTGGATCCAACCAATTCGCTAAACCCAGGTATTGGTCAGACAGAGAAATGGAAAAACTGGCAATCATCGCCCATCAAGGAGAAATTAAATGACGAGTTACATGGATAAGTCGCAGCAGCCGATTTTAGGGAATAATACGGTTGATCCAGAAACGCCAAAAGCAGGACAGTGGCGTGCAGCAATGTGGAAATTTTTATTATTTTCAGCACTGGGTATTGCACTTTTTATCATACCGTTCGAGTGGGATGGTAAAGTCACGATTTTATTAGGTGTATTGACCGATACGCTACAATCCGCCTTAGGTGGTTTGGTGACCTATATCACGATGGCGCTCGTGACGATATCCTTTATCGGTGCGTTAGCAGTCAAAGTATTAAAGCCAAATCTGCATGAAGGTTCGCTCGCTAAAAAACTCTTTGATGTTGAGTGGTTTTGGCTTGCCATCCGGTTTTTAGGAATGGCATTTGTTTGGATGATTTTTCTACAAGTCGGCCCTGAGTTTATTATCAATCGTAATACGGGCGGTGTCATTTTTGAAGATTTGATTCCTGTCTTAATTCCGTTGTTCTTCTTTGCCATTTTATCACTGCCATTTTTGACTGATTTCGGCTTGATGGAGTTTTTGGGTACTTTAGCCAGTAAAGTATTTATCAAGCTCTTTAAACTACCGGGTCGTTCTGCTGTCGATGCAATGTCTTCTTGGTTTGGTGCCGCGTCTATCGGCTTGCTAGTCACTATGCAAGAGTATGATAAAAGCTTCTACAGCCAGCGCGAAGCCGCCATTATCGCGACCACATTTTCCGTCACTTCTATCGCCTTTACCTATGTGGTTGCCAAAACCATCGGCGTAGACAATAACTTTGTCTTCTTTTATCTGACCATTGCGCTAACCGGTTTTATCGCTGCGATTATCATGCCGCGCATACCACCATTATCACTCAAGCCTGATACGTATCACTCGGGCAAAAGTATGCTAGATGAAGGCATCCCTGCTGAATATACAACGTACCAATGGGCTGTCAATCGTGCCGTCACTCGCGCGCATTCTATGCCTAGCTTAGGTAAAGTGTTCAAACGCAGCGTACACAATCTGTTTGATATCTATTTGGGATTGATTCCAGTAACGTTCGCTATCGGTACCATCGGTCTTGGTTTAGCAGAGTACACGCCTGTCTTTAATTGGATTGCGACACCGTTGGTGCCAGTACTTGAATGGTTACAGATTCCAGAAGCGGCCAAAGCAGCTCCTGCCATGATTATGGGCTTTGCAGATATGTACTTGCCAGCATTGGTCGGTAAAAGCATTGAAAGTGAGATGACACGTTTCATCGTTGGTGCTGCTTCAATTACTCAGATTATCTACATGTCTGAAGTAGGTGCGCTGATTTTGAAGTCAAATATTAAGCTAAATGTATTAGAGCTATTTTTAATCTTTATCCTTCGTACGCTTATCAGCTTGGTAGTGATTACATCAGTGGCGCATCTACTGTATTAGTGGCGTGTCTAGTATTCACAAGGCATCTAGCCTGACGATAATATTCAAATGGTCGGTTTTTCTGTAGGCAGTTAAACCGACTATTTAGCCAATCACATTACGGACGTTACGCACATAAAGACAATTTGATCAAAAATATAAGGCGATTGACCATTATGGAAATGCTGAACTCTACAGATTTAACCAGAGAAACTGTCATACAAACGGCTCAAAACGAAGTTGTATTAAATGCCGCTTATATCAATGGTGACTGGGTTACGATTGAAGCCCTCGCGACTGACGGTAATAATGCAAGCTTTGATAATAGAAATAACCATGCGTTGTATGATCCAAATTCAGGTGAGGAGATTGCAACGACACGTCTGTGCACCAGTGCCCATGTAGAGCAGGCAGTCGAAGCGGCTGATGAAGCCTTTGCTAGCTGGTCACAGACTAGTGTAAGTGAGCGTGCCCGCTATCTAAATGCAATTGCAGAGTCTATGGAGCAGCAATTCGATACCTTGGTTGGACTGTCTGTATTAAACAACGGCAAACCAATTGAAGAGGCGAAGATAGACGTAGGGGACGCCATTGCCTGCTATCGCTACTATGCCAATCTCATCACAGAGCAGGCAACATGGTCTAAGGTATCAACGCTTGAATCGGGTATTCGTTTGTTAAAGACATACTCGCCAGTGGGTGTTTGTGCGCTGATTACCCCTTGGAATTTTCCAATGGTGACGACTTCTTGGAAGCTGGCACCTGCGCTAGCGGCAGGTTGTACCGTGCTATTGAAACCGTCTGAATTGACATTATTACCAGAGCTTATGCTAGGTAATATCCTATCGGAAATTGGCTTGCCAAAAGGGGTGGTTAATATCTTACCAGGTGCTGCCGAAGTGGGCACTGCTATGACCAGTCATCCACTGATTGACAAAGTATCGTTTACTGGTAGTAATATAGTCGGTGAAAAGGTGATGGCTCAAGCAGCAAAAGGCATCAAAGACATTAGCCTAGAGTTGGGTGGTAAGTCTGCCATCGTGGTCTGCGCAGATGCTGATATTGACTACGCTTGCGATTTAATCATTGGCGGTATATTTACCAATGCAGGTCAGATATAGTCAAGACCATATAAAAGTGTTATAAACTAATTATCAAACCCAATTGTTATTATAAAGACCATGACTTACTCACTAGATTTCCGTATGCAAGTTCTTAAAAGCTTAGACGAGGGTATGACTTTTGCCGAGGCGGCTGAGTTCTATAATCTCAGCCCAACCACCATACAAAACTGGAAGCGGCGTGTTCATAGCAAAACAACCAGACAAACCAAACCCACTAAAATACCAGATGACGTGCTACTTAATGATGTCAAAGAACATCCCGATGATTACCAGTATGAGCGAGCGCGTCGTCTGAACTGTAGCAAAACAGGCATTTATCATGCTCTAAAGCGTCTTGGCATCAGTCAAAAAAAAGACCTTAGAACATCCAAAAGCTTGTCCGATCAAAAGAGCGGCGTATCAGGGAAAGCTTGATCGCTTTACGCAGCAAGGCTATCCCATCGTCTATATGGATGAAAGCGGCTTTGAGCACGAGACCATCCGCTCTCATGGTTACGCGCCTATTGGTAAGCCATGTATCGATAGCTACAACTGGCAAGGTAAAAAGCGAACCAACGTTATCGGCGCTCTGTATAACAAAATGCTGTTTGCACTGGATTACTTTAATCTCAACATTAACAGCAGCATATTCTACAACTGGTGCAAACACACGCTAATCCCAAGTCTTAAAACCAAATGCGTGATTGTGATGGATAATGCTCGATTTCACAAAAACAAACGCGTTCAAAAGCTACTCAACAGGCATGGTCATCGTATACTATGGCTGCCACCTTATAGCCCTGATTTGAACCCTATCGAGAAAAAATGGGCTCAGGTGAAGTTTCTACGCCAAGGCTGGATGGAGAATGATTTATCTAAATTGTTTTATGATATTTGTTCAAGGCATAACAATTTTATTTTGAACTGACTATATGCTCGGCCACGTCGCGTTTGGTTGTCCATCAAGATGTCGCTGAGCAGCTGTTTGAGGCATTAAAAGTCAAAACGGAAAGTCTGCAAATTGGTGACGGTTTTGCGACAGAGACGCAAATGGGTCCATTGGTGAGCGAGCAGCAGCTGAATCAAGTTAAGAAATTCTTTGATATTGCGACAGCTGAAAATCTGGACTGCTTAACTGGCGGTCAGTTGTTAGAAGTATCTGGCTATTTTGTAACGCCAACTGTCTATACGAATGTGCCAACGACCAGTCAATTATGGATGGAGGAAGTGTTTGGCCCTGTATTAGTCAGTACAACCTTTATCGACAACGCAGAGGCGGTCGCCTTAGCCAACGATAGCAAATTTGCTCTAGCAGCAACCATCGTTTGCGCCGATGAGACTGTTGCTCTTGAGATGGCGCTACAAATCCAAGCCGGTCATATTTGGATCAATGAGCAACAGATTGTATTACCAGAGGCTGGATGGGGCGGGTTTAAACACAGCGGTATCGGACGTGAGCTAGGCACAGATGGTTTGTCTGCTTATCAGAAAAGCAAACATGTATTATTGACTCATTAGCCGGATTTCCACGTTTCTCGCTAGCTGTCATAAAGATTTGCACCTAGCTATTAACAGGATTGTTGATAGTTAGTGTTACGCTTGTCTACCAGTGCGTTTGTAATATTAACTTTACTGTTATGCCCATTCAGGATAAAATTGAGCAATCATTCAAGTTTTCTAGCCGTGATCATTTTTATATGATGTCACGGCTTTTTAAATGGGGCATATTATGTCACGCACCGCACTTTATAATCGTCAGGATGCCTTGGAGCGCGCGCTACAGCTTTTTTGGCAAAAAGGTTTTCATGCCACCTCATTGAAGGATATCGAGCAAGCGCTTGATATGCGTCCAGGTAGCATTTATGCCGCTTTTGGAAGCAAAGACGGCTTGTTTCAAGAGGCCCTAGAATACTATGCACGTCTAGGACTGACTGAGCTTGAGCGCGTATTAAGCCATCACTCAACGCCATTGTTAGGCCTGGCAGCTTATATCAGACAGCTTGGCGGAATCCTTGATAAAGCGTTACCGAGCCGAGCTTGTATGTTGGTGAAAAGCTTATTAGAGCTCGGTACTCGTGAACAAACGGCATTGGATAAGGTTGAGATGCTGCTGGCTGGTATGGAGACGCGATTTATAGAATGCTTTAGAGCTGCTCAAGAGATGGGCGAACTAGATAATCAGCTAGATGCCGTGAGGCTCGGACGAAGACTACAAGCGGAAGTCATGGGTCTGCGTGCTTTTGCACAGCGTAATGTTGATAGCTCAGCGGTACATGAGCTCGCTGAGGATATGGCATTATCGATAGAGGCCATGCGAGTGGATGATTTTGCTCAGGTGTAGCCTGTTTATATGTAGTTAACTTAGCGATTTTTGAATGCAGTTTTTGAACTGAATCTTTTATCTTGAGGACTATCAACTTAAATTCAGTCAATAATCCCTTGTCATAGCATACTACCGCTGCGCCATTTCTAACTGCTTGAGAGTATGATAACCACCATGTATACGGGTAAAAATTGTAATAGCGCAAGCTGCGGCAAAAATACTGGCAAGCCATACAAAATGCTGTGGCCAAATGCAGAAGGCGATGAATAACACAATGGTTTCGGTGCCTTCAGTGAGGCCATTGAGGTAATAAAAGCTTTTATACTTAAACTGAGGCTTGTCTAGTGCAAACTTTTCTGCAGCGATGGCAAAGGCCAAAAAGCTCGAACCTGTACCGATAAATGCCGCCAGTAGTAATGCACCTGCAATCGCGTTTTGTGCAGGATTGGCCAAGATAAATCCAAGCGGCACAGCAGCATAAAACAAAAAATCGAGGGTAATATCGAGATAACCGCCTGCACTTGAGCTTTGCTGTGCATATCGTGCCATCGCACCATCTAACCCATCAAAAACACGATTGAGAATAATCGCGGCCAATGCGCCATACCATAGCTCAAATGCCAGTAGTGGCAGGGCCAGCATCCCAATCAAAAATCCCACTACCGTAAGCTGATCAGCGGTAACGCCGAGCTTATGCAATGTCGCTACTATTGGGGTTAGCAGCGGCTTGATAACGGGCGTGATAAACTTATCTAACATGCGAGCTGCCTTTTGTATTTTGCTTATTTTGATACTTTGGTTGGGTATTTAGCGTTGATATTTGGCTCTGATACTCGAAACTATCGTCCTACATGAACAATTTTACCGTTTGCTGCTTCGGCATCGCTTTGATCGTGCGTGACCATGATAGCAGGCAGTTTATGAGTACGAATTTGCTCAAACACCAATTGCCGCGTATCCATTCTCAGCTGGGTATCAAGTTTGCTAAACGGCTCATCAAGTAGTATCGCTTTGGGCTCACTCAGTAGCGTACGTAGTAGGGCGACACGTGCTTGTTGACCACCTGATAGGTTATCAGGATGACGATCTCCCATCCCTTCTAAGCCCACTTGCGCTAAAGACTGCGCTATTTTTTCAACTCGCTGTCTCTTATTTCCTTTTGGCATAGCAAAAGCAATGTTGCCCGCGACTGATAGGTGTGAAAACAGCAGTGCATCTTGATACAGCACACCAATACGGCGCAAATGGGCTGGCAGGTGAGTCACATTTTTATCGTTTAACCAGACAGTACCCGTCGCGGTAAAATCGCTCGCCAAAGTGCCTGTTAGCCAGTTTAGTAGACTGGACTTGCCACTACCAGAAGGGCCCATCACGGTTAGGATGTCGCCACCAGCGATGTGCTCATTGATACTCAATAACTGCTCGTTTTGACGAAACAGCTGTAAGTCTTTTATCTGTAGAGATGATGGCATCAGGAACCCTTTATTTGCGTTTTTTACAACTAATTATTTTAGTATTTCGTATTTCTAGCAGCTATTTTTTTCATAACGGCTATTTTCGATAGCTGATGCTTTTCATAACTGTTCTTATTCAGAGTCAACCTGCTACCGTGCGCCACTTCTAAAAAAATATTTGGGTAGCATCCAAGCCAATACAAAACCGATGAGCGGTAGCGCCATTTGCATGATGGCATAGACGGCACTGGTACGCCGACTGGCTCCATTTGCCAATGTCACCGCTTCTGTCGTGATAGTAGCAATACGTCCGCCACCCGCCAATAGAGTTGGCAAGTACTGACCAAAGCTGATCGCTAGACCGAGTGCTATAGCAATTAAAATAGGGGCAAATAACTGCGGCAGTTTTATCTGAAAAAATACTTTGATGGGTGCAGCACCAAGGCTGGCGGCCACATGAGCGAAACGAGGATCTAAGCGCCGATAGCTACTGGCCAATGATAAAAACACGTACGGTAGCACGAATAAAAGATGGGCAAACGCCACATTAAAAAATTCTGATTGATGATTGGCCAACTGCTGCAACCATACCAAGCCAAACAAGAAAGCAATACTTGGCACCAAGAGCGGTAAGTAAATAATAAAACTGGTGAAGTGTGACAATGGCTTAGCACTCAGTTGCTCAGCTTCCAAGCATAGCAAAGTCAGAAAAACAGCAAAGGCAGTACTAACGGCACCAATGCTAAGCGTATTGACCAACGGTGTGCTCATTTGGGTAAAGGCACTTTGAAAATGTAATAGCACGAACTGCTCTGGTAGCATCGCCGGAAACCGCCAAAATCCTGCAAATGCCCATAGTACGAGCCCAGCAAGTGACATGAGCATAAAACCAATCACGCCTACGGTAAGTATAGCGGTGAATTTTTGCCAGATAGTATCTGCATAATGACGTTTGCCATTGACTGACGAAACATTGAATATTGCTTTGATCGCTTTTTCGCCGCCCAACCAAAAAGCGACTAAACCTGCTGTCAATACGAGTTGTAATAATGCGCCTGCTGATGCCTTGATACGCAATGTCAGGTCAACATCATTAAACCATTGTATGATAGAGACAGCAAGCGTTGGCGGTGTGTTAGGACCCAATATCAACGGCATCTCTACACTCGCACTGGCATAGGCCAACACGGCCAAAATTGGTAAACGTAGAAAAGGATATAACAGGGGCAAGACCGCCTTAAAAAAGGCAGTAATTGGGTAATAACCTAAATTGAGCGCAACAGTATATTGTTGGCGCAGTTTTTTGCCAAGTTCAGGCTGAGCAAGCGCGCCTAAAGCCATTAATAGCAAAAACGGCAGCTCCTTTAAGGTTAAACCCAAGATGATACTGATACCGTATGGATCATGCGGAAACATACCATCGGGTGCCATCTCCCAACCAGTTAGCCACGGGGAGATGAGCCGTGCAAACATACCAGACGGCGCAATCAAAAACCCAACGGCAATAGCTGCGGCTGCATGAGGAATGACCAAGATAGGACTTAATAAATGCTCAATACGCTGCAACCAAACACTGTTAAAGAACGCGGCCAATATCATCAGGGCAATGACAAAAGCAAGTAGGGTGCTGATAAGTCCTGTAGCCAGACTTAACGCAGCCATTTGCGTGATGCCAGGCGTTTGCCACAGGTCTATAAACCCTTGCAGATTCAAGGTTGTTTTTTCTAGGGCAGGAAGCCAGCTCAGGGCAGGCAACAGTACACAGATGAGGCCACAGAGTACGGGTAATATTAATATGAGAATTAAGAGTTTAGGACTAAAAGACACGATACGCGTAAACAGGTCTTTTTTCTCAAGCGTAATAGGTCTAGGGCTATCACCTTTTTTTGTTATTTTGTCAAAACCTTGGCTCATGGACTCACCCCATAACGTGCTTGCCAGCCTTGCTGGATGGCCTCTACCCAACTTGGATGCGGCTCGCTTACCGTGCGTTTAACACTGTCAAAGGGCAGGGCGCTTGGATGGGGCTGTTTGGTTTTGAATAATACTTGTTGTGCAGGGCTAAGCGTAGATTGGACCAGTACGGTTTTGTCACCCCATACCGAAGGAGTTTGTTTTTTTGCTTGGGCTTCTGGACTCATCAAAAAATTGGCTACTAGTTGCGCCGCTTGAGGGTGGCTAGCATTATAAGGAATGGCAACAAAATGAGTATTGCTTAAGCTGCCGTCACTCATGGCATAACTGCGAATACTTTTGGGCAGGTCATAGCGCTGTACGGCTGCAGGAACTTCTGGTGCTGAAAAGGTAAACGCAAGACTCAGCTCCGTATCATCGACCAAGCGCCGCATCTGCGCACCTGTCTGCACGAACTGCTCGCCATTACGCCATAAGGTTGGATGAAAGTCATCCAAAAATGCCCACAGTGGGTCTAATACGAGTGCGGTGTTTTCTTCAGTGGCAGGCAAGTTGAGCTGTGCGCTAGTGTTTTTACCTGTTTGAGCGTCTTGTTGTTCATGCAGCATGACTAAAACGTATTTTAAGAAACTCATACCCAAAAAATCAGGCGGCTTTGGGTAGCTAAAACGGCCAGGGTTTTGTGCTGTCCAAGCGGTTAGCTCAGTTAGCGTCGTTGGCGGTTTACTGGTCGACAGGCTGTCGTAATAGAACGTCAGAGAGGCTTGGCCCCATGGTGCTTCCATGCCGTTGGTCGGCACACCAAAGTCGAAATTTACGGTTGGATTATTCTCTGGGTCAGTCAACGCAAAATTGGGCAGCTTGTTCGCCCATTGCTTGAGTAGCAATGAATTCTCACTCATGGTGGCAAAGTTAGCACCATTAATCCAGACCAAATCAACACTGCCTTGATCGTCATTATGAGCAGATTTTTCTGCGAGTACCCGACTGACTGCTTCACTGGTGTCGCTCAATTTGACATGGACTAAGTTGATATTATATTTATCATCGACTTGATCGGTGACCCATTGTAGATAGGCGTTAATCTGTGGGTCACCGCCCCATGCATAGAAATAAACGTCTTGATTGCTGCCTTGGGCTTCTATCTGCTGCCAAGGTGATAAGTCTTGGTTAATATTGGCAGTAGTTGGCGATGCTGTGCTTGCTGATATACCAATACAAATGCTCATCACCATAGCGTAGGTGCTATATCGCGTAAGACGTTTGAGCATCGGTAAAGCGGTAATAACGCGCATTCAAGTTTCCGTTATGATTTAAATGTTAGTAAAGCTGGTAAAGATTTCATAGCCTGCCATGTCAAACCAAACAGATATCACAAAATCTAAACCAGCTTTATTGGAGTCTTTTAACACTTTGCTACCAATCGCTTCATTTAATGACGTTGATCAGCAAACTGTTCTTAATTAACTGATATTAACTGATATTAACTAACTATCATTAACTAACCGCGACGCCACGTATGGTATTTTTCCAACCAACTTAATACGGTCTCAGGCGCATGAGCACGTTTCCACTCACCAGCGGCGTATTTGTTACCTTCTGCCCAAGTAGGGTAGCTATGAATGGTGCCCAATATTTTATTAAGACCCAGATCATGTTTCATGGCCAGTACAAATTCAGCGATTAGGTCGCCTGCATGTTCAGACACTACTGTCACACCCAATATTTTGTCTTTACCTTTTGGCGTAATGACTTTGATAAAGCCTTTAGCCGCGCTATCTGTGATAGCGCGATCCAGCTCTTCAAACTCAAAACGAATGATTTCATAATCGATGCCTTTATCAATGGCTTCTTGCTCGTTGATACCGACACGAGCGACTTCTGGGTCGATAAACGTAACCCAAGGAATCACACGATAATCTACTTTAAACTTCTTCAGATTACCAAACAGCCCATTCACTGCGGCGTACCAACCCTGATGGGCAGCGACATGAGTGAACTGGTAGGGACCGACGATATCACCCGCGGCAAAAATATTGGGATATAACGTCTCGAGATATTCATTGGTCACGATGGTACGATTGGTTTCGATACCTAGCGCCTCTAAACCATAACCTTCAAGGCGTGCGCTACGACCGACGGCACAAAGTAGCTCATCATACTCGATATCGATTTCTGTTTCATTGTGTTTGACGATAATGTATTTTTTGCCATCACGTATCTCGCAGCGCATTGCTTGATGTGAGGTCAAAATATTAACACCGCTTTCAGTAAGCGACTGGTGAGCAAAGGTAGAGACTTCAAGGTCTTCTTTACCCATAATGCGATCGCTCATTTCAATTTGCGTCACATTAGAACCCAGTCGAGCAAAGCTTTGCGCAAGCTCGCTACCGATTGGACCACCGCCTAGTACTACTAGCTTCTTCGGGGCTTCTTCTAGCTCAGCAAACTTAGTCCATAGCGTGTCACTGGTTACGTAACCTGTTTCTTCTATACCTGGCAGAGGTGGTACAAATGGACGAGCGCCAGTGGCAATGACAATGGTGCGCGCTGTTAGGGTCTGCATGCCGCCGTCATTTAGCTGAATTTCTACTGTCCACGGGTCAACTAATTTGGCATAGCCTTTGACCACATCGACGCCCAGATTGGTATAACGCTCAACGCTATCGTGCGGCGCAATATCAGCCACAACTTGCTGTACGCGTGCCATCACTTTTTTGAATGAAAACTGCGGTACAGTGTTCTCTAGACCGTAGTTTTCCCCATGACGAATTTGATCAGCGATTTTTGCGCTCTTAATAATGGCCTTACTAGGTACACAGCCATAATTTAGACAATCACCGCCCATCTCACCTGCTTCAATCAGTGTGACTTTTGCCTTTACTGCGGCGGCAATGTAGCTTGTAACCAATCCGCCAGCGCCTGCGCCAATCACAATCATATTGCGATCAAACTTTTTAGGTTTGGTATGGTTTTTATAAACACGGCGTTTTTTAAACATGTTCAACACTCCTTTTGCTATTAATGGGAAGAAACCTAATAACGCAAACGAGACAATTAAGTTGAAAGATAAAATACCCGATAAGCTGTCTATCTGTGCCAGCTGTGTCCCTGCATTGACGAAGACAAAGGTCCCAGCCAGCATACCGATTTGACTGACCCAGTAGTAAGTCCATGTTTTAATAGACGTCACACCCATCAATAGGTTAATCAAAAAGAATGGAAATATGGGTACCAGACGTAAGGTAAATAAATAAAATCCACCTTCTTTTTCGACGCCTGCATCAATAGCTGCCAACCGCTCAGGAAAACGCTGTTTGATGGTGTCACGCAGTAAATAACGCGATGCCAAGAAGGCAATGGTAGCACCAATACTCGATGCAAATGAGGCAACAAGTAAGCCCTGAACCAAACCAAATAGCGCACCAGCGGCTAGTGTTAAAATCGCAGCGCCTGGTAAGGAGAGGGCAGTGACGACGATATATAGTAAGAAAAACCCACCGATAATCAATAGTGGTGACTGCGCTTTGTATTCATTAAACTGCGCCATCGACCCTTTTAAGCCATCAAGCGTCAATAATTGATTTAGGTCAAAATAAAAAAAGCTTGCCGCTAATATCAATATTAATAGTATTAAAAATATTCTTTTAATCATGAAAAGTCCGGCCAAATAAGGGAGCGAAAGCTAAAACAGTAGTCATTGCTCAAACAGTAGAATACTCATTGTCTAAGTAACAGAATTCGAGTAACTATATTTAACAAAAATTGGCGATCAAAGCTAAGCTAATTGTCTGAATCGCCTAACTACGATAAAAAATTTAAGTCGGCAGTCTTAATAGTATATAAATTATGTCTTGCTGTCTGATATCTATACTACTGTAGCAATAAGCATTGCCGCCGACATTTATACTGGAGACGTATTTTTACCCAACGTTAGGGTGTCATAGTCTCTCATTAGGAATAGCACCAAACAGGCTGCCAGCATCGGCCATGCAGCAAAGAACAATAAGTTATCAAAAGGCGTTAGGTAAAGACCAAAGGAGGCAAAAGTAGAAGCGGCGTGTAGTAATAAAATGATGCCGTATGTCCACTTTTTGAATAAACCCATGACAAACGAGAAGATAAGAATAATTTGTAAGCTACCAATCAGGTAAACAATAGTGATGCCTAGGTTTTCTAGTGCGTAGAATTTAGCAAACACATTGGCGGCATGCTCAGGATTTACGAATTTATCGAGTGTCCAGAAGAAGAATACGATGAAAACACCAAGGCGAAGAAACAGTAGTGAGAGTGGCAAATGTTTTGGCATGGATTATCTCTTTTTGAGAAACAGTAAAGTGAATTGGAGCAAATTAAGCAAATAAAACGGGCACGATGGCACCGAACTATCAGGTAACAAACATAGGTAAAATATGAACAATGTTGAGTGATTACTCAAAAATAAACAAAGTATTACCACAAAATGTACTAAAAACGCATTGTAGTAGTTATTGAATAACTGTTCAAGTTGATTATATCCATATTCTGACAATTAGAGCGCTAGGTTACCTTCTTTAACCAAACCAGCAATGTTAGGTTAAAGAAGCCCGATTTGTGTACGTTTGATTGAGTCTATCGACACATTTAACGTTTATTTTGCGCTATAAAGATTCGCCTAGCCCGTATAAATGCAAAAAGCCCTTTATAGAACATAAATTCTATAAAGGGCTTTTGAGGGGATGCTTATAACACTATAGTAAAGTCAACAGCAGTAAAATAATGCCTTACCACATCAAATCATCTGGAATCACATAAGCAGCATAAGGATCGTCTTCTGCCAATGCTTCTTCAGCAGTGTCGTTGGACACAACCATAAAGCCTTCCATTTTTGAATCAATACGATCCGCCAATGGACGAGGCAGTAGCGCGTAGCTCTCTTCCAAGCGAGCGATAACCACGTGACCAGCCACGATTTGATCGTACAGTTTCTGAGTGATAGCGATTTTCTTTACTTTGGATTCATCGACAAACTGATAGCTAACCTCACCTTCTGTCTCAGTAATCTGATGCTGCTTAATCATTTGCACGATATTGGCTTTTAATGCTTTCTCTTCCAATACGCGCTGCTTTTCTTGATTAAGCTTCTGATCCTTTTCTAGCTTTTGAGCTTGCGCCTCTGCCAACGCTTTTTTTGCTTCGACGCTTTCTGAGTCACCAGTACGCTTGGCATGTTGCGTTTGTTTGCTGATTTTTTTGGCCTTTTTGCTATCAACCAATCCAGCCTTTAATAATTGAGCCTGTAGGGCATTTTTTGCCATAATCCAATCACCTAAATAACGATACCGAAATCATAAATGCTAAAAAATACATTGTAGCAAACTTTGCTAGCGCATGTGGTCAGACGATGATAAGACTTTATATATAGCTAGATATCAGCCTGCGGTAAGCCAAGTACAAGGCTGTCAGTAACAAATTGCAATTATTGCAAAAGGGTCGCACACATCGCTGGATGAAGCCGTTCAAATTGGTTATTATCAAATGAAAGGATAAATTTTTTCGATGAAATAATTGCTATAAGACAACGGATATATCTATATATTAGACAGAGGGCGACGCTTGGTCAGATTTGACAAGCTGGATAGAATTGAATACTTAAATTTAAGGACAGATTATGACGACATCACAGCACATTTTGGCCTGTATTGACGGCTCGGCCGTGACTGAATCGGTTTGTGACTATGCAGCATGGTATGCCAGTAAACTCAACGTGCCTGTTGCGCTATTACATGTCAGCGCCGTACCTGCTTCGACCAGACGAAATTTATCAGGTGCTATAGGCATAAATAGCCGCCAGTTTTTGTTAGAAGAATTGTCCCAGTTAGATGAGCAAAGAGCAAAAGTCGTCAACAGCTATAGCAATGCATTGGTACAAGATGCAAAAAGCCACATTCAAAGCAGTTTCGCTGATGTCAATGTTCGCGTTTATCAACGCCACGGCAAGTTGCTTCCTAGTATTGAGCATTTCAAAGAAGAAAATCGTGCGATTGTGATGGGACGCCGCGGAGAGGATCATAAGAACAGTCGGATTAATATTGGTAGTCAGATCGAGACGGTCGCTCGTGGGTCAGATATTCCTATATTGATTTGCTCAGAGAAATTTGAAGAGCCAAGCTCCTATATGATTGCCTTTGACGGTAGCAAGACCTCTATTAAAGCGGCACGAATGGTGTCAAAAAGTCCACTATTAAAAGGTCTAAAAGGCCATATCGTGATGGTAGGCAATCATAACGACGCCGCCAAGCAAAGTATGAGCGCCGCCGCCGCACAGTTAGAAGATGCTGGGTTTGTCGTTGAAGCACATCACTTATCTGCTTCTGATGCGGTGGACGGATTGTTAAAGTTTCAGGTAGAGAACAATGTCGACATTATGGTGGTGGGTGCGTACGGACATTCGAAATGGCAGCAATTGTTTCTCGGAAGTACAACGACAGAAATTATCGCTAGCACGTTATCACCAGTTATTCTAGTGCGGTAATAACGTCATATATTTGTGTTTATCGTCTAGGGCGTATCCTCAGCTTTATATTGTGGGTACTGTGGGTACGCCCTAATCATTTAATACCTTTGGAATACTTTATGCTTATCAACGCAGATTTTTCACAACGAGCTTCACTGGCCCCTGAAGCACATCAATGGATTAAGTCACCACAAAATGGTGTGGAGCGTGTGATGCTTGATCGTGTGGGTGCGGAGAAGGCTCGCGCTACCAGTCTTGTGCGTTACGCGCCAAACTCTTACTTCCCGCATCATATACATTCAGGCGGCGAAGAGATTTTAGTACTATCAGGCACTTTTTCTGCAGATGACACTCATTATCCAGCAGGTTGGTATCTACGTAACCCACCGTCTTCAGGTCATCGGCCTTATAGTGATGAAGGTGCTGTTATTTTCGTTAAATTGAGGCAAATGTCGTCTGACGAAACGCAGCACGTGGTTATCGACACTTATAAAGATGCTAATTGGCAGCAACAAGGCAACCGTAATATCTGCCCGCTTTTTTCTGATGGGGTAGAGCACGTTAGTCTACAGCGTATCGATGCAGGCGAGTTGCTATGCACTGAGACAATCCATGGCGGTGCAGAAATATTAGTTGTAGCAGGCGAGCTAATAGAGGGTAAGCAGGTATATCAGCAGGATAGTTGGATACGCCTGCCGATAGATATAAATGTACAAATAAAAGCAGGGGTAGAGGGCGCGACGATATACCTAAAAACTGGCCATCTTAACCATGTCATCGGTTTAGACATTCAAGAGGCTTGAATGACTTCGTTATTAATAGCTAGTTATTAAAACATACATCATCAAAAACTTTGGCACGTCAACTTTTCAGTCATGAGGTGCCAAATTATCTGTATTAGAACTTACTACACTATGAGAAACTCTTATCTATATATGAGTATCTTTAGGTAAAAGTATCAAAGATCACTTGTTTTGATAGCATCTTTGTTCTCAAAGTCAGCTAGCATCTCTGTGATAAGTTGATCCTTTCGATGCCATATTTGCTCTACCCAATCAAACATCTGTGCTTTTATCGCTTCATCTGTTTCATAGCCGCCGTTTTTGATCGCAGTAAACAGGTCTTTGGGTATCTCAATATGTCGCACATCGACGCCTAAACGCTTGATATTACCTTTCCATAGATCGCTATAAGTGGGCACACCGTCAGGGTAGACAATCGTCATGTCCAAAACCCCATCAATCTCTTCCCCTAAGGCACTCATAGCCAGTGACAACCCGCCAGCGCGTGGCTTAAGTAAATGCGTATACGGGGATTCTTGTTTATCATGTTTACTAGGAGTGAAGCGAGTTCCTTCTAGATAGTTCAATAGTGTAAAAGGCTTGTCTTTAAGCAATGCACACGCTCGTTTCGCTTCTTCGATATCCTTACCCTTTAGAGCAGGGTTTTTAGCGATGGCTTCTTTTGAATGTCGACGCATCATAGGAAAGTCGAGAAAGTAGAAAGCTTGACCAATGACAGGGATGTATATGAGCTCAAACTTGGTAAAAAAGCGCGTCAATGGCAAACGTTTTTCGCTGATATATTGCACGATACTGGTATCAACCCATGATTGATGATTGCTCACCAGTAGATACTTACCGTTGGTATGCACATCATCAGGCAGATTAATGCGCCAATCTTTGCGCGGTAATACGTTATCGATCAATGCATTGTTGCTATTGATCCAATAGTTCGTCACATCGATAACGGCTTTGTCAGCGATGGCAGCACCGGTGATAGCCTTGGTAGCACCCATGACCCAGACAGGTAGACCAGCTAACATACTATTGAAAGTGATAACGCTGGTTGCTGTCGTCAGTGAGGCAGCTTTGCCCAGTTTTGGAGCGCGTTCATGTAGTTTTTGAACGATTGATTTCAATCGCATATTGAATCCTTTTACTCATGCCTATGATGAGATATTGATAATGTTGCTGCATGATTTTAGCAGAAATCAATCTCAGTGTACGAGTGTTAACAACAAATAATAAACAGCATTGATAAATCAAAATGTACAATCGTATTGAGATTTAGCCGAAACGAGAGACAAATCAAACCATAAAAACAGTCTGTTTTATCTATAAAAATAAACCGATGAAAAAAGAAATACAGATTACTTAAAGGGTAAGTGTCTATGGTGATATTTCGAGTTCAAATATAGCCCTTATATGCTGGCTAGTCTATGATTTTCGTCTAGAACCTCTTTTTATAGATTAACAGTGCTACTCGCACATTAGTACTGAGCAAATACTAAGGAAGTTAGATATGAAGCGACTACGTTTGATAGCAGATAGGTTATCAATAAACGAAAAAGGGCGTATCAAGAATTATCTCAATACGCCCTTTGCAATTTAACTGGTTAGATAGCAATCAGCCAAATAATCGAGTGAAGCAACACTCTATATTTACTATATCAATTAGCCGTGCATACCACGAATAGGGTAGTTGTTTTCTGGGTTTCTAACAAAAGCCAAACCATTTGCCAAGGCTTCAAGATCTGGTCTAGAGAACGGTGCGTTTGAGATATCAACAATATGCACTTTTCCTTCAGCATTGATGACGAACACAGCAGGCTCAGCGAAAGGATGGTCAGTTTCTTTCGCTGAACGTGGGTCAGAGATATATAGACCTAGCGTGTTCATCTGCTCGATAGTCAGACCATGAGCCATAGGGAAGCTAACATCTATTTGATCTAGATGAGCTTCTAACTGCTCTTTACTGTCTGCAGATACTGCGATGATATCGACACCGACGTCATAGAAAGATTGTTTTACTGTCTCTAAAGTATTTAGATACTTTGTGCAAATTGGGCAATGCTTACCACGGTATACAACGACCAGTTTCCAGTCATGACCGTTTTCAGGTTTGCCTAACGAAGTCATTTCACTGTTTAATATTTGTACTTCCATTTTAGGAAACGTAGTACCGGCTTGAATTTTTTGAGCATAATCTGTTGACATAGTTCTTATCCTTTTTAATAATATTTTTATGGTTAGTTGGTATTTAACAGCCTTACATTAGCAGTCTTAAGTGCAAAAGTATTGGATGTTTACAGTAGTCCCAAGTAGTAATAGGAAAAGTTAACATTATCTTTAAAATCAATTAATAAGACTACTTAAGTAAGCTAGTAAGTCATAGACAAAGCGTCTATTTTTTTGCTTCTTCAGTTGTCTGAGCGTCTACTTTATCTTGAGTTTTTAACTCAAAATCTGACGCATCATGACGTTCGTGTAATTGCTCAGCAGGTTCACCCCAAGTGCGGTTTACCTTGCGACCACGTTGCACAGCAGGACGCTCTAAAATCTCAGTTGCCCAGCGACGTACATTTGGATAGCTCTCAACTTGTAGGAATTCTCCTGCATTGTAGGCTTCGCCTAGTATTAGATTGCCATACCAAGGCCAAGTGGCGATATCTGCAATCGTATACTCATCGCCACCTAAATAGCGATTTTCTGCAAGCTCACGTTCTAGTACATCTAACTGGCGTTTTACTTCCATCGTGAATCGATTGATAGGGTACTCAAACTTTTCTGGTGCATAAAAGTAGAAATGTCCAAAACCGCCACCCAAGTAAGGGGCAGAGCCTTGTAACCAGAAGAGCCAATTCATCACTTCAGTACGTGCTGCTGCATCTTTAGGCAGTAGTTTTCCGAATTTTTCGGCAAGATAAAACAAAATAGCGCCACTCTCAAACACACGGCTACCAGTCTCTGTATCCAAAAGCACAGGAATTTTTGAGTTTGGATTTAGCTCAACGAAACCTGATGAGAACTGTCCCCCTTCACCAATCTGAATAAGATGCGCGTCGTACTCAGCTTCTGTCACACCCAACGCCAATAACTCTTCAACCATAATGGTGACTTTTTGACCGTTAGGGGTGCCCATTGAGTAGATCTGCAACGGATGTTTACCGCGAGGTAGTTCTGCTTCATGCGTTGGACCAGCGATAGGGCGGTTGACGCTTGCCCACTTGCCGCCGCTTTCTGCATCCCATGTCCAGACGCTAGGTGGCTCGTAATGATTAGAGTTTGACATAATGATGATACCTTTTTATATACTGTGCTCAGTAGGGTGTAATTGGTAAATCAGATCCAGTTTATTGTTTTTATTCTGGCATGTCTGCTAGTTGCTTCAAGATGTTTTTGTAGTTTTCTACACCTTGTGCGCCGCTCACCAGATGACGACCATTAAAGATAACGGATGGTACGCTTTGAACACCTTGCTGTTTTGAATGCTGTACGGCTTCACGTATCACATTGGCAAAGCGTTGATCTGCGATAACGGCAAGAGCCTCAAAACGATCTAGTCCGATATCTGCTGCGACATCTGCCAGTACGGTACTGTCAGCCACGTTTTTATTATCAACGAAATGCGCAACGAATAATGCTTGTTTTAGGTCGTGCATACGTCCTTGCTGATCAGCCCAATGCAGCAATTGATGCGCATTAAAAGTATTGTAGGTACGAAACTCATCGGTAAACTGAAAGTTAAATCCAGCTTCTGCACCTGCTGCTGTCATTCTAGCCCGGTTCTCTTTAACGTCCTCAGCAGTTGTACCGTACTTTTCCATAATATGCTCACGATAGTTTCGTCCTTCGTGCGGCGTATTAGGATTTAGTTCAAATGGATGCCAATGAATCTCATGCGGCGTGTTGGTTTGTTTTAATGCCTCGGCCAATTGACTATAACCGATAGCGCACCAAGGGCATACAATGTCTGACACGATGTCTATTTGTAAGGGTTTTTTTACCTGTTCCATAGGATCTCTCATTAGCGATGAATTAAAATGAAAAACTGCTGCCCGAAGATGTTTCGAACAACAGCATGAAAACATCAAATAGACTGTGTCAGCGCTAGGCTAGTGCTGCTATTAACCAGCTTTATGCCACTCAAATTTTTGGAATGGTTTGTCTACAGGTGTATCAGCCAAGTGGTTTGTGTAGTTGCTCATGACTTTTTGAGCCGCGCCAAGAATAATTTCTAGAATTTGACGTTTGGTGTAACCTGCGTCCAAGAATGCTTGGACTGCGCTATCATCCACATTACCACGACCACGTACAACAGAAAGTGTAAAGTCGCGTAGCGCTTCTAGACGTGCGGTTGGTAGTGGCGTCTCATCACGTAGTGCATCAGTGATAGCATCATCTATCTTCATGCTTTTGGCGATACCAGTGTGAGCAGGAACGCAATAATGGCAGGCGTGCTCGACGTTGATAGTTTGCCATACGACAGTGGTTTCTTCATCATCAAAGCTGCTGTTCAAGAATAGTTCATGAAGACGTTGGTAGCCTTCTAGTAATCCTGGTGCTTCAGCCATAACAGCATGTAGGTTTGGAACTATACCAAAAGCCTTGATAGAGGTATCAAGCAATGCTTTGCTGTCTGCTGGCGCGCTGTCTTTATCGTGTAGTGTAAATTCGGTCATAATATAATTCCTAGTAGTCGGTTTAAACTTAACTTGTTTTAGGGTTTTGAAATAGCCTAAAAGTAATCGTTGATTTGTTATCAATCATTATTTTGAATGGTTACTCAAAATTGACGATTTTGCTTAGTAAGCGATTCAATAGAGACCACTATAAATGATATTGAGCAATCGCTCAATAATTATTTGAGTAATCGTTCAATTAAATTGTAATGGTCAAATTACATTTCTATGGTCTGTAGTGTTTATGGCAATAATATCAATAACCTAATAAAGTAACACTGTGTAAGTAAGCATATTTATAAAACGAAAAAAGTGTATTAACGGGACATAAACAGCAATGATACAGAGAGATAATTAAGTCATCGCTGTACAATGACAGCACCAGAGCAAAGATGTACCAAAGAATAGAAATAGAAAGAGGAAGCAGCTGGTTTTCCTTTTCCTATTTCTTTATGTTGACGTTGATACTTATCGAATAGGTATGAGCTTTGAAGAAGAGATTAACGAACCTCAGTCATCTCATGCAGCACGAATGATTCGACAGCGCCTTCAGTCGCTGCTGAAAAATCTTTTAGATGCTGGTTCTCCATATGAACTTGCCATAATTCACGCGTTGCCCAACTTTCATGAAACATAAAATGAGCAGGGCTGTCGTTATCTTGGAAAAGATCGTAACGAATACATCCTTCCTCATCACGTGTTACAGGTATCAGTTTTTCAAGCTCAGCTTTTACGAGATCAACGCTATTATCTTTTGCGGTTATATGAGCAATAATCGTTAACGTAGACATTTTCAATCCTTTTTATTATGAGTTAGTGAGACAGTTGGAGTGGCCTGTATGAGTACATAATTTATCATATCAATATATATTGCTACTTGAACGAACGTTCATTAATAGCTATAGTGTTTGCCAGATAATAAGAAAACGCTTCAAATCATGATGGCTATTTTTGTTCTCTCTACTATCTTTTTTGTTCTTTCTACTGCCTTTTGTAGTCATCAAACAACTATCTTCCAATAGGATAAGATTATGCTTAAGTTTTATTTTCATCAAACCCCAAACCCAATGAAAGTGGCACTGTTTCTTGAAGAAACTGGTCTGCCTTATGAGCTTGTCGCAGTTGATACATTAAAAGGTGAGCAACATACGCCTGAGTACCGTGCTATCAATCCAAATGGCAAAACCCCAGCGCTCGAAGATGATGGCAAACGTGTATTCGACTCTACTGCTATCTTGATGTACTTGTCCGAAAAGACAGGACAATTGGCAGGCAAGCCAGAAGACCGTAGCGAGATGCTGTCATGGCTCATGTTTATTGCATCAGGACTGGGTCCTTTTTCTGGTCAATCGGTGCACTTTAGACACAAAGCGACAGAAAAAATCGCTTATGCCATCAATCGCTATCTTCGTGAAGCTGAGCGTCATTACGAAGTCCTAGACACCCACCTGCAAGATCGCGAATATTTCGTTGGGGATGAATACACAATTGCGGATATCTCTGCATGGGGCTGGATTGATAAGGCAGCGGTCGTACTAGGTGATGCAGGATTGGATAATTATCCTAATCTAAAGCGTTGGTTTGCAAATATTGATGCCCGTCCTGCGGTACAAAAAGCCCGCGATATCCCTAAAGGTATTGATTTTAAGACTGACTTTGATGATGTTGCAGCACGCGCACTTTATCCACAAAACTTTGATAAAAACAGTTAATCGAAGCAAAGGCGGTCAATAAGCCTTATAATATAAAAAGTGATTAAAACCAAGAACTAAGGTTGATTCTACAAACTTTGCCTTAAAATAGGTTTTAAGGCAAAGCTATTAAGGTGAAAATTATGAGTGCTCCGATAAAGTTCAATCGTGAGGATGTGATCGAAAAAGCCAAAAATCTCTACTGGGAAAAAGGCTATCACGCAACGTCGATGCGCAACCTACAAGATGTCGTCAACATGCATCCTGGCAGTATCTATGCAGCTTTTGGTAGCAAGGACAAGCTGTTTATAGAGTCATTAAATCGTTATGCAGCAGAAGGCGCAAAAAGGCTGGCCAATTGCATGGCACAAAAGGATACGGTGCTTGGTGGACTACGGCATTTTATTCACACTGTGATCGTGTGTAATAAGGCAACAGCACCAAGTGGTATGTGTATGATCGTAAAAACGGTCGCTGAACTGACTCAAAATGACAGTCCAGAGCTACTGGCACACGCGACAGGAATTTTAGAAGGGATAGAGGCTTCATTTGCTACTTGGTTTGAGCAAGCTATTGAGAGCGGTGAAATCAGTGCACAAAAAGACGCGACTGAACTGGCACGCTATCTTCAGATTCAGATCATAGGTCTGAGGACGTATGCGCAGGTCACTAATGATAATGATGCGGTAGAGAAATATATCGATGATATTTTCAAAAATATCGTATAGCAAGGTTGTGTAAAAAGCAGATTTTTTAGTTATGACAGCTCGCGAATTTTGTCGTTGACCAATCATCATAGTATTACTAAAAACCCTGATTGCTAGTACATTAGCGATCAGGGTTTTTGTTATCTATTACTGTGCTTTTGGATTGTCATTGATGAACTTCAGCAGAAGCTCAGCCAACGTTTCGCCTTGGTCTTCTTGCAGGAAATGACCGCCATTGACAATAGTCGTATGATTTTGGCCTTTGGTACCAGGAATTAGCTTTTGCATGATGCGATCGCCGCCACCAGTTACAGGGTCAGAATCACTAAATAGTGTAATAAATGGCTTGCTCCATTTGCTTAGCACGACCCAAGCTGCTCGGTTGTTTTCTGAAGCAGGATCATCTGGTGTCGTGGGCACTAGGATAGGAAACTGTCTAGCACCTTCTTTATAGGACTCATCAGGGAAGGGTGCATCGTAAGCATCCAGTACAGCTTGAGACAATGTCGTTGTGGTACCGCTTTTGATGGTGCCTGCTACATTGAACTGCGGCGTCTCCTGAGAGAATTTCTGCCACTTGCGAAAGCCTTCGCCCGGATCGTGATCCCCAGTCGGTAGCATCGTGTTGCCTGCTGCGACGCGATCGAATTTATCAGGATGCGCTGCTACTAAACGTAGACCGATTAAGCCGCCCCAATCTTGACAAAACAGTGTGATATTTTTTAAATCTAATTGATCAAGTACCGATTGCATCCAATCGACATGGCGCTGATAAGTGTAGTCAGTACGTGATGCAGGTTTGTCTGAACGTCCAAACCCAGGAAGGTCTGGCGCGATAACGCGGTGTCCTGCTGCTGTTAGTATGGGAATGACTTTGCGGTACAGATAAGACCAAGAAGGCTCACCATGTAATAATAAGATAGGATCAGCGTCGCTTGGACCTTCATCAAGGTAGTGTACGCGCAGCTCGCCACCTTCTGTATCATCGACCATCAAATAGTTCGGTTCAAAATCGTAATCTTGCAAGTTAGCAAAACACGAGTCAGGTGTCCTAAGTTTTTTCATACATCATCCTTGGGTTAGAAAAATAACAGCGCATTCCGGCACTGGTGTTAGACAGTCTATTAAAGGTGGGTCTCTGGGTGCTACTCGACTATCACTGGTAATTCTAGCGATAAGTCTATCTACCTATAGTCTATATTGATTAAACGTTCAAAATGAAAACTATACCTTACAAACATTCGTTGCTGCAAACATTAATAGTGGATTCGCCAGTAGCATCCACTATATCCAGGATAGGTTTTGAGTTTCATTTTATAAGGCTAAACTAATCGTGACGCCAGTAGACCTTTACCACGACATCGGTACGACTTAGCTCAAGTCGGTCTTTCAGCAATGGGCGCAATGCTTTGGCAGTATTTGCTTCTAGCGCCCCCCAAACTTTATCAATCTGTAGAGGATTGTCAGTCAAATAATTACCCAATTTACTGTCGATTAGCGTGGCTAACTCTGCTCCTGAGTTTGGTTGATTGGTTACTATAGGCAATACGGTAAAGTAGTTATTACTACTGTTTTCAGTATCGCAATTGAGGCAACTGCGCATTTTTACAGTATCGAGGTAGCTTTGATCGCCTGCATCTTGCGTCACGCAAATGACCAATGGTGGTGTAGGATTGTTCCATAGCTCTAGCAGTCGTGCTGCCGTTGGCATTGATGTTTCATCGACAATCAGTACCGCTTGACCGTTTCGTAAGTGCTCTACCTTTTCTGGAAACTCTCGTTTTGTAACGACGGTCTCGCCCGCTTGTAGTGCTGCTGCCCAGTTGCCGCCCGGCGTATCCCCATGCAAAAAAACATCGATCCATGCTCGTATCTCATCATCAGCTTGCCATGCTTTTCTTAAAGTGTAATAGCAGTGAGGACGAGCAGGGCGTATGTTCTCCTTATCGCTACCATTAGTTTTATAGTCACCAGCTTTATAGCCATCAGTGCTGTCATTCATTAATGCATCGGTCATTGCATTGTGCTCTAAATCAAACAAGTAAGCGTAACCCGCTTCGTTGGTAGGTACTGACGTCGAGTTTTTTGCGCCCTTAGCATTACTTAACTGAGCGGTATTATTTAATGGCGTATCACTATTTAATGACGGCATGCTCAATTCAAGGCGCAGCATATTTTTGCTGGCTCTATAACTACTTTGTACATCAAATACTTGCTTGGTCAGTTTGATTGTTTTTTTGCCTAGCTTTTTATCTGCTCTTTGTTTTAGCAAGATATATTGGGCTTGCAAATCATCAAGCTGGGAGATAGGGGCGGCAAAAGCGATAAAGAAAGTCTGGTTATGAAGCGAGTTATTTTGAGCATCAGTTGATTGATTCTCTACGCCTTTTGGACAAGTCTGTATGGCAATGCCTTCAGCATAAATATCAGTTATTTGCGCATCGATCAGATCCAATTCGGCGGTAGATAATGAGGTAAATGCGCTCAAGAATCCAAGCAGTTCGTCGAGGTGCTCTTCATTAATATGAGCGACCACACTTGCTATTTCAGGGTCGTTTAGGGGGGTGTATTGGCTGTTTTGGTTATCGATGTTTTCTGTAGAAGCTAAAAGAAGGTTGGTCATATAAATACTCGCAATCAACAGAGCGTTGAAATTAAAGTGAATGAGTTTATAGTTAATGATAATTGTTTTTGTTATCATTTACGAGTAAAATCAATTTTTATTGTGGTTTGATCATCAAAAATCGGTCTATAACCGATGGCCGATAAACCATCATTTTTATGACATATTATTTTTATCAACAATGAGTGCTTATATGCTACGTGCAAACCAGCTGACTATCAGCCGTCAAGGAAATACTCTATTAGACAACGTGACTTGTGAGATTGATACCAATCAACTGGTGGCTTTGGTTGGGCATAACGGGTCTGGCAAGTCGACCTTGATCAAAGCGCTAGCAGGTGAGATGGCAAGTAGTAGCGGCAATGTCACATTAGATGAGCACAGTATCAATGACTACGGCAGTAAGGAGTTAGCGCGGCAAATGGCATATCTGCCGCAGCAATTGCCAGAAGCTGCTGGATTCACGGTGCGTGAGCTGGTCATGTTAGGGCGCTATCCCCATCAAAAATGGCTGCAAAAGCCAACTCAAATAGATAAAGACAAAGTCGCGCAAGCATTAAAAGTGACTCAAACCGAAGCGTTTGCTGATCGAATTACTGCCACACTATCAGGTGGTGAGCGCGCTCGTGCGTGGCTCGCGATGTGTCTGGCACAAGATACCCGTTACTTATTGCTCGATGAGCCACTTGCTGCGCTTGATATGCATTATCAAATCGAGGTCATTCAGCTCATTCGTCGTTTGGTGGATGAGCAAGGATTAAGCGTGGTAATTATTATCCATGATATTAATCTGGCCGCTCAATATGCCGATCGAGTCATCGCGCTGAAAAATGGCCAAATATGTCACAACGGCGATATCGCCAGTACCATGCAACCTACCGTGCTACACGATATCTTTAATGTCGATATGCAGCTACTCAGTCATCCTATTACTGGACAGCCTGTCGCAGTCGCTTAACGTCTGGTTTCTGCTCCTTCTTTTTAATTTGCCTACAAAGATATGCTTTTATGCCTCCTGTTCTTTATACAGATAAATTATCGAAATATCCACTAGTGACGCCAGTATCAGTAATGACAACACTGAAGTGGTTCGCCCTCGCATGGTGCTTGGTATTGACCGCCTGTAATAGTCAGACATCCACTACCTCAGAAGCAGAAAACAGTCATAGCGATAGGATGAATATCGTGTCTCCTGACTGGGGTAATGCAGCGACTTTGACAGCGATGGGGCATGCGCCAATTGCAACAGGTGATGTCAGGGTTTGGGACAGATGGGTGGGTAGCCCTAAACTGCCAGCGTCGATAACAGACTTAGGTATACGCTATCAGCCCAACGCTGAGCTAATCGCTCAACTGCCTGTCGATATGGTCATAGATAATTATTTTTATGAGCATGCACGTAACTTATACGGCGATGTCCCTGCGGAATCTGTGATGTCTGCGGCAAAAGGAGAGACGGCAACTTGGGCTGACTATACCGAGCCGACGCGGGAGCTTGGCGTACTGATCGATAACCCAAAGATGGCTGAAGACTATATTGCACAAAGTCAGAAAAACATAAAGCTAGCCAGTCAGCAATTCAAGGAGCGTTATCCAAAAGCCAAGAAATTCGCAGTGGTACAGTTTGCGGATGCTAATAACATGCGTATGTATGTGGCAAACAGCTTATTTCAGCCTGCGTTAGAGCAGATGGACAGAGAGCTTGTGGTATTGGGCAATGGCAATCAGTGGGGGTTTGCGCCAATACGAATGGGAGATTTGGCGCAACTAGATGATGAGACTTGTCTATTAATTATCGATCCACTAAGCCCAATTACTAGAGCTGAAATTGATGACAGCTTGATTTGGCAGCGCCTGGGTTATGGTAATACCCGCTGTGTGGGAGAGTTACCACCAGTATGGATTTATGGCGGGATGTCATCATTGGTTAGCTTAGCAGATAACTTGTCAGAAGTTTCATTAAAAGGCGGGGAAGTACTATGAGCGCCAATGCAGATACTCACAACAACCAAAACAATAATATCAATAACCACACCGACAGTGCTCATCCAATGACATCAGCTTCTCAAGCAGCAACGGTTTCAGATTCATCGCAATCATTGAAACAGTCATCATCACCACTGAATCAGCCACCGAATCAACCCAATTCTCAAACTTCCTTGTTTGCCAATTTGTCTTGGCGACTATGGACCATGCTCATCGGACTAGCGGCTTTGTCGTTATGGAGTAGTTGGGCGCTGTTAGATCAACAGTGGACGCGCCCAGTCAGTGACTTGCTTATACCAAGCTCGCAATTGGATATTGCCAGTATGGCGATACAGCTGCATCTAGTGGCGACCAGCGTGGTGGCGTTGTTGGCTGGCGGGCTATTAGGCGTGGTCAGTATTTTACTACAGCAATTGGTAAAAAACCCCTTAGCATCAGATACGACGCTAGGTGTGGGCGTGGGTGCACAGTTGGCCATGCTCATTGTCACGTTGTTTTTGCCAAGCTTGGCTATTTATGGCGGAATTTACGTGGCCTTTGTGGGGGCTATCATTAGTATGGGTCTGGTATTTGCCTTGTCAGCACCCAGTCGATTTAATCCATTGATTTTGATATTGGCCGGTTTGGTCGTCAATATTTTGCTGGCCGCAGTAGCCAATGTTCTAGTACTGTTTTTTGCTGAGCGTAGTAATGGCATGCTGTCATGGGCGGCTGGGTTTTTGGCACAAAATAGCTGGCATACCAGTATAGCGCTAGTGATCACTGCTATTTTGATGGCGGTCGTATGTCTGCCATTACTAAAACCATTAACGCTGATGAGTCTAGATGACACACAGGCAAAACGTCTGGGTGTACCTATTAATGGGATTCGCGCACTTGTTGTATTGGTGGTCGCCGTTGTGACTGCTTTAGTGGTTAGTGAAGTGGGCTTGATTGGTTTTATTGGTCTTGGTGCGGCAAGTTTGGTCAATGCGCTAGGTATTTCTGCTATTGGTAAGCGTTTGGCTACTGCTTTTGGGTTGGGGGCGCTGCTGTTGTTGTTGACCAGTAATGTCGCGTTACTGCTTGAGCCGTTACTTGATATGCAGATTCCAGCTGGTGCCATGACAGGTATCTTGGGTGCACCGCTGATTATTTGGCTGATTTTGCGTCAGCGTCGCGAGCGGATAGAGACAGTGACACCGATGCTTGCAGGTAAGCATACATCCATTGCCTTTTGGCGATGGGGCGTTGGCGTGCTCGCTATTATCATGTTTGCCTGTTTATTTGTACAAGATATCAATGGTTGGGGGTTAAGTACGGACTGGGCGCTTACGCAGCAGTACCGATTACCTCGCAGTTTGAGCGCTGCGGCCACAGGCTTGATGTTGGCGGTCGCCGGTGTGCTACTGCAAACTTTAACGCGTAACCCCATGGCCAGTCCTGAGGTGCTGGGGGTCAGTTCAGGCGCGGCACTTGGGGTTATTTTAGGGTTTTTATTACTGCCAAGTTTAGGACTATCTGCAGGAGCAGGGACGTTGCTGGTTTCAGGACTGTCAGGGGCGATGGCCGTGCTGCTATTGATTATTTGGCTAGCACGCAGGGTCAGCTCAGGTTATTTATTATTGGTAGGTATAGGCATTGCCGCCATGATGGATGGGGTGATGCATATGGTCAAGCTCTCAGGAGATCCGCGTCTAGAAGCGATGCTCAGCTGGCTTTCAGGGACGACTTATAGCGCTCAGCCTAGTACAGTATGGTATCTCATTGGCATTGCCGCTATCTTATTTGTACTCAGTCTATTGCTGATTAAGCCTTTGCGAGTTCTTGGGCTAGGTACAGGTGTGGCGCGTAATTTGGGTGTGGCGGTTACGCCAGTGACTTTGTCGTTATTGGCATTAGTAGCAGCACTTAGTACGGCCAGCACGCTTGCCGTTGGCCCATTGAGCTTTATTGGTTTGATGGTGCCGCATTTGGCTACTTCACTGGGAGCTGTGAAGCTTGAACGACAATTGCCACTAGCTGCACTTTTAGGGGCAGGGGTAATGGTGATAGCGGATTGGATTGGCCGTTATGTTATTTTCCCTTATGAGCTGCCAGCTGGTACGATTGCTGCCATTATCGGTGGTGGGTATTTCTTATGGCTCATTCGTAAGGTACCAGCCTCAGCAAAAAGGTAGCTCATGTCTGCAAGCATTGAATTTGAATAGCCGACAATTTTGACTTCATTCAGCAGAGGCTTATCTAACCTTATTTGATCAGTATTTTGATAAGAATAATGATGCTAAGTTTCAGCGAGATTGGATGACGCGCTCGTCAGGCTAGCCAAGTAATAACTAGGAGCAAGTCATGCCGACCGTCACCCAATTTTATGGTGCCACTGCTTAATGAGCAACGCCCCTATAAATAAAGCCCTTATAAACAAGGTATCTACAAACGAGTCTCCTATAAACGAAGCCTCTCAGAGTAGTAGTAATGGCTTGAGCAACAAACAAGTACAGCAGGTATTACTGACACTATTACTCGGCGGTACGGTCGTCAGCTTTAGTAATAGTGCACTTAATCCAGCGATTCCTGTCTTTATGTCGGTGTTTGATGTCGATATCGTGATGGGCGGCTGGGTGCTAAATGCTTATGTATTGGCCATGAGTGTGGGGCTGATGCTGAGTGGTTACCTAAACAAAAAGTTTCCGTTTAAGCATGTTTATTTGGCGGCAATTTTTGGATTTATGCTGGGCTCAGTCATTGGCATGCTGGCGTCTAGCATGAGCTTTGTCATCATTGCCAGAGCCATACAAGGACTGAGTGGCGGTCTGATTATCCCGCTGTCTATTGGTATGCTGTATCAGATTTATCCGCAGCAGCAGCACGGCAGAGTAATGGCGCTATGGGGCATTGTCATTATGATGTCATTAGCGTTTGGCCCTTTGGTCGGTGCTTACTTGGTTGAGCAGTTTGCGTGGTGGACACTGTTTGCCATTACGTTGCCACTTAGTGTGGCGGTCATGGCGATGGTATGGCGGCTAATACCTGACATGCGCTCACATGATCAAGAAACCCCTTTCGATATCATCGGGTTTATCAGTTTGCTTGTTTGGCTGCTTGCGATGATGGTTTGGCTGAGCACGCTGAAAATAGATTTTACTGGCGGGCTACTCAGCAGTGACGGATTATTAAAGATAGCCACGTTGGGTTTATTATCTATTGGATTTCTACTGTCTGCGATGGTTTGGTGGGCATATGAGCGGCGGCAGAAATATCCATTATTAAACGTGCGCTTGTTCAATAATAAAACCTATTTGCACAGTAATATCATTAGCATTAGCCAAACAGTCGGTTTGATGTTGTGTCTCTTGCTATTGCCCGTGTTAATCCAAGACGTGATGGGCGAGAATGCCTTATGGACAGGTGTTGTCCTGATGGTCGCGACGCTCGTGGCCAGTATCACCACGCATTACGCTGGCAAGCGGGTAGACAAACGCGGTGCCCGAGGGATTGGTATGGCGGGTATCACGATTAGTGCGCTGTCTACTTTGATGCTCGCATGGTGCTTGTACCAGCCCACACTTTGGCTACTCATATTGACGATGAGTGTGCGCGGTGTCGGCGTGGGTTTGGCGTATCTGCCAACCACCACAGTGGGTTTTAGTAGCTTACCTAAAGACTCGGTCACTGAGGGAGCTGCACTCAATAATATCAGTCGCCGTATCATCTCTACCATCGTTATCACGTTGACAACCCTTTATATCCATAGTCGAAGCGCGCAGCTACTAGCCGCAGGTAGTGATGTTGGCATAGCAAGCGCTATCCAAGAAATACTGGTGATAATCGCGTTGATGCTATTGTTCACACTTCCTTCTGCCTGCAAATTACCCCGCGCGCCATAACGATCAACTTCATAGTTGGGCAGCATGTAGATTACCGGTGTCAATGACGATCTGCTTGAAGGCTTATCCCTTTTATCTATTTATTTGAACAAACTTTGAGACAAGCCGCTTATGTCACTGTCTAACCATTTCGCCAAATTTACCAAAGAAACGGACGGTAATTGCAGTAAGTCAGTCAACATGGTCACTCGCTACTTATAAAAACCTATTTGTAAATACTTATAGAAATAAAAATCATTATCATTTAGAATGTCATTCACAAAGTTAGTACATACAGTATTATTTGCTAAATATAACGCGTATCACTGTCCACCTATCCAACTAAGTGAAATAACCTAAGTGAAGTAATTATGAAAAGCCACCATCATGTTGCTCTATCTCTTCTTACCCTTTGTATCAGCCAGCAGTTATACGCCCAAACTAATACCAATTCAGTGCAAAGTGCATCAGGTGTGCAGGCCACCGCTGCGGCGACCCCGAATGCATCATCAAGCGATGTACCTAGTGTGACTTTAGATGCTATTACAGTTAGTGCCAATGCCAAAACAGGCACAGCGCTGGCACAGAAAATCAGTGAAATGCCTGCTGTCACGCAAGTGATTTATGAGGCGGACATTCAGGCGCAGGCGACAGGTAACCGCACGGTTGGGGACATCTTAGCCCAGCTCGTGCCCAGCCTTGGCGTGAGCAGCGGCTCGGTTAGTAACTACGGCACGACCATGCACGGGCGTCCTGTACAGTATTTGCTAAATGGCGTGCCATTATCTGGCTCGCGCAGTCTGTCACGCGAGCTAAACAGCATCGACCCTGAGCAAATTGAGCGCGTCGAAGTGCTCTCAGGTGCGACCAGCATCTATGGCGCGGGGGCAGCCGGCGGTCTGATTAATATTGTGACCAAATCGACGGCAGGCTATGGCTTGACAAGACAGACGCGCCTTGGCATCAACAGCAGCCGCGAGTTTAAATCCGACTCGCTCGGCTATCATGTGGGACAAAGCATCGGCTACGGCGGCGAGCGCGTGTATGGTAATGTCGATGTAGACTACGAGACCACAGGTGGCAAGTTTGACAGTCATGGCGACCGCATCAGCCCTGATGCCAACCAAACCGACAACCAAGACACCGATACTATCAGCGTCAACGCCAACCTTGGCTTTGATATTAGCGATACCAAAACCATGAATCTTGCGGCGACTTATTATGACAGCGAGCAAGATACCGATTATGGCGTCGATTACGGCAATGATCTGTCTGTACTGCTAGTAAAAGGTACTATACCGTCACTACGTGCTATCGATGGCGCCAATATCGAAAACCAGCCCTACAATACCAAAAGCTCGGTCAACCTAAACTACAATGACAGCGACTTTTTGGGTTCTAACTTAAGTCTGACAGGCTATTACCGTGACGAAAAGGCGCGCTTTTATCCGTCAGGAAAGCTTTTTAACAAACAAGCCCAAGAGGTATGGGTAAATAATGGCTTGACGGATGAAACAACCTTAGGAAAATTATTGGCTGCATCGGCTGTGGTTACTCAATCAGAAGCGGACATTGAGGTGATGGGATTGCGCGCCGCTATGCAGACTGAAACCGATGTTATGGGTAAAAATACCTTGTTCAGCTATGGCGCGGACTTTGAACGTGAAGAGAGTGAGCAGACCTATTATGGCCAAGACCTGACTACCTTCCTTGCAAGTAATGGCTTGACTTCAACAAGTAATGGTCTGAGCTATAACGGCGGACCAAAAACCACTATCGATAAATGGGGCGCGTTCGTCAATGCCGATGTGGATATGACCGACAAATGGCACACCAGCACTGGCGTGCGCTATCAAAACATCAAATCGGATACCGACCGTTTTGTGCCCATTTATGAACAGCTATTGGCGGATTATTTTGCGACCAATGGCATCAGTGATATTGCTGACGCTTACGGTATTGATTACGAAGCAGGCGCGGTTGAGGCGGGTAGCAGTAAGCACGACAAAGTGCTGTTTAACCTTGGTACCAGCTATCAGTTGACCGATGACGACCAAGTCTTTGCTAACTTCTCGCAAGGCTTTACCACGGCTGACGTGCAGCGCGCCTTACGTGACGTGCGCGCTGGATTTGTGGTCAACTCAGACAATATTCAGCCCATTTCTATCAATAACTACGAGCTGGGCTGGACAGGTACGCGCGGTGATACCAGCGCAAAGGTTAGCGGTTTTTATAACGACTCAGACAAAACCGTGCGCTTTACCAACGACTATACCGTCGAAGTCGTCGATACGGACGAACGTATTTACGGCGCTGAAGCCTCGCTCACGCATGATTTAAACAAAGACTGGCAAGTAGGCGGCAGTGTTGCTTATACCCGCGGGCAATACAAAAAAGACGGCGACTGGCTGGAGCTGGATGCAGTACGCCTGACGCCACTCAAAGGCACGGCATACGCGCAGTATAACTTTAGCGAAGGCAGTAACATTCGCTTGCAAGCGCTGGCAGTCGGCGGTAGCGACAAGGCTTATAAAGACCAACAGAACGACCCAGACGCGAGTGCGCAGCCATTGATAGGCTATGCGACCTTTGATGTGCTTGGGCAAGTCAAATTACCTGTCGGACGTATGGGCTACGGCGTGTATAATATCTTAAACAAAGACTATCAGACCGTGTATCATCAAACGACCTTTGGCGATTTAAACCGCTTACCTGCTTCAGGGACAACTTACGGCTTGAGCTATACCGTGGATTACTAAAAAGCGTCACGCATTAAAAAACCCTTCATGCTATGAAAATTTAGCGTGAAGGGTTTTTTAATGTTCATAACTCTCTAAATCATTCATCTGCTCCAAGAGTATTTGCTAGCGTTTCCAACTTCACGCTTTATCAGGTGTAAAATTCTTCTTTAGTATTTTATGATTGACTTATAGCGTATCAATGCTAATCTAAGCACTCTTTGGGGAGTAGCCTGCTTTCGTACTGCGAAAGCGTTCGTATCAACATACTTGGCCACATGCCATGGTGCAAACACCTCTCGGTTGGCGAGACCATCGATATATCTACACTGCAGGTCGGGGGTGTGGCTATGTCGTGGACTCTATACTCGACCAGAGAAAATCACATGAATCCTATCGCACTTCTATTACTTGCTTTTTCTATGTCTACGGATGCCTTTTCTGTGGCAATCAGTAAAGGAGCAATTCTTAAAAACCCTCGTTTTACCGAAGCCTTCAGAATGGGTGTTATTTTTGGCACCATTGAAGCGATCACGCCGATTATTGGTTGGTTAATTGGTCACTCTGCCACATCCTTTATAGATGCGTCTTTTATTGAGGCATGGGATCATTGGGTCGCGTTTGTCATACTTTTTACGCTCGGTCTGCACATGCTGTATGAGGGACTGAAGCCAAGTGATGAAACGGCAGAAGTGCTATCGAGACATTCTTTTTTCAAACTTGCTTTGACTGCATTTGGTACCAGCATCGATGCCATGGCTGTCGGTGTGAGCCTAGCATTTGTAAAGGTCAATATTTTACTGGCGGCAGGTCTAATTGGTCTAGCGACTACGATAATGGTCACTCTAGGGGTGATGTTAGGAAAGGTGTTGGGCTCCATAATCGGTCACAGAGCTGAAATATTTGGTGGTGTGATGCTAATTGCAATCGGTACATGGATTTTATTCAGCCATCTTCAATGATTATATACAAACTGTCTACTACGAACAGATAGTCATTACGTGTATAGATCTGTTACTGACTTTTGGATGTAGAAAACCTGTTTACCTAAGAAAAGCCTATCTATACTAATAGTTAGGCTTTTCGGGTCTAAAAATAGTACATTACGCTGTAGCAGTTCGTAAAAGGTCTGAAAAACACAGCACTACAAAATTATCAATAATTATCCGTTGTCAGCGAAGAGGCTTGAATAAAGTGCCTATATCTATGCTTATACACATAGTTGTTATTTACTAAAAAAACAACAGACAATAAAAAAGACCTCCAATCTCTTGAAGGTCTTTTTTATTAAAACTTAAATATGGTGGGCCCAGTAGGACTTGAACCTACGACCAAAGGATTATGAGTCCTCTGCTCTAACCAACTGAGCTATGGGCCCTAACGTTAGACGCACAATGATACCTGATTTTTTTAATTTTTCAAGCAAAAGATAGGCAGTAATCAAGATATTTTTTATTGAACCATACTTTTGTATTACAGGTGACCACCAGCTATGGTTAGACTACGACCTCCATCCACGGTGATGATCTCTCCTGTGACATAATTTGCCTGCACAAGATACAGTACGCTATGAGCAATCTCATCAGGTTGGCCTATTCGCCGCATAGGGATAGCATCGATGATACTTTGTTGCTGCTCATTATCAATAGCTTGGTCGCTAGTAGGGTCGGGCAAAATGTTGACTCCAGGAGCAACCCCGTTGACCCTTACTTCAGGTGCCATCTCTAGCGCTAGCGACTGTACCATCATTCGATGCGCAGCCTTTGCCATGTTATAGACAGTATAGTTGTTAAACGGTCTATCATGCGCGTGTATGTCCAATAAACTGACCATACAGCCTTGTTGTTGCTTGAGATAAGGTAGTAGGGCTTGGCTTAGTAATAAAGGGGCTTTCGCGTTGGTCAAAAGCAACTCATCCCACTGTGCATGATTGATACTACCGAGTGGGCTAGGATAAAACCGTGAGGCATTATGCACCAGTACATCAAGCTGTCCAAACGCCTCTACGATATTTTTAACGAAGCTGTCTAAAGCCATCCCATCATTAACTATTGTCAAGTCAGCAACGATAACTTTTGCACTATTAGCACGGATGTCGTTCAGATGGTCAGCCAAGTCATTAGCGTCTTGTTCACTACGGTGACAATGAATGATGACGCGGTAACCTTGCCTATGAGCCGCTTTAACAATAGCCGCCCCAATGCGCCTAGCACTACCTGTGACAAGCATCACTGGCGCTTGGTTATTCATATTTTCTGCTTGGTAGGCATTAAGTTCTTGGTCCATAGCAATACTACTTTTTTCTCTAGTGCGCTTATCTATATCATTGTTGCGCTTGCAAGTGTTCAATCCTGCTTTGGCGTAAGGCTGCACCTATAGCGGGGCCTTTAAGGTCTGGCGCAATGTCAGTCATGCCGACAGCGTGAAAGCTGTTTAGTGCTAACATCATTTGGCGATGCTGTGTTGCTAGCTGTAACACATGACTGCACACTAGCAGTTGAGAGAGCTTGTCAGGCTCTTTATGTGCACCGCAGGCTTGGATTAAATCGATTTTTTCAGACGCATTTAGACTGTTTATTGTGCTTAGTTTTTCAGCTTGCTGAGTGAATAAAGTCGCGAGTTGAGTATGTGATTTCGGGACTTTGGCTTTATTACCGATAGCGTTAATATTTTTTATAGCGGTTGATACGTTAGACGTAGACTCAGAGTTTTCGCTATTAAATAATGATGAAGACAGGCTAGTCATTAGTAGCGCCCAACGCTGTGACAAGTTTAGACGCATTTGGCCTGCAAAATATAATGCTGTCTGCGCTGTTTCTCTTATTTGGATATTGTCCCAAGCATGATGCAATGGCGCGAAATACTCTATGAGCGCACCAATTTCAAACAGTTTTTGCCAATAGACTTGCGGTGATAACTGCATAGTTGCACGGCTCGATTCCTGCCAAATACGTTCGGCGCTTAAATGAGCCAGCTCTCCTGTATCAACCAATTGACGCATCAGCGTTAAAGTGTCATCCGCGATGGTGAACCCTAAATCGTAGTAACGACTATAGAAGCGCACTGTTCGAAGTACACGTAATGGGTCTTCATTAAAAGCATTAGACACATGACGCAATGTCTTACTTTTTAAGTCTTGTAGGCCACCATAGTAGTCGATGACTTGTCCGTCAATAGGGGTGTCGTCAGTTAAGCTGGTAACTTCGATTGCCATCGCGTTGATGGTTAAATCACGACGGCGCAAATCATCTTCTAGACTAACATCAGGGCTGGCATGTACGCTAAAGCCTTTGTAGCCTGAGCCTTGCTTGCGCTCTGTGCGTGCCAATGCATACTCTTCATGACTGGTCGGATGCAAAAACACAGGAAAGTCAGCGCCCACTTGTTGAAACCCTGCATCAATCATTTCTGTAACAGTAGCGCCAACGACGACGAAGTCCTTGTCCTTGATAGGACGCTTGAGCAGTCGATCGCGTACAGCACCGCCTACGAGGTAAATTTGCATAGAAGCCTCTTGTTATTATCGAGCTTTATATCATCAGTTCAATTTTTATAAATCAAAAAAACAGCCAATGCTCTATAAGTTGCATTGACTGGTTTTAGTATAGCAGAAGGGCTCTATCAATGGATGACAGAGCCCTTCTTAATATAGTCAATCCTCTATAAATTGGGTCCGGTGTCAGCCTCGCTCAGTCTACTATTTGTAGTACTTTCACTCGGCTTCCTTGTATCCAAATTATCTTGAACTGACTATGGTGCATTCATACTGGGTATGATATATGACTATTTTTCGTTTTCTAGGTCTTGCGCTTCAGTAACGGTCAATGCAGTCATATTAACGATACCACGTGCTGTCGCTGATGGTGTCAAAATGTGTACCGGCTTATTAGTACCTAATAGGATAGGGCCGATAGAAGCACTGCCAGTCGCTGTTTTAAGCAGGTTGAAAGCGATGTTTGAGGCATCAAGGGTTGGCAAGATAAGCAGGTTCGCTGCACCTTTCAATGGGCTTGATGGCATATCGTTTAGACGAATATTTTCGTTAAGCGCAGCATCTCCTTGCATTTCGCCTTCAAACTCAAAGTCGACGTTCATATTGGTCAATAGCTCATGAACCTTACGCATTTTGACAGCGCTGGCACGATCTGAAGCACCAAAGTTAGAATGAGATACTAGCGCAACGCGTGGTGTGATACCAAAGCGACGTAATTGATCTGTTGCCAAGACAGTCATTTCAGCCAATTGTTCGGCGGTTGGGTCTTCATGGACATAGGTATCAGCGATAAAAATATTACGATCTTGCATGAGTACCGCATTCATTGCATAGAAGTCGTTCATACCTTGTTTTTTGCCAATGACGCTTTCAACGTATTTTAAATGCAATTGGTAATGGCCAAAGGTACCACATACCATGCCATCTGCCGCACCATTTTCAACCAGCAAAGAACCAATCAAAGTCGTCTTACGGCGAACATCACGACGAGCAAGCTCAATGCTTACACCGCGGCGTTTGTTCTTCTCATAGTAGCCCTGCCAGTAGTCTTTGTAGCGAGGATCGTCATCAACGTTGACGATGGTAATGTTCTCACCAGCTTTTAGACGTAGGCCCAGTTTTTTGATATTGGCTTCGATAACTGAAGGGCGACCAACCAAGATAGGTTGTGCTAGCTTTTCATCAACGACCACTTGTACAGCAAGCAAGATATTGTTGTCTTCACCTTCACAGTACACGATACGTTTTGGATCGGCTTTAGCTCGAGCAAAGATTGGCTTCATGACAAACGCTGAGTTATAAACAAACTCAGACAGACGCTGACGATAGGCTTGCATGTCATCGATAGGTAACGTGGCAACGCCCGAATCCATCGCTGCTTTGGCAACAGCAGATGCGATTTCAATGATTAGATTTGGCTCTAGAGGGCCTGGAATTAAGTAGTCACGACCAAAGCTCTGCATCTTTTCGATGTTTCTAGCGCTGGTCGTTGGAGTGGCTTCAACGTGTGCCATCGCAGCGATTGCTTTTACGCAGGCGACTTTCATCTCTTCGTTAACGGTGGTCGCACCAACATCCAATGCACCACGGAAGATGTATGGGAAACATAGCGCGTTGTTTACTTGGTTTGGATAGTCTGAACGACCAGTTGCCATGATGACGTCTGGACGTACGGCATGTGCCAATTCTGGCATGATTTCAGGTGTTGGGTTGGCAAGTGCAAAGACGATAGGGTCTTTGGCCATACGGCGAACCATGTCTTCAGACAATGTACCAGGCATAGATAAGCCTAAGAACATATCGACATCGTCCATGACTTCTTCGATAGAAGTAGCTGTGATATCACGAGCATAACGTTGTTTGGTTTCATCAAGGTTTTCACGGCTAGTACTGATGATACCGCGTGAATCTGAAACAATGATGTTGTTCTTATTAACACCAAGCGCGCAAATGATATCTAGGCAAGAAATGGCTGCTGCGCCTGCGCCTGAACAAACAATTTTAATCTCTTCGATTTTTTTGCCAGTAATCAACAAAGCATTTAGCATAGCTGCGGCAACGATGATTGACGTCCCATGTTGATCATCATGGAACACAGGAATGTTCATACGCTCACGTAGTACGCGCTCGATTTTGAAACATTCTGGTGCTTTAATGTCTTCTAGGTTGATACCACCAAAGGTAGGCTCAAGCGAGGCAACCGCTTCGATAAACTTATCTGGATCGTTTTGAGCAATTTCAATATCAAAAACGTCGATACCTGCGAACTTCTTAAATAGAACGCCTTTACCTTCCATGACTGGCTTCGATGCCAATGGACCGATATTACCCAGACCAAGTACAGCAGTACCGTTAGTGATAACACCAACGAGGTTATTACGTGCCGTGTATTTAGACGCAAGTTTTGGATCTCTTTGGATCTCAAGACAAGGTACAGCCACGCCTGGAGAGTAGGCGAGTGCTAAATCACGTTGGTTAGCTAGCTGCTTAATAGGGGTTACCGAAATTTTACCTGGGCGTGGAAACTCATGGTAATGTAAGGCAGCTTGTTCAAACTGCTCTTTTTCTGTACTGAGGTTATCCGTATTCGAAGTGGTATCGTCATTCATAATAATTGCCATGGTTGGAATAAATTGGAATAAATTAAATGGTGATAAAAAACAACGTCTAACCCTCCAAAAATCATTGAATGATAATAACTGAAAGGTATACAGACGTTAAACGACTCGCGACCATCAGAATCATGGTCGACGATCAAAGATCAGGTCAAAAAAGCAAACTAGCTAAAATATTCATTCTAGCATTATTGCCAATTCACTGCCTAGTCAACAACGGTGAATTATGCGAATAATATAATAAAATGATATTCGTTATTTATCTTGTTGATAATGCCAAAAAACGCGTCTAGATATCAACCTTAATTTCATAATATTTCACAATATTACAGAATTGAAAGGTGTTAAGACGGGCAACTACTAAGATGAGCAGCTACTAAGACGAGCAACTAATAGGCATCTGCGGTGTATCAGGCGCGGGCGCACTGCTATCTAAATCATTAGCAATATCTTGCACGCTATAAGGGTTGGCTAGTAAACGGAATACCCGGTCAACTTCTTCAAACTGGCCTTGCTCTGCGGCAGTAATCGCACGCTGCGCCATGCTATTACGAAGGACATAGGCAGGATTGTTGGTTGTCATGTCATCAACTACCTGCTCAAGTGGCAGCTGCTCGATCTGTGCCAGATAACGTGCTGACCAGTCTTGCCATACTTGCTGCGCATCACTGCTTAATTCGGTGGTCATGGTAGCCAGTAGCTTTTGCTCATAAGGATGATCTGTTGGTGCGGCCAAACCGAGTAGGGCGCGGAAGCTATTGGTATAGTCGAGCAAGTTGTCTTCTAATAGCGTCAACCATTCAAAGGCCAAGCTGAGGCTTTCTCTTTGATGCGGTAGGCCAAGCTTACGGCACAGACCTTGCTGATAATGCTGCATAAAGGTTGCTTCATAAGGCGCTAAACACTCAGCGAGCGTCTCACGAGTAACGCCTTCTAGGCGCATAAAGTGTGGCAGCCAAACGTTTAGGTTCCAATGTCCGATAGCAGGCTGATTCTGATAAGCATAGCGACCAGTGTGGTCTGAGTGATTATTAATCCATGCAGGATTGAAGCGCTCCATAAAGCCGAACGGCCCGAAGTCCAAAGTACTGCCTGTGATAGATAAGTTATCTGTGTTCATGACACCGTGAGCAAAGCCAATCAATTGCCAATCAGCAATCATACGGGCCGTACGCTCGACCACTGCGGTCAAAAAAGCTAAGACAGGCGTTTCGCTATCGCGGCACTCTGGATAGTAAGTGTCAATCATATAGTCAGTGAACTCACCCAGTACATCAGGGGCAAAGCTGGCAATCCATTCGACATGACCGAGACGAATATGACTGTCAGCCACACGCATCAACGCTGCACCTGCTTCAATACGCTCACGGCGCACTCTCGTATCCGATACCACAAACCCCAAAGCGTTAGATGAGGGGATGCCAAGCTGGGTCAATGCATGACCGCAAAGGTATTCGCGAATAGTACTACGTAAGACTGCGCGTCCATCACCCATGCGCGAGTAGGGCGTCAAACCAGCACCTTTAAGATGCAAGTCTTGTGGCTGTCCATCAACATCGAGTACCTGCGCCATCAATAAACCGCGTCCGTCGCCCAATTGCCCAGCCCACTGTCCAAACTGGTGACCAGCATAGGCCATCGATAATGGTTTGAAATCAGCTGGCACGTATTGACCGCCCAATATCTCAACCCAATTGGTCATCAGATCCTCATCGTCGGCCCAGCCCAACTGCTGTGCAACTTGAGTGTTGAAGTGACCGACACGAGGATTGTCTAGTGGCGTCGGTGGCTGCTCATGATAAAGGCGCGTGTCTAGGTTGACGTAAGTGTTTTGATAACGCATACAGGCCGTTTCCATTAAAATATAAAAGTGAGAATGTCACTATAGCATAGCTCTCATATGGCATCGTTGCACTCTGTCCGTCTCTTGTAATATCTGACCAAAAAATAAAATTATCGGTCTTTAATTAACTGAATATGATGGATGAGATGGTTATTATTTCTGGATTAGAGAAAGCAATGGTTCAGCCAATGTATTTGACCATTTATTATGATAATAAAATCATTAGAAGTAGCTGTAATGACATAATCGATAAAGTATAAGCAAAAAAATCCCCCTATCTAGGACGGATAGGGGGATGGAGAAGCTTCAAAATTATAAAACTAATCAGAGGTTAATTAAGCCGCTTTTTCGTTCGCGCCAATAGAGCGGAAAGCAGTTTTTAGATTGCTGTTATGCTCAAGGATTTTCTGTTCAATTTTCGCATAATCATGCTTTAGCTTATCATCAACTTCACGTAAGCGATCAGCACATTCTATTTTTTTCATTTCAATAGTTTGAGCTTTCAGTGATTGCCATTCTTCGACAGTTTGTTTAAATGCATCGTATTCAAACTTAATGCGGTCTTGGAAGCTCTTCATCGCATGAGGAAGATCAAGCCCAGTGCTTGTGGCTGTATCGATCTGCTGTTGTGCTGCTTTGAACTGCATTTGCACTTCGGCATGCTTAATAGTCGTATCATCAACAGTACGCAAATCCGTCGTTAAACCGATTTTTGATAAACCAGCAATCAACCATTTTGTTGGATCATATTGCCACCATTTCACGCCATTACGATAATCATACTGGAAGAAATGATGATAGTTATGATAACCCTCGCCCCACGTAAAGATAGCTAAGAAAAAGTTATCACGAGCACTATTAGTATCCGTATAAGGACGTGTACCAAACATATGACATAGCGAATTGATGAAGAAGGTGAAGTGATGAGTTAATACCAAGCGCAGCAAACCAGCGATCAGTAAAGTACCCCAAACATCACCAATGAGCCAACCAATAGCAGCAACCATACCAACATTCATGGCAACTACCCACAAACCATAATATTTATGCTGAATCTGTAAGACTCTGTCTTTGGTCAAATCAGGAATGTTTTTATAATCAAATTTACCGCTAGGGTAGTTGCGTAGCATCCAACCAATATGGCTGAACCAAAAACCACGCTGTGCTGAATATGGATCGTCCAAACGATCATCTACATGACGATGGTGAGTACGATGTCCAGAAACCCAATCAAACGCTGAGCCTTGTACGGCTAAGGTTGAACCTAACAATAAAAAGTTTTTGACAATAGGGTGCGCTTTGTAAGCACGGTGCGATAGCAGACGATGGTAACCCGCCGTGATACTGATACCTGTCCATACCATAAAGGCACCAAACACACCCCAAACAGGAGCGCTAACTTCATGAGTCCATAGATACCATGGCGTAATCACAGCAGCAGCAATTGGCGTCGCTACTAAAATAGCCGCTGGAATCCAGTTAATTGGTGCTTTGGTAAATTCAAACTCACGCATATCAATGCTTTGCTCTTGCGCAGAAAGATCCGCTTGCTCAGAAGCTTTCGCATAATTGCGTTTGGCAACAGGCTGCTCATCAAGCGCCATTTGCGCTTTTTTCTCATCGAAACGAGTTTTAAAACGCGTGACTTGAGTGCTGGCGGTCTTTACAAGCGTATCACCAGATTTGATAGCGAAACGTAAGCCTTTAAGCGGTAAGCCAAGTGCTTTTTTTGCAATCATATAATATCCCTAACGGTATTAATTTAAGCCACCATAGTACCTTAAAAAGCGTGTAAAGTGAACACTTATACACTATAAAAATATTGCTAAATAACAATAACTTGTATGGATTATAGAATGTATTGATCAAAAATACGAGTGACTTATCAGACATGAAGGAGAAGTGTAACAAGAAGGGTAGATATGTAGGAAAGAATGCGTTTATCGAAAAAATGATTAAATATCAAAAAAGTACGGATAACTCGGTCAAGGCAACAGCAAATGACTTGGAAAATCCGTAATGATGACATCAGTCTCCCATTTGATGAGCTGCTCAATGGTGGGAATATCATTAACCGTCCAAGCACTTACGGGCAATCCATAACGGTGGCTATGCTTGATGACGGCTTGGGTCAAAAGCGGATAATGAATGCCCAGTTGAATACAGCCGAGTTGCAATGCGGTATTGGTCGCGCTTGCCAACGCTTCTGGCGTACGAATAAGCAAGCCGCGAGGCATATGAGATAATAGTTTGTGACGTTGCAAACGGTTGTGTAACTCGACATCGAAGCTCGTCAATACAACTGGTAAGCTGGCAAGAGGTGTATCAATAAATGCCTGCCGAAGCGCTGCAATCAACACCGCGTAGTTGGTACGGCTATGCGTCTTAATTTCAAGCTCAATAACGTTAAACCCGCTAAGCGCAGGTGCCATGCTCGCCAATGTCATAATAGGTTGGCCAAACTGCAATTGGCACTGAATCTCAGTCAGTTTTAACTGATCAATACGTGATTGCCGACCGCACATACGCTCTAGATCGTCATCGTGGAATACAATTAAGTGACCGTCAGCGTTTAGTTGTATATCAAACTCTACGCCTGCTAATCCTCTTGACTTAAGATTTTGAGAGTATTGAAAGCCTGAAAAGGTATTTTCTAACGCCTCACCGCGTGCGCCTCGATGACCTAATAACAACGTATCTCTAAAATTTATCATATGCACCAATTATCGATGATTTTTATGCCCAATCATATAGCGTCATATCAATGACGTCTAACAAAAACTGTGATGCAATCCGTACTTTTTTAAATATAACTTTTTAGAGTCCAAATCTGCGAATGTTTGTTATGTTTTTGCAACCAAACGCAGGTTTTTTCCACAATGAGGGGCACTATTTGTATATCCATGGGCTACACTAATGACCATTTGATTTAAACACCGTATAATGATGTGGTTTTCATATCTGTAGCAGCTAGCGTTGCGATTTGAATGTTGAACACTGTCAGTCAGTGGCGGTACGAACCTGTAAATTGGGAGTAGAGTTAGTATGAGCGTAGCAAATATAAGTTTGAGCAAGTGGCATAAAGTTGCTGGGATTGGATTGGTATGTGGTTTGGCGCTTGCAGGCTGTGATCGCTCAGATAAAGAAGACACTGCTGAGCAGGCAGAGCTAACAGAACAAGAGACTGTCGATGCTGAAAATATCGTTGCGCCTGCGATCAGCTGTGATGATCCTATGGTGCAAGATCGCCTTAAGTCAGCTCTGAAAAATACGCTCAATCAACAAGCACAGTCATTGGCTGCCAGTTATGCAAATGATGCTGAAATCAGTTTAGCAAACGGTGTGGTTAGCGAAAAAACCAATGGCGTTGTCATTGATGTCCAAAACGCTGCCATCTTGCAACAAGCCAATGAAAACGGCATGACCACTTGTCAAGCAAGTGTCAGCATGACGCTACCAAGTGAAGACTTGTATCAAGCCAGTCAGGTACAAGCGGCCAATAATCAGCCAAGTCTACAATCGCGTTTAGCGCAAGACAATATCCGTATCAATAACAATATGCTCGTTGATGACGCTTTCACTTACATCGTCGGTACTCAAGGCGGTCAAGTGCGTACGCGTATTGCAGGTCAGCCTGCTTTGATTACTGTCGTTGCAGATGTGATGGCAGGTTCTGTATTTAAAACTGCAATGGATGAGCAACGTGCCCAACGTGCTGCTGAGCGCCGTGCAACGCAGAACAACGATACTACTACTCAAACAGCGCCAATCCGTCAGCCAAGAACCGTAACGCCAGTTGAGCCAATTCGTCCAACTGAACCTACGCCGCCACCAACCATTAATAAACCTGCTGAAAGTCAGAACAGTTCGACTGCAAACACCCAAGCAGCAGCTGCCGAGCCTAGTAAGCCCGCCACACCAAAAGCCGTGCCTAAAGATGAAACCATCGATATGGTTATCATTGAAGACAACAGTGCGACTTATTAATTGGTCATTGTAATAAGAGGTAGCGATACCCAGTAAACCGAATTGCTATCGCTGAATAATAAAAACCCCGCAACAATCATGTCGCGGGGTTTTTTTGGGTTTAAGCTCTTTATTGTTAAATACTTAGTTTGTATTATTGACTGTCAGTGAACGTCTTCAATGCTTGACTGTCCCACAATACCTCAGAGACTTTTTCTGGGTCTGTACAGAAGCGTGCAGCGACAAATAACCAATCGGATAAGCGATTGATAAAGCTGACAGCAGTACTTCGAATCGCTTGTGGACGCTGCTGCTGCAATATCACAGCTTGACGTTCAGCGCGGCGACATACGCTACGCGCCACGTGTAATTGACTCACCAATATAGAACCTGTCGGCAAAATAAAGTCTTTCAGCGGTGGCAATGTGGCATTCATCATATCTATTTGCTGCTCTAACCATTCAATATGAGTGGCATTAACCCCTTCATACTCTGGCATGGCAAGCTCGCCGCCTATATTGAATAACAAGTGCTGAATGATGACCAAGGCTTCAGAGAACTCTTTCTCTATAGATTGCCCTTTATTATGCTTTAATTGCGCACGTACCAAGCCAATATGCGAGTTGAGCTCGTCGATGTCACCCATGACGCTAAATAGATCGTCCGCTTTACTAAGGCGGCTGCCATCAGCCATACCAGTGCTGCCATCATCTCCAGTACGTGTGTATATTTTGCTTAAGCGATTGCCCATCTTTACATCCTTAACGGTTTTTATGATTGAATAGCGTTAGTTGCACGCTCATTGTAGTATTTTACGCCTGTTTTCGCTAAGATAATGGGTTACGTTTTATATCACGACATTTTTTGGTCTGAATTTTTTATTTTCTTGATTTATAGTTACAGTCGTTGGTATGGCTTATTCATACACGGCGGCTAAGATTTCCCATTTCTCTATTTTATTTACGTTACAAGGCTTTTTTACTATGACCACACCACTTGCAGATGCGATGTCCCAACTTGCCATTTACGATTCATTGACTGGCAGCAAACGTCAGTTTGTACCACTCAAAGCAGGGCAGGTTGGTATGTATGTGTGCGGCATGACTGTTTATGACTATTGTCATATTGGTCATGCGCGAGTGATGGTCGGTTTTGATATGGCCGTTTGTTGGTTGGCACGTTTGGGTTACGACGTGAACTACGTACGTAATATCACTGATATCGATGATAAAATCATTGCTCGTGCCGCTGAAAACGGTGAAGAGATTGGTACATTGACGCAGCGCTTTATTGAGGCAATGCATGAAGACGCGACAGCGCTTGGTTGTGAGATGCCAAATGCTGAGCCACGTGCGACTGATCATATCGATGATATGCAGGATATGATTGAGACGCTAGTCACTGGCAACTATGCGTATGCAGGCGACAACGGTGACGTCTACTATGCTGTTGATAGCTTTGACGGTTATGGCAAATTATCTAAGCGTAATCTGGACGATATGCAAGCAGGTTCGCGAGTCGAAGTTGAGAATGATAAACGTAATCCATTTGACTTTGTACTATGGAAAGCTGCAAAACCTGACGAGCCGCAGTGGGCATCACCATGGGGTCAAGGGCGTCCAGGCTGGCATATCGAATGTTCAGCGATGTCGACTAAGTGCTTAGGTAGTACCTTTGATATTCATGGCGGTGGTCATGACTTACAGTTCCCGCATCACGAAAACGAAATCGCGCAGTCTGAGGCAGCGACTGGTTGTGAGTATGCACGCAACTGGATGCATGTTGGTTTTATCAATGTCGATGGCGAAAAAATGTCTAAATCATTGGGCAACTTTTTTACCATTCGCGATGTCATGGCAAAGTACTTACCTGAGACGGTGCGCTTTTTCTTATTATCGAGCCATTATCGCAGCCAAGTTAACTTCTCTGATAGCGCATTGGATGAAGCGCATAATAGCCTAAGCAGACTGTATAATGCACTAAAATTGGCTGAGCAGCAAAAAGGACAGTCAATCGCAATAAATGAAGACTTAGTAGCTGAAGCTTACAATAGCGCGGTTGGACAAGACTTCATAAAGGCGATGAATGACGACTTCAATAGCTCGACGGCCATTAGCGTATTATTCGGATTAGCTCGTGATATCAATAAAGCCATCAAAGCGGAAGACGTCGATACCGCATGGCAATTAGCCCAGCAACTAAAAGCATTGGCTCAGGTATTAAATATTTTACAGCAGCCAGTGCAGCAGTTTTTGCAAGCAGTGGTCGGTGATCAAGCAGAAGACGGTCTAACGGATGCCGTTATTGATAATTTGATTATCGAACGTGCAGAGTCTAAAGCCAACAAAAACTTTGCCCGTGCTGATGAGATACGTGAGCAACTAAAAGAGGCGGGTATTGAGCTCGAAGATAGCCGTGCTGGCACGACATGGCGCCGCGCTTAAAACAACTCTTGCCGTTTATAGGGTAAATAGCTACAAATCTCGTAATAAATTAAGTCAGCTTTAGGCTGGCTTTTTTTTGATTACTGAATTAGGTTAAAACAGCACCGGTATATTTTTTATACTTTCCTTTTGTAGACTGATGGCTTTGAAAACATGAATACTCTTAAAGACAATCCTATGAACAATCATTGTGCTGTTTTTCGCTCAGATGATAATCATCAAGTAGATGTAGAGAATAGTCGTTTTAAAAGCCATATGCTGAAAGTATTGTTGGGCTTTTTTATTGTCGCTATAAGTGTGATCTATACACCTGTTTACGCAGTAAAGAATGAAAATGGACAGAGTACGAGCGAGCCGGAAAAACAAACGCCTAGTAAGCCTGATAGTTTTTCTGAATATGCCGCTCAGCAAGTCAATGCACTTAAAGATGAGAGTGTCAGTATTTCTGGTATTACTGAAGAGATATTCGATCCTACTGAGCGTAACGCAGTGGAGCAGGCAGGCAGGCTACAAGGTGATACGGCACTGACCGGAGAATATAGTGAGAGCTACTATATACTCGATAAGCTAAATGCTGGGTTGCCACCGTTATCTGAGCCAGCTAATTTAGAAACACCGCTTGCAGCCTTAGAGTTTTTTCAATCAGCGTTAATGAAGCAGCAGTATGATTTGGCCGCTTACGCGCTAAATATGAATTTGATTGATGAGAAAAGTCAACGTAGTCGTGCGCTTGATCTCACAAAGCGACTGGATTTCTTATTATCTGAAAAAGAGCTATATGTATTCGATGATATGCCAGATCGTCCCGATGGCTTAATTGAACCACCGCTTGGTAATAATAGCAGTGTCATGGGTATTGCTAGACGCTCTATTCAGCTTGGTTATGTTGACTATCGCGAGCGTCGCGTTCCTATTTATTTGCAACGAGTGCGAGTAGGGGATGAAGCCCCTGTTTGGGTGTTTTCGGCGCAGACAGTAGGCAATATTGATAATCTCTATGAGCAGTATCACCCAGCTGAGTTCGAGCGTTATTTGCCCACTTGGTTAAAGTTAAAGTTTTTTGGAATTGCGCTATGGGAATTCTCAGCGCTGATATTGTTCTTTTTATTAACCATGGGTATGGGTTGGCTACTGAGTAAAGGTACTGGAAAAATCATCAATCATTATATCGATGATGAAAAATACAGCGTGCACGTTGGCAGCACTAATGGTGTCGCCGATTTGGTTAACAAACTAACAGTACCACTAACCTTTACCATCAGTTTTTCACTGGTTTTTACCTTAGTTTCTGGTGGTTTTCCTTATTTAGATGCAGTCGCCTCATCTACTCGTCCATTGATTTGGATTGGACTGGTATTTAGTACCATGTGGTTGGGTATTCGTATCATTAACTTTTTTGCTAATCGCTATCAAGACATGCAGATTGAAAATTTGGCTGCAGAGCATTTTGATAAAGAACGTCGTCGCCGTACTTATGTATCGATATTTCGTCGTGTGTTTATTTTTGTGATGATTTTGGGAAGTTTCTGGATAGGTCTTAGTGAATTTGCCAATATGGAAGGCCTTGGTAAAACTTTATTGACTTCAGCGGGTATTGCAGGTGTGGTTATCGGTATTGCGGCACAGCCAATATTAGGAAATATCATCGCTGGTGTACAGGTGGCAGTGACGCAGCCAGTGCGGATTGGCGATAGTGTAATCATGGATGGTAATTTTAGTACGGTTGAAGACCTGCGTTACACTTATGCTGTGTTAAAAACATGGGATGAGCGTCGCTTGATCGTGCCGATGCGCGAACTGATCACTGAACGAGTAGAGAACTGGTCGCATACGGAAGTACATCAGACCTGTCCTGTGTTTTTGTATATCGATTATGGCGCAGATATCGACGCTATCCGAGAGGCATTTATATCGATGGTCAAGGACAATAAGCTTTGGGATAATAAAACAGAACCCGAAATGTATGTGGTTGATGTGACCGAAAATACTATTCAACTGCGCGGCGCTGTTTCATCGGTAGGGCCTATAGAAGCATGGACGCTAGCCTGTGAGATACGGGAGCAAATGCTTGGTTATTTGCATGCGCAGCAAAACAAGTATCTACCCACAGAGCGTTTTACGTTAACAAAAGGCGATTAGAGATTGGGAATAGCGATGAGCTTTGCGAACTTGATTAGCTTCAAAGGCGAGCTATTAATGGTTTAAGACATGACTGACATCGTTAAAGACGCACTTGTGTAAAATAATCTGACAAATATAGTGTGTCAGTGAGGCGCTTATTTGTTATAATGTGGCGTTATTTTTATAGGATAACTGAGTGGTTGGCGATGAGTCGGCACTGTGCTTGCAGCTGCAATGATTGATACGCTTAACCCTGAGCTCCTACCCATCAAAATAACCACCACTAGGGGTCTGTATGTTGCGAATTGTCGATGAAGCCTTAACCTTTGATGACGTTTTATTATTACCAGCCTATTCTGAAGTTCTGCCAAAAACTGCTGATCTGTCTACTCGTTTGACCAAAAATATCACACTTAATCTTCCGTTAATCTCTGCGGCAATGGATACGGTGACTGAGTCTGAAATGGCTATCACTATGGCACAGCTTGGTGGCATGGGTATTTTGCATAAAAGCATGGATATCGAAAAGCAGGCCACACAAGTACGCCGTGTCAAAAAATTTGAAGCGGGTACCGTCGTTGATCCTATCACTGTGCATCCAGAGATGACGATCGGTGAATTGCTACGTTTGACTCAAGATAACAATATCTCAGGTGTGCCTGTGGTCGAAAAAGGCACAGATAACGTTGTGGGTATCGTTACCCATAGAGATTGGCGTTTTGAGACCAATTTGTCATTGCCAGTTAGCCAGATCATGACGCCTAAAGAGCAGCTAGTAACTGTGCATGAAGGTGAAAGCAACGAGAATATCAAAAGATTGTTGCATGAGCACCGCATCGAAAAAGTCATCGTTATTGACGATAATTTCCGCCTGCGTGGTTTGATTACTGTTAATGATTTTGCCAAAGCTGAAAACAATCCAAATGCGTGTAAAGACGAGCAAGGTCGCCTGCGTGTTGGCGCAGCTGTTGGTACAGGTGCAGATACGCAAGCACGCGTTGAAGCATTAATCGCCGCTGATGTCGACGTTATCGTCGTTGATACTGCGCACGGTCACTCAAAAGGCGTGATCGATAAAGTATCTTGGATTAAGAAAAACTACCCGCATGTGCAAGTAATCGGTGGCAACATCGCAACAGGTGAAGCTGCAATCGCTTTACGTGACGCAGGTGCTGATGCAGTAAAAGTAGGTATCGGCCCTGGTTCTATCTGTACCACACGTATTATTGCAGGTATCGGTGTGCCACAAATATCAGCCATTGATAATGTTGCTAGTGCTTTAAAAGACAGCATTCCATTGATTGCTGACGGTGGTATTCGTTATTCAGGTGATATGGCAAAAGCAATCGCTGCTGGTGCATCATGCATCATGGTTGGTTCACTCATGGCTGGTACTGAAGAAGCGCCAGGTGAAGTTGAGCTGTTCCAAGGTCGCTACTATAAAGCGTATCGCGGTATGGGTAGTTTGGGTGCTATGTCAGGATCAAACGGTTCTTCAGATCGCTACTTCCAAGATGCAAAAGACGGCGTAGAGAAGCTAGTACCAGAAGGTATCGAAGGCCGTGTTCCTTATAAAGGACCAGTTGCGGGTATCGTTAACCAGTTGGTTGGTGGCTTACGTTCATCAATGGGTTATACAGGTTCTGCCACGATTGAAGATATGCGTACTAATCCGCAGTTTATCAAAGTAACCTCAGCGGGTATGAAAGAGTCGCATGTGCATGACGTGCAAATCACTAAAGAAGCACCGAACTATCGAGTAAACTAGATCGTTCTGTAAAATACTTCTCTTTTGTAGATTTAAAATGTATTGATGTTAGCTGAGACGTAAAGCTTCAGCGAGCTTAAGATACAAACAGCCAACAATGCTCTGTTATTGTTGGCTGTTTTTTTTGTAAAATACAGAAACAGATTATTACAACAATAGTATTGCCTGCGTATATGCTTGGCCTTTTATTTTTTGACTTGAGGAACATATAATGAGCTATTTTGGCACTGATGGAATTCGCGGAAAATTTGGTGAATTGCCAATTACACCGGATTTTATTTTAAAACTAGGCTATGTCACTGGACTTGTACTCATAGAAAAAAATGAAAACCCTACGCGTAAGCCAAGTGTGGTGATTGGTAAAGATACACGTCTGTCAGGTTATGTGATAGAAGGAGCATTGCAAGCGGGTTTTAATGCGGCTGGTGTTGATGTTTATATGCTTGGTCCATTGCCAACCCCAGCGATTGCGCATTTGACCCGTAGTTTTAATGCAGATGCTGGTGTGGTTATTTCAGCCTCGCACAACCCCTATTATGATAATGGTATCAAGTTTTTCTCAGGTGACGGCAAAAAGATAAGTGATGAGATGCAGACAGCAATCAATGATAAATTGACGGCAATTATGAATGACGTTGGTAGTGATGTTGCTATGATGCCTATTCTTGATCCTGCAAATTTAGGTAAGAATAACCGAATTGATGATGCAAAAGGTCGCTATATTGAATTTTGCAAAGGCAGCTTTCCTTATCAATACGACCTCAGTCATTTGACGGTAGTAGTGGATTGTGCCAATGGTGCGGGCTATAGTGTAGCGCCTAGAGTAATGCGCGAATTGGGTGCCAACGTGATTGCCATTAATAATACGCCAGATGGCATCAATATAAATGCTGAATGTGGCTCTACTCATCCTGAAAGCTTACAAAAGGCTGTGCTTGAGCATGATGCAGATGTCGGTATTGCACTAGATGGTGATGGCGATCGTATCGTAATGGTTGATGAGACGGGTAAGCTAGTCGACGGCGATGGTATTTTATACGTGCTTGCTACCCAGGGTAAAACCAAAGCTGAAGGTGTAGTGGGTACTCTCATGAGTAACATGGGATTAGAGTTGGCACTAAAAGATGCAAATATTCAGTTTACCCGTGCGAAGGTGGGTGATCGCTATGTGATGCAGGACTTAGAAGCCAATGGTTGGATATTGGGCGGTGAGCCATCTGGTCATATTCTCTGCTTAGATAAAAGTCGCACAGGGGACGCTATCATTGCTGGTTTGCAAGTACTGGCAGTGATGCAAGCCAAAGAGCGTGCGTTGAGTGAGCTTGTTGAAGGTTTTGAAGTGTTACCGCAAAAGCTAGTCAATGTACGTTTGTCTCAAATGCAAGATCCATTCAAACATGAGGAGTTGGTTGCTGCTTTTGATAAAGCACAGGCAACACTAGAAAGTCGAGGTCGTCTATTGATACGTCAGTCAGGTACAGAGCCTATGATTCGCGTGATGGTAGAATCAGATGATGAAATAGAATGTGATGTAATGGCTAATGACTTAGCTGATCTTATAAAATCGGTACTAGGCTAATAGCATTCTAGGCAATAAGTGGTATTCAAGATAATGACCGGTATTTAAGACAATATTATAGTTTTCAAATAAGGAGTTGCCATGAGCATGGACTTTACCGACCAACGCCTCTCATACGAGAAAGGTGAGCTTGACCAACAGTCAGTACCAACGTCACCATTCGAGCTTTTTAAAGCTTGGATGAATGAGGCACTAGCGCAAAAGGTGCAAGAGCCTTATGCAATGAGTTTGGCGACATGTGGCGTAGACAATAAGCCTAGCGTCCGTATTGTGTTACTGCGCGAGATTACTGAGACAGGTATTGTTTTCTATACCAATTATGAAAGCGCAAAGGGGCAGGATATAGCAGAAAATCCTAATGCTGAAGCGTTATTCTTTTGGCATGAGCTGGAGCGACAAGTCCGTATCAGCGGTAGTATCGCTAAAATTGATGCTGATAAATCGGCTGCTTACTTCCAAAAGCGTCCTCATGATAGTCAAGTAGGCGCTTGGGTCAGTCAACCGCAAAGTGGTGAAGTGGCCAATCGTGAAATCATGGAGCAAACGTTTGAACAGCTTCAAGCAGCGCACCCTGACAATACTACTGTACCAACGCCAGAGTTTTGGGGTGGGTATGAGATTACGGTTGAAAGTATTGAGTTTTGGCAAGGTCGAGCCAATCGGATGCATGACCGAATTGTGTATACGCAGAGTAGCGGCGATGATAGTAAAGTCAATGAAGGCAATACAAGCTGGACGACCAAACGTTTATTGCCATAGTTGTTATAGTTTGAAGCTATAGATTATACAAAACTAAAAAAGCCACTCTAAATCCAATTTCTTTGGTATCTAGGGTGGCTTTTTTACGTTAGCTATTGACCTTAATTAGCATTATTTTTTAATTAACTTTTTATTTAACCTTTCATTTAATATTGGTATCGACATCCACTGAGACTGACATGCCAGGACGTAAGCGTGCCAGTTCAGGCTGTTTTTGGTCTAAGTCAATGCGTACAGGAATACGTTGAGCAATTTTTATGTAGTTACCAGTCGCAGGGTTGGCAGCAGCAGCACTAAACTCGCTACCAGTCGCTGGCGAGATATTACTCACGTGACCCGTAAATTTGGCACCGCCAAGCGCATCAACGTGAATGGTCGCAGGCTCGCCGATTGCCATATTGGCTATTTGAGTTTCCTTAAAGTTTGCAATGATCCAAATGCCTTTTGGTACGATATACATGAGCTGCGTACCAGCGCTGACGTATTGGCCTTCTTTGACACTGACTTGGCTTAGCTGGCCAGATTCAGGCGCAGTGATAATAGTATTGTCTAGATTGATTTGCGCTTGCTTGACGCCTGCCTCAGCATTTTTGATATTTGCATCTAGCGATGAGCGACTGCCACTAGTCTTTTCACGGTTTTCTTGGGCGGCCTGTAAATTGGCTTCTGCTTGCTGTACACCTGCTTGTGCTTGAGCCAATTGCGCCTTGATGTGAGCAACTTCTGCTTTCGATACTGCCCCAATAGCATCTAAACCTTGATAACGGTTGACATCTTCACGCGCGCTTTCTACATTGATTTTGGCACTATACAAATCAGCTCTACGTGCTTCGATTTGTGCTTGACTGGTTTGCGTATCTTGTTCATTGGTAGAACGGTTAGTAAGAGCTACCTCTGTATTTGCTTGGGCTTGTTCAAGTTGTTGTTGAAACGTTCGATCATCTATTTTTATCAGTAGATCGCCCGCTTTTACATCAGCAAAATCCTGCACCGCCACTTCGGTGACATAGCCGGAAACTTGCGGACTAATAATAGTGGTTTGACCTTTGACAA